>Ga0070737_10002001_pt1 | contig 26072 bp, 31 predicted proteins | sample Coa_R1_10_FD_66438 | JGI IMG/M metagenome (GOLD analysis project Ga0070737, IMG submission 66438) | Surface soil microbial communities from Centralia Pennsylvania, which are recovering from an underground coalmine fire - Coalmine... | ecosystem: Environmental > Terrestrial > Soil > Unclassified... | reverse complement strand
GAGGAGGAGGAGTCTGGCTCGTGCTGGTTGCAGAGGCCGCCCCGTGAAGTAGGGGATTGAAACCAGTTTCCATTGGGACTTACGCCCCCTGAAGGGAGTCGCAGGGGCGCCCCGCGAAGTAGGGGATTGAAACGGGGAGGCTAGGCTCCCTCAGGACCGGAGGGCTCAGGGCACCGTCGCGGCGATGCGTAAGGTCTCTCCTGGCCAGCCAGGCCGGGACACCACCTCATCGGATCCCACCAAGCAAGGACAACATGGGAGGTACGAAAGTGGGAGGGGGAAACTGGTGTCCGAGGCGTGGCAGAGACGATGGGAGGAGTAGGAGCTGGAGCGGCCATTGATCCGGCTCCCCCATGGGTTCTCGACCTTTAGCGGCATCATCCGTGCGCGTACTCACGTCGTCACAACACAGCTAAACGATTACCTATAGCGCAACTGAAAAAGTCACACTAAGATGGCTCTCACCATACGGCTGTACCGTCACTTTTCCAGCAGCTGCTGGACGTGCTCTCGGACCTCATATATTATGGTAATGTGATGACGGATATGAGCGCTGTGCAAGCGCCTGACCAGCTCGCGAGCCTCTTGGCGATCCTCGACATCTCGCGTACGGACAATGACTTCCGCCCGCTTTCCGAGACGATGGAGTTGATTTGTCAGCGTATAGTTAGGCTTCTACCCTATAACTGGGTGACAATCTCGCTGCTCTCTCCGGACAAGGAAGAGACGATTGCATGGGGGGATCCCGAGATCAAGCCAGAGTTCCTCGCTTGGTCTCGGACCAAGAGGCCGAGCCGGAAGAGTTCTTACTCTCCGGTTTTTCTCGCCATATCGTCGGGTCATCCGATCACAATAACCGATATCCAATCGCGACCAGATTTAAGCATCCTCAAAGAGGGAGCCGCCATCCAAGGCTTCCGGGCTGCAGTTTACGTCCCTATAGTTGCTCGAGGGCGAGTCCTCGGGACACTCAATTGCTACACGCGAGACCCGCACATTTATTCGGAGTCTGAGTACGACCTACTGCGAGCGGTCGCACGGCTTGTTGGCATAACCGTGGAGACAGCCCTGATCGCTGAGCGTCATCGCGCCACTGCGCTCGAAATCCAGCAATTGAGCGAAGAGCTGACACACCGAAACGAAGAGCTTTCCCGGTTGATGATTGCCCAGCTTGAGCTAGCCGAGCTCTTGATGGATGCTGGCCTTGACCCTCTCCAGGCTATTTGCAGCTTTCTAGCACGACTGTTCGGTGTCTCCGTAATGGTCTACTCCTCGGCGAAGAAAAGCCGCGCACAGGCTGGTGACAATGACGTCCTGGTCGCGCTTGAGCAATTCCTGGCGCGTCGGGACCTGTCAAAGTTGCCAAACGTTCAGAATGAGACGAATGTTAACAATTTTCGAATGTTTCGTATTGGTCGAAACCCGCTTCTTGGTTGGTTGTTGGTGCAAACACCAGCAGGCGGATGGCAGGAGCAACATGGGTTCTTGCTCCGGCACGCAACTGCGCTAATAGGTTTCGAGATGGAGACGGAGCGTGCAGAACGCACGGTTCGTGACCTGGCGCGCCCGAGCGTCTTGCTTGCAATTGCAAAAGGTCAGCCATCTGAGCCACAGATCGGTGAGTTGGCTAGTGTGCTTGAGCTTGGTGCTGTGGCGGCTCGGGTGGCATTCGTCGCAACCGGCACCGATAGGGACGCCTCTCTCGTAGCCCGGCGCATAAATCGCGCCGCCCGCACCTGTACAGGCGTTGTCGTTGCTGTTGCCGAGCGCGAAGGGGTGATTGTCCTGCTCGGCGTGAACGAGCTTGCATGCGTTACTAGCGAATTGAAGGCTCTCTTGAACGATGGGTCGGACGTGAGGTGGTCAGCTGGCCTAAGCGGTCCGCTTCGTAGCCTCTCGTCACTGCCAGAAGCTGTGAGGCATGCCCGTGCCCTAGCGAAGGCAGCTCCGTTGGGGACAGTGGCTAGCTTCGACGAACTCGGGCCGGCTAGTGGTCTGCTTCGTCATATCCCGTCGGATAGCTCAGCTGCCTTCGTGTCCGACTTCCTAGGACCACTGATCGCATACGACCGTGCCCGTGGCACGGAGTTGGTAGATAGCGTTGCAGCTTACATACGTCACAAAGGTAGTCTCAGCAAGGCAGCAAAGGAGCTAAGGATCCACCCAAACACACTTCAGCTACGTCTCACTCGGGTGTCACAAGTTCTCCGTGTTGACATGCACGATCCGGAGATCCTTGGTCTACTCGGGGTGGCAATTAAGTGGCACCGCCTCAGCTTCCGTCCTGACTCAGCTACACAGCCCTTCTGATGGCTGTGTGAGGCGAGGATGGCGTCGGGAGCCTGCGTTGGCGTCCACCTGCCTCTGTGTCAACCCGCTGGCTGGATGGCGCTGCCTGGCTCATTCTGGCAGGCGTCGACGAGGGGGGCGCGGGAGCCGACGTCGGACCAGCCTCGCCCGAGCACATAGGGGGGCGAATGTGGGGTCGCCGGCTGCGTGGCGGCGAGGGGGAGCGCGGCTGGAGGAGCCGATACGGCCCCTCCAGCGTCGGGGTGGTTCAGGGGTCGAGGAGGTCGGAGACGGCGACCGGCTGGTCGCCGTGGACGCAGGGGCCGCCGGCGCCAAGCGAGCGGCACCAGCGCCGCCGGTGGGCGCGTTGGCGGTAGCGGCCGGAGCAGTAGGTGGGGCGCGGGCTGTCCGGCCGCTCGCCGCAGACCGGGCAGCGGCGCTCGACCGGAAGGGCCATAACGGAGCCGTAACGACGGGGATGTTGGAGCTCATCGAGCCAGCCATCCAGGCTTCTGGCGGCGCCGGTAGGGCTTGCCTTCCAGGACCAGCTCGTAGGCCGAGTTGAGGAGATGGTGGGCAGCCACTCCTGGGGCTCGCGGTTGGAGACCATGACTGTGCTGGCGCGTCGGTGACGCTCGACGACGACCTCGTACACGTCCTGGGTGGCGTCCATGTCGAGCGGATGGAGCCCAGGGTCGTCAAGGGTGAGCAGGGCCGTGCGGGTGAGGCGGCGCGGCTCCTGGCCGTAGGTGCCTTCCGGGCGTGCCGCCTTCAGGCGCTTGAGCAGGCGCTCGGTGCGGAACATGAGCACGGAGTGCTGGCGGCGGGCGGCGATGTGGCTGAGGCAGTTGGCGAGCATGGTCTTGCCGACCCCGACCGGGCCCAGGATGAGCTCGCAGGAGGCGTCTTGGAGGAAGCGGAGGGAGCAGAGCTCGTTCCAGAGCTGGCGGTCGAAGCGGCCCGGGGTGGTGTCGTCCCACGCCTCCAGGACCATCGTGGGGTCGAGGTGGGTGACGCGGGCGCGCCGCTCGGCGGCCAGGCGGTCGCGGCGCGAGGTCTCGTCGGCCAGGACCGGCTCCAGGAGGTCCTGGCGGGCTAGGGTCAGCCGCTCGAGCAGGGTGTCGAGGACGGGGGTGAGCTTGAGCTGGCGGAGCGCTCCTCGCAGCTGGGGCGAGAGCTGGTCGGTCACGGCCGGGCCTCCTGGTGAACGCCGAGCTCCTGGGCCGAGCGGGCGACGCGGAGCGGGAGCACCTCGGCGGCGCGCTCGAGCACGTGCTGCACGGTCCGCACGTTGCTGGCGTCGACCTCCAACGCCCGCTGGCGGGCGCCTTCGAACGCTCCGGGTGGCCATCGCGCAGATAGGCGGCGATCGCTCGCCCGCGTCGGGGGCAGGTCCAGCCTGCCTGTCTTCTCCCCTTGGCCAGGAACGGCTGCACACCATCGGGTGTGACCATGGGTCAGCTCCGACACCAGCCCTCCCCCCACTGGTCAGGTACCGCCGGTGGCGGCTCAGCGGCGCCTCCACCGGCGTTGCCAGGAGCGGCGTCGGCTATCGACGCCTTCGGTGACAGTGCAGCTCGTGACCGAACCTCTGCGGACGGCCAGGAACCGCTCCGCCGCCTCCAGGCCCGCCCGCCGGCCAGTGTCTCAGACGAGCCATCATCTCCATCTGGCCGTGGCCGAGTTCCCTTATACCTCACCCGGGCGCCGAGGTCAGCCCAGCCCACACGCCGGCCAACCTCTCTGTGCTCCCCGGCGACATGGTCGAGGACATCAAGCCCTCCTCGACGGCAAGCGGCTGGTCCCGCTCGACCAGACCTTCCGCAACGTGCGCAAGCTGCGCATGGAGCACTGCTCGATCTGGTCCCAGGTTGCCACGGACAGCCGGTCACGGCCATGATCGCGGTCCAGATCTCCAGCCCAAGCCCAGGCTGGCACCAGTGGGGTGGTTCGAGCGTATCGGTCTGCTCCTGAAGCTGGGAATCGAGGCCAGGGCCGACCAGGGTGACAACCTTGAGCAGCCAATGCGTCGGGCTCCGGCCTCATAGACTGGGAGATCAGCTCTGCGGTCGCTCCACCGAGCCCCCACCGTCTTGTCCACGTCGGCTGCCATCGGCACGTCTCCAGCGCGGCGGATGCCACCGAACCACCCGGTGGCATGAGGCCGAGGGCGCGACCAGGCGGTAACGGCACGGTCGTCACCCCTTCGGAGATAGTGTCGCCGCCGGGCGCAACCTGGCGCATCGAGCGAAAGCGAGTATGAGAGCAAGCTTGTGCCCGTGGTGACTACAGCCTAGAATGACTGATATGTCTACTGACGATTATGGACAGCATCAGAGCGACTGTGGTCTGCTCATTGCCAACTCGAACCCGGCTCCCTCGCGCGAGGCCGAGTACAACCGCTGGCATGAGATGCATCTGCAGGAGGCGGTAAGGAGTATTGGCGGGCTGACGGTGGCGCAGCGATACCGCCTCAGCGAGCACCAGCGCCCGGACGCCAAGCCGTCGCTATGGAGCTACCTGACGCTGTACGAGCTTCAGGGCGACGTGGATGTGATCCACGATGCCACTCGTCTGCTACGCGATTCGGGCGTCCATGCCCTGCACGACAGCGCGATCGTTAACGATTACATTGGTCACGTGTACACGCCGATCGGGAACCCGTATCGCAAACCAGGTTGGACCGGCCGACATGAGGTATCTCACATTATGGTCGTCCGCAGCAACCCGGTCCCTGGACGTGATGATGAATATAATCAATGGTACGCTATTCACCTTCGTGAGGTAGTTGACAACATCGATGGCTACGTCGGAGCACAGCGCTACCGCCTTCACCTGTCCCAGGGGCCTGGCGTGCCGGCGTCGCGCTGGGAGTACGTGGCGATTTACGAGATCGCCAGCGACGACCTCATCCTCGTTCATCGTTCCAACTACGCAGCACGTGCTGCGGGCGTGTTCACCCCCTGGGCTGGAATCCTGGCTGACGACCACGTTGCCCATGTGTTCACTCTGATCGGCACCTATCATCGATAATGCAGTGATCTCACCTTGCAGAGGCAACCTGGCTGCGACTTGCCGCCAAGCCCCCTGTCGAGGGCGATTCCTGCCTCACCTTGCGCTCCCCATGGTGAACCGAGGATCCTCGGACCCCGTCACCGCCTTTCCCGCTCGGAGAGCTGAGGCCGAGCACAGCGGTGCCTGATCGTGCTCAACCTGCCCATCGAGCGCAGGAGCGCGGAGGGCATGGCCGAGGAGCTGGAGATGGTGTCGAGGGCGGCTGCAGCAGCTCCTGGCCGGCTTCCCTGGGACGGTGAGGGCGACATCGAGGAGCGGCAGCGGTTGGAGGGGGAGGAGGTGGGGCCAAGGAGGGGTGGCCCTGGGCGACACCGGGCTCCCCAAGAGGGGATCCGGGAGGGGAGGCCGCCAGCTCTCGAGAGCAGGTGACCTCGGCGGAGAGGACTTCTTCGCGCACCACAACCCGGCGCTCGGCAAGGCGGCTTGAGCTGGTCAACCGCCGAGCCGTTCGTGGAGGTTGACATGGGATGCCTCGTGACTGTGCTGGCCAACAGGCAGGTGGGAGGGCGCGCCAGTGTACGAAACAGTGTCGGCTTCCACATCTCTGGCTAGGATTGTCAGAGAGAAGCCCTAGCTTGAGGAGCGTCGACATGGTGCCATTTTCGGAGTATGCGACGAGATATAGGTGTCTCGCCATGGAGCGAAGGGACGGTATCCTGCAGGTATCACTCCATACCAATGGGGGACCGCTACGTTGGGGTCTTGGGCCGCAGCGGGAGCTTGTGGAGGCGTTTGTCGATATTGGTGCTGACCGTGAGAATCGGGTGATCATCCTCACCGGAGTTGGCGACGAGTTCAGCGGCCCTCATCAGGATCCAAACCGCACTGTCTACAACCAAGATGGCGTTGCAATCACTGCAGAGAGTTTGGATCGTGTACATTGGAATGCCAAAAGGCTTATGACCAGACTTCTCGACATCGAGGTCCCGATCATTGGTGTCGTCAACGGTCCTGCCAAGCGGCATTGTGAACTCGTGCTGATGTCGGATATCGTAATCGCTGCCGACGATGCGACATTCGAGGACACCGCGCACTTTCATCTGGGTAGCCAAGTGCCTGGCGATGGGATAGCTCCAGTCTTGTCGATGCTAATGGGGTTGAACCGTGCGCGGTATCTAATGCTTACTGGGCAGGTCATCACTGCGGCTGAAGCGTTGCAGTGGGGCCTAGTGTCAGAGGTGATGCCACGTGAGCGGTTGCTGCCGAGGGCATGGGAACTAGCCCGTCAACTTGCTCAAAAGCCGGACTTGCTTCTTAGGTATACGAGAATTGTGCTAACGCAGCCGCTGCGAGTCGCACTGGCGGAGAGCATCCAGTACCACCTGGCCCTCGAGACGCTGTCGAGCCTTCAGTCGCATGCTCATGAACGTGTGTCACAGGACTAGAGACCCGGCCGAAAGACGGCCCTTTTGAGGTGACCGGCGGACACCGTGATCGATCATCTTCGGTCGGGTGACGAGGCGGCGGGGAGGGGTCTGGAGATCCAGCTCCCCCGCCCCGGGGGGCAGCTCGGACGGATACCCAGCTGGATCAGCCGGGCGATGTGGTGCCCAACGGCCTGCCGCCGCTTGCAGAACTGGTCGCGCTCGGGACGCTGGTTGCAGCGCCTGGCGAGGAGGCAACAGGCCTGGCGGCCTCGCTGCCCCCTTCGACTCATGTCATGCCCGCCGGCGTTGATCGGTCTGGTGGTCGTATGCCCTGCTGGACAGCGGGAGCCCATCGCCTCCGGGTTGATCTCGCATTCCCTAAGTGACGAGCAGGCCGCCACGTGCCGGCTTGGGGACCTTGGCGAGGAACGTGGTCCCGACGGGCTCGAGAGGCCCACGGTCTCGCTGCCGCTGTGCGCGTGACAGCGGAAAAGGGCCGCCTGGGCTTTTCCGCTCTGGGAGAAGAATGACCCTCAGGGGGCGGATGCGGGAGGAGCGCCACCGGTGGGAGCGCCTCCCGACGCGGGATGCTCGGTGCTGTCAGAGACCGGTGTCCACTCTTCGAAGAGGCCCCTTCGACATGCACCCTCCCATGCCTCACCTTGAGGCTCCGGCCCGGGGCTTCTCGCTCCCGAGCACGCCGGTCACCGGTTCCTGGGGGAGGAGCCTGGGGCAGCCCTGGCGGCGGTTGAAGGTGGAGCTCCCAGAACCCGGTGTTGCTCGAGCGGTCAGGGCAGGGCATGGTCCTTCGTCACCGACCTCAACCTCGTCAGCGTGGCTCTGCGGCTGGGTCCGCCCTAGGGTGGGGTGCCGCTCCCCATCGGTGTGCGGCGCTCCCGCAGGCTGGGACCGGAGCCCGATCGAGCCGGCCGCGGTCATGATCCGGGAGCTGGGGAAGTGGCTCCCGGAACCGGAAGCTCGAGGTGGTGGCGGACGGGGCCTCCTCTCCGCCCGGGCCGGCTTGCCGCGGCCGGTGGTGGTCTCGAGGAGCCGCCCCAACGCCGAGCGCTACTGCCCCCGGCTTTGCGGCCCCCGACGCCGACCTGCCCTGGCCAGCCTGCCGGGTCGGGGCCCCGGGGTGGTTGGTCCCCCATCTCGGGATACCTTGGTCTAGCATCCCGCAGGATGCGCATCTTGATAGATGCGTGCGGATGCACGCTTCGCGCCCTCAACGAGGGCTGCGAGCTTAAGCCACACGAGCTTGGCAGGGAGATACTGACGCCCAACGGTCGTCGCAAAGCCACAGTCCACGCCTGCAATGATGCGATCCCTTCCAAGCACATGAGCAAACCGCTCTATTCGTTGCATCACCAAATCTGGGTGCTCGACGATCGAATGCTTGTTGTCAATCACCCCAGGGATTAGCACGACATCCTGTGGAGGCTCGATCGCTCTAAACACCTCCCATTCGTGCTCATGGCGAGGATTTGCGGATTCGATGGCTACGGCGCCAACCTTAGCCTTGAATATGCTTGGCAAAATTTCTCTGAGTTCAACATCGTGGTGATGGGGGCCAGCGTAGTTACCCCAGCAAACGTGCAAGCGGATTTTATCTGCCGGGATCCGTGATATCGCATGGTTGAGTGCATCGACGGCAAGGTGAAGATGGGTCTTGAAGTCTGGGACAGCGGCGCCACTGACCCTGGCCCTCGCGGCGAACGCCAGATCAGGTGAGTCGAGCTGCAGCAGAAAGCCCGCAGCGATGATGGTCTCATATTCCTGTCGCATAACATTTGCTAGAGCCTCTAGGTACTCCTCATATGATGCATAATGGTGGTTGGGGAAGTTAAACGCGATCGTGCCTGGTGTCACTGAGGGCACGAACGCCCCCAGGCATGCGTTGTCAGCCAAAGCATCTTGCAGGTTACGAAGATCTCGCAGCAAAGGATGCTCGTTCACCACCGCTATCGGACCGACGCATTGCAGCGTTTGGGCACCGCCCACCCCGCCCGCACCGGTTCCCACCGCGTTCAGGTCTGAATCCTCTATCTCGGCAAGGTCGTCGACCATGAACCTGGCATCGTCTCCTTCCCCAAAGCCACTCAGCCTGTCCGTGACATAGCGGCTGAAGCCGGTCTTCCCCATCTCTCCGTCTGAGACGATATCCACCCCAAGGGAGCATTGCATCCGGACGACGTCGATCACCGATGCACGTATTAGTGCATCGGTTGAAGTGGAGTCATCCATGCGTTCCGTGGCGGCCATATGCCGCGCGAGCATGTTGCGAAGCTCTGTCGGTCTTGGAAGGCTCCCGACGTGTGTGGTGAGAATCCGTCGCTGCGTGGCCAGGAATTCACGATTCATACGGAGGTCGATCATATCCGTCCTCCACGCGGGTGACTTGTGGTGACCTCATCTGGGGTCGGATCTGAAAACGAGCGATCCCCTCGCATCACCCGGCTGCCACCGAGGTGCGAGTAGGATCACGGTGACCTACGGATACACCTTGACCATTCACCTCCCCGAGAGGGGCTGAGGCTGTAGCAGGATGGCAATGGTTGGGCATGCCGCTCCTGATGGGGGTGTCGAGTCTAGGGCTGCGGGTTCGTACGGGGCGTGCGAGGAGAGGCACGGCAACGATGGGAGGGTTAGGACCATCGAGAGCCAACCGTGGCCCCAGGTCCTCGACGAGGCGTCGGGCACGTGATGGGATGGCCAAACGAGGGACATATCGAGCGGTTGGCGACACCAATCCAAGGAGACGTCGTCGCTCACGGTGTCGCCAATGCCCCGCCCTCGTCGTTGCCCAGATCGCGTCGGCAAGCTGCTGGCGGCCTGGGAGCGCCCGCTCGGGGGCTTCGCCCACCGCTCCTTGCCCAGCGGGACGTGACCTGGATGTGCCCTGGCCACCACACGCTGACCCGGACGCGGGGCGTTATGGATTCGGGGCGGCGCCATCCCTACGGGGCCTATGCCCGCCTGATCCACGCTGGTCGGTGGACGACCATCGCGCGCTGGCACGAACTCGTCAGGTGCCTGGTGGTCCGCTGGGCCTCCAACAGCCGGGTGGTCCTGATCCTGGGCGACACGTTGCTCTGCGAGAGCGGGCGTCGGATCGACGGTGTCGGCTGGTTCCAGGGTCCCGTCCGCTCCATCGGCGACCGGGTGGTGGCCCCCCTGGGACCCAACGTGGTCCTCCTGGCTCTGCTGCTGATCGACTGGCGCCAGGATCGTCACCTCCTGCTCGTCTGGGACGACGTCTACGCCTCCTTGCCCAGCGCGCAGCTGCCGCGTACCGACGTCGTCAGCCGCTTCCGCCGCAACGCTGCCCTCTACGAGCCGCTCCCACCCCACCGGTGTGGTCAGCCTCTGAAGAGGGGGCATCCCCGGCCCACCCTCCAGCGGCTCGCGGCCCAGGTCACCACCTCTAGCCCCCGATGCCATCGGTCGCTCGTCATCTGCGGTCGCCTTGTCGGGCGTGACCTCTGGTCCCGAGCCCTGCGGCGATCGCCCGGCCCGTCTGGTCGCCGTCCATGACCCTGGGGACGAGGACCCGGGCCGCTTCTTCGTCACCGACCACCCGGGTCTCATGTGCCGGCCATCGCTGGGCGTTCGAGGGCACGCATCACGACATCACGCGATACCTGGGAGCTGAGGATCCCCGACCTCGAGATGGCAGCGCACCGACCCGGGCGACAGCGCTCGCCTTCTCCGCCATTCCCTCATCTGGCGCTGGTTCTCGATCCGACGGGGGGCGAGTGCCAATCCTCGCTCAGGAGCGGTCTTGGCGCAAGTGGCATGACCACCTCAACGTCGAGGACCTTATCCCTCAGCGTCAAATCTCGCCAAGCTCCGGCGATGCCAACACATGACCCAACGCGTCACACAAGTCCAACCGGAACGGCGCTGAGCGCCCACAACCAGGCGCACCGATCTGCGGTCGAGTGCTGCTCAGCGCCTCGGCGCAAGCCCCTTCGACTGGGGGGCGTCTCATGGCCGACCATCTTGTTCAAGCGCCAAAGCCGATCTGATGCCCTGGTACCGATGACGTGAGCTACTTGACGGCATAGGGGTTCACCGGCGAGCCCACGCCTGCAGTTACGGGCAGAGGGGGAGCGATGAACAGGAACTCGTAGCGACCGTCGGTCCTACAGTCTGCAGCGAGCTGTTCCAGGTCGAAGATCTCCCCGAGGAGCATGCCCATGTAGACGAGCGCCACAATGTGGAACGGCACTGCCACCTCATGTACGCTAAACGGCTTTACCTCCAGCGATGCCGTGTCTGCGGCAACCGCGGCCACAGATTTTTCGTGTAGCCACACCGTGGTGTTGACACCAAGACCCGGAGCGTCACCATGATAGCCATCCCAATTGTTGCTCCTGCAAAAGTTGAGAAAGCCGGTACGCACGAGGAGAATGTCGCCCTCTTCAACCGCAACCCTTTCTGCTCGAAGCACGTCATCCAGCTCTTGGGCGGTGATTTCATGGCCTGGTGGCAAGGTATCAACGCCGTGGTAGGTTGCCACATCCGCCAGAATGCCTCGACCGATTACACGATCACTGAATGACCTGACGCTGTTCGTCAGTGCTCCATGGCTGGTGACCAGCTGTGCGCTACGGCCCCCGTACAGCTTTCCATTGTGGGAGACATGCGCTAGCGAGTCCCATTGGGTCGTCGCCTGCAGCGGCAGGACGAGCACGTCATCGGCAACCCCGACGCCGCCCGGCAGGACGTAATCCATGGGTAGCTCATCCATGAAATGGATCGGGTTGTATCGGCGAGGCGCCGTACGTTGCGGCCCGTCCTTGTCCAATGGAACCCCTAGTGCGATGACGCGTCCTGCGGATACAAGCGTGCATGCGTGCGCGACTTTCGCTGGTGTGATGAAATTGAGGGTGCCGAGTTGATCGTCAGGACCCCAGCGTCCCCAGTTGCTGACTCGGCGTGCGAGCTCAGCAACGACGGCGGTGCCGGGCAGTCGCTGGTGCTGGTTCGTGGAGTCGCTTGGGAGGTAGAGGCTATCCATCGTGCTACGTCTTCTCGATTCGCTGGGTGATCGGCTCGTAGATGTAGGCGCTGAAAACCGGATCGAGCGCGGGGCTCCAAGGGATTCTCCCTGCCTGCCTCGCCTCCTCTATTGCTTGGAGAACGGCATCCGGATCACCATCTATGTCGTACAGCGCCAGGTACTCGAACGGAGGAGGCATGGATGAATAGTTGCTGCTGCGGCGAGCAGAGCTCAAACGAAAGCGTTGTGCGGAGACGATGCCAGGCACAGCAAGGATGTCGTAGATGTGTCGATTTGTGTACCAATCGTTGAATTCACGGTCCCGGCCTGGAAGTGCGTTAGTCTGCACAAGATCGAGTCGTCTCATCGAGAGAATGCCCTCCGAGCTACTGCCGTCCCATCTGTCACGAGTGGAGGCTTTTGCATCAAATTTTCGGATCGTGAGGGGAGAGCCGCAATGTCTTGGATCACATGTCTTTGTGCGGGTGGCTGTGCTTACAACCAGAGCCTGTCGCGTTGGGTCCACTTGCCCTCGTGGCAGGTCGCGGGCCGAGCTGGCTGCCCGGCGTGCGGTAGCTCGTGTCGGTGAGGAGGGCGCGATGGACAGGGTCGGAGCGTTGGCGGGGGGAGTCCTGCTGGAAGGTGGGTACGTCAGGGTGCTCCTAGGCTTGGGTGGCGAGACGGTGGATGGCGGCGTTGAGCTGCCGGTTGCCGATGCGGCGGATCCTGTACCGTTCAAACTGGTTGGGGTCATTCGAGCAGCGGTACGGTGCCGTGGTGGCAGGTGGGGGCTGGGGGGAAGCGGCGTCTTCCGTCCGGCCGTGCCGGCGCATGGGGGGCCCTTGGGGGCGAGGGATGAGCGGCCCTGTGCCATCCCGCCTGCAAGCCCATGGTCGTCGCGAGCTCAACCCCTGCTGGCCGCTCGGTGGCCCGACCCGACGCATCCCGGCTGAACCTGGTCGGACGCTGGTTCGCGGAGTTGACCGGGAGGTGGATCTGGCGCGGGAGCGATCGTTCGACGGCTGCGCTGGAGTCGGCCATCCGGGGCTGGTTGGGGCCCTGGGACGCAAGCCCACGCCTTTTCGTGTGGGTCAAGAGGACGGGGCGGGCCCCGGAGTCGATCGCCAGGACACTAGTCGCCCTTGGCGGGTCGTTGCCTACGAGCGCGCATCTCAACGAACACGCAATTGTCCTCGACGATAACGGGGAACAACCGCAATCGACCGCGGAAGCTTGTGAACGCGGCCCTGCCGTCGTTGCCCAGGTCGAACTCGTATCCATGCCAGGGGCAGCGGAGGATACGGCTCTCCCGCGAGTACACGGGTTCGCCTGGCTGGCATGGTAACACTGTACCCGAGAGGGTGCCGGCACAGACCGGCGCCAGTTCATGCGGGCAGATATTGAGCACGGCGAAGTACTCTTCACCCGTATAGATGATGCCGATCGATTGTCCCTCGATCTCGATCACCCTTATCTCGCATGGCTTGAAGTCCGCAACGCGACCTACAAGGTACCTCATGGCGCCTTCTCAACGCTTGGTCCGTCCTGTTATTGTGGCCATCGGAACCACTCGAACGCTCCATCCCTGAGGATTCGGGCCGATGTCTCATCACCAAATAGTCGAGTAACCTGGGCCGCGCTCACAGCGTCCCAGCTGGGGAACCCGCTACCGTAGATGGTCCAGTCAGCGAGCCGCGGGTTCGCATCGATGATGCGCGCGACGATTTCGTTGCCATGGTTGTCGCTGGTGTCGCCGGTGTCACCATCGCTGCCGCCCAGCTCGATGCCATACGTGCTGGTGCGGACCTGCTCTAGATAGTCCGTCGCGGATCGCCGAACCCATGGCACCTCTCGGCGAAGCGCCCGAGCGATCAGGTCGAATCGTGACACGAACGCCGGAATCCAGCAGATGCCGGCTCCCACAATGTAGAAACGGAGCTTTGGGTACTTGTCGAGCATCCCGTTCGCGATCAGGCTGAGCAGCTGGGTGACGAGCGCCAGCGGCGCTAGGCACCAATATTCGGCGAACGTCATGGGCCATCCCCCGGCCGGGCCGGCCGGGATGTCAAGGAGCTCGTCTCCGCCTCGGTGCAGAACGATCGGCAAATCGTGCTCAACCGCTGCCCGGTAGATCGGCTCGTAGACTGGGTGCCCCAGCGACTTGCCGAGCACCGGTGCCGCCAGCAGGACGCCTGCGATCTTCGGATGGGGACCAACTCGCGCGATCTCACACGCTGCAAGCTCAGGCGTCTGCGACGGCACCAGCGCGACGCCATAAAGCCGCTCGTCTCGGTTCAACCATCGATCGAGATTCCAGTCATTGATCGCCCGCACGAGGGCGGTTGCGAGATAGGGATTCGGATTGCCTGGGACGAACATCTGTCGGTCGAACAACAGCAGCGCCCGTCTGATTCCGTTGGGCTCAAGATGCTCGTCGGCCAGCGCCTCAGCTGAGCTGGCTGGCGCAGGAGCACCGGCCTTGGCTGCGGGAAGGTGGTCTCCGAATGGATTCGGGTAACGTCCCCGTGGCACCCACTCGCGCATGCCCGCGTTGCGTGGTAACGATCGCGGCACACCGACGTAGCCACGCCAGCTGTGCTCCAGGTATTCCAACAGCTCGACAACGTCGCCCCAGGTGTGGTGGATGCAGGCGTCGATGGTGCCGCTGGTGCCGCTGGGGGGGAGCTGTGGGTCCGCCATCAGACACCAGGCGGCAGCCGCAGCGCACGCCGAGCGTTTGACTGGAACACGCTCTGGTGCCATGCTCGCGGCAGGACGCTTTCCACGAACGACGGTGCGTCGTTATCCCAGTGTGGATAGTCGCTGGAGAAGCAGATCATGTTCTCGATGCCATCGAATGGCTTCAGTTGATCGACAAGCATCTGGCCCTCCGCATGTCCTGCCTCCAATGGTTGCGTGCCCAGAAAGATGTGATCACGCAGGTATTCGCTCGGCCATCGCTTGACCCAGCGACTTTCCCGACGCATCAACTTGTAGCCGGCGTCCAATCGCGCCGCGAATCCAGGCAGCCATACCAACCCATTCTCAGCGATGAGCATCCGCAGCTTCCGATGGCGTTCGAACACGCCGTGTACGATCATGCTCGCCAAGTGGTTGGCAGTCGCATGGTGTATGGCGACGAACAGCTCGAATCGGTAGTTGGGGATGGTCGAGCCACCGAGCTGAGGTGCGGTGCCGCCATTGTGCTCGCCGATGTTGACGTGGAGGTAGATGGGAAGATCGAGCTCAGCGGCTGCCCTGTAGATTGGCTCATACACCGGGTGGCCGATCGGTCGCCCGAATGGATGGTAGGTCAGCAACGCAGCGGCGAACCGAGGGTTGGCCCCGCACCGGCGAATCTCTCGCGCGCCCTGCTCGGGATCGTGCATTGGGACGGAGATCGCGGCGAACAACCGCTCATCGTTGCATCCGTTGAGCCACCGCTCCGCGCACCAGTCGTTCTCGGCAATGCACAGGGCCGCGGCCAACTCGCCATTTGCAACGCTGCCATTCGATCCCCAATTCAGCAGCGCCGCCTTCACCCCGTACGGGTCGAGCAGCTGGCTCTTGAGCATCTGGTAGTCCGAGCCCGCTGGCCCGCCTGAGTCTGGGAATGCGTCCAGTCGTGTGTTGACCCCATCAGGGTGGTCGATCAGTTGGAGCGGACGGTAGATCCTCATTGGCCTCCCGTGTGGCGGCGCGACCATCTCCCGCCACTGGCTCGCCAAATATGGCACGAGCTCCATCTCCGTCCGAGGTAGATGGTGGACGTCGCAGTCGATCAAACCGTGCATCGGACTCCGTGGAATACGGCTCAGTCGGCCTGGGCAGGTCCTCTCGCCGAGGGTCTCGCACGACGCTCGAGCAGACCCTGCACCCGGTCGGCCAGGAGAGGACCGATGCTGGCCAACCCACCTGGTATGAACCTCAGGAACGCGATGATCGCGATCCCAAACACTATCTGGCTGACCTCCTGGGCGGTCAACCCGGAGGATCCGAGGCTCCCGCTCGTGTTCACGAACGGCAGGAACCCTCCGTACTGAGCCACCAAGGATGGAACCAGCGTGACGATCATGGCGCCCGCCACGGCACCCGTTGGTGAGCCGAGCCCGCCGAGGATCGTCATCGCCAGGTATTGCACCGAAAGGTTGAAGTCGAAGTATGCCGGCTGCACCGTCTGGAACGCAAGCGCAAGCATGACCCCGCACACGCCAGAGATGACACCTGAGGCGATGTAGACCTTTGCCTTCTCGAGCGGGATGTTCACGCCCATTGCCTGAGCAGCGAGTGGGTTATCGCGTAGCGCCTGCAACGCCCGCCCCGGTCGGCTGCGCAGTAGGTTCTGCGCGTACAACCACGTGGCGATCAGGCACGTGAGCGCCAGGTACCACAGGCTCTGGCTGCTCGCGAACGTGTAGCCCAGCACGTTGAGGGCTGGGATGGTGCGACCATTTGTCCCGCCGGTCAGGTGAGTCGCATTGTCAAGGACGTACTGGCCGACATAGATCATGCCGATGCTCGCGACCGCAAGCCCGAGCGTGCGCAGGCGGCTGGCCAGCGGCGCGAGCAGCAAGCCAACGATGCCTGTCGCGAGCACGCCAAGGAGGGCGGCAACCCCCGTCGGCAAACCGACCCCAGCCACGTCTTGACCGAGGAGGTGGGCGGGAGGGACAGCTAAGACGGCATACGAGTATGAGCCCACGGCGAAGAAAAACGACGGCGCCACCCAAAAGACGCCGGCGGAGCCCATCAGCAAGTTCAGCCCGATCGCGCCGATCGCTGCCACCAGCGCGAACACCCCGGTCTGGACCCAGAACGGGCTCAGCAGCAGTGGAAGCACAAGCACGACCACCACCGCAGCCGCGAGCAGTGCCGCATCGCGGGCTTGACCCGAGCCCAGGGCTTGGCGTCCACGCGCTAGCGCCGATGCAACACCGTCACACACGGCTCACTTCCCTTGTTCCAAAGAGACCATTGGGGTTGATCAGCAAGATCACGACGAGCGCCACGTATGGCACGATTGTGTGCAGGCTGGCACCCAGGAACGTCAGGTGGCTCTCGTAGCCCTGGGTGATCGCGGTGACAAGGCCGATCAGCATGCCGCCGACGACCGCTCCCGTCGTGGAGTCGAAGCCCCCCAAGGCGGCGGCAGGGAATGTGGAAAACGCCACATCGCGCAGCGTTGGGTCGGCGCCTAGCGTCGGAAACGTCGACAGGAACATCCCAGCGATGCCGGCGATCAGCCCGGAGATGGCCCATGCGACCATCGACACCCGGCCGAGACGTACCCCCATCAGCGCGGCCGTCGCGCTGTCCTCGGCCGCCGCCCGCATGGCGATCCCCCAGGTGGTGTACCTGAACCACAAGGCGAAGCCGACACCGATCGCCAGCGCGACGATCAGGGCGGAAAGACGGCTTGCAGGCAGCGATACCGTAGCGAAGCTCAGCACCTTGCTGCCCCAAGGGTCTCCCAGCGGGAAGACCTTGTCGCCGATCACGTGCTGCGTCAGCGTGGAGATGATCAAGTCGACACCGATTGTCAGCACGCCAAGCACGAACAGCGTCCGTCCGATCATCGGCCGCACCAGGAAGCGCTCGATTAACATGCTCGTCGCCGTTACAAGCGCGCATGAGATCGCGAACGCGGGCCAGAACCCAAGGTGTGCATTGACTGAGAGCTCGGCCGTCACGAGCCCTCCCATCACGAGGAAGGACCCAAGTGCGAAGTTCAGCGTCTCGGTCGCGCGAAAGGTAATGACAAAGGCGAATGCGATCAGTGCATACAGGCTTCCAAGCGTGACGCCTTCAGCGATGAGCTCAGCCAGCAAGACCGTCACCTCACCATACCGTATGATCCTTGGTCCGGCCTGATGTCCCCAGGTAAGCCTGCCTGACCACAGGATCGGCTTGGACATCGGCCGGGGGGCCATTGGCGATCTTGTGACCGAAATCGAGCACCGTTACCCATGTGGCGATAGCCATGACCAGATGAATGTCGTGCTCGACGAGGATCACGGTCACCCCGAAGTCCGACGGGAGCCTCGCAAGCAGCTTGCTCATCTCGGTGGTCTCATAGGCGTTCATGCCGGCGACGGGCTCGTCGAACAGCACGATGCTCGGCTCCATCAGCAGCGTCCGCGCGATCTCCACCCGCTTCTGCTCACCGTACGAGATCTGGCCGGCGCGCCTGTCCAGCACATGCCGAACCTGGAACAGCTCCGCGAACTCGAGCATCCTCTCCCTCGCAGCGCGCTCCTCCAAACGTGAGCTTGGGAGCCGCAAGCCAGCGGCGACGTATCCGGACTGCAGCAACGTGTGCCGGCCGAGTAGGAGGTTCTCAGCGACGGTCATCTGCTTGAAAACGCCCGGCTGCTGGAAGGTACGCCCGACGCCAAGTCGGGCAACTTCGTGTGGCTTGCGCTGGATGAGGTCAACGCCGCCCAGGGTCGCCTTCCCGGAGTTGGCACGGCAGAAGCCGGATAGCACGTTGAGCAGCGTCGACTTGCCGGCACCGTTTGGGCCGATCACTGCGTGGATGCTGCCGCGCGCAACACTGAAGGACACCGCGTCGAGCGCGGTCAGCCCACCGAAGCAGACCGTCAGGTTCTCGACGCGTAGAAACTCCCTGTCCGGATCAGAGGCGTTGCCAGGGGCGGCTAGGGTCTGCTTATCGGGGATCGATGCCATCATCACTTGGCTCCGGAGGTGGCCCCGTCGTCGATGCCCATGAACAGACGTTCGATCTCCCCGCTTGCCGCCAACTCGTCTGCGTCTCCGACGCGAACCACCCGACCAAGATGGAGCACCGCGGCGATGTTCCCCAAGTCGAGCGCCATCGCGGTGTTCTGCTCGACTAGGAGCACGGTTGTGCCTGCCCGGTTGATCCTCCGGATCACATCCGCGACCTGCTCAGCGATGATCGGCGCCAGCCCGAGCGATGGCTCGTCGAGGAGCAACAGCTGAGGTTGCGACATCAGCGCGCGGCTGATCGCAAGCATCTGCTGCTGACCGCCCGATAGCAACGCGGCGCGTTCGCCCATCCTCTCAGCGATCCATGGGAAGAGATCGAGTACGCGGCGGAGCGCGGCGCGCTCGGCCGCCCGTGTCGTGGTGAACGCGCCCATGCGTAGGTTCTCGGCGACCGTTAGGCGGCTGAAGATCCTGCGTCCCTCGGGAACCTGCACGATCCCGAGCCTCACCACGTCTGCTGGATCCAGCCGCGTGATGTCGCGGCCGTCAAGGTCGATCCTGCCTCGGACGATCCGCCCGCCCTCAAGACCGAGTGTGCCTGAGATTGAACGCATGAGCGTCGTCTTGCCAGCGCCATTAGCGCCAACCACCGCGACGATGGCGCCGCGTGGCACCTCCAGATCGACGCCGCGAAGCGCTCGCGTCGTTCCTCCGTATGAGACCTCAAGGTCCGCGATGGAGAGCAACGGTGGAGACAAGCTTGTCAAGGTACTTGCTCCGGAGAACTGATCGGGACGAAGGGAGGTTGGCGTCATGAGAGCCTCTCTGGTGTCGTGTCTCGTCCACCTCCACTAGTTCCCTTGAAGGTTCAGCTTCGAAGCTTCGGGCGCTGCGAAGTACGAGGATGCGGCCTTGAGCGATCCCAGCACGGTCGTGTCAACCTTGGATAGATAGATTTGTGTCGTTGGAGGAACGTTGACCTTGTGGACGCTATAGTTCAGCGGCGGCAGCAGCCCTTGCGTCGTTAGGGTCTTCATCGAGGCCAGGGTCCTGACCAGATTCGCACGAGTGAGCTCACCACCGTTTTGGCAGGTCCGAGCGATTATCTGCTCGAGCGCGTCAGCCTGCGCATAACCGTATAGAACCGCCGGGTCCTTGGGGGCTGCGTGGAAATATCTCTCGTATGCCGAAACGGCCACCTTCACGCCTGGCGATGCATCGGACAGATCAGCCGTATCCACGTTGCCACCGTTTCCCATGACGAGGAAGTTGTTGCTTGTCAATACGGAGCTGGCTGACGTGGTCAACGCTGAGGCGAGGAACGATGCTGCCACCCAGGTTGGACTGTAGCCTGATGCCTGTGCCGCAGCGATGGCGTTGAAGTCCTGCGGGGCCAGCGCCACCATGATCACGTACTTCGCCCCGGCCGACTTGAACGACAGGATCGGGCCGCCCATTGCCGTGTCGGTTGCGGCGACCTGTTGGCTGACCAGGTTCAACCCGTATACCTGAGAAGCGAACTTGGCACCGAGGTACGCCTCGGTCCCGTACGATCCCGTCCCGTACAGGATTCCAATCGTGTCGCCCTTCGCAAGGCCACGGTTCTTTGTCAGCCAGTAGATGGAATCGAGAACGGCATGACCGTAGTCGGTGCCAATCGCGAAGTACTCAGGAACGGTGAAAAGGTTGACCGTGGTGCTGCTAGAGAAGAGCACCTGCTGATTCTCGAACTGCTGTACAAGGCTTAAGAGCCCGGAGGATGGCGACACCTGCTGCATCGCTAGCACCTTGCTCTGCATCGCGGTGTACGCCGTCAGTTCTGTCTGCGGATCGCCTCCGTTGTCGCCGAACACCAACTTGACCGTACGCCCGCATACCCCGTGAGCTGTAGCGTTCTGGCGATCCCAGAACGTCTGGATTCCCTGGACGTACGGAACGGTCAGAGGTGCCGCTTGCCCACTTTGGGCAACATCGAGCCCAAGTGAGATTGTCGATTGGGTAACGCCAGGTGTCGGAGCACGACTCGTAGACGTGTTCGTTGAGGTGCTGGACCCACAGGACTCTACGATGGCAAGCGTAAGCACAACGAGCCAGCCGCTGAATACGGTTTTATTCATGGATCCTCCCGATGCAATCACTTTCATGTGCCATAGACAGCAATGAGCGCAAACAACCGAATATCACCTGGCGGTCAGGCTTGCATACATTCGCGGAAATGTCAACACCGTGCGCTCCCTCTGCCAAAATCAGCTCGGGCCTGTATCACCCTCTCAACTCCGGGGGACACCCAAGCCGGCCTCGAATATGACCCGGGACCGAGAGGTCGGATACGGATCGAGGAGTGGCATGAGTTGACGGCCGATTCGAGGGACCCATCTCGCAGGCGATCGCAAGCGGCGAGGGGAGATCCTGGAGCCCTTCTGTCTGGCACGGACCACGGCCGTAAGGACGTGCTCAAGGTATCGCGGGGGCACCCACCGACCTTGGCTTCGGTCATCGCTCAGCGCAGATTCCTGGCAGGCCCGGGTAGCTCGTCGTTCGCGGCGCCGGCAGCGAGCGCTTGGCCAAGGTCGGATCCTTCTCCTCGGGCAAATCCCAGTGATCGGTTGGCCGCGTTGTGACGACGTCCGTGCGTGCACGGGTGGAGCTGAGGGCCGAGAGTTCGTGGAGGACCCGGGTCGACGGTCATCCCTCCTGCCCCGCCCGCCGTCTCTGCCGTGCTCCGGGCATCAGCTCCCATCAGCGCCGCAGCAGGTGGGGTCGGCAGCCCTGGTGCCAGGCCTGCTCGAGCCCATGGAAGGGCGCTCGGCCATCTCGGACCAGGATTCCCTGTGTCACCCTCCGCCCAGCACCACCACCGCTTTCAGCACCTTGGCGGCCTTCTCCCCCTGCCGCCCAGCTCCCGGTGCGGCACGCCACCATCGTCGGCGCCCATGGGGTCCACCCCCGACTGAGGCTGTTGTCGAACGGACGGCGGCCTCGCCATCCCGGCGAGACCTTCGATCTGTGTTCGCTCATTCTTAAGACGTCTGCCATGGAGCTATGGCTCGATGGTCACCATGATGTAGTCCGATTCCACATCGACCCGGTAAGTCTCAGCGAAGACCGGCCCTTCTCGGCGGGCGGGGCTGCCGAGCTCGGCCTTGAGTGCCAGCCCAGCCCTGACATCGACGGGATATGCGCGCACGCGCACCCTTGCGGGATCGAACCAAGACCTCCCTGTACTCAGGTCAAATTCCCAGCCGTGCCAGGGGCACTGCAGAAACGGTGGGCCCTCCTCGCGCTCGAACGACCCAGGCAGCGGAGAGCGCGCCGGCGGTGCCACCACGCGCCCCAGGCACAGCTCAGCCCCCTGGTGCGGACAGCGATTGCGGATGGCATAGAACACCCCGTCGACGTTGAAGACGCCGATTGATCGACCGGCGACCATCGTGATCAGCCGCTCACCAGGCTTAACCTCATCCACCGCGGCGATGACGTACTTAGCCATTGCCCTTGGAGTCCGTGCACAGCTCGAGTCCGTACAGCCGGCACGCGTTGGCCCCCATGATCCGTCGCCTTGATTCCGGCGTGACGGACGTGGGAAGCGCGCTGTCGGGCGCATCGAAGTCCCAATGGGGGTAATCGGACGCGAACATCAGCCGCTCATCACCACCAAGCTGCTCCAGGATCGCGCTGAAGTGCTGTGGATTCGGAGGCTCCTCCATTGGCTGAGTCGTGTACCAAAGGTGTTCGCGCAGGAGCTCGGACGGTGGCCTGTCGACGTGTGGTACCTCGCCTCCGAGTTTGCGCCACGCAGCATCAAGCCTCCACATGAGCGGAGCAAGCCAGGCAAACCCCCCCTCGATGAGCACGAAGTCAAGGTTGGGGAACGCCACGAACACCCCCTCGAACGCGAGGCTGGTAACCTGATCCTGGAACATTGTCGAGGCTCCGGCGTGATCCTCTAGGTAGAAGGAAGGGAATCCCGCTCCAGTGGGAGCGTGCGGTCCCGCCGCCCCGAAGTGCATAGCGACCGGCAATCGGTTGCTCTCAGCGGCCTCGAACAGCTTCCAGTAGCGACGTCGGCCAATTGGCTCGAGCGTCCCGGCGTAGAGGTAGATTTGAACAAACCGGTGATCGTGAGCCCACCGTTCAATCTCGGTCGCTGCCGCCTCAGGATCCTCAGTTGGAACGAGAATCGATCCACGCAGACGCGGTTCTCGCTCAAGCCACACCTCCAGCTGCCATTCGTTCATCGCCCGTGCCAGAGCGGCCGAGAACTCAAGGTTGGCCTGGTTGCTCGGATGCGTGATCGGAGTGATCACGGCGATGTCGATCCCCCATGCATCGAGATGCTGCTTGCGCAGGAAGTCGAGATCCGCCCCCGGGCGCAGGCCGGACGGTGGCCATGCATCGAACCGCTCGCCATATTCTGATCTTCGTGGATAAAAATCGCCCTGGTATGTTCGATAGAAGCGTGCGTTATGGTGACGCCATCGTTGAGGTAGGTACGCTGCGATCGAGTCAGCAGCGACGGGTGCGACGTGAACATCACAATCAACAAGTTTCGTATGTCGTGACGATTCTTTGTTGAGCCTTGGGATGGCTTGGATGTCCATCGTCATGCATCCTCCAATCGATAGAACTCCCGTGCAGTGAGATAGAGCAACTTGGTTAGGGCATCATCGGTCAATCCCGGTGGGATGGCATCAGCTGGATCGTCGTACTGCCAGTGCGGGTAATCGGTCGAGAACATTAGGAGTTCATCTGAATCGAGCTGATTGTAAAGCAGCTCAAGGTGTCGTCGTTCAGATGGTCCATCATACGGTTGCAAGGTGAGCTTGACATGGTCGCGGACGTACGCGGAAGGAAGACGGTCGACCCATGGCGTCTCACGGCGGAGCCCCTTCCAGTCCTTGTCGAACCGCCACAGGAACGCGGGGAGCCACGACCAGCCCGCCTCGATGAGCGCCACGCGCAGGTCTGGCACGCGCGCGAACACCCCTTCGGTGATGAGGCTCATGAGCTGCGACTGGAAGTGGGCGGCACGACCCACCCACTCCTCAATGTAGAACGACGGCCAGCCAACGCCCGTCGGTGCATTGCCTGGCCAACCACCGTGATGCAGGCCGACAACGAGACCTTGCGCCGCCGCCGCTTCGAAGATCGGGTGGTAGATCGCGTTGCCGTATGGGCGCGCCGAACGCACCGGCAGCACCACCTGCACGACGCCTGGATGGCCTCCCACGCGTTCGATCTCCCTCACTGCCATTGCCGGCTGGCTGGCAGGGACGATGATCGATCCACGCAGGCGAGGCTCGGGGTCCAGCCACTCGGCCAACAGCCAATCGTTGGCAGCCATGGCCATCGCCTCCCCGACGTAGGGGTTATGGAACATGTCGACGAAGTATGGGCAGCTGACGATCGCGTGGCTGACGTCCCACGAGTCCAGCACATCGCGGCGCAGCGCGGCAAGCCCGGATGCCGTTGATCCGGTCGAGTTGGGGTCGATCGTCGGGCGACGGCTCGTTGGTGCCCCGGGCGGATAGCTGATCTGCGAGGGCCGGAAGAAATATGTCGATCCCCAGAGTGACACATACTCTCGCCATTGCTCAGGAAGGTACTGCAACAACGCTTCGACACTTGGCAGCGTTGCGTGGACGTCGGTGTCGATCACATGGGCAGTGGGCGAGAGACCAGCGAGATCTCGCTCCCGTACCATACCCTCGGTCATCATCCACGCTCCTGGTGATCAGGATGGGCCGTAAGCGACATCCACCTCTTCCAGCGTCCCGCCAGCTCGCCTCTGCCCTGCCTTTTGATCAAAAACTTCAACTCACCTATCACCCAGCGGTGTTGTCCACCGCAGCCGCGACCGCCATGCGCACGCCGAGCAGCGACCTGTTCTCACACTCGTGCCAGGGACGTCAGGGCTGTGCTGGACACGGGTCGGGCTGGCAAACACCTATCCTCATCAGCTCACTATCTGGCCACCGCAGCGGCGCATGCCTCATGGTAGGCTTCCGAGAACTCGGTCAACCATGCCGCTGCGCGCCTGGCGAGGAGCCAGGGCTCATGATTGGTGACGTTGAGATATGTGACCACATCGGCCGCCGGCGGCATGCTCGCTAGATACAAGATGGTGGCCATCAGCCTTCGCTGATTCACGTGCTGGCCGTCCCCAGTGGTGCGACCTTGCGTATCGAAGCGGGCATCTGCACATGGCGCATCGACGTCAACAGACGCCTCTGGGCGCCGCGCGCCTCTGGCTCGGAAGTTCTCCACGACCTCAGCGACCGTGGAGGCGGCCTCTGCTTCCGTGTGTGCGGTCATCAGCCGCACCTTGAGCACCTCGACCACCGCCTGGAGATGGGCCCTGATCTTGATCGCGGTGTAGGGCGAGATGTTCGGAATTCCGGACATACCGGAAGCTGCTTGGATCTCGCGAAGAACCTGCCCATGATACACCAGCTCGTACGAGCGAGTTCGGCTTAGGCCAAACTCATGACGGACGTACGCCTCCCAGGTAGGATATCCGAGGGCGGCCCAAGCGCGACGTTGATGCGCCTCGAGCAAGAGCAGGCTCACGTTCTCAAGCCCACGCTTGATGCGTTGCGTGAGCGTTTGTGCCTCACTGGTGGTCATCTGATCGAAGGAGCGGCTCGCAAGCTTAGCCACGTCGAGGCATTTCTGTGCGTATCTGGCCGACCTATTCGGTTGGTTCGACGCACCATGGTAGTGCGCTACGCTCCTCCGTTGGTCGACATCCAACCTACGCATCACAGCTTGCTGCTCAGCAAACACCCTGCTGATCGCCTCGCTCGTTGCCATGCCGACCCGAAGTCCACCTACGTTGCTTTGCAGTTTGGCTGCCAGCCGGGCTGACAGGAGAGTCTCGCCGCGCTCGTTGGCCTCCTCAAGCGCATCAAGGCACGCGTCGAGTGCTCGTAGTCGCTGCCGTATGGCAACATGATCCTGTCCAGCATGCTCTGGGGTAGGGGCGGCTGTTGCCGCATCACCCGTCGTCACGGACCCTCACCAATCACAGGGCGCTGGCGCCCACCTTATGGCAGACGTACCATGAAGGCGTCTCAACATGGCGGCGCTCGGCCAACGAGAGTACGTCATTGACCTCAGGATGAGATGCGGACCGAGTCGAATCAATGGGTGCTGGCACAGCGCCGTCGTGCCCACCAATGTGCGCTAGACCAGGGCGACTGAGCAGGGTTGCCAGAGGTCTTGCGCACGACGCATGGCCGCTGGGGCCGTTCGGCGGCGGGAAGGAGCCGGCCTCGTGGGGCCCCTGACCGCGGCTCTGCGCCTCCCGAAGGCTCCAACCGAGCCGACGGGCGGGGCCCCACCAAGCCAGCTTGGTGGGGTGCCCCGGGCGAGCGATGCCTCGCCAGATTGCTCGCGGCGTGGTCATCGCGCCGGTGGCGCACCCCACCGCCGTCACCCCTCCAGTGCTCGGCCCCCCCGAGGTCTTGGATCGAGCCGCAGCCATGGCAGGTCCTCGAGCTGGCAAAGCACCGCTCGGCCTCCACCACCTCCGAGCCGTACCAGGGGGTCTGGTACCGGAGCTGCCGGCGGAGCTCGGCCAGGGCCGCATCGGCCGGTCCCCGGCGCCGCGCCCGCGCCCCAGGGATCCCCTTCTGGCGCAG
>Ga0070737_10001998_pt1 | contig 26084 bp, 27 predicted proteins | sample Coa_R1_10_FD_66438 | JGI IMG/M metagenome (GOLD analysis project Ga0070737, IMG submission 66438) | Surface soil microbial communities from Centralia Pennsylvania, which are recovering from an underground coalmine fire - Coalmine... | ecosystem: Environmental > Terrestrial > Soil > Unclassified... | reverse complement strand
ACCCGTTCGAGGTGGAGCCAACGGCGAGATGAGGGGCGGCCGGTCGGGGTCGCGGCCGGGCCCGTTGGCGGCCGGGGAGGTGACCTCTCCCCCTGCGAGCCAGCTGGGTCCCAACCGCGGCGCCGCCTCGTGGCCGCATCGTGGAAGGAGGCTCGAGATGACGGTGACCATCTGCGACGTCGGCCCCCGTGACGGGCTCCAGAACGAGCCGGTCGTGCTCCCGCCCTCGGTGCGGGCACAGCTCTGCGATCGGCTGTTCGCAGCCGGGGTGCCGGTGGTGGAGGCGGTCAGCTTCGTCCACCCCCGCCTGGTCCCCCAGATGGCCGGCGCCGAGGAGGTGGTGGCGGCGGTGTCGCGGCAGGAGGGGAGGGTCCTGGCAGGCCTGGTGCTGAACGAGCGGGGGTTCGAGCGGGCGCTGGCGGCGGGCGTGGACGAGGTCCACTACGCCTTCCCGGTCACCGACGCCTTCGCCCGGCGCAACCAGAACACCACCGTGGCGGAGGCGATCGCGACCGCGCACCGCCTGGTGGCTCGGGCCCGGGAGGCCTCGCTCCCGATCACGGTGACGTTGAGCGTGGCCTTCGGCTGCCCGTTCGAGGGCGCGGTCCAGGTCGACCGGGTGCTGCGGCTGGCGGAGGAGGTGGCCCAGGTGCCGCCGGACGCGATCGTGGTCGCCGACACCATCGGCGTGGGGGTGCCTGCCCAGGCGCGCGCGCTGGTCCGGGGCCTGCTCGGCATGGGGGTCCGGGTCGGCTGCCACTTCCACAACACCAGGAACACCGGCCTCGCCAACGCCCTGGCGGCCTTGGAGGCGGGGGCCACCCTGTTCGACGCCTCGGTGGGGGGGAGCGGTGGCTGCCCCTTCGCGCCCAAGGCCACCGGCAACGTGCCCACGGAGGACCTGGTGTACCTCTTCCACGGCCAGGGTGTGCCCACCGGGATCGACCTGGAGGCGGTGATGGAGGTGTCCCGGTGGCTCGCCGCCCAGCTGGGCCGAGAGCTGCCGGCCATGGTCACCCGTGCCGGGGACTTCCCCGCCGTGTCCGGGCGCGGGCGGATCGGATGGCAGCGTCCCGGCGGGGATGAGTGAGGACGATCGGGGAAGGACGCGGCCCCGGCCCGCCGGGGGCGTCGCCCTGGGACAAGGCCGGGCGAGCCACGGTCAGCGACCCGAGACCGGGCGTGAGGCGTTGGAGGAAGAGCAGGAGGACCGGGAGCCCGAGCGCGATGCCCGGCCTTGAGCCCAAAGGGAGGTTGTGCGAGTGGACGTCGGATCCAGGATCGAGTGTCAGTGGTGTCGGAGCCAGAACCTGCCGGACGCGAGCACCTGCGTCACCTGCGGCGCCCCGCTGAACGTCCGGAACCTGGTCAGCGACTCCGGCTGGCGCGAGGCGCCGCGCCTGCGCGACATGAGCGAGTTCCGGTTCGGCCAGAGCACCTGCCAGGTCGAGGGCGAGATCGTGCCGGTGGCCGAGATCACGCTCGCGCCCAGGGACTGGGTCTACTTCGAGCACCACGTCATGCTGTGGAAGGACGAGTCGGTGCCGATGTCGGTGATGCCGTTGCCGGGCGGGTTGAAGCGGGCCCTGGCGGGCATGCCCTTCATCATCTCCATCGCCCAGGGGCCGGGCCGCATCGCCTTCTCGCGCGACGCCAGCGGGGAGCTGGTGGTGCTGCCCCTCCCGCCGGGGCAGGAGGTCGACGTCAGGGAGCACGCCTTCCTGGTCGCCTCCCACAGCGTGGCCTACTCCTACGTTCGCGTCAAGGGGCTGAAGAACATCCTCTTCGGCGGTCAAGGGATGTTCATGGACCGGTTCGTCGCCGGCGGCGAGCAGGGCCTCCTCATCCTGCACGGCTACGGCAACGTCTTCGAGCGGACGCTTCAACCCGGGGAGAGCATCCTGCTCGAGCCCGGCTCGTTCCTGTACAAGGACGCCAGCGTGACCATGCAGGTGGAGACGCAGCGGCTCAGCAGCGGGCTCTTCGGCGGCACGGGCATGAACCTGGCCCGGATGACGGGACCGGGACGGGTCGGGATCCAGTCCATGTACGTCCACCATCACACCGACGACTAGGGGCGACGAGATGGCCAACTACACCTGCCGCTGGTGCCGGTCGCAGATCGACCTCCAGGATCAGGTCACCTGCCCGAGGTGCGGCGCCCCGGTCGACGTGCGGGCGCGGGAGACGCGCTCGGGCTGGAGCGAGCTTCCCGCCATCCCCGACATGGCCCGGATCCAGTGCGGTCGGTCCACCTGCCAGATCGAGGGGACGTTCGTGCCCGTCGCCGACTTCAACCTGGCCCCGGGGGACGGCGTCTACTTCGCCCACCACGTCCTGCTCTGGCGCGACGCGTCGGTGACCCTGGGCACCCTACCCCTGCGGGGGGCGCTGAAGCGCCTCTTCGCCGGGATGCCGGTGGTGATGGCCCAGGCGCAAGGCCCGGGGCACGTCGCCTTCTCGCACGACTCGCCGGGCGAGGTGGTGGCGCTGCCGTTGCAGCCGGGGATGGCGGTCGACGTGCGCGAGCACCTGCTCATGGTGGCCACGCTCTCGGTCGCCTACGAGTGGTTCCCAACCGGGGTGTGGTTCCAGACCTCCGATGGCGACGACCAGGAGACGCACTACCCCCTGGGTCGGTACATGGACCGCTTCTCCGCCCCGCACGAGCCTGGACTCCTGCTCCTCTACGCGGCGGGGAACGCCTTCATCCGCGACCTTGGCCCGGGCGAGACCCTGCTGGTCAAGCCCACCGCCCTGCTCTACAAGGACGCCAGCGTCCAGATGCACCTGCACTTCGAGCGCCCGGCCGTGGGCTGGCGGGCGTGGCGGACGTGGGGCGAACGCTACGTCTGGCTGCGGCTGTACGGCCCCGGGCGGGTCGCCGTCCACTCGGCCTACGGGCGCTTCGAGGACCCGGGGACCAACCTGGCCGGGAGCTCGCCGGCCACGAGCTGGAGCTGGGGGAGCTGAGTGGGGGATCCCTCGGGAGGTCGTGATCGCCCTCCGCCGCCCCCGTGCCCGGGGAGGGGGCCACGGGGTCGTGCGTAACCTCGGTCGGTACCTCGAATCGATGGGTGGAGAGGCGATGGCGCGGCCCTCGCCCTGAGGTGGACCCGACGTGCGAGGATGGCCACGATGGGCCGGTCAGGGGTCTGGCGTGCGAGGCGAGGGCCAGATGACCAGATGAACGGGAGGCCCGATGGGCAGCGAGAGCCCTCCCCGTCGGAGGGGGAGGTCGTCCGTCTCCCCGAGCCAGGCGACGTGCTGGACCTCGCCCTCGAGGACCTGGAGCTGGTGTACGCCTACGTGTTCGCCAGGGTGGGCAACCGAGCCGACGCCGAGGACCTGACCCAGCAGGTCGCCGTCCGGGCGATCCCTCGGCTGCGCGCCGGGGCGAGCCCGAACGCGATCCGGGCCTACCTGTTCGCGACCGCGCGCTCGGTGCTGGCCACCTTCTGGTCGGCGCGCTTCGGGCTGCCCGAGGAGGAGCTGCGCGAGGACCTCTGGGTCGAGCCTCGGGAGCCCGACGCCGCCGGGCCTGTGGAGCGGGTGGAGCGGATCCTGGATCGGCTGCCGGCGAACTACCGCAAGCTGCTCGAGCTGCGGTTCTTGCGTGGCTACTCCTTGAAGGAGGTGGCGCGGGAGCTGGGGACCACGGTGGGCGGGGTCAAGGTGATGCAGCTGCGGGCGCTTCGCGCCGCGGCCAAGGTGGCGAGCGATGAGGAGCCGTAGGCCGGACGAGGAGCGTGCCGCCGACCGCCTGGAGCGGCTGATGGCCAGGGTCCTGGCCGGTCGGCGCCTCAAGGCCTCGCCCTCGGATGCGGCCGAGCGGGAGGCGATCGTGATGGGGGCACGCCTGGCCGGCTCCCGAGAGAGCCATCCGCGCATGTCGCCGGCGTTCCGACGAAGGTTGGCCCAGATCGTGGCCTCGGGCGCCCCACCCGACCGGGTCGTGTCCCGGCGGCTGGCGCTGGCCGCGGGGTTGAGCCTCGCCGTCGGCACCGTCGGGGGGGCGTTCCTGGAGCGCCTGACCGGCCTCAGCCGGCTGGGCCAGCCGGCCGAGGGAAGCCGCCCGGCCAGGCCGAGGCGGGAGGTCCTGGAGCCCAGGGCGGCCCTGGGCCGCTGGGCGGACACCGGGATCCACGTGAGCGAGCTGGTCGAGGGCGTCCCGCGGCGGGTGGTGGCGGGGGCGATCGGGGCGTTCGTGGTGCGCCGGGGCCAGCAGGTGATCGGGATGTCGGCGATGTGCACCCACCTGCCCTGCGAGCTGGTCTGGCGGGCTGAGGATCGCGTGTTCCTGTGCCCCTGCCACGGTCTGACCTTCGACGTGCAGGGGCAGTCGCTGGACCTGCGCTATCCGCTGCCCGCCCTGCCGCTGGTCAGGGTGCGCGTTCGCGACGATGGCCGAGTGGAGGTGCTAGGGACGTGAGCACGCCGCGAGATGGCATCGAACGGACCCGGCTGCGGGCCCTCGACCTCTGCCTGCAGCTGTTGGAGGACGCGCTGGCCGCGGGGAAGGTGCGCGTGGACGGCCCCCTGGCCTACCGCTTACGTCACGTGCTCGGCGCCGGAGGGTTGATCCCCGACCATCGCCTCGAGGGCCGGCGCATCGACCGGGTGCTCGACGACGTCTTCGACCTCCAGGCGCAGCTGCTCGGCCAGGACGACCAGCGGGCGGCGGGCTGAGCAGAGCCCGACCGTGGACGGCCTCGCCGTGGGCTACGATCGAATACGCTCGTGCCTGGCGGCACGGCTGGTCTCGCCGGCTCGGGGGGGCCGGCCGCCCCCGGCGAGCCAGGGGCCGTGATGGTTGCTTGAGAGGAGGCGCTGGTGATCCCCGACTGGAGATTGAGGAGAGCCCAAGGCGACGGCAAGGCAGGGGCAGAGGGCCGGGCCCCGGCGATGGCCCCGGAACCGGAGGCCGGGGGACGGTCGGGAGGACGCCAGGATCGGGCTCCCTGCGGGGGCCAGACGCTGCCTTGAGCTCGGAGCCGAGCTGTACCATCCGGATCTTCGACAGCCTGAGCCAGCGGGTGATCCCGCTCCCGCTCTCAGAGCACCCTGATCGGCCCGGGGCCAGGATGCTCAGGCTGTACGTGTGTGGCGTGACGCCCTACGACTCCGGGCACATGGGTCACGCCTTCACCTTCTGCGCCTTCGACGTGCTGGTCCGCTGGGCGGAGGCGAGCGGCGTCCACGTCCGCTACGTCCAGAACGTGACCGACGTCGACGACCCCCTCTTCGAGCGAGCGCGTCGCGATGGGGTGGGCTGGAAGGAGCTGGCGGATCGTGAGCTGGCGCGCCTGCTGAGGGACATGCAGGCGCTCGGCTGGCGGCCGCCAGACGTGATGCCCCGGGTGTCGACCGAGATCCCGACCATCCTGGCCGCCATCGACCGCCTGGTCGAGGGAGGCTACACCTACCAGACCGACGCGCTCTACTATGCCGCGGATCGCTACCCCGGCTACGGGCAGCTCTCCCACCTCAGCCGGCTCTCGATGCGTCGCAAGCTGCGGGACGAGGGCCTGCTGGGGGAGGTGGGGCCGGGGGCGAAGCGCGACCCGCTGGACTTCCCGCTCTGGCGCCGTTCGGCCCCCGACGAGCCCTCCTGGCCCTCGCCGTACGGCGAGGGCCGCCCCGGCTGGCACATCGAGTGCTCGGCGATGTCCATGCGCTACCTGGGCGACCAGGTCGATGTGCACGGTGGCGGCCGGGACCTGCGCTTCTCGCACCACGAGTCGGAGCGGGCGCAGTCGGAGTCGTTGACCGGCTGCCCCCCCTTCGCGCACGCCTGGATGCACACGGGCATGGTCCGCTACCAGGGGCACAAGATGTCCAAGTCGCTGGGCAACCTGGTGGTGGTCCCCGAGGTCCTGGAGCGGGTCCCGGCGGCTGCGCTTCGCCTCTACCTGGTGTCCCATCGGTATCGGAGGGACTGGTCGTTTCGGTGGGAGGACCTGGCCAAGGCCGCCCGGCTCGCGGCTGACCTGGCTCGTCTCCTCGACCCGCACCGGGGCCCGAGGACCGAGGCCCGGGATGGGTCGAAGGAGGCCGGAGGGACGGGGCGGGGCGCCCCTCCGGACGCCTCCCCCGACCTCGTCGCCGCCTTCTCCGCCGCCCTGGACGACGATCTCGACACCCCCAGAGCGCTGCGGGCGCTGCGCGCCGCCGTGCGCCGGGGCGACGCCGCCGCGGCCCGTTGGATGGCGGGCATCCTCTGTGGCGACACAGCCCTCGGGTAGGCGAGGACGTCCGCCTACGCCACCTCCAGCTCGGCCCCGCAGTTCGGGCAGTCCTCCCCCGGGAGGATGCTGACCAGGGTCTCGCAGCGGGGGCAGAGGATGTCCACGGCCACGGCCGCCCGCTCGCTGGCCGCTTCCTCCGCCATCGACTCGGGCACCGCGCCCAGGTCGGCGGCGGGGGCGCCGCAGCGCGCGCACAGGTAGCCGGGCTGCACGACCTCGTGGCTCTGGTAGCGGCCGCTGGCGTCGACCGTCACCTCGGCGAAGATGGCCCGAAAGCTCGTGCCTCCGCAGCGACGGGTGCAGACCAGCCACATGCCGAGCAGCTTACCGGTTGGGCCACGGCCCGTCGGGAGCCCCGGTGACGTCTTCGTCGGGCGTGGCAGACTGGCCCTGTGCGCGGGATCCTGATCGGCTTGGCCCTCTTCGCCCTGGTGGCCACGAGCGTCCTCTCGCTCCGTCCGGGGGGCCTGCGCGCCCAGCTGCGCAACGTGGCCCGCCGCCTGCGGCTGGCCCTGGTCCTGATCGGCGTCTACCTGGTGGCCTCGGGGGCGCTCCGGGTCGCCTTCCCCGATGCGCCCTGGGCGGAGCTGGCCATGATTGGGGTTGCGCTGGGCCTGGCGGTCACCTTTGTGGTCCTGGGCCAGGACCGTCAGCCGGAGTCCTGAGCCCCCGGCGTCGCCGGGCTCAGGCGACGATGCTCGGGCGCTCGGTGGCATCGCCCTCGTCGCGCTCCGGGAAGCGCCAGCGGCCGATCGCTCCCACCACCACCACCGGCAGCGTCACCGCGGCACCGACCCAGAACAGGACCCCGTAGCGCTGGGCCTCGGCCAGGCCGGCCACGGCGGTGGTGCAGAGCCCCGCCCCCAGGAAGGCGGCGGTGGGGAAGAGGGAGGTGGCCGTCCCCCGGGACTCAGGCGCCACCTCGGTGGCCCAGGTCTGGAAGGTGGAGTGCATGACGGCGTAGGCCACCCCGCAGGTCGCGCTGGCGACGAGGATGGTCGCGATCGATTGGCCGAGCCCGGCCACGACGAAGCCGAGCAAGAGGCCGCCCCCGCCGACCACGATCAGGAGGTGGGGAGGCACCCGGCTCGTCAGCCGCTTCACCCCTCGGGTGGCCAGGAGCACGGCGAGGCCGTAGATCGCGACCACGGCCCCGGCCGCCCCCGGGCTCACGCCCTGGGCCTCGAGCGCCGGGGCGAGGAAGGTGAAGAAGCCGAGGACGGCCGCCCCCTCAGGGATGGTCACCAGGAAGAGGAAGACCATCCAGGGATGGAGCGCCAGCCGACGCAGCTGCGCCAGCGGCCGCTCCAGGTTGACGTCGGGCAGCGACTCGGGCAGCCAGCGCAGCGCGAAGGAGAGGACGAGCAGGGCCATCCCCGGGAGCAGGAAGCCCAGCCGCCAGCTGGCGTAGGCGGCGAGCAGGCCCGCGCCCAGGTTGGCCAGCATCATCCCCACCGCCACCACCGCCAGCAGGTCGGCCACGGCCCGCTGGCGGACCCGGAAGGGGAACCGGTCGCCGATGTAGGTGAGCGCGCTCGGGAAGAGGCTGCAGATCAGGGCGGCGGTGAGGGCCCGGGCGAGGACCAGCGCCGTCAGGCTCGGGGCCATGGCCGAGAGGATCGCGGCCAGGCCCGCCCCCAGGCTGGTCACGCGCATGAGCCGAACCCGGCCGAAGCGGTCGGAGAGGAGGCCATAGACGACCTGCATGGCCCCGTAGAGGATGAAGTAGGCGGTGGCGGCCTGGGTCACCGCGGCCAGGGGCTGGTGCAGGTCCCGCGCGATGGGGATCAGCATCGGCCCCATCGAGAAGCGGTCGACGTACATGATGAAGGGCCCTGCGTAGAGCAGGCACGAGCGACTGGCCGAGGCCGTCGCCTGGCCGGCCTCCCTCATCACCGGGCCGGTCGGGATCGTGGCCATGCCCCGGCGCCGGCGTCGCCAGGGCGCGTGCGGTCGGTGTCGATACCAAGATCCTGCCACGGGCCGGGGTCGCGCCGCGCGGGCACCGGTCAGGACGAGTAGCTCACCTGCTGGACTTGGCCGGTGTCCTCGACCGTGCCGTTGGGGGCAACGGTGACCACGCAGCGGTACACGCCATGGGTGGTCTGCTGCCGCAGGTACCGGGGCCAGAGGGCGACCGGGTGGTGCGAGGCCGGCCCGGTGTAAGGGGTCGAGACCGGGAACTGGCTCATGTCGCGGGTCCCCACCCGGGCCGGGGCGTCGGCGGGCAGGCCCTGGCAGATGTTCCCGATGTCGACTTGCTGCTCGGCCAGCATGGTGTCGAAGGCCACCTGGACGGTCTGCTCCTCGGCCGCGGCTGCGCGCTGCTGGGCGATGGTGGTGATGCCGACCATGCTCATGGTGACGATGGCGGCCAGGATGCCGAGGATCGAGATCACCACCAGCAGCTCGATCAGCGTGAACCCTGCCTGCGGGCTGCGCGGCGGCCCCTCGTGGGCAGGCAGGGGGAGCCGGGATGGGGCGATCCTCGCCCGCGTACGGCGTCGTCGTCTCATGGTCTCTCCCTCAGGTGTTCATGCGATGCGGGTTCTGGGATGCGTGACTGTCTCCCTCAAGGCCCCCCCACGCCGTGGGGATGCCACCCCAGCAGGATGGCGATGACGAGCCCCACGATCGTCCAGATGGCCACCACGACCAGGGCCAGGCCGGCCTGGGTGCCCCGCTCGACCGGGATCCGGACCCGGCGCTCGCGCCGGGGGAGCAGGTTGACCTCTGGCGTCCGCCGCCCGCCCTCCCTCATCGTCGTGACCTCAGGCCGAGCCCGATGCCGGCCACGTAGGCGCCGGCCGGGAAGCCGGCCGGGGAGGCCAGCCGGCCCTCGAGCAGCTCCGTGGCCCTGACCGCGGGGACCGGGAGGTCGAGCTCGACGGCCTCCAGGTCGCCGGCGACCACCAGCGGCGCCAGGCGTCCCGGGAGCGACGGGCGAGGTGGGGCAGCGAGGGTCGGCCCGGGGGTGGCGGCGGTGGCCTGATGCCGGTAGGCCTGCTGCAGCAGCCGCTCCACGGCCTCGCGGCGCTGGCGGTCGGTGGGGCCGACCGAGGCCTCGGCGACCAGCGCCGGGCAGCCCTCCAGGATCAGGGTGAGGTGCAGGTGGCCGGGGCCGCCCTCGAGCAGCACGACCTCGTCCTGGCCGAGCGCCCGGGCGACGGCGACCGACCTGGGCTCCAGCACCTCGGCCTGGAGCCCAGCCGCCCGGGCCATCTGCTCGTAGCGAGCGACGACGTCGACCCAGGCGGCGACCAGGTAGACGCGCTCCCCCGAGGGCGAGCGCTCGACCACGTCCCAGGACCAGGAGGCACGGTGGAGGGGGAAGGGCAGGTGGCGCTCGGCGGCATAGCGCATGGCTCGGACCAGGTCGCGAGGCGGCATCGGGGGGAGCGAGACGGTCCGGCTGACGGCGGCCTCGTCCAGGAGCGCCAGGCGCGCCCGTCGGGCGCCGATCCCGGCCTCCGCCATCAGCTCCCGCACCCAGCCCGCGAGCCGGTGCACCTCACCGGGCCCGCCCTCGCGCAGCAGGCCGGGGTGCAGCTCCCGCGAGGCCCAAGCGGTCACCCTCCCCTCGGCGATCTCGACCGCGCGCAGGCGGCCCCCGCCGAGGTCCAGGCAGACGAGGCCACGGCGCTCCCGAGCCGTGCCCACCCTCCGTCGGTGCATGGCCTCGGCGATCATGGCACGACCTCCTCGTCGCGCAGCACGAGCCCTCCGGGCCCGCCCGTCAGCACCACCTCCTCCCCGCCCGACCCCGTGCCCACCGCCAGCAGGTAGAGGGAGGCGCCAGCGTCCCCCGCGGCGGCGAAGAGGACGCTTCGGGCCGAGGCGCCGGCCAGGTGAAGCAAGGGCGTCGCCAGGTGGCTCAGGTCGCAGTCCAGCGCGACCTGCACCATGGTCGACGATCCCGCGGAGAGGCGCTGCTCGCAACCGCCGTTCGTGGGCGGGGCGCAAGCAGGGGTAGGCCGGGCGTCCACCCAGGCCGCCCCTGGGCCCTCCTCCCAGGCGTCGAAGAAGACCCAGGCTCGGCCCCCCAGGGCGGGCAAGGCGGCGACGGCGCAGGCGGGGCCCGGCTGCGGGGTGAGCCGAGCCCTCTTCAGCCCCTGGAGGAGACCGTCGAGCCGCAGGCAGCTGGCCCCGGTCGGAGGTTGGCCGGGGACGATGATGGGCAGCGTCGGCGCCGGGCGAGCCGGGGAGGCGGTCGGCGCGGTTGGGAGGATGGAGGGAGCCGGGGAGGTGGGCGTGGGCGGGCCCGGGGTGGGCGCCCGCGGGCGCTCCAGGCGGGACGGCCTCGGGCCCAGGGGTCGGGCCGTCGGCCCCTCGGCATCCGACCGGGGCGTCTCCGAGGTCGCCCGCGGCGTGGCCTGGACGGCCCGCTCGCCTCCGCCCTCGCCCCGGTCCGGGGCCGGGGGCGGGGAGACCGGCGTCGACGTCCCAGAGGTGGCCGGCGACCGCCGGGCCGCCGGGCAGCGTTGGGGGTCGGCCTGGACCTGGGCCACCGCCGCCGCCACCGCGCTGCGCACGGTGAAGTCGGCCTGCACCGCCCCCCCGGCCCCGTGGCGTTGCTGGGCAAGAAGGGCGGACGCCTCGAAGGCGACGGCGCCGGCGAGGAGGAGCACCACCGTCGTCACCACCAGCACCGCGATCAGCACCTGGCCGCGCTGACCGGTCACCCGCAGCTCCTCCGCGGGGCGCGGTAGGCGACGCTGAGCGCCGTCACCCCAGCCCCCGACAGGTCGATCCGACCGAACTCGTCATCGGGGCCCTCTCGACCGCGGACGGCGACGGTGAGGGGCCGGTCGCCGCGCGCCAGCGGCGTCTCGGCGCCCTGCTCGCGGCGCACCAGGACGTAGGTGCCGGCCGCGATCTTCCCCGTGTAGACCACCTCCGGCCGGCAGTCCAGGGGCGAGCACAGGGCCAGCTCGGACAGGTGGGCGGCCTGAGGGGTGCAGGGGACGTAGCGATGGCTGTCCGCCTGCACCATCGCCGCCACCGCCGAGCCGGTCGAGGCCGCCGTCACCCGGTCGCTCCAGCGCTCGAAGCGGTCGCTGGCGGTGAAGGTGACGCCCGCCAGGCCGGCGAGGATGAGGCTCGCGACCGCCATCGCGAGCATGAGCTCGATCAGGGTCTCGCCCCGCTGCCGCCGGCTCACGGCGCCGGGCACCCCTCCTCCACCGCCGCCAGGGCAGCGCCCTGGAGGGGCTGGCCGAGGGCGGACAGGGCCCGGGCCTTGAGGGCCGAGGCCTGGTACAACGTCACCGACGAGGCCGGGTCGGTGACCGTGACCGTGACCTCCTGCAGCCCCGGCAGGTTGGGGTATCCGGGGGCGGGGCGCACCTGGACCGAGACGGAGGGGGGCGCCGGGTAGCCGCCGGCCGACCAGGGCGCGGCCAGCACCGCCTCCAGCTCGGCGCGGCCGACGCAGGCCGCCCACGCCTGCCGGGTCGCGATCTGCGCGCTCAGGGAGGCGGCGTCCCAGGCGGTGAGCCCGGTCACCGTCGCCACCCCGAGCAGGGCCGAGGCCACCAGGGACTCGATCAGCGAGGCGCCGCGCTGGGCTCGCGACCGCCCGGGGGCGGGCTCAGCGGATGGCATGGACCAAGGCGTACATGGGCGCGATGACGGAGATGGCGACGAAGGCCACCACCACCCCCACGGACACGACCAGGGCCGGCTCCAGGATCGCGATCAGCCGCCTCAGCCGGTAGTCGACCTCCTCGGCGTAGTGCTCGGCCATCCCCTCGAGGTTGGTCTCCAACCGCCCCGTCTCCTCACCGACCCGGACGATCTGGACGACCATACGCGGGAAGAGCCCAGTCCGCCCCAGGGCGACGGCCAGGCTCTCGCCGGCGAGCGCGGCCTCCCGCACCGACTGGAGGCCACGGCGGAACTCGGCGTTGCCGACCGCGTCCGCGGCCACCTCCAGGGCGACCATGATCGGGACGCCGGCTCGGGCCAGGGTGGCCAGGGTGCGCAGACAGCGCTCGACGATGGTGTAGCGGATGATGGGGCCGACCATCGGCAGCCGGATGACCAGCGCGCCCATCCGCTCCTGCCCACCCGGCGTGCGCGCCCAGGTGGCCCCGGCGCCCACGGGCACGGCCAGGCCGACGAGGATCGCCGGGAGGTGGGCACGGCAGAACGTGCCCACGGCCAGCAGCGCCAACGTGACCATCGGCGGCCGGGCGTCGAGGTCGGCGAAGAGGCGGGCGAAGGCGGGCAGCACGAAGCCGATCAGGACGATGATCACGGCCACCGCCAGCCCGACCACGATGGCGGGGTAGATGGCGGCGGTCCGCGCTCGGCGCATGGCGCTCTCCTCTCGGCTCAGGTGGGCGGCGAGCTGGCGCAGGGTCTCGTGCAGCTCCCCCCCGGTCTCCGCGGCCCGGACCATCCCGGGGTAGAGCCGAGGGAAGACGCCCGGATGGCGAGCCAGGGCCTCCGAGAGCCCGGCCCCGGCCCCGAGGTCCGCCATCATCTCCTCCAGGGCATGCCGCATGAGGCGGGACTCCGCCTGCTCACGCAGCACCGCCAGGCTGTCCAGGATGGGGATGCCGGCGCGCGTCAGGGCGGCCAGCTGCTGGGTGAGGATGATGAGCTCGACTCGGCCGACGCCCACCAGGTTGGGGAGCAGCTCCTCCAACCGGGGAAGGCGCCGATGCCGGCGGATCTCGACCACGTGGAGGTCCTGCTCCCAGAGCATCCGCTTCACCTGCTCGGTCGACCGGGCCGGGACGGAGCGGCTGAGCCGCCGTCCGGCGGCATCGTAGGCCACGTAGCGGTAGAGGGCCATCAGCCCGACCAGACGCAGCGGATGACCTCGGAGGGCGTGGTCAGGTCCTCCGCCACCTTGCGCACCCCGTCCTCGCGGAGCGTGCGCATGCCTTCCCGCAGCGCCTCGGAGCGGATCTCCTGGGCCGAGGCCCGGAGGCTGATCAGGCGCTTGATGGGCTCGCTGACCGAGAGCACCTCGAAGACCCCGATCCGGCCCCGGTACCCGGTCCCGGCGCAGTGCCCGCAGCCACGCCCCCGGTAGAAGACCGTCTTCGCAGGGTCGCCGTGCTCGAACCAGAGCCGGCGCTCGTCGGCTCCGAGCTCGTCGGGCTGGCGGCAGTAGCTGCAGATGCGTCGCACCAGCCGCTGGGCCACCACCCCGATCAGGGCCGAGGAGACCAAGAACCCCTCGATGCCCATCTCGAGGAAGCGCTGCACGACGCCGACCGCGTCGGTGGCGTGGAGGGAGCAGAGCACGAGGTGACCGGTCAGCGCGGACTGGACCGCGATCTCCGCCGTCTCCCGGTCCCTGACCTCGCCGATCATGATCACGTCCGGGTCCTGGCGCAGGATGGCCTTGAGCCCATTGGCGAAGGTCAGGTCGGCCACCCGACGGATCGGGATCTGGTTGATGCGCTCGAAGGTGTACTCGACCGGGTCCTCGATCGTGGTGATGTTCTGGCTGATCGGGTCGAGCTCGTTGATGGCCGCATACAAGGTGGTCGTCTTGCCGCTGCCGGTCGGCCCGCCGACCACGATCAGGCCGAAGGGCGAGCGCAGCATCCCGGACAGGCGGTGGTAGGCCTCGCCCGCCAGCCCCAGCTGGTCGAGCCGGAGCAGGGTGCGGCTTTGGTCGAGCAGCCGGAGCACGACCTTCTCACCCCACTGGGTCTCCATGGTCGAGACCCGGATGTCGACGTGGCGGCCGTCGCTCTCGAACTGGAACTGCCCGTCCTGGGCCCGGTGTCGGTCCACGATGTCCAGGTTGGCCAGGACCTTGAGCCGCGACGCCAGCGAGGGGGCGATGCTCTGCGGCAGCTGCAGGCGGTCGCTGAGGATGCCGTCGATGCGAAAGCGCACCCGGAGGTACGTCCGCTGGGGCTCCAGGTGGATGTCGGAGGCACGGTCCCGCAGCCCTTGGGTGATGATCAGGTTGACCACGTTGACGACCGGTGACTGCTCGTCGATGGCCTGGAGCATGGCCCGGGCGTCAAGGCGCGAGGGGCGCTCCAGGCGCTGGGTGAAGGCGCGGACGTGCTCGTCCACCCGCCCCAAGACCTGGTAACGCTCTTGGATCGCCTCCTGGATCTCGGCCCGAGGCGCGCCCAGGGCACGCACCCGACGTCGGGTGAGCACCTGGAGCTCGCTGAGCAGGGTGTTGTCGGCGGGATCGACGCAGGCGACGACCAGGGTCTCGCCCTCCAGCCGCAGGGGGACCAGGTGGTTCGCGGCCGCGTACGACTCGGGGACCAGGGCGAGGGCATCGTCGTGGCTAGGGGTGATGCCCAGGTCCACCGTCGGCCAGGGGCGATGACCTGGGGACGGTCCGACGACCGGCCCTTCGGGCGCACCTGAGCCCGCCTGCCCGGTCATGCCGGCATGATGGTGGGGCGGCGCCGGGAGCGGGAATGGGCATCGCCCCCATCCTTGGGGCGGCCGTCCCGGTCAAGGCTGGGCGCGAGACCTCTCCCCACCGGGCGCGAGCCCCAGGCGGGCCGCGCACAGCATCGCCTCGGTGCGGCTTCGGAGCTCGAGCTTGCGGTAGATGCTGGCCAGGTGGTTGCGCACCGTCTTGGGGCTGATGCCACGCACCTCGGCGATCCGGTTGATGGTCAGGGCCGCGCCCACCATGGCCAGGATGTCGCGCTCGGTGGGCGAGAGGAGGTGGAGGCCCGAGGCCCGCTGACCGTCGCCGGGGAAGGGGCGCCGCCTGAGGAGGTAGCGCATGAGGTGGCCACCGACGACCCGGTGCCCGGCCAGCGCTGCCTCCACCCCGGCCAGGAACTCCTCCGGCTCGGTGTCCTTGGTGAAGGCACCGGCGACCCCCTCGGCGAGGAGGTCGAGCAGCTCGGCCTCCTCGCCCGAGGCGCCGAGCACGATCACCGGCGGGGGGCGGTCGAGGGTGTGCAGATGGGTCAGGAGCTCCGGCAACGGGCGGAACTCGCAGAGCACGAGGTCGACCCTTCGCGCCCGCAGGAGCTCAAGGGCAAGGTCGGAGCCGAGCGCGCGCAGCGGGGCGGCCAGGAGTGGGGGACGGCTCAGCAGGCTGGCCAGGGCGTCGACGAACAGCGGCTGTCGATCCACGATGAGCACGCAGGGCCGCTCGTCCGTCGACGAGTGGATGGGGGAGGGCCCGGGTTGCCCGGGCACGATGATCACGCACCGACTTTAGGCAGCCTTCAGGAACGGGGTAATGGGATAGTCGTCCCAGACGGAGGGGACAGGGCGGCGGGACCAGCTCGAGGGGGCGGGACCGGGGCGCAAGCCCCGCTGGCGGCGCCCCACGGCCGGGCGTCCAAGAGATCGTCTATGTCGGCCCGGCTTCCACCGTGGGGCAGGCCTGGGCGGGCTGGACACTGAGAGGAGCGTGGGCGCGTGCATCGAAGGGGAGATCTCGGTGAGAGAAGGCGGGGACGGCTGGCCCGGCGACGGGCCTGGTGCCCACGGCTCGACGCCGGATCGGACCGTCCTCCCCTCCTGGGAAGGGAGCCCGGGTGGGGTCGCTCCGTGCCCCGGGCGGCGGGAGGGGCGGCGCTGCCGCCGCCCCGCCCGTCAGGGCGAGATCACCGTTCGCACACTCCCCTTCCCCCCACAGGCGGTGCGCCGCTAGCGGCGCACCGCCCACTCGCCGCTCGACCGCCGGCGGGGACCAAGGTGGCAGGTCGGCGCCGAGCGTCCTTCCAGGGACGGATCGGAGCGACCACTCACGGGCGCTGGCGAGTTCTCTTTTGCGAGAGGATCATGTTGTGACCGTTGTCTGGATCGCGGTGGCCCTGGCCTTCGCGATCGTGGAGGTCGTGACGGTCGGCCTGTTCGCGGCGTTCATCGCGCTGGGGGCGGTGGCCGCGGCGGTGGTCGCCTTCCTCGGCCTCGACCTGCTGGCCCAGACGGTGGCGTTGGCGGTGGTGGCCGTGGGCGGGATCGTCGTGGCCAGGCCTCCACTCCTGCACTACCTCCAGACCCATCGGCGCCCGGAGCTGCTGTCCGGGGCCGCGGCCATGGTGGGACGGGTCACCGTGGTCGTGGACCCCATCCAGGGGGCCAACGGCCACGGGCACGTCAGGATCGCGGGCGAGGACTGGCCGGCGCGATCGCGGGACGGGCAGCCGATCCCGGCTGGGGCCTCGGTGCAGGTGGTGGCCATCCACGGGGCGACCCTGGTCGTGGATCGTGTCTCCCAGCAGGCCCAGGAGCTACCCCCATGAGCGTGGGAGCGAGTCGGACCACGGTCCGGGTCCGAGCCGGAGGTCACCGCGGAGCGTCTCCGTGGGGTTCGAGAGGAAGATCATGACACCCATCGCGCTGTGGGAGCTCGTCGTTGCCATCCTGGTCGTCCTGTTCGTGATCCTGGTGGTCAGGCTCTCGGTCCGGGTGATCCAGCAGGGCTGGGTCGGGGTGGTGAAGCGCCTGGGGCAGTTCCACTCCGTCCGCCAGCCAGGCGTCACCTTCCTGGTCCCCTTCATCGACACGATGGTGAGCGTGGACATGCGGGAGCGGCCCCGGACCGGCGATCGGCAGGACGTGATCACCAAGGACAACGTCTCGGTGGTGGTGAACGCCACCATCTTCAGCCAGGTCGTCGACCCGAGGGCGGCGCTCTTCAACGTGAGCGACTACGTCCTCGCCGTCGACAACCTCTCCCGCACCACCCTGCGGGCCGTCTTCGGGGAGATGACCCTGGACGAGTGCCTGAGCCAGCGAGAGGCGATCAACGCCCGGCTCCAGGCCCAGATGGAGAGCGTGACCGACAAGTGGGGGGTCCGCATCAGCCGGGTCGAGATCCTGGACATCGTCCCGCCCCAGCAGATCCTCCAGGCCATGGCCCTCCAAAAGCAGGCGGACCAGGAGAAACGGGCCGCGATCCTGCAGTCCGAGGGCCAGCAGCAGTCCCAGATCAACATCGCCGAGGGGCAGAAGCAGGCGGCGATCAAGCAGGCGGAGGGCGAGCGACAGGCGGCCATCCTCGCCGCCGAGGGCCGAAAGCAGGCGACGATGCTCGAGGCGGAGGGTCGGGCCCGGGCCATCGAGACCGTGTACCAGGCGATCAAGGCCAACGCCCCCACCCCCGAGCTGCTGGCGGTGCTCCAGCTCGACACCCTGGCCAAGTTCGCCGCCAGCCCCAACGCCAAGATGGTGGTGCCGGTGGAGAGCTCGGGGCTGCTGGGGGCGGCCCAGGTCCTGCGGTCGGTGCTGGACGGGGTGGAGTCGGCGGGCAACGGCCCCTCCCCCCGCCGCTGAGGCGGGATGGGCTGGGGTGGCGGCGCCCCGCGGGGCGCCGTCACCCGCGCTGGCGGAAGCTCCAGATGGCGGCCGAGAGGGCGGCCAGGCCGAAGGCGGCCAGCACCGCCACCTCGACCCAGATCGCCACCGGCTGCCCGCCCAGGGTCAGAGAGAGCCGATCCAGGAGGGCGCCCGGGGTCCCGCCGGCGCCCAGCACCACCCGGCGGATGGGGTCGACACCGTAGGCGAGGGGGTCGAGGCGGGTGAGGACGGTCATCCAGCCGGGGAGGCCGGTGAGCGGGAACATGGCCCCGGAGAGGAAGAAGGCGGGCTGGACCATGAAGTTCACGACGAACTGGAAGCCCATCATCGACTCCATCCGGGCCGCCACGGCCACGCCCACCGAGGTGAGGGCGAAGGAGAGGCAGAAGACCAGCCCGATCACCTCCAGCACCGCCAGCGGGGTCAGCCGCACCCCCACCAGCGGCGCCAGCACCAGCAGGATCAGCCCTTGCACGGTGGCCTGGGTGGCCCCGCCCAGGGCCTTCCCGATCGCCACCGCGGAGCGATCGATGGGCGCCACCAGCACCTCGCGCAGGAAGCCGAACTCGCGATCCCAGACGATCGACATGGCGCTGAACACGGAGGTGAACAGGACCGCCATGCCGATGATGCCGGGGTACATGAACTGCTGGTAGTCGAACCCGGCCAGGTTGCCCCCGGCGCCGCGCAGGGCGGAGGCAAGCCCGGTGCCCAGGATGACCAGGAAGAGCAGCGGCTGGGCCAGCGCCCCCACCAGGCGCACGCGGTCCCGCCAGTAGCGGAGCACGTCGCGCTTCCAGATGATGTACACGGCCCGCATGGAGGCGCGCCGGATGTCGACGGTCGCCCGCTCGGGTCGGCGCGCGGTCGGCTCCACCAGCTCCTCCATCACCGTCGCCCCCGCGCACCGCGCCAACGGCCGGCCATGGCCCGCATGCGATCCCTGGCCCCGACCTCCTCGTCCCGGATGGCATGGCCGGTGAGCTTGAGGAAGACGTCGTCGAGGCTGGGTCGGCTGAGGGTCACCGTGTCCACCGGCACGGCCAGCTCCCGGAGCAGGCGGGGGACGAAGCTGGCCCCGTCCTCGACCTCGAGCCTCAGGCCGGTCGGGTCGACCGAGGGCTCAAGCCCGAAGCGCCGCCCGATCTCCTCGGCCGCGCTGCGATCGTCCCGGGTCCGGATGGCGATGACGTCGCCGCCCACCATCCCCTTCAGCTCGGCCGGGCTGCCCAGGGCCACGATGCGACCGTGGTCGATGATGGCGATGCGGTCGCAGAGCTCGGCCTCGTCCATGTAGTGGGTGGTCATGAAGATCGTGATCCCTTCCCGTCGGCGGAGGTCGTGGAGGTACTCCCAGATCCGGTTGCGGGTCTGGGGGTCGAGGCCAAGGGTGGGCTCGTCAAGGAAGAGCACGTAGGGGGAGTGGAGGATGCCGCGGGCGATCTCCAGCCGACGCTTCATGCCCCCGGAGAAGGTGCGCACCAGCGACCCGGCGCGCTCGCTGAGCTCGACCATCTCCAGGACCCGGTCGATGCGGCGCCGGCGCTCCGAGCGCGGGACGTCGTAGAGGAAGGCGTGGAACTCCAGGTTCTCGCGGGCCGTGAGCTGGTCGTCCAGGGTCGTGTCCTGGAAGACGAGCCCGATGCGGGCCCGGACGCTGCTGGGATCCCGGACCACGTCGATGCCGCCGACCAGGGCCTGGCCGGCGGTCGGCTCGATCAGCGTGCAGAGGATGCTGATGGTGGTGGACTTGCCGGCGCCGTTGGGGCCGAGGAAGCCGAAGACCTCACCAGGACGCACGGTGAGGTCGATGCCCCGCACCGCCTCCACCTTCCCGTAGGTCTTGACGAGCCCCCGGGTCTCCACGGCCCAGCCCGGCGGTTGCTCCTCGCGCATGCACAGATTAGAAAACTGAGGTTGCAAGACTGTCAAGGCTCATCGAGAGATTTTGATGACCGACATCGGCTACGCCGGGTCCAGGACATGGGCGGGGGCGGGACGGCCCGGGCAGGATGCCCCCGGCCCACGCGACCGCCGGGGCGCATCGTCGCGGCTAGCCTCGGCCGATCGGCCTCAGCGCCCGCCGCCCGGTTCGGGAGGGGAGCGCCTCGCCGGCGTCGGTCTCCCCGCCGGGGGCCCGAGGGGGCCACGCCTCTCGGGCACGAGCGGGGTGCGGGGCGCGGCCCGACGGCCACGCCCTCAGCTCCGCAGGACCTCGTCCAGCAGTGGTCGCACCACCGTCGCCAGCCCGCCCAGGCGGGGGTCGAAGGCGTAGCCGACCCGGAAGGCGGGCACGGGCGGGCCGAGCTGGAGGATGCGAACGCCGCCCCCGCGGGGGGGTTGGAAGGGGAGCATGGCGATGCCGACCTGGGCCTCGACGAAGATCCGCTGCTGGGCCGCGGTCTCCACCTCGGCCGCGATCCGGGGGGCGAAGCCGGCCAGGCGGCACGCCTCCTCCAGCCACAGCCGCCCCGGGTTGTGAGCCGGGTAGGTGACCCATCGCTCCGCCTCGAGCTCACGCATGCGGACGGCGCGGCGCCCGGCCAGCCGGTGCCCCTGGGGGACGATCACCGACAGGGGCCGCGAGGCGACCTCGACGAACTCGAGCCCGCCCACCCGCTCGGTCGGGAAGAAGAGCACGGCCAGGTCGAGGTCCGCGGTGCGGACCTGCTCCAGCAGCTCGGGGGCGAGGCCCTCGTGGACCCGGAGGCCGAGGTCGGGGTGCTGGGCCCGGAGCGCCCGGAGCAGGGGCGGCAGGACCAGGGGGACCAGGGTCGGCAGCAGCCCCAGGCTCAGCCACCCGCTGGGCTGGGCGTCCCGCCTCGACACCTCCCGGCGGGCGCGTTCCTCGGCGTTGACGAGCAGGCGCGCCCAGCGCGCCAGCTCGTCGCCGGCCGACGTGGGGCGCGCCCCGCTCCGGCGCCGCTCCAGCAGCACCACCTGGAGCTCGCGCTCCAGGCGGGCGACAGCGTCGGAGACGGCTGACTGGACCAGGTGCAGACGCTCGGCGGCGAGCGTGAACCGCCCGGTCTCGACCACGGCCAGGTAGGCGCGGAGGTCACGGAGCTCCATCGCTCTTCGCGATCGAACTATCGCACATCACCGTGCACGGCGATGCCAGGGCTCGACTAGGATCGCCCCGTGGCGATCCGGGTCGGGGTGGACGTCGGCGGCACCTTCACCGACTTCGTCGTGCTCGACAAGGTCGGTGGCCTCTCCGCCTTCAAGGTCCCCTCCAGCGGGGCCGCCCCCGAGGCGGCCGTGATCGAGGGGTTCCGACGTCTGCTCGCCGATGGCCGTCGCGACGTCGCTCTCATCTCGCACGGCAGCACCATCGCGCTCAACACCTTGCTGCAACGCACGGGCGCTCGCGTCGGCCTGATCGTGACCCGTGGCTTCCGGGACGTGCTCCAGCTCCGTCGTCTCCGGCTCGAGGGCTCGCCCGGCTTCCACGTCCAACGCCCACGGCCGCTGGTGCCGCGTCGTGACATCCGCGAGGTCGGGGGACGGCTCCGCTACGACGGGGCCGAGGTTCGGCCCCTGGACGAGTCCGAGGTGGTGGCCGCGGCGGAGGAGCTCGTGGCCGCCGGTTGCGAGGCGATCGCGGTCTCGTTCCTGCACTCCTACCGCAACCCGACCCACGAGCGCCGGGCCGTGGCCGCGATCCGCCGGCGCCTGCCCGAGGTGGTGGTCACCGCCTCCAGCGAGGTCTGGCCTCAGCAGCGGGAGTACGAGCGGACCGAGCTCACGGTCATCAACGCCCACCTCGCGCCGGTCCTGCGTCGTTACTACGACCGCCTGCTCGGGGCCCTGGCCGAGCTCGGCGTGGGCGCGACCGTCCTCGCGACCAAGTCGAGCGGGGGGGTGATGACCGCGGCCAGCGCCGCCCGGCGTCCCGTCGAGACCTTGCTCTCGGGCCCGGCCTCCGGGGTTGTCGCCGCCGCGCGCCTGGGGCAGGCGGCCGGGTTCCCGCACCTGGTCGCCTTCGACATGGGCGGGACCAGCGCCGACATCGGGCTCGTGGTGGGGGGCGCGGTCGGCATCACCACCGAGGCGACGGTAGGTGAGTTCCCGGTCGTGATGCCCTCGGTCGACGTCTCCAGCGTCGGCGCCGGGGGCGGTTCGATCGCCGCCCTCGACCCTTCGGGCCTGCTCAAGGTCGGGCCTCGGAGCGCCGGCTCCCACCCAGGGCCCGTCTGCTACGGACGCGGGGGGACGGAACCGACGGTGACCGATGCTTACGTCACGCTCGGGATCCTGGGCGACCTGCTCGGAGGTGAGATGCGGCTGGACGCGGAGGCGGCGAGGCACGCCTGCCGGCGGCTCGGTGACCGGCTCGGCACCGGCCCCGAGGGAGCGGCGGAGGCCATCCTGCAGGTGGCCACGGCCACCATGTGCGCGCGGCTGCTGCCGCTGATGGCCCGGCGTGGGAGCGACCCTCGCGAGTGCGCGCTCCTCGCCTACGGCGGCGCCGGGCCGACCCATGCCTTCCGCCTTGCCCGTGAGGCCGGGTTCCGCCGGATCGTGATCCCGCCCTCGCCCGGGACCTTCTGCGCCCTCGGCTGCCTGCTCGCGGACCTCCGCGCCGACTTCGTCTCCACCATCTACGCCGACCTGGACCGGATGCCCGAGGGGCGGCTGCTGAGGGTGTTCGGCGACCTCCGCCGGGAGGCGGAGGCGTGGGTGGCCGACCAGCGGGTGGACGTCGGCGAGGTGCGGGTATGGCTCTCCGCCGACATGCGGCAGGGAGGGCAGAGCTACGAGATCCCGGTCGACCTGCCCGGGGGGCTGGGAGTCGGCTTTCGGGAGCGGGCACGGGAGGCGTTCCTTGCCGCCTACGAGCGCGTCTACGGCGACGTCGACCGCTCCGCTCGGATCGAGATCGTCAACGCCCGCGTCCACGTGGTCGCGGCCACGCCCAAGCCGGCCCTGGGCTGGAAGGGTGGTGGCGGCGGCGAGGGCCGGCGGCGCCTCTGCCACGCAGGGGTCGAGCTGGAGGCGGCGGTGCGGCCTCGGGACGGGCTGGCCCCAGGCGACCGGGTGGCGGGGCCGGCCGTGATCACCGAGTACGGGGCCACCACCTTCGTGCCGCCGGGGGCCTTCGTCGAGGTCGACGGCGCCGGCAACCTGGTCGGGGGGTTCGATGCCTGAGCCGCTCCCTGACGGCGTGATGGTCGAGGTCCTGCGCAACCGGTTCATGGGCGTGGTCCGGGAGCTGGGCAGCGTGATCCGGAACGCCGCCCACACGGTCTTCGTCAAGGAGACGGCGGACTTCGGCGCCTACCTGGTCAGCCCCCGTGGCGAGGTCTTCATGGCCCCCGACGACATGGGCATCTTCATCACCATCGGCACCCCGATGGACGACGCCATCGCCGCCATCGGCAGCTACGAGGAGGGCGACATCTGCCTCACCAACGATCCCGAGACGTCGGGGGGCATGGTCACCCACCTGCCCGACCTCTTCCTGTGGACGCCCATCTTCGCCCCCGACCGCGCCCGGCCCATCGCCTTTGCCTTCTGCTTCATCCACGCCACTGACGTCGGCGGGCTGGTGCCGGGCAGCGTCAGCCCCCGCGCCCGCGACATGTTCCAGGAGGGCCTGATCGTCCCTCCGACCAAGCTCTGCCGGGGCGGCGAGCTGAACCAGGAGCTGCTCGCCATCCTCATGGCCAACACCCGGGCCCCGGAGCTGAACCGGGGCGACCTGCGCGCCCAGATGGCCGGCCTGCGCACCGCGCGCCGCCGGTTCCAGGACCTGATCGCCGCCTATGGGACGGAGACGATCGAGCGCGGGATCGAGGGGGTGCTGGCACATGCCGAGCGCCAGGCCCGGGCCATCATCGCGGCCATCCCCGACGGCATCTACACCTTCTCCGACTATCTCGAGGCCGACTTCGGAGGCAGGCCGGCGAACCCGATCCGGATCAAGCTCGAGCTGATCGTCGAGGGATCCGAGCTGACCCTCGACTTCTCCAAGACCGACCCCCAGGTGCCGTTGGCGCTCAACCTCGCCACCCATGGCAAGCCCGGCCACAACATGGTGGTGCCGGCGCTGGTCAACTACTTCCGAAGCCGGGTCCCGGACCTCACCTACAACTCCGGCATGGTGCGACCGGTGCGGGTGAGAGCGCCACGCGGGAGCCTCCTCAACCCCGAGCCCCGGGCTCCGGTCGGCGCCCGGCAGGCCACCATGTTCCGGATCCCAGAGGTGATCATGGGCGCCCTCGCCCAGGCCGTCCCCGATCAGATCCCCGCCTGCGGCGGTGGCCAGGGCGCGATCATGTTCGTCGCCGCCCCCGAGCTCGAGAGCGGGGTCAGTCGGGTCAGCATCCTCCAGCCCCTGATCGGAGGCTCTGGGGGCCGGCCGGAGGCGGACGGGACCGATGGGGTGGACTTCGTGGCCGGCTTCTACCGCAACATCCCCGCCGAGGTCTTGGAGAACGACGCCCCGGTCCTGATCGAGCGCTACGGGCTGCGCCAGGACGGGGGCGGCCCCGGCCGCTCCCGCGGCGGCCTAGGTCTCGACTACGCCCTCCGGGTGCTCTCCCCGCGCGCCACCGTCACCTGCCGCGGCCTGGAGCGCTTCCACTTTCGCCCCTGGGGCCGTGCCGGCGGCGAGCCCGGCACCCAGGGCTTCGCCCGGGTGCGGCGCGCCGACGGCACGGTCGAGGAGCTGCCCAAGATCGACCTCCTGGAGCTGGAGCCCGGGGATCAGCTGGAGATCGGGACCCCCGGCGGCGCCGGCTATGGCTGGGCCCTGGACCGACCTCCGGGGCTGGTCCACGAGGACGTCCTCGACGGCTACGTGAGCGAGGAGGCGGCGCGTGAGCGGTACGGCGTGGTGATCGTCGACGGCGTCCTCGACCAGGCCGCCACCGAGGCCCTCCGAGCCCGGCTCCGGCGGCAGCCTCCACCGGACTTCGCGCAGGGGCCGGAGCGGGCCGCCTACGAGGCGGCGTGGACGGACGAGCTCCAAGACGCGGTCAACGCGGCGCTGTGGGCCTACCCGGCCGGGATCCGGGAGGTGATCCGGGAGCGGCTCCAGGCCGAGCTGGCCCGGCGCATGGCCGCAGGGAGGGTCGACCCGGCCACGGTCGGGGCCCTGGCCGCCGGGATCGTGGACGCCATGCGCCGGCGGCTCTACCGGTGATCCCCGCCCATCGCGTCCGGGGTCGGGGGCCGGCGCTGATGCTCTCCCACGGGGTGATCGAGAGCTCGAGGTCATGGGCCGAGGTCGCCGAGGCCCTGGAGGATCGGTTCACCGTGATCACCATCGACGGGCGGGGCCGGGGGGGCACGCCGGCATCCGGTCCCTTCACCTACGCCGACCTGGCGGCGGACGTCGAGGACCTGGCCCGTCGGCTCGGGCTAGGGGCGTTCTACCATGCCGGCCACTCCATGGGGGGGAGGGTGGCGCTCGAGCACGCGTTGCGCTTCCCGGGGCGGGTGCACGGCCTCGCCATCGTCTCGGCGCGGGCCGAGGCCCCCGACGCGGCCGGCCGGGCCCGGCTCCGCCGGCTGGCCGCCGTCGCCCGCGAGCGCGGCCCGGGCGAGGCCATCGGCCTCTGGACCTCCCCCGGGGAGGCCCACCACGAGCGGGTGCGAGCGATCAGCGCCGCCAACCCCGCCGAAGGCACGGCGCTGGCGTTGGAGGCGATCGCGGTCGCGGACTCGCTACTCGAGCGGCTCGGTGGCGTCCACGTCCCCACCTTGGTCGTGGTCGGCGGCCGCGACCAGGCCTACGTCCGCTCGGCGGAGCTCATGGCGCGGGCCATCCCCCGGGCTCGGCTGCGCGTCCTGGAGGGGATCGGCCACTTCCCCAACCTGGAGGCGCCTGCCGAGCTGGCGGCGCTCCTGACCGACTTCCTCGGATCCCTCCGCTGACCGTCTTGAGACGTCACGAGCTCGGGTGCCTCACGTCAAGACGGCGCACCTCGGTGACCACCGGACCCAACGGACCGAGGATCCCCCGCTGGTCGTCCCCGGCGCCCAGGGTCGAGCACCGGGAGCCGGACCCAGCCCAGGCGGCCTCGTCGCCAGGGACGAGAGCGGCGGCCGTCTCAACCCGTTCGCGACGCCGGGCTCGCGGCCATGCGGCGCCAGCTCCCCCCTGCCGCCCGGCACGAGCGAGCTCGGCGGTCACCCAGCGCCGGGCCGCCCTCGGCAACCCGGTTGGCCCAGCGCTGGCCAAGCGGCGCCGATCCTGGCCGGGTCGTGGCCCCAGGCCAGCGGCGGGTCGCTTGCCGTTGCCGCTGAGTAAGCGATAGCACTCACGCGGCACGCGGGCTTCGCGCTTCCCCGCCGCGTGCCCGGGAGGCCCGGGTCTCACCGGGTCCCCACGAAGCCGGCTTCGTGGGGCACCCCGCTCCCGGTCGGTGTCGAGATCGGCCTTCAGGGTGCGGACCGCCCAGTTGGAGGCGGAGCGCCGGCCGCCCCCCTGCCGCCGGATGGCCTGCCACCGCTCCGGCGTGGGTTCCAAGGCGAGCTGGAACGCCGGCGGCGTCCAGCCGTCCGGGGCCGCATCCCTACGGGGCTCCCCACGAGGCTGGCCTGGGGACCCCATCGGAGCGT
>Ga0070737_10001996_pt1 | contig 26096 bp, 16 predicted proteins | sample Coa_R1_10_FD_66438 | JGI IMG/M metagenome (GOLD analysis project Ga0070737, IMG submission 66438) | Surface soil microbial communities from Centralia Pennsylvania, which are recovering from an underground coalmine fire - Coalmine... | ecosystem: Environmental > Terrestrial > Soil > Unclassified... | reverse complement strand
GCGGTCTTTCAGGTTCCGGAGCATTGGCGCAAGGTTCGGGACGACCTGAAGCGTTGGGGTCATTGCATCGGCCTGTCCTTTCTGCCGCCCTATGCTCCGGCGGCTAATCCGCTCGAGCAGGTCTGGTGGCACATGCAGGAAGAGATTACGCGCAACCATTGCTGTAAGGATATCGACGCGTTTTTGGACCTTATTGTCAAGTGGCTGTCTGTCGGATGTTCTTTTGCCATGGAGACTTCGCTCCAGGATAATGCTAAAAACAATAAGAACCACTGCCGCGTAAGTGGGGAGCTATTTGACCGATTTACCACGTTGTACGTGGGGACGAACCTGGCGTTGTCGAACTAAGATAATCGTGGAAAGTACAGTTTGGAGAGCATTCTATCCAATATTTCCCAACATGGATGATTCAAACAAAAAACATCAGCGCTCGCGCCAAGCGCCGCACGGAGCGCCTACATGCCTCGCGGGTGCCTCCCACTGGCAGCGTGCCTAGCATCAATCGCAGCGATGTGTGTGTGAATTGATATGTGCGGGCACTCCATCTTCTTCCTGGATAGACCAATACCACGCCCGTTGCTCCTAGCGCTGTGCCGTACGCCAATACTTGATACAGATCCGTTGTCTCCGCATTTCCCGGCAAACGTTTCCATTTCGCATCGATCACCCACACTGTCCGGTCATCGCGGTCGATCGTCAAGTCTGGGCGTATAGTTATGTCGGGCTGATGAGCGACGGGTTCATGGACCGTGCGCATCACCTGTACAGCGACCGTATGGTCTGGGTCCTGCGCGAACGCCTCGACGATACCGCGCGTCACATGCATCTCAAACACGCGCTCCAGGTCGAGCAAAAAACTCGGCACCGGTACGTTCCCTGCTGCCTCATTGAGGGTAAGACTGTCGCCCAGCAAACGGCACAGATCCAAGAGCGGCCGATACTCGGCGGGTAATCGCTTCCCCTCGACTGCTTCCCACAAATACGCCGAAAGAGGCGCCGAGGAAACTTCCTCGAAGCCGGCGAGCGCTTGTCGCAAAGCGGCGCGAATATTTGTGCTTAGCAACGGCAACGCTATTAGCGCTTCCGCCGTTGCTTTCACTACCTGGTTGCAGGGCAGGTCGGCGCTTAAATCATCGTATTGAGAGTGCAATTGATCCTTTCTTCCCGGTGCTTCGCGCAGCTGTGCCGGTAAATCAAGCCGGCCGTGCAATACAGTCCCTTGTTCGCGGCATTCTCGATAAGCGCGAAACAGTCCCGCCGTCACGCGCTCGGCCATGCGGCGCGCCAACTGTCCCGCGAGAAAGTCGAGCGCTTCCGTGCCTTTCTCCGGCGCAATGCGGTCAGCTTGGCTGGGCATGTCGGCGAGCGGATCGATCATGGCGAAGATGTTGGCCAAGGGAATTTTGGGCCGAATGACGAATCGACACGTTGGGGCCACGAGGATGCCAGTGCAGCCCAGCGCCGTCAGGCGATAGTAGTCGCGCCGGCTCGTAGGCAGGACTTCCAGGCGACCTCGCTGATGCTCCAGCAAGAACGCAACATCGCCGGGAGCCAGCCGGGCAATGTGGGGGTGTCGTTCGGTGAGGACCAACGTTCGTGATTGCGACAGGGAGTGCATGCGTCCGATGTCATTCACATATGGATCGTAGGGACTTGGTAGTCGCCTTTACTTAACTCGAAGAAACACTCGCTTGCAATTCTCTTCAAATAGCTTCTTGTCGCCGCCTCCTTTCAGATAGCGCAATAAGTCTTCTCCATCCGTGAGCGTTACAGTTTTTGTATTGCCTCCTTCAATTTTTCCTTTCACTCGCCCGCTCCGAACCACATCCTCTATGGCATCATAGTTCATGTCCCAAATCGTCAGCTTGTCTTCCTCAACCTTGTATTTGTAAAGGATAAAGGATCCCTGGTTTCTCTTGTTCCAAGCAGGGGACTTGCAAGGATCGATCACTTCATCCAAGAAAACGTTTGCATATCTGTCGTCAGCAGCGGAGGTCGTGAAAAAGTACAACGACATGTCCCGGATATTATTATTCTTGTCAATTTCCATTGCCATTGCCTTCAGGATCCCTGCGGGTACATCCTGTCTGCCGACCTTGCCGATGCACAGGCAGGCCATCTTCAAGGTATTATCATCTGTTTTCGCCAACTTCCATATTCCACATAGCCGTTCGTCTGGCTTCGCTTTGTCCGGATCGGACAACGGGCTAGTCACCCGCACTTGACCGCACGAAGATAACAAAAACGCCAAAAACAATAGATAAAGCTGGGCCGAGCTTTTCACGAATCGATTCGCCAGCATAACCCTGCCTCCGTAGGATCCTTCTTTCGTCTACATGAGAATGATCCCCAGAATTCGAGTTTTATTCCAGCTGTCCTACGTGGGTGGAGTCGGCGCTTCGAACGGATGAGGTGGTTTCGCCTGCGGCGGTTGGCGGCGCTGGACCGCGTCCCACAAACGAAAACCAGTGTCCACACCGGGTAATGTCAGACGTTCGCCGTTGAGATTGCCGCCGTTATCCACACCGTCTTGGCCAACGGAGTAAATAACTATGCCATCCTTGACACGTCGATAGTGTAGCGGTTTGCCATCGTAGGGGTCGAGCGGCACGGTGGCAAGATATTGCGGACAAAGTTGATCGATATTGTCCGGCCATACTTTCTTGTCGTGGCGGCAGCGCTCAGTGGCGAGAGCAGCGATCGTACTGCGGAGCAAAGCATGCTTATGTCGGAATGTCTCGCCTGTTTTGGACATGGCTGGCAGCAATAGTCGGGTAATCATAGCATTCTTCGGCAAGGCACGGACTTCGCGCTCGAATTCTTTTTCCAAGGCCGCTTGTTCGTGCAGGGGCCGCTGGACTTCTTTGAGGCGCCGTGTCATTAGAGATAGAAAAAGAGCGTTATCCTCCCGCGTATCCATGCGCCAGAGCGAGATAAAAGAGTTTTGCAGCCAATCCGGCGGCGCTGAGGCGGTCCTGGTAAAACCCGCCAACTCCTTCAAAGACACTTCACCGCGATCCACTGCTGCGAATACCTGATGTAGTATGGCCCTTTCGCCGCGCGTGGCGATAAGCAAAGCGGGAAAAGCGTCTTCCTCTTCGAGCAGCTTTTGCAAAACCTTCAAGTCTTCGGGCGACGGCTCGCCTTGCCCAAGCGTCCGTTCGATAGCCTGGCAAATAGTGATAACGCAAGTACTTCGCACCAGTTGCGAGATGTAAATTGGCTCATCGCCAATCGAGCGTGCCACGTTGAGTGCGGCGCGGCAAGCTATTAGAGCATTTTTGCTGTCTCTTTTCTGGTTCCGCCGCATGGACTCGTAGACGAGTAAATGCACAAGGTTCCGGCATTCTTGCAGGTGAGGAAGCAAAGTGGCGATCGGATTGCGTTTGTAGTCGATCGGATGCCGGCCGCGCGGCATGTCGGCCAGCTTGCCTACCGTCGCCAGAGCCGCTCGCACACCGGCCAATTCTCTGGACAGGAGAATGAAGTCTTCGCCGCTCAGCATTTCGTTGGGCGACAGAGAGCGGAGAAGCTCCTTACGGGAGAAGTCCGCCGACGGCCATTGTTGCGGCATCTGCCTGGCTGCTTCGGCGACCACACGCGCGCTGTTTTCTTCTTCGGGCGGGTTGTCGCGAGCCACCTCGATCTCCCTCAGACGCCAGCCAGGATCGTTGCAGTCCAACTCGGCCAACATTTCCTGGAGTTTGCCTGCCATCCTGCCCTGATACCAAAACACACCGAGGACAATGAGCAATGCCAGTATCAGCACACACCAACCGATGCCTTTGAGCCAACCAACCCACGAATGTGGCTTGGTAGTTTCGGATAAATCGTTATCGATTACCATGATAGTTCACTGCTCCCTTATGGCTGCAACTCGGTTTTGTTCCTGTTCCAGAGTATCGATTACCGTGCGAAATGCTGCAATGTGTGCCGGCGTGGTGCCGCAGCAGCCGCCGATCATGCTTACTCCTGCCTCCAGCAGTTCCGGCAGGCGTGCTGCCATCGCTTCCGATGTGTGCGGATAGTTCCAGCGGTCGCCCTGTTTCATGGGCGTTCCGGCATTCGGTCGGGCGAACAGCGGCAGATTCGTCGCAGCTCTATAGCGATGAATAACCTCGATAATATCGTCTATGTCCATGTCGCGGCCGCAGTTGACGCCCAGAGCGGCAACGCCGTGATGTTCAGCGTGGCGCGCGAATGTTTCCGGGGCATGGCCGCTGATGGTGGTGAGTTGGCCCGATGGCGTGCGCTGATAGGAGAGCGAGAGCAGTAGCGGCGTCTCTATCCCGACCACGCGATGAAACGCATACGCCAGCGCCGACAGAACGCGCGGATGGGAACACGTCTCGAACAGGATGCCATCGACGCCATCCAAGGAGGTGAGCACTCTGGTCAACTCTTTGCAATCGGCAAAAGGTGTTCGCCCCTCCGCGGTGAGGATGGGTCCGATAGCGCCGAGGACAAAGCGTGATCGTCCCGCGGCCTTGCGAGCAAGCTGGACGGCATTGCCGATGATCTCTTCCAGATGATCTTCCAACTCGAAGCGAGCCAGATGAGAGGGGTTGGCCTGAAAGGTGTTGGTTAACAGCACCTCGGCGCCGGCGGCGACATAGGACTCATGGACCGCCCGCACCGAATCAGCGCGTCTCAGGTTCCAGGATTCGCCGCACTCATCAGGCCCCATTCCCAGGCGCTGCAATTCTGTACCCATCGCGCCGTCCATGAGCAGTACACGGCCCGAATACAGCGCCTGAAGAAAGTCCGACATGAGAGAAAACCTGATGGAATGAACCGTCACGACGCCGAAAAAAGAGGAGAAAAAGAAAGAGAACAAAAGAGAAAAACCAATCTCCCTATTCTCTATTTTCTTTCCTCTCCTTGTTTTTTCTTGATGCTCGTGGCGTCTTGGCGGTTCATTTGTTCTCGTCTTTATGCCCCGTATTTGCCTAATCGGCCGGCATGCGCCATCGCCAAGGGCAACAGATACATCGCCTGGAATTGGCCAAGCCCGCCATGCAGACATTGCGACTCGCCAAACTCCGTTACGGCGTCCGTGCGGCACGATTTCGCGACCAACACCACCGGCACGGGATGCCAGCTGTGGCTCTTGAGTTTGCTTGGCGTGCTGTGATCACCGGTGACGATGAGTACATCTGGGTTTAACGCCCGAACCTTGGGGATCTCAGCGTCGAAGCGCTCGATCATCTCGACCTTGGCGGCGAAGTTGCCATCCTCGCCAGTGCTGTCTGTATACTTGTAGTGCAGGAAAAAGAAATCATATTGGCCCCAGACGCGCTGGAGTGTCTCGACCTGATCATGGAGCGTCGAGCCAGCGTCGAGCACGTCCATGCCAACCAGACGCGCCAGTCCCTTGTACATCGGATAAACGGCGAGGGCAACGGCGCGCAGGCCATAGATTTCCCGCATGGTCGCAATTTTCGGGTAGCGCGCGAAACCCCGCAGCGTCACACCGTTGGTCGGTGCCTGATCTTTCAGCACTTTGTTGGCCTCGGCGACAAAGCGGTTGACCGCGGTAGCCGTCTTTTGGGAAGCAGCGTCGGCACCCTTGGCCTCTAGCGGCGCGTGACCGGTTTGTTGCGGATCGGTGTCGTTGACGGCGTCGCCGAGATCGTCGCCGCGAAAGACGACGACGAAGCGATGCTCGCGCACCGGCTCGACAAATAACTCGACACCGGGCACACGCACTGTTTGCAGTAATTTACACATAGCAATACAGCGTTCCGTCGTCGGCCGGCCGGCGCGGCGGTCGCTGATGAGGCCGTTCTTATCCAATGTGCAAAAGTTACCGCGTGCGGCCACATCGCGCGGGCCAACTGGAAAGTTGATGCCGAGCGCTTCGAGGATGCCGCGGCCAATGCGATAGTGCAGTGGATCATAGCCGAACAGACCGAGATGGCCTGGTCCGCTGCCCGGCGTGATGCCCGGCAAAACCGGGATGCTCAGACCACAGACACCCTCACGGGCGCACGCATCGAGGTTCGGCGTCCGGGCTGTTTCCAATTCCGTTTTACCACCCGGTTCCAGCGGCAGTCCACCCAACCCGTCGGCAACCAGCAGAATAATTTTCGTGCCGTTATCTTCGCGCAGCTCGCCTATCAAATCATGCATGCTCATATGCTCAACCTCGGTACAAGCCGGTAACGTAGGAGCTAGCGGACCAAACCGTAGGGCATGCTGCCCGCGTGCCTGAAAATGGGCAGGCGAGCAGTTTGCCCTACCGTTCTTTCTGTTAATCCTAAGCGACGATTGCATTCCGCCGCTTACACTTCCGGCTCGTGCTATAGTATCGACAGGCGGTTTTCTTGCCCATCTCTCTGCCATTGTTGAGGTGCTTGGCATGACCGTGGAGTTGCCCGATGAAGCGATCGTTTATCATTACCAATCGCTGCTCACGCCGGTGGGAGAGGAATGGAGCGCAGCTGCCGAGTTGCGTACCCATCATTTCTTGAACCCTGGCCGGCTCAAGGATCTTCTGCCACGTTTGTTGCAGTGCCGCTCGCAGGTGGCCGCAGAACGCGAGATGCAACCGGGCGACGCCGCTTTCATCGATCTGCCGCAAATCACGCTCGATAATTATCGTCGCAGAGGTGAAGCCAGTGACCTCGGCCGGGTGCTGGAGCTGGCGGCACGCCTGTGCCAGCAGACCGATCGCGTCGTCTTTCTCGGCACCGCTGGCTCGACGCTGGGACCGCGTGCCCTCTTCGAAGCGCTGTTGAGCCGGTATCATAACGAGCTGCCGCCAGAAACGCGCCTGGGCGTGCCGCGTATCTACTTCGAGGGGGATAGTACTGACAACGATGCCTTGCAAAATCTGCTCGACTTGTTGCAAGTCAGCTGCATCGATCCGGAGCAACGCGCGGAGCGCTGGGCCGTGGTTGTCCTGGACAAAAGCGGTGATGCCCTGGAGCCGGCTTTGGCCCTGCGTGTTTTTCGCCGCGAAGCTGCGGAATATTACGGCCTGCGCTCGGAATGGCAGATGGAACTGTTCGCAGCTGTCACCAGTGATGACGGCAAACTGCGACAGCTGTTCCGCGCTTACGGCCACGATGAAGCCAATATCTTGGGCGTTCCGGAAAATATCGGATCTCCCTTGTCTGTATTCACCGCTGCCGGTCTGCTGCCTGCTGCCATCATGGGCCTGGACGTGCGTGCCTTGTTGCTCGGCGCCGCTGCCATGACCAAGCGCTTCCTCGAAGAACCGTTCGAGCGTAATCCGGTGCTGCAATTCGCCGCTATCAATTACCTGATGGCTCAGGAATATCACAAGCCGCTGCGTGTGTTGTCGGTGTGGTCGAAAAAACTGGAAGCGCTGGGCTGGTGGTACGATCAGCTGCTGGCCTCGAGTCTGGGCAAACAAGGCCGCGGTCCCACACCGCTGACCATGGTGGCCCCACGCGATCTGCCGGCTCGCGGCCAACAGCACCAGGACGGGCCGCGCGATCGACTCATCAACAATCTCATTGCTAAAGAACCCAAAGCGGCGCCCATCCTCGTGCAGATGGCCGATCACAATGAAGATGAATTAAACCAGTACAATCGCAAAAGGTTGTCAGACATCCAGAGCGCTACGTTGGCCGGCGTCAACCAAGCATACTATGAGGTGGCCCGGCCGACAGCGGATCTGGTGCTGCCGGTATTGTCGGAACATACGATGGGTCAGCTGATGCAAATGCTAATGCTGGCAACGGTAGTGGAGGGCCGGTTGATGGGCGTCCATCCTTATGGCCAGCCAGGCGTGGAGGTGTATAAACGACAGCGAAGGGAGTTGTTGAAGGGCTGATCATCTGGCAGCGCGGACGGACAAGGAAGTGATAGCCGTTGCGTTAGGATTGAGCTACGCAGACACACCTCCCAAACGACAGATGCTGGCCAGCGTGTCGCCCCGCGCGATTTTGTGCGAGCGAGGAACCCTCGAGGTATTCGCCAAGAGTCGTTACGCAGCGAGCTATCGTCATTGGCGAAGGGAGGACTTGACTCAAACGGCTCTCCCCTTTGATTTTGAGAAGGTTTTTGAGGAAGTTGCCACTAATGTCGGCATCCCTCACTTTCATCTCGATGGCATGGATCTTCGTCGTGCTTGGTGTCAAGGGCAATACCACTATCTTGATCCCAAGGGCGGTTATACCATTTGGCAATTTCGCCAAACTCTAACCAGAACCGAGCTTCACGCGAAGACCTCATTTTGGCAGAATGGACAGCAAGTACCTATGTCGTGGGTGCTTGCAAGGACGGGGGCGATCCCATGACACAGCGTTGCCAGACGCTTGACAGAAGAACGTAAAGCAGAACTGGAAAAGAATAACTGATCAATCGATGAAACGATAAGGAGATCGTATGTCCTCCGAAACGGCGTTGGCTGCCCAACATGCTGTGAGTTCATGGCCGGTCCTCGATTTACGCGAGCGACGCGTGCTGGGCGTGCTCATCGAAAAAGCCAAAACCACGCCGGATGCCTACCCGCTTAGCATCAACGCCCTTGTCACCGGCTGCAATCAGAAATCCAACCGCGATCCCATTCTCCATCTCACCGAGGCGGAAGTGGAGGACACGCTGATACGCTGTCAGAAAAAAGGCTTGACCATCAAGATCACTGGCGGCCGCGTCGAACGCTGGAAACACAATCTCTACGATGCCTGGCACGTCGATAAAGTCGAATTGGCGGTGCTGGGCGAATTGCTGCTGCGCGGCCCACAGACCGAGGGCGAGCTGCGCGGTCGGGCCAGCCGCATGGAGCCGATCGACGATCTCGACGCACTACGTAAGGTTTTGCGTCCACTGGTAGAACGCAAGCTGGTCGTGTACCTGACGCCGGAAGAACGGCGCGGCGCCATGCTGACACACGGTTTTCACGATCCCCAGGAGTTGGAACGCTTGCGTTCGCGTGTCACTGCCGAACCCATCGCCGAATCGCCGCTACCCGCCGTGTCGGCCTCATCTGCCAGAGACGAACGTTTGTCCGAACTCGAATCCGGGTTGAGTACAGCACGCGAGGAACTTGCCGCACTCAAGCAGACGGTCGCCGGATTGCAGGAGGAATTGCGACAGCTCAAGCAATCGCTGGGCGCGTGATCTACTCTGGCGGAAAAAAACAGAGGATTTATTTCCTGCTGCGCTTCTCTACCTGATTCTCAACCGGTTTGACTGTCTGCCGATGTTTCTCAGCGATCTTTTGAATTTCCGCTATCACATCGGGATGTTCCTTGCTGATATCGAAGCGCTCGGATGGATCATGATCGAGATTGTAGAGCAGGGGCGGATGGTGTTCCGTCCTTTTGCGATCCGAACCGTAGGCATTTTCGGTGATGAAGTGGGCCTTATAGGGGCCGTTGCGGACAGCGTATAGCGTTTCGCCGCGATAGAAGAACATGACCTTACGCGGGCTGGGTCCGGTGCCGAGGAACAATGAGGAGACGTTATAGCCGTCCAGGTCGCGGTCGGCGGGTGGATGGCCGCCGGCCAGGGTCAATAAGGTCGGCAGCAAATCGAGCGTGCTAATCAGGTCGTGTACCGTTCGGCCTGCCGGCACATGCCCTGGCCACCAGACCAAAAACGGTTCGCGCATACCACCCTCCCAGGTGCTGCCTTTGCCATCGCGCAACAATCCTGCCGAACCGCCGTGCAGATCCTGAGTCAGCCACGGGCCGTTGTCCGAAGTGAAGATGACGAGGGTGTCGCGCGCCAGCCCCTCATCGCGAAGCGTCTGCAACACCTGGCCGACGCTCCAATCGAGTTCTTCCACTGCGTCGCCATAGATACCGCGGCGGCTGGCGCCGCGAAAATGGTCCGAAGCGAACAACGGCACATGCGGGAAGGTGTGCGCGAAATACAGAAAGAAGGACCGGTCTTTGTTTGTCTTGATGAAGCTGATCGCTTCGTTGGTGTAGCGGCGTGTCAGCGTGTTCTGGTCGGCCGGTCGTTCGATAATCTGCTCATTCCGCAAGAGTGGCACATTGAAATATTCGATTTTGGGATGCAGGATTGCTTCACGGCCCTTACGGCTGACATTATCCATATCATTGGAGTAGGGAAGTCCAAAATAGAAATCAAAACCGTGGCGCGTCGGCAGATACGGCGGCAGATGACCGAGGTGCCATTTACCGATACAGGCAGTGATGTAGCCAAGCGGTTTCAAGGCTTCGGCGAGAGTGATCTCACTAGCCGGCAGGCCACCGGTGGAGTCGGGGAAGAGGACCCGGCGTTTGCTGCTGCACATGCCGCTGCGGACGGGCAGCCGGCCGGTGAGCAGGCCAGCCCGGCTGGGAGTGCAGACAGAAGCCGCGACGTAGGCACTGGTATATTTTTGGCCCTCGGCGGCCATACGGCCCAGATTCGGCGTGTGGATCGTCGGATGGCCGTAACAACCCAGGTCGCCGTAGCCCAGATCATCGGCGAGGATGATGACGAAATTCGGCTGCTTTCGAGGCGTCTCTTGGGCGTTGGCGAACGCCGAGCCGACTGCGCCGAAGATTATCAGCCAAGCTGTCAGGAATCGCATGGGATGCTCCTTGTCTGGTACCGAATCCAGCAAAAAGAAGATCAAGATTAAGCGCGGACGGACAAAACTGTAGAGCAAGCTAGCAGCTTGCTCATTTTCAGACAAGCTGGGCGCTACCGTTGTTCTACCGTTTTGTCCGCTAGCACTTAATCTCGATCTAATTCTCTTCTTCTTTCTCTTCGCCGGGTAAGCGTCTTTATAATTGGCAAATCTAGGCAGCGATGCGTGTCTCCCAGAAAGCGTCCCATGGATCGCCTTCCCTTTTGAACAGGGCGTGCAGACAACAGACAGCGTCCGCACCTGCCTCACTCCAACGCATGCCCAACCCTTTCAGACGCTGGCCCACTACCGTCTTACAAGCGACCTCTATGCGGTCAATAAGGATCTGGAAAATGCGTTTTCGGCTTACTCCGATGACATACATGTTTGCGCGACGACAGTTTCACCAGCGTAACGGCTTTTGCCACGCTTCCTTGAGTGCTGCCAGCTCCGCCCAGATCAGCCATTCGCCGTTGGTTCCGGCAATGCGCAAACGTGGTTCCTGGCACGTCTGGCCAATCTGTATTAACGGGACGTCACTGCCCAGGCACCTCTGAAATACCGCTGCCTTGTCTGGCCGCACCTCGACGAGGAAGCGCGTCGTTGATTCGGAGAACAGCAGCACATCATCCGGCAGGGCAGCCGTGCCGAGGCGTGTCACATCAGCGCCGAGGCCGCCAGCGAAGGCCATCTCCGCCACGGCCGCAGCCAAACCGCCTTCACTGACATCGTGGCACGATCGCACCAGGCCCGACTGTATCGCTTCGTGGAGCTTGCGGAAGAGGCACGGGGCCAACTCTAGGTCTGGCTGTGGCACCGTACCGCCTTCAAGTTCGCGCACGAGGTGATAGTGCGACCCCCCCATTTCTTCCCTGGTCGCGCCGACCAGGAACAGCAGATTACCTGGTTCTTTCAGATCCATTGTCACACAACGGCGCACATCGGAGACGCGGCCGAGAGCGCTGATGAGCAGAGTCGGTGGAATGACGATGTTACGGCCAGCGGCGTGAAATTCGTTGTTGAGACTGTCCTTGCCGCTGATGAACGGCATGTTGTAGGCCAGGGCGACATCACGACAGGCCTCGGCAGCACGCACCAGTGAACCCAAGACTTCCGGCCGGTTTGTGTTGCCCCAGCAGAAATTATCGAGTAAAGCGATCCGTGAAGGATCGGCGCCGACAGCGACGACGTTGCGCACCGCTTCATCGATGACGGCGGCGGCCATCGCATAAGGGTCGAGATCGCCGTAACGCGGATTGATACCACAGCCGACTGCCAGACCGGTCCATTCGCCCAGCACCGGCATCAGTACGGCGGCATCGCCGGGGCCGTCCTCGTGAATGCCGACCAGCGGTTTGACAACGCTGCCGCCCTGCACTTCGTGATCGTACTGGCGGATAATCCATTCCTTGCTGCACACGTTCAGCGCGGCGAGGATTTTCAGGAGGATGTCGTTGTAATCCGAGCAGGAAGCGTAAGTCCTCTGAGATGCGCTCAGGGAGCTTACGGCCCCCGCTCGGTGTGTGTGCCAACTTGCCTGGCGCACCACGGCTGGCCGGCCGTGGTGCAAAAAGTGCAAATCAAGATCGGCCACTTGCTGATCCTGGTACGCCAAGCGCAGCCGACCCGTCGCCTCGAAGCGGCCCAGTACCGTCGCCTCTACGTCTTCGCCGGCGCACAATTTCTGCAAGCGCGGCCATTGCTCCGGCGGTACCGCCAATATCATGCGCTCCTGCGCTTCGGAGATCCAAATTTCGGTGTACGAGAGACCGGCATATTTCAACGGCGCTTTGTCAAGCTGCACGCTGGCACCAAGCCCCTCGGCCATTTCACCGATGGCGGAACTGAAGCCGCCGGCGCCGCAGTCGGTGATGGCGTGATACAATCCCTCGTCACGTGCTTGCAGCAACACATCCATAAGTTTTTTCTCGGTGATGGCATTGCCGATCTGCACTGCGCCGCTGCTAACATACTCCGATGCGGAGGTCAGCTGTACCGACGAGAACGTAGCACCGTGGATGCCGTCGCGTCCAGTGCGGCCGCCAACGACGACAATCAGATCGCCGTCGCGCGGCTCTTTATGGCAGCGGTTGACGGGAATTAAACCGACGGTGCCGCAGTACACCAGCGGATTGCCCAGGTAGCGCTCGTCGAAACAAACGGCGCCGTTGACCGTAGGAATGCCCATGCGATTGCCGTAATCACGCACACCGGCAACGACACCTTTGAGCACCTTGAGCGGGTGCAAAATCCCCGGCGGCAGCATCTCCGGCGGCGTGTCCGGAGGGGCGAAACAAAACACGTCCGTGTTGCAGATCGGTTTCGCTCCCAAACCGGTGCCGAGCGGATCACGGATAACACCACCCAACCCGGTGTTAGCGCCGCCATACGGCTCGATCGCCGAGGGGTGATTATGTGTTTCTACCTTGAAACACACGTGATACGCATCGTTGAAGCGCACGACGCCGGCGTTGTCCGCAAAGACGCTGACGCACCAGTCAGCGGCACCGAGCCGGCGACGGACCTCCTGCGTTGCGGCGAAAATCGTCTCCTTGAGGAGATTGTCATAGCGGCGGACACTGCCATCGGCAGCGGTGAATTCGATTCGGCCTTTGAGTGTTTTATGCGAGCAATGTTCCGACCATGTTTGCGCCAGAGTCTCCAGCTCCACATCGGTCGGATCACGACCCAATTCGCGGAAATGAGCCTGAATAGCGGACATTTCGGCAAGGCTTAGTGACAATTGATTGTCATGACTGAGTTTTTCCAGAGCTGCATCGTCCAGAGAGCGCAACGGCACCGTGACGAGTTGGAGTTGATAAGGTGAACCAATGCTCAGATGTTCAAGCGTCAGAGGTCCGGCAACAACTTGCTCGATAGCCTCGTTGGCAAGGACTTTGCGGAAAAGCACGGCTTCGACTTGCGGCGGCAGGGGGGGGCCGAAATAGCGGCGAAAGGTGCGCACCTGATCGACAGAGATGCCAAGATCACGTGCTGCCTCCATGACGCTAAGGGCAGCCGGGTCCATGACGCCGGGCTTGAGCAGGACGGTGGCACGGTGATCGGGACGCCGATGCTCGTTGAGAGTGCCAATCCGCCCTGTCTCGATAAGGGGGTCGATGAGCAATTCCTCGGCCAGGCGCTTGACCTCTGGCCGCGAAATTGCTCCTTCGATCAGGTAGCCGCGTGCTGTGCCGGTAATCCGCTCCAAGCCATACGGCGTATTCGTGAGCAGGTCGTGTTCCTCGGCGACGCGCCGGCGCTCTGTATCTTCACCCCTAGGAAGTATTTCTATCTCCCAAATCATATTTAATTTCCCTTCCAGGCACGAACACGGTGCGATGGCGCCGATCATCCGTCAGTTGGCAGAATGGCAGCGGGTTCCCGCGCCCGCTCATGCCCGTTCGATCATCTGAATTAAATTGCGCAACAACATCGGGGCGCGGTCCGTAAGCGCAGCCAGTTCGTGGCGCAGGCCCGAGATATTCCAGCCCAGGCGATAGAAATCGAACAGCGCCATAAGCGACCCTGGATCAGGCGGCAACAGGGCAGAGGTCCCGGCTACAGCCCGATATTCCTTGAGAAAAGCGACCGAAGCCCAACGTTGCCAGAAGCGCGCCCACGGCTCCAAGGCAGGAACATCCTCGCGGCGGATACCGCCTTGTTGCAGCGCAGCCAGTGACGCCTCTTGCATGGAACGATGCAGGCCGGCCAGATCCCGTACCGGCGAGCGTTTACGGCGGCGGTGCATCAGCGAGCGATCCGCTTCGCCCTCCAGATCGATGATGAGGAAGTCCTTTCCTGTGTAGAGCAAATGGCCCAGGTGTAGATGGCCGTGACAACGGATGCGTTTGGCCTCGATTATACGATCAACAATGCGGTGGGCCAGACGCATGAGTTTGTCCTCGTTCTGGACCACACGGCCGGCCAAGTCGCGCAGTGATTCCGGCCAATGGTGCATCCGCTGACGCAGCACCGCCATGGTCTGACGGAGGCGGCCGCGCATCGACTGGTAGAGGGAACGCTGATAGTGAATAGTGAACGGCTCCGGCATGAAGTCGGGATTGTCCGTCACGGAGGCCAAGGCGACATGCAACTCGCCAATGCGACGGGCCATCAGCCGGCTTATCTCCAGATAAGAACCGAGCAACTCGCGTGCTTGTGCTGGGATTTCTTGATCACTCAGCTCGACCACGGAACGCTGTCCATCCAGTTGCGGCGGATTGGTGGAGCCGGACAGGATGCGGTCGAAGAAGCGGTGCAGCGCGTCCAGGGTCAGCCGCCAGGCATCACCTTCGGTGGGGATGAATTCTTCCACGATGCCCAGTGTGGCCGGCTCGCTTTTTTCAGAGCGATAACGCAAAGCGCCGAACACCGTCGGCAACTGCGTGAAAGTAGTCTTCGAGAGCAGAACGCGACTGATCTCCTCCTCCGGCTGCACTCCTTCTTCGATACGGCGATAGAGCTTGAGCACCAGACGATCGCCCACAAGGACGACGGTATTGCTGGATTCCCACACGCGCATTTCGGTGGCCGGCAGGTCGGCCGTGAAGGTGCGCTCCGGCTCGCCGCGCAGCTCGCCAGACTCGCCTTCGAAACGGTTTCGGCGGCTGAGCAGATCGAGGATCAGCGTGACAAAACCGCGTTCGCCGCTGGGATCGTAAAGGAAGCCAAGGGCGGTATCTTCTGCTCCTTGCCAGCCCGCTGCACCCGTAAGGGCGTCTCTTTGCGGGCGCGGCGGGCTGGCAGTTAGCGGGGTGGGCTGATGAAACAATCTCATATGCAACCGGGCGATGACTGGCCCCGGCGGCGGCGTAGGATTGGCGGGGTCTGGTGGCGACGCAAAGGCTAACGGAAGAAGATAAATTTCCGGCTCGCCTTCGTTGTACTCGGCCATCACCAGCGCCAGACGCGGCCCATCCTCATCGTTGCTTAGCGGCAGGACATCGCGGAGGGCGATGCTTTTGAGGGTACGCAGCTGCCCCTGGAACCAGGGACGGCTCGGCAGATAGTTCAAGAGCGCTTCTTCCAATTGCTGCCGCGACCGGCCGCGGAAAATCCCGGACCAGCCGCGCGCGCCGCCAATGGCGATGGTGGGCGGCTCTGGTGTGCCGGCGGGTGCAGCCGGTTTCGGTTTGAGCAGGAAATAGTGGAACAAGTACGGACCCAGTGTCAAGAAATAAGGCGCCTCACTGATCTCCGGCAGCGTCGTCCGCCCCATCAAATCGACCAGGGTCATCCCCTTGTAAGCCGATAGATCGATACGCATACCCTGGAGGAAGCGTGACAGATTGGCTACTACCAGAATCGTCTCGTCTTCGCCGTGACGCAAGAAAGCCAGTGTCTTAGGATTGTCCGGAGTCAGCATCTCCAACGTGCCGCGGCCGAACGCCCGATGTTGTTTACGCAAGGCGAACAAGTGCTTCATCCACCACAACAGCGAATAAACGTTGGCCTGCTGCGCCTCGACGTTGACGATTTGATAGTGAAACTCTGGATCGATAATGAGTGGCAAATATAAGCGCTGCGGATTGGCCGACGAGAAGCCCGCGTTGCGCTCGCCGTTCCACTGCATGGGCGTGCGGACACCGTTGCGATCGCCCAGGTAGATGTTATCGCCCATGCCAATCTCATCGCCGTAGTAGATAATCGGTGTGCCCGGCAAGGAGAGAAGCAAGCCATTCATCAGCTCGATCTTGCGGCGATGATTTTGCAATAGCGGCGCTAGCCGCCGCCGAATGCCCAGGTTGATGCGCGCCTGAGGATCCTGAGCGTAAACGCGATACATATAATCGCGGTCATCCTCTGTGACCATTTCCAGCGTCAATTCATCGTGATTGCGCAAGAACAGCGCCCACTGGGCGTTGGATGGGATGTCCGGCGTCTGTTGGAGAATGTCCACGATGGGAAAACGGTCCTCCATCTGGATGGACATGAACAAGCGCGGCATAACGGGGAAGTGGAAACACATATGGCACTCATCGCCGCCGTCGCCGCCGAAATAGGCGACGGCATCCTCCGGCCACTGGTTAGCTTCCGCTAAAAGGACCCGATTTTTGTACTTGCTGTCGAGGTAGGCCCGCAGCTTTTTGAGGAAGGCGTGCGTCTCCGGCAGGTTCTCGCAGCTGGTACCGTCGCGCTCATAGAGGTAAGGAATGGCGTCCAGCCGTAGCCCATCAACGCCGCGCTCTAGCCAGAAATCGAGGACACGGAAGACGGCTTCGTGGACGGCTGGATTATCATAATTGAGATCGGGTTGGTGTGAATAAAAGCGGTGCCAATAATAAGCATTGGCGACGGGGTCCCAGGTCCAGTTGGACAGCTCGAAGTCCTTGAAGATGATGCGGGCGTCTTTGAAGCGATCGCGCGAGTCGCTCCAGACGTAGAAATCGCGTTCGGGGCTGCCCGGCGGCGAGCGGCGGGCACGCTGGAACCAGGGGTGCTGGTCGGAGGTATGATTGACGACCAACTCGGTAATGATGCGCAGACCGCGTTTGTGGGCTTCATCGAGCAGCCGTTGGAAGTCATCGATGGTGCCGTAAATCGGATTGACGCTGGTGTAATCGGCGATGTCGTAGCCGTCATCGCGCAGCGGCGAGGGATAGAACGGCAGCAGCCACAGGGCGGTGACGCCGAGATCTTGAAGATAATCGAGCTTCTCGACCACGCCGAGAAAATCGCCGATGCCGTCGCCGTTGCTGTCGTAAAAGGCGCGAACGTGCAATTCATAGATGATGGCATCCTTGTACCAGAGCGGATCGTCCTCCAACGTGACGATCTCCGGCTTCCGTGTGCGGTCAACCACAGTTTCTCCTGGAAAAAACGATTGCGGGAACTCAGCAGTACTTCCCTTTGGGTAATTTTATCACACCGAAAGTCTTCCAAGAACATCTTCGTTTCCCCGCGAGCCGTAAGCGAACGCAGACGCCTCCCGCACTTGCTTACGGCAGTATCGATGGGGCAGTGCTCAATCCACAGGCTATTCGTGGTGCACTATTTCGGCCGCTGGTGCTTGGCCGACCACCTCAGCGGGGCGTGTATGAGATCGATCAGCGAAAGCGCCGATGCCGAAGAGCCGTTTGCCCCCGTGGCTGCCTCGGCCAGGCATGGAGCGTCGCCGAGACGCTTCGCTCGTGGGACAATACAGCGGAGTAGTTCACAACTAAACGGAATGGAGTAAAGCAAGAACACCCAGTCCGTAAAACGTGTATTCCACATCATGTCCTTCATCCCATAGGCCGCCGTGAAAACCACCTTCCGGACGTTGGAGCGCTTCCACGTAACGCCGCACTTGCTGGGTGTTTAAGCGATGTACGCCGCCGAGTTGCTCAAGCGTCCAGGTAGCGGTAAAAGTAGATAGCAGATCGGCTAACGGCGTGCGACTGTTGGCGCGCAGTCCCCCTTCCGGTGAAACCATGCCTGTGAGAAAAGCGATCACATCTTCCCGCACTTCATCCAACACGCCCGGCATCTCATCCGCGGCCATTTGCAACAAGCCGACGGCGGCGGCGGTCGGATTGGTACCGCCGCGGCGCAGGGGCGCCATCTCGACATAGCCGCCATCAACGCGGCGGCGGCCAACGACAAAGCGCACTACCTCGGCCCAGCGCGGCAGCGGCCGGCCCAGCAATTGATAGCACAGGGCCACCAGGAAGGTGTGATAAGTGCTGCCCGAAGTGCCGCCAATCGACTTGGCATAGCCACCGTCAGAAGTGCGGAAACGTTCCAGCATCTCAGCGACACGATCGGGCCAGTCTCCCCCCGTAATTTCCCCCTGTTCCGGGGAAGGATTAAGGGGGGGGAGTACGTCCGGACCACCGCTCAGCTGCACCAGCAGGCAGGAATACAGCAGCGAGAAGAAATCGATCACGCTAGCCTGCTGAGTCAGACGGCTGCGTAGGAAACGCGCCACCTGCGTGGCCATATCCGGCGTCAGAGCGTCAAGCACAGCCAGGCTGCGTAGAGCGAATCCGGTGTAGTACAGATCGGAGCCGCCTGCGCGGCCGGAGAAGCCGCCATCGGGATTCTGCGCTGCTTGCAGATAAGCGGCATGGCGGGTACGGACCTCCGTCGGCAGCCGCGCTGCGCCATTGGCCAAGCGAAGAGTCAAATGCAGCAAATACGGCCCCATCGGTAGTCCCTGGATAAAGCGGAATTTATCATTCCTTCATCGGCAGTTTAGAGAGCGCGGTTATAATCAAGCAGTATGGATTCTGGCGGCATCAGCAATCCGAGGATCGCGTATGGCCATCCGGCTGTTGGTGATCGAAGACGATGAGGAAATCGCCGATTTCGTCAGCCGCGGTTTGCGCGAAGAGGGGTTTCTGGTCGAAGTCGCTACAGATGGCTTGGACGGCTGGCACGCCCTGAAATCGGCGAGTTGGGACGTGGTGGTGCTCGATTGGTGGCTGCCCGGCCAGGATGGCATGACGCTGCTCCAACGTTTCCGGCAGATGAACCAGACCACCCCCGTGCTATTTTTGACGGCGCGCGACGCCGTAGAGCAACGCGTGCAGGGACTCAACGCCGGCGCCGATGATTATCTGTGTAAACCCTTCGATTTCGCCGAATTGGCGGCGCGGGTCCAGGCACTGTTGCGGCGACGGCCCGGCAGTATCCGGACGCGCCTGGAATATCAGGACGTGGCGATGGATCTGGCCACGCAGCGTGTCGAACGAGCGGGGCAGCCCCTCGACCTTACCGCCAAGGAACAGGCTTTGTTGCTGTTCTTCCTGCGTCATCCCGGCGAGGTGCTGTCGCGTACCCGTATTTATGAACATGTGTGGCAGGAGGCGTTTGATGGCTTGTCCAATACCCTGGAAGTTCACGTCATGGAGTTGCGCCGCAAATTGGAAGCGCATGGCCCGCGCCTGATCCATACGGTACGCGGCCGCGGCTATGTCTTTGGCGAGACGCCTCCTCTATTGCGTCCGGAGAAGCCATGAGCCTGACGACGCGCCTATCGGCCTACTTCTTAACGGCCCTGGCTCTGGTGCTGCTGGGGTTTTCCCTGGTCCTGTTTCTGCTGGTGCGCCATCACCTCATGGACCAGACCAACCAGCGATTGGAGCTGGCCATGCAAACAATCATTGCCGCCGTCGAGGTCCATGCCGACGATGTCGAATGGGAACCGCTGGAACGACACATCACTCTCGGCGAAGATCCCAGTGAGGACCAGGTCCGTTGGCTGGTCCACGATGATAAGGGGCGTCTGATCGATTGCTCCCTAAATTTGGAGTTTGATCGGCGAACCGGAAGCGTCCGCGACGGCAACGCCTCCGCCGCGGACGCTTCCGGTTCGCTGGAGGGATGGCGCATCCTCGGCCGGCGGCTCCGAGCAGGGCGTTTCGATCCGGAACCTGTGGACGAAGAGATCGCTGTCGATCCCCGGCCTGGTCGAGTTGGGTTGCCCTCCGATCGCACCTATCGCGGTCCTGCTTTGACTATCCGCGTGGGCCTTCCCTGGCATCCGGTGGCAGCGTCGTTGCGGCAGTTGGCCTGGACCTTGCTGGGCGTTTCCGCTGGCATATGGGGCGTGGGCGCTCTTCTCAGTCGCCGTGTCTGTCGGCGGGCCATCCGTCCCGTGGTCGAGATGGCCTCGTGCGCCAAGACATTGCGCGGCGATCAGCCGGGCCAACTTCTTCCTGTTGCCTCGACCGGCGACGAAGTTGAGGATCTGGGACACTCGTTCAACGATCTGTTGACGCGGTTGCAAGAGGTACTGCAACAACAACAGCGATTTGCCGGGGATGCTTCGCATCAGCTACGCACGCCGTTGACCGCAGTTCTGGGCCAGGTGGAAGTCGCCTTGCGCCAGGAACGAAGCCCTGAAGAATATCAGCGCGTGCTTCAGATTGTGCGGCGGCGCGCCGGCGAGATGCGCCAAATGGTGGAGTTGTTGTTGTTCCTGGCCCGTATGCCGGCACGGAGCGAACCGCCGGATACCCGTGTCGTCAATCTGGCGGACTGGTTGGAGGAACATCGGCGGCGCTGGGAAGAACATCCGCGCGCCGGTGACATCTCCTGGCCTCGTCTGGACGCCGATACCGATTGGGAGGTTCGCACGCAGCCAGCCCTCTTGGGACAATTGATCGATAACTTGCTTGATAATGCCTGCAAATACAGTGAGGCCAGCGCTCCCATTCGGGTGGAAATCGAGCGGGCGCAGTTCGGTGTGACACTGACCGTATCCGATGAAGGATGGGGCATTCCTTCGGCAGATTTGCCTCATATCTGCGATCCTTTTTATCGTTCTTCAGAAGCTCGGCGGCTTGGCCGGCCTGGTGTTGGCTTGGGGCTGACGGTCGTTCAGCGCATCGCCGCCGTCCTGGGCGCCGAGCTGCGCATGGACAGCAAGCCGGGACAGGGCAGCCGCTTCAGCGTCTCTTTGCCGGCTTTCAGGGATCCCACACGGATGGCCAGGCACGCCAGTGAAAAACAGCAAGCTTGTCCACGATTTTCGAGTAATGCAATATGACATGGATCCTATTGAACAGGATTAACAAGATAACGAACGGCCAGCGTCAACCGGCTGACGCTGGCCGTCCCCTCATAAAATTTGCTCTCCTGGCCGCGCTGATGCTGCTGTCGTCCGGCTGCATGAAAGAAGATCCTCCGGCAGCAGCAGAAGAAAAACACGCTGCCCTGGTCAAATGGGAGGCGGCGGAAAAAAACGACCTGGAAGAATGGACCGAACTGCTTGGCATCACGCAGCCGTTGCCCAATCGTGTTGCTCACATCAGCGCCGCCGTCGGCGGCTACGTTCTAAGCGTTTTGCCCTCTGATAACGGCAAAACCATTGTCGAGGGGCAGCGCGTGGAGAAGGGGCAAATCCTCGTCCAGCTCGATGACCGCGTGTTGCGGGCCAATCGCGAGAAACTACTGGTCAGCGATCCTGAGCTGCAAGAGCAAATCAAGCAAGCCGGACACGCCCTGGAGTTGGCTCGCTACGAAGTGGAGCGCCTGGAGCGCTTGCAGCGCAGCAGCGGCACATCGGTGATGTTGGTAACGAAAGTGGAGATGGACAAGGCTCAGCTGGCTCTCAAAGATGCCGAGTCCAAGTACAAGGCCGCCAAGGCCAAGGAAGAGATTGCCCGTGCCGAAATCAAAGCGATCGATGAACAGTTGAACTTGTACACGTTGCGTGCGCCCATCGCTGGACAACTTGGCATGGTCCATGCCTATCCTGGACAAACCTTGGCCGCCGGTACCTCCATCGCTGAAGTGGTCAACCTCGATGACATCGATGTGCTCTGCTTCGTGCCAGCTACTACCGTGGGCCGGCTCCGGCTCGATCAGCTGGTACGCATCGAGGAAAAGGAGGAGGCGCTCACGGACGCAGTCAAGCTCGAACAGGGACGTATCGTCTTCATTTCGGAGCAGGCGCAGGCAGAGACTGGCACTGTCGCTGTCAAAGCACGCTTTCCCAATCAGCATCGTAAGCTGCGGGCCAACACACTTGTCCGCGTCCGTGTGTTAACCGAGAAGAAATCGGATTGCCTCACTATTCCCGAAGCTGCCTTGCTGGAAGATCAAGAAGAACCGGCCGTGCTCGTGGTGGAGACAGAGAAGAAAAAGGACAAAGACGGCAAGGAGGAAGAGGAGCATCACGCTCGCAAGTTGGTAGCGAAGCTTGGTCTGCGCGACCGCGATAAACATCGGGTCGAAATCCTCGGTTTATTCGAGGTAGAAGAAGAGAAAAAGAAGCCCGTGCCATTGGAGAAAGATACGCTCTTTATCGTCGAAGGAGGTCATGGATTGGAAGACAAGGATCTGGTGACGCTCAAGAAGGAAGAACACGAAGAAGAGAAGAAGGACGAGAAATGAAACGTTTTAGCCGCGTGCTGTAGGCGCGCGGCTAAACAGGCGCGGGAGATTTGTCGTGTTCAATCTGGCCTCTTACGCTCGTCACTATTTCGGCGCCATCCTGCTGAGCGCACTGTTGTTGACTCTTGGCGGCATCTACAGTGCCACGCGCATGCCCAGCGCTGTCTATCCCGAAGTAACGTTTCCGCGCATCAGCGTCATTGCCCGCAAGCCCGGACTGGATGTGCCGAACATGCAAGTGAAGGTGACGATCCCGCTGGAGGAAGCGATCAGCACCGTCATCGGCATCGCTCAGGTGCGTTCCAAGACCATCCGCGGCGCCAGCGAGCTATCGTTGGACTTCAATCCCGGCTTCAACATGCTGCAAGCCGAGCAGTTCACCTGGAACCGCCTGGGCACGGTGCGCTCCAAATTGCCGCCCGATGTGGAACTGTCCGTTGATCGCATGACACCATCGGTATTTCCCATTCTATCGCTGGTGCTGACCGGCGGTGACAGTCCGGCTCAGCTGCGTGATTTCGCTTATTTCAATCTGGCCCCGCGCATCAAGAACATTTCGGATGTTCTTTACGCTAATGTGGCTGGCGGCGATATCCGCGAGATTGAAGTGGAGCCGCGGCCCGAAGCGCTGCTGGCGGCCGGTCTATCCGCCGCTGACCTCGCCGATCAGATTGCCAAGGTTCATCGCTTGCAGCCGGTTGGCCGCATCGAGCAGCCACCTTTCGCTTACCAGGTCATCGTCGATACTCAGAGCGAGACAGCTCGCGACATCGGCAACCTCGTTGTCACGGCCAAAAACAATCAGCCGTTGCTCGTCAGCGAACTGGCCGATGTACGCATTGGCCGAATGGACCGCGTGCTGTCGATCGGCTACGCAGAGAAAGACGCCGTGGTCATCACGGTGTTTCGCAGTCCTGGCGGCAACACGATTAACGTCTCGAATGCCGTCAAAGAGCTTCTCGAACAGATGAAGCGCGAGCATCGCATCCCGCGCAATGTCCATGCCAAGGTCGTTTACGATCAGGCGACATTCATTGAAACCGCAGTCGAGAATGTGCGTGACGCCATCCTCATCGGCGGCCTGTTCAGCATCCTTATTCTGCTGGCTTTCTTGCGCAGTTGGCGGGCGACGTTGATTTCGGCCCTGGCCATTCCGACGACATTGGCCATCACGTTTTTGTTTTTGCATTGGGCCGGCGAGACGCTTAACCTGATGTCGCTGGGCGGTCTGGCCGTGGCGATCGGTCTGATTATCGACGATACGGTTGTCGTTATCGAGAACATCGCCCGCCACCTGGAGAAGAAGTCCCATGACAATTCGTTGTCCTCGAAAATCCTCGATCCTGTGGGCGCGGCGTCGAAGGAGATCACCGGGGCGGTCGTCGGCTCGACGCTGACAACGGTGCTTGTCTTCCTGCCGTTAGCCTTCATTGTCGGCGTGTACGGCCAATTCTTCGCTTCACTCAGTTGGGCGCTATCGATTGCCGTGCTGGTGTCGATGGTCATCAGCTTGACGCTGATTCCGGTATTCGCGGCTCAGTTCCTGGCCGGCCGGTCGATGCCGCCGCCGGGGCCGATCTATCGCGCCATGGCCTGGCTGTACGAACTGGTTCTCGGCTTGGCCTTGCGTGTGCCGTGGCTGACGTTGACAGCCTCGGTCGGCGCCGTTGCTATCGGCGTGGTGTTGTACACCGGCCTCCCCGACTGGCGCGTGCCCCATGAAAAGGGCAAAGAACCATCCCCATTGATCGCGCCTCTGAAAACGGGCCTCATGCCAGCGATGGATGAAGGTGCGTTCGTTGTCGATTACTGGGCGCCATCGGGCACGCCGTTGGCCGAGACAGAAGAAAAAGCCAGGGTCATCGAGGAAGTGCTGTCCGAGAATCCGGATGTGGAAGCCTATGTCCGCCGCACCGGGGCCGAGCTGGGGTTGTTCGCCACGGCCACTAATCAAGGCGACATCCAGGTCGTTCTGCGTCCTGCCGAAAACGATCCCATCAGTCTGCTACGTAAACCGGTTCGCCCGGAGTTCTCGAAAATCGAAAAAGAGATGATGGAAGTAGGCAAGCAAGAGGCGGCCCGCAAGTACGGTCCCCGCTTCACGGAGAAGCAAGCGCTTGAAGAGGGCAAGGCCTACATCCGCAGCAAATATCGTCGCCGTTCGGGGGAGGAAGTCGGAAAGGAAATTCAAGAGGAAATAGAGGACAAGTATACGGAGCATCAACTCAAGATCGAAACAATTCCGATTATCACCGACGAGCTGAATGATCTCTCTGGTGCCAACAAGCCGGTTGAGGTGAAACTGTTCGGCCCGGACTATCACGAGCTGGACGAGCTGGCCGAGAAAGTTGGCAAGGTTCTCAAGGAACTTAAGGACACCAACCAAAGCATCCACGACATCGATGAGGCGGTTTACGCTGGCAATCCGGATCTCCAGGTCAAGATCGACGGCGTGCGGGCAGCGCGCTTCGGATTAACGCCGGAGGCGGTGGAGCGGCAGTTGAACGCTATGTTCTTCGGCCAGGTGGCGACGCAGGTGCGTGAATCAGCCTTGCGCGTCACCGATGTGCGCGTGCGTTATCCTGACTCGTATCGCTTCGGCAAAGACCGCTTCGATCCGCAGCGCGTGTTGAATCAATGGCTCCTGATACCGGAAGGAGCGCCGCCGTTGCCAGGCATTTCGCCGTCGCTGGGCCACACTGCCGGCCTGGGCCGCGTGGTGCCGCTGTACGCCTTGGCCGAGATCAAGCGCCAACGCACTCCTGAGGAGCAATGGCGTGAGAATCAGCGGCCGGTGCATTATGTCACGGCAGAATTGGACGAAGAGAAAGGCGGCGACCTTGGCGGCGTGGTTGCGGACATTCGCCGGAAAATGCAAGACGTACCGCTCCCGGCCGGCTACAGCTGGGAGATGGGCGGCCATTACGTCCAGCAGATGGCTGCCTTCAAGAGCTTCTCCGTAGTCATGATCATCGCTGTATTGCTGGTGTATATCATGCTTGTCTTTCAGTTCCGCTCGGTGATGTTGCCGCTGCTTATTTTCCTGACCCAGCCATTGTCGTTGGTCAGCGGCTTGTTCGCGCTGTGGATCACCGGCACACCGTTGAACATATCAAGCTACATGGGCGCGATCCTGTTGATTGGCCTGGACATGAAAAACGGTATCCTGCTGGTGGAGTACATTCAGCAGTTACGGAACGAAGGCATGGAGCTACGGCCAGCGCTGCTGTTGGCGGGGCGAACACGCTTTCGACCGATCCTTATGACCAGCCTGGCATCGATTTTGGGTTTGGCACCCTTGGCACTGGGAATCGGGCCGGGAGCGCAGATGCAGCAGCCGTTGGCTATCATGGTCATCGGCGGCATCACGGCCAACATGCTGTTCACACGCATGATTATCCCCGTAGGCTATCTGGTACTGGAACGGCGGCGCGAGCAGAAACTGGCTGGCAACCAAGCTGCACTTGGTACGGTAGTCGGCTAGCCGCGACGCCTAGTGGAGCGCCGTTCACGCTCCGCTGTGTGTCGCGGCTAGCCGATCGCTATACCAGCTCAAAAAGCGCTCTAATAATCGCTTCCCGGGATATCGCCGCCTTGGGCGGTGACCAGGGCCGCGAAGGTGGAGAGCGAGACGCTGTTGCTGATGGTTCGCACCGAGCCATCGCCGAAGGCCGCATTTAGGACACCGGCGTGGAACGAATACGGCGCACTG
>Ga0070737_10001995_pt1 | contig 26109 bp, 23 predicted proteins | sample Coa_R1_10_FD_66438 | JGI IMG/M metagenome (GOLD analysis project Ga0070737, IMG submission 66438) | Surface soil microbial communities from Centralia Pennsylvania, which are recovering from an underground coalmine fire - Coalmine... | ecosystem: Environmental > Terrestrial > Soil > Unclassified... | reverse complement strand
CTACCACAAGGCAAACCACTGATCGTCACGGGTTTGCTGGAGCAGGGGAGTGGTCCGATGCAACTTACCGTCACCCAGTTCGCGGTCGGCGCGCACGCCGCTTTGCCGGACCAAGCCGATTCGCTGAAGGCCACCACCCCCTGACGGGGAAAACGGGAAGTGGTAAACTCGCTACACGCCGTGAGCTGTGGCCTGCAAAATTTTTCTTCGCTCGGCCGGACAGTCGCCTCAGTGCGCTGAAATCCAGACCTTTTCGAAGCGGGTTGGCCGCATCGGATTGAGCACCCATCCATGCACCCAGGGTTGGCGAATTACATAAGTGACCGGATGGTAGAGAAAGACCCAGGGCGCATCGGCCACGATCAACTTTTCGGCCTGCTTGTACAGCGCCAAACGCTGGTGCAAATCGGCCAGTGGAGCGGCCTGGGCCATTAGCCTGTCCACTTCGGGGTTGTAATAGAAGGTATCGTTATTGGAACCCCACTGCGCTTTGGAAAAGAGCACGTTGAGAAAGTTTTCGGGATCGGGAAAATCGGCTTCCCATCCCAGTAAGGAAAGCGCTACGGTGCTGGGCTGGCGTACCGCTTCCAGCAACGGGCCCCAGGCCACCGGCTTAAGCCTGACATTGATTCCGACCAGGGCCAGATCCTGCTGGATCGACTCGCCCAGCAAAAGCATCGTCTGATCGGCCCGCATCCATAGCTCGGGCGCGAAGCCGGCTTTGACCCCGGCAGCCGCCAGCAGATGGCGCGCACGCGCCGGGTCGTAAGGATAGCCCGCCAAGTCCGGGTCGTAACCAGGCAGGCCCGGTGGCAGGACGTCGTGTGCAATCACACCACGGCCGTTGAGGAGGGCAAGCAGCTTGCGCTTGTCGATCGCGTAGTTGAAAGCCCGCCGCACGCGCACATCGGTCAATGGCGCCATCTGGCAATTCAGTCCCAGGTAATCGGTGGCAGCACTGACGATTTTGAGGATTAGGGGTGCCAGTCGCGGATCTTTTATTACGGCCGGAAAATCCGCCGAAGGTATCCCCGCCACATCCACTTCCCCCGCCCGGTATTGCAACCATTCCAGCTCTTCGTTGACCCCCACCCGCTCCACAACTGCGTCGAGCCGCGGCTGGCCGCGCACGAAGTAATAGGGATTGCGCGTCAGCACGAGGTACTGACCGCGCCGCCATTGCTTGAGTTCGAAGGCGCCGCTGCCCACTGGATGGGAGGAAAAGTCATCGCCCCAGCGTTGCACTGCTTCGCGCGGCACGGCGGCAGCGAAGGGCATGCATAGCTTATGGATGAAGATCGGGTCGGGAGCGCGCAGGGTGAAGCTGATGGTGTAGGGATCGGGTGTCGCGATACCGCGCACGTCGTTGGCCCGACCGGCGATATAATCTTCGGCACCCAGGATATTGCGGTAATATTCGATTCCCTTGGAGCGAGTGGCGGGCGTGAGCACTCGCTGCAGGGAATATTTCAGATCGCCGCTGGTAACCACTCGGCCGTTGCTGAAGCGCGCATCGTGACGCAGATGGAAGGTGAAATGGGTGGCGTCGGGCGAACTTTCCCAGCTCGTGGCCAAGTCCGGTTTAAGCGCAATCGAGCCGTCGGCGTAGCGCACCAGGGTATCGAACAGGGCCTGTTCAAAACTCCACGAGGCGGTGTCGTAGCCAGCCGCCGGATCCAAAGTCGGTACATCATCCTGGCTGGCTAGATGGAGCACCTGGGCGCCAGGGGGGAAATTAAGCGCTGGGTCGTGCTGGCAGGCGGCCAGCAGCAGGGTCAACGCGGCCAGCGCCAGCCACCGGCCGGGATTCATCGTCCCTGCCGGCGCAGGTAGCCGTAGCCCAGAAAATTGAAGCCGAGCACGGCGTACAGGATCGCCAAACCTGGAAAGGCTGCCAGCCAAGGGGCGGTGCGTAGATAAAGCTGCGCCTCGTCGATCATCCGTCCCCAGCTTGGGGTGGGCGGCGGCACCCCTAAACCCAAAAAGCTCAGCCCCGCATCAAGGAGCAAGGTGCCCGAAGTGGCCAGGGCCGCCATGACCACGATCAACGGCATCGTGTTGGGTAGCAGATGGCGAGTCAGGAGGCGCCACGAAGAGGCGCCCAGCATGACCGCGGCCACGACGAAATCGCGCTGGCGGATGGAGAGCGCTTCGGCCCGGACCACCCGCGCGACCTGGGTCCAGGAGACCAGGCCAATTACAATCAGGATGGTGAGCAGGCTGGGAGTGAGAACGGCAACCAGCGCCATCGCCAGGAGCAGCCCGGGCAGCGTGAGCATCACGTCAGTGAAACGCATCAGGACAAAATCCACGGTTCCCCCGAACAACCCCGCGCACAGTCCGATCGCCACTCCGATAGTCATCGTCATGACCATTCCCGCCAATCCCACGGTGAGCGAGATTCGCGCGCCCCAGATAATGCGCGAGAGTACGTCGCGGCCGAGCTCATCGGTACCGAAGGGAAAGGCGCGGCTGGGGGGCGCGGGCGCGCCAAAACTAGTCGCCACCGCGGCGGTAGGATTGTGCGGCGCCAGCCAAGGGGCGGCCACGGCGACCAGGGCGATCGTACCGACCATCACGGCGCCAATCAGTTCCATCGTGCTGCCGCTGGCTTTCATGTGGTCAACCGAATGCGCGGGTCCAGCCACAGGTAGAGCAGATCCACGAGCAGATTGCCGACCACGATCAGCGCAGCAGAAAACAGCACGGTGCCCATGATCAGGGGAATGTCCAGGTTGAAGATCGCTTCGAAGGCAAGGCGGCCGATGCCGGGCCAGTCGAACACGGTCTCGGTCAGCACTACCCCGGAAAGCAGCCCGGCCAGATCCAGTCCCGCCAATGTTACCAGCGGGAGCAGGGCGTTGACCAATCCATGACGAAACATCGCCTGCCGGCGCGACAGCCCCTTGCCCAGCGCGGTGCGGATGTAATCCTGGCCCATCGCTTCGCCCATCGAAGTGTGCAGGATTCGCGAATAGTAGCCGCCCGACCCCAACGCCAGTGTGAGCGTAGGCAGGAGCAAGCTTTTGGGACCGCTGAAGCCACCCAAGGGAAATGAGCGCAGGTACAGGCCACCCACCATCAGCAGCATCAGGCCCAACCAGAAGACCGGAAATGAGACCAGGGTCAGAGCGAACACGAGCAAGGCATTATCCAACGCGCGATCACGATGGGCGGCCGCCATCATCCCCATCGCTAGCCCGATCAGCAGCGACAGCACCATCGCGCATAGCGCCAACACGGCGGTGGCGGGAAAGCGCGTCGCGATCAGGTGGCCGACATTTTCGCGCATGATGTAGGAGCGGCCCAGATCGCCGTGCAGCAGCCGGTCCAGGTAACGCGCATATTGAATGTAAATGGGCCGATCCAGCCCCAATTGGGCGCGGATGAGGGCCAGGGTTTGCGGATCGGCCTTTGCGCCCGCGATCGTCACCGCCGGATCGGCGGGCACCACGAAGGCGATGGCGAAAGTAATCAGCGAGGTGCCTAGTAAAACCGCCACGCCGAAGCTCAGGCGCCGGATCAGATAGGACAACATCGGCCTGGGTTACGCCAGGCGGCGCAGCCGCGCCCGCCGCACCGTCTCAGCGATCGTCTCGGGGTCGGCCACTCCTTCCATCCGGATGGAGAAATCGGCGCTGGCTGCGGAGGAAATCACCACGCTGCCCAGACCGAATAGGCGCTGAATCAGCCGCCGGTCGATTTCCACCGAGCGGATATCGGCCAATTCAATCTCACGGCGGGTGCGCGAAAGGAAGCCACGCCGCTCGATCAGCCGTTCGGAAGTGAGACTCCAGCTCGTGCTGCGACGCCCGAGCACCGCCAGCGCGACGATTATCCAAGCCAGTACCAGCAAGGCAGCGGCCAGGGGCCAGCCGCGGCGGCCATGAACGAAGATCAAAGCAGCCAATCCCGCGAGTACCAAGGCCGAGAAAAATGAGCCGGTCGCCAGCCACCAAGAGGGCATGATGTTGGCCAGCGCGAACTCGTGCTTGGCTTCGGGCCGCAGGGTAATCATGCGCTGGCCGCAGCGCGAGCAGAAGGTCGCGCCAGCGGCAGCTTCGAATCCGCATTGCGTGCAGCGCATCAATCCTCCCGCCGGCTTGGCCAATCGGGCGCCATCGACGGGTCGATCGCGCCCGCCTCCATCAAGCCTACTCCGCCGGTCCTCCACCCGCGGCCGGTTCGGATTGCGCGGCTGGCTTAGGCCCTGTGGCGTAAGCCGCGATTATCTCACCGGCGTGGGTTGCGGGATCGACTTTGGGATAGACCTTGACGATTTTGCCTTGCGGGTCGATGACGTAGGTCACCCGCTTATCCAACCCTAGAGCCGGAATGCCGTTGGCGACCCCGTAGGCGCTGGCAATTTTTTTGTCTGGGTCGGCCAGCAGGGGAAAGGGCAGGTTGTATTTCTTGATAAACTTGGCGTGCGAATCGGTATTCTGCACGCTGCACCCCAGAAGCACGATCCCAGCCTGAGCTAGCTTGGCGTAACCGTCCCGAAAAGCGCAGGCCTCCTTGGTGCAACCAGGGGTGAAGTCCTTGGGATAAAAATACAAGACCACGGTCTTGCCCCGATAATCAGTTAGTTGCACCGGCCTGACTCCGTCGGCGGTGACCATCTGGGTTTGAAAATTGGGCGCGCTCTGCCCAGCAGCCAGCAGCGCGGCGGCGGCGCGCCAGGGCTGAAAGATGATCAGCCCCACGGCCACTACGACTATGACAAGCACGATTGCAAAACGCATTTCGCCGTCCTCCTATATTGGCCGCGCTGTGTGGAGCGCTCTTTGCCCGCCGATTTTCCCGGCTTCAACTCGCCGAGGCTGCGTAGCTAGGTCGGGCCTGGACGGCTGCTAGCCATCGCGTCAGCGGCGCGAACTCCTCCAGCGCCACTCCGCATGACTCCATCACCGACAGTAGTGGCGTGTAAAGAGGATCGGCCAAGCTGTAGGAGCCAGCCAGAAAGGGACCTTCCCGGTCGACCATTCCAATCAGCCGCTGGAGCAGAGCGCGGGTGGCGGCTTGGCGCTCGGCGATGAACTCAGCCCGGCGCTGGCCGGCGGGGCGCAGCAACTGCTCGATAATCAGCGGTCCGACGGTGGGACTGAGTTCGGTGTCGAACAGATGGACCAGGGCGCGCACACGGGCGCGCGCTGCAGCGCCGGCCGGCATCAGCGCGGGTAGCGGAAAGGCCTCGTCCAGATATTCGTTGATCACCGACACCTCGGCCAGTACCACTTCCCCCATCGGGCTGTTATCTACCAGCACCGGCACCTTGCCGCGCGGATTGAGCGCAAGAAAGGCCGGGGTCCGATTGTCGCCGCGAGTCACGTCGATTTCCACCCGGGTAAAGGCCAACCCCTTCTCCGCGAGCACCAAACGCACCGCGCGGCAATTGCCTGAGGCCGCGAAATGATAGAGCTGCAGCCGCGTCGGATTAGTCATCGCTGAGGTCTTCGGTCCGCCGCCGCATGGCCACGTTTCATGACAAGGAACGCCACCTGGGCCAGCCGCGCAGCGCCGCACAATGGCGGGGCAACCGTGTGACCTGTATGACTTCGTTGGCATATGCTGTCAAGCACCATCGGAAGCGGCCGACGGCACCGCGCACAAGAATCGGATGCAGGGCAACGACTTCGTTCAGAGCTTGATGTACCGCCGCGGCATTACCTGCTTCGATTGTCACGACGCCCACGGCACAGGCAACTACGCCCAGCTTCGACCAGCCGGCGCAGACCCTATGCCTGAGCTGCCATGGTCCGGGCTCTCCCAACGGACCGCGCACCGCAACGCTCGAGGCCCATACCCAGCATAACGAGGGCACCGCGGGCAGCCGCTGCGTGGATTGCCACATGCCGGCGATCGAGGGCGAAGGCGTGCCAGGCGCGTTCGTGCATGCGCACACCTTCCGCTTTATTCCGCCGGCGATGACCGACAAATACGGCATCCCAAACCCGTGCACCTCCTGCCATAAGGACAAGTCGACGGCGTGGGCGAGCGCTATCCTGCGCACCTGGGGCGAGCGCTCACCCTGGCGGCTTGACTAGAGACTCAGACATAGTGCAGCCAGTGGCGGTAGCGGGGATCGCGGCCGCGCAGCGCGGCGGCGAAAGTCTCCTGCACCTGGCGGGTGATTGGCCCCGGCACGCCGCTGCCGACCGTGCGGTCATCGACCTCGCGCACCGGCGTGACTTCGGCCGCGGTACCGGTCATGAAAACTTCATCGCAGATATAGACGGTGTCGCGCGGGAAACGCTGCTCGCGCACCTGCAGGCCGAGATCGGCCAGAATCTTGATGACCGCGTCGCGCGTAATCCCGGGCAGCGCCGAGGCCGAGGGCGGGGTCGTCACCACCCCGTCGCGCACCACGAAGATGTTCTCGCCGCTACCTTCGGCCACATAGCCGTCGACATCAAGCAGCATCGCTTCGTCATAGCCTCCGCGCTGCGCTTCGTGCACGGCAAGGACCGAATTGATGTAGTGGCCGGTGGCCTTGGCATGCGGCATCAGGGTGTTGGGATGGAAGCGGTTGAAAGAAGAGGTTTTGAGCCGGATCCCTCGCTTGACCCCATCTTCGCCCAGATAGGCGCCCCATTCCCAGGCCGCGATTGCCACCCGCACGCGGTTATTGTGCGCGGCCACACCCATCTGACCGTCGCCCAGAAAAACCAGGGGACGAATGTAACATTCGGTGAAGTGGTTGAGGCCTACCGCCTGGGCGCAGGCTTTGAGGATCTCGTCTTGGGAAAATGGAATTTTGATACCCAGGATATGGGCGGAATCGAACAGGCGGCGGACGTGCTCGGGACCGCGAAAGATTGCCGAGCGTCCATCGTCGCCCCGATAGCAGCGTAAGCCCTCGAATACCCCGTAACCGTAGTGCAGACTATGGGTCAGGACGTGGATGCGGGCCTCTTCATAAGGCACGAACGTGCCATCAAGCCAGATTCTGCTAGTTTGGACTTCGCTTGCACCTGTTCCCGCCACCGTTGACTCCTTGCCAGGACGCGGATTGGCGCGGCTTACGGGCGTGCCAACCCGGGCTTTACGCTAGTGAAAGGCGCTAGAAGGAACAAGCAGTCCGCAGCGCCCCTCATAGCGAGCGCGGGTCAAGCGCACTGTGGCCACCCACGCTAGTCAAGGTAGCGGTGGCGTTCTCGCTGGGAGTGGTGTCCGGGCGACGCGCTCCGAGCCGCCGTCGGCGCGGCCGCCGCCGGCGCCGGCTGGAGCTGACAGAGGCCGGCGGCGAGCCCTCGACCCGTCGCGGCGCGGGGCCGAAAATGGCAGGCGGCAGCAGGGTAAAGAGCGTCCTGGCCTCTTCGTAATACGGTCGGCTGGAGAGCCCGCGCAAGCGATGGTTGGGCCGCGCTATGCGCCCGGCGGCATTGAGCAAAAGCCGCATCCGCTCGATCTCGCCGCGGGGAAAGCCGCGCTCGCGCAGCTGGGTGATTAGGTCGGCCCCAGGCTGTGGCAGTTGGCTGCGGGCGAACCATAGATCGGCCAGCAGGCAGGCCAAGGTAAGAGCGCGCGAGGGGAGCATGCCAGCCTCGGAAGCCGCCTCCAGACTACCCATCGCGATCGTGGTGTGCGCGGCTTCCAGACAATCGAGTTGGGGACGAAGGTGTTCGTACAAAAACGGTAGCACCACTTCCAGCAGGCCCAGTTCTGCCATCAACAGCAGGGCCCGCTTGGGCGGCGCGTTGGTAAAAGTGCGGAAAATTTCCTCCACCAGGCGCGGGGTCGAGGTCTTGAGCAGGTCGGCCCGATGGCGAACGATCGCGTCGCGAGTGGCGGCTTCGAGCTGGAAATCCAGCTTGGCGGCAAAGCGCACCGCGCGAATCATCCGCACCGGATCCTCGCGCATGCGCACTTCGGGGTCGTCGACGGTACGGATCAGGCGGGCCTGAAGATCGAGCAGGCCGCCGGTGTAATCGACGACGCGGAAGGACTTGGGGTCGTAGAACAGCGCGTTGATGGTGAAGTCGCGGCGCTGCGCATCCTCTTGCGGGGTGCCGAAAGTGTTATCGTGACGAATCAAGGGGTCGCCCTCCGCGACGACCTCCTCGCTGCGACGGCGGAAGGTAGCGACCTCGATGTTCTGGGGGCCGAAGAAGACGTGCACCAGCTTGAAGCGGCGCCCGATCAGGCGCGAGTTGCGGAACAGCTCGCGGATCTGTTGCGGATGGGCGGAGGTGCCAACATCGAAGTCCTTAGGCGTGCGCCCCAACATCAGGTCGCGGACGCTGCCGCCCACCAAAAAGGCTTCGTAGCCGGCATTGATGAGCCGGTAGAGTACCTTGAGAACGTTGGGATCGATTTCGCGGCGCGAAATCGGATGCTGCGCTCGTTCCAATGTCTCCACTGCCGCTGCGTTGACCCCGCGCCGATGGTGTTGCGGGTGCGCAGCCGTCCCCACGCCTGCGTCGCACCTCGCACGATGCTTGCAACTTAGCACGCCGACCGCGCCTCGCCATCCCCCACCGTTTCTGCCGGTGCGAGCGGTGGCGTTGACTTGGCGGAAAACCATGTAATAGGGTCGAAGTACTCGGCTATGCTGCAATCGCCCGCGCTCAGCGCGCCCAACATTCTCGAAATGCTGCTCGGTACCGGGCCGGTGGTCCAAGCGGTGCTGGCGATTTTGTTGGCGTTCTCGATCTTTAGCTGGGGTATCATCATCTTTAAGCTGCGCCAGGTCTCCCAAGCCCGTCGCCAATCGGCCCGCTTCATCAATCTGTTTTGGGAATCCAAGAATTTGGCCGCGATCCATACCGGCAGCCTGGATCTCAAGCGCAGCCCAGTGGCCCAGGTGTTTCGCGCCGGCTACCAGGAGTTGCTGCGGCTGACGCGGGCCAAACGCCAGGTAGTCAACGCCGCCGAGGGCAGCTTCTCCACCGAGCTGGGCGGGGTGGAAAACGTGATGCGGGCGATGCAGCGCGAGGCCAACGTCGAGCTGACCAAGCTGGAAACCGGGATCACTTTTTTAGCCACTACCGGCTCGACCTCTCCCTTTATCGGTCTGTTCGGCACGGTGTGGGGCATTATGACCGCGTTTCTGGGCCTTTCGGCGGCTCATTCCTCCAATATTCAAGCGGTCGCCCCGGGGATTGCCGAGGCCTTGATTACCACCGCGGTGGGCCTGGTGGCGGCCATTCCGGCTCAGATGTTTTACAACTACTTCACCGCTCGGGTGCGGGTATTGGCGACCGAGATGGAAAATTTCACCTCGGAGTTTGTCAATATCGCCGAACGGCACTTCCTGTCCTAGCCGGTTGAGAACGGCGCGTGGCTGCAATCGATGGGTTGGCGCTGGGGAGCCTGCGGCGGTGGCAATTGAGAAGACCACCCAACTAAGGGTTGGGTGAGGCGGCGATGGCATTCGAGGCGGGCAAGCGCGGGACCTTGGTCTCCCAGATAAACGTCACGCCCCTGGTGGACGTGATGCTGGTGTTGCTGGTGATTTTCATGGTAACCGCGCCAATTATTCAGCAAGGTGTGGAGCTCAATTTGCCCAAGGAGCGGCTCTCCGCCCTGCCCGGCGAAGAGCAGCAATTCGTGGTTTCGGTCACCCGGGATCAGACCATATATCTCAACGATACCAAGCTTACGGCCGAAGAGCTCACCACCAAGCTGAGCGCCATCGCCCTGGAGCGGCCCGACCGCCAGGTCTTCGTGCGAGCCGACGACCAAGTGCCCTATGGCGCGGTAATTCGGGTGATGGCGGCAATCAAGGCCGCCGGGATTCGCAACGTCGGGATGGTGACCCAGGTGCCGGACAACGGAATGGGCGCCGGCGCGCCCGGGCACGGACATTCGGGTGGGGCCAGGCGATAACGGGCGGGGCGGGCTGGGCCTAGCCCTCGCGATCCTGCTCTCGGCCCTGGCCCACATCGGCTTGCTCTACAGCGGCTTGGTGCTGATTCCGCGCTGGCTCGCCGAACAACCGGCCCCACCACCAGTCTATACGGTGGCGGTAGTGGACAACCTGCCCGCGGGCGACTTAGGGACCCATTTGCCGCAACTCAACCGCCCGCAGAGTCCACCCCGCAAAACGCTACCGCCACCCAGGCCGCCCAAGCCTCCAAAGACCGCCAAGGCGAGCGCACCCAACAGCGACACCAAGGCCTTTGCCCTCAACAAGCGCGGCGATATGACGCCAACCCCTACCCCGACCCCAACTCCGGCCCAGGCCACGGCGGCACCAACCGTGCCACCAACTCCGCGTCCCACCGCCCGGCCTACCCGCCGTGCCACCACCCGGCCCACCGCGACCGCACACCGGGTCATGACAACGCCGAGGCCGACTGCGCGCGCCAAGCGTCCGCGACCGACCGCGACCCCACGAGCACGCCGCGCGGGGCCGCGGGAGACGCCCAAACGGATGCTGGCCCAGGCCACCCCGAAGCCCACTCCGGGAGTACGCGAGCAGATGGCGGCGTTGCGCAAGCAACTGCTGCTGGATTCGCTCAAGCACCGCAAGGTAATTGCGCAGCGGCATGAGGGCGAAGGTGGTGGTCCGCTGGAGAGCAACGTTTCAAGCGGGGGACAGGGTTACGGGGTGGGCCCCGGCCATGAAAGTGCCGGAATGCTTAAGGACCCGCTTTTTCTCTTGTATTATACGCAGGTGCAAGAGCGGATTAAGAAAGCCTGGACCTTTTCGGGAGGTAATAGCGATCTGACAGCCACGATCGAGTTCGCGATTGGTCCCGACGGTCAGTTGCTCAACTATCAGGTGCAGCGCTCCTCGCGCAATGACGCCTATGATGAATCGGTAATCCGCGCCATCAAACGCGCGGCTCCGTTTCCTCCGCCCCCGCCCGACTACCGCGACGCATTCTCGCGCGGAGTCGAGGCTACCTTCAGACTGGGAGAGCTAAATTCGTGAGATTCCAGCCCTATGGAGCAACTTGCGCCCAACGCGCCTTGGTTGCCGTGCTCGGCCTCGGAACATTACTGCTGATAGGTGCGCCGGCGTGGGCACAGTCCCAGTCCGGTCTGCTACATTTCGACATCGTCGGCCCAGGCTCCAAGTTAGCGCCGATAGCGATATCCCAGCTAAAAAACCTGGGAGGCGACGACGAGGGCGAGGTGTCGGCGCACTTCGTAAATGTGCTTTCGCGCGATCTGGAATTGTCGGGCTACTTCCGGTTGATTAAACCCGAGGCCTACATCGAGAATCCGCAGCAAAGCGGCTACCAGCTAGGTCAGTTCAATTTCACCGATTGGAGCTCGATTAACGCCGAATTCCTGGTCAAGGGAGCGGTAACCGCCTCGGATGCCGTGGTAACGATCGACGCCTTTCTGTATGACGTCGCGGCGCAAAAGCAATTGGTGGGTAAACGCTTTTCTGGCGCGCCCCAAGACGTCAACCGGATGGCGCGCCGCTTTGCCGACGCCATCCTGGCCGGGATTACCGGCCAGCGTGGCCCCTTCGACAGCAAAATCGCGCTGGTTTCCACCCGCGGCGGGCGGTTCAAGGAAATCTATATAACCTCTCTGGACGGCGAGGACCTATATAGGGTGACCAACAATCCGACCATCAACCTGTCGCCTAGCTTCGATCGCGGGGTTGGCCATTTGCTCTATACCTCCTTTAAAAGCGGCTCGCCAGACCTCTATCTGTTCAACCTGGCCACCAAGCGCGAAATTCGTATCAGCACCGACCGTGGCCTGCTGCTGGGCGGCGCCGTGAGCCCCGGCGGAAACTCGGTGGTGGCGGCGGTGGAACGCGGTGGCGCCACCAATCTGTTCATGCTGGACTTGCAGGGCAACGTTATTCGGCAACTGACCCGTGGCGGCTCGATCAACGTCAATCCCAGTTTCAATGCCGATGGCAGTCTGATGGCCTTCACTTCGGATCGCGGCGGAACACCTCAAATCTATGTGATGAATCCTCAGGGGGGCGAGGCACGACGGGTTACCTATTCGGGCAGCTACAACACCGATCCGGCGATTTCGCCCAAGGGCGACCGGATTGCATACCAAACCCGCAATGGCGGGTTCCACATCGCTATAATCGGCATTGATGGTGGCCAGCCTACTGTGTTGGCCGCCGGGCAGCATCCAAGCTGGTCACCCGACGGGCGCTATCTGATTTTCAGCGCAGACCGGAGCGGCACGAGCAGGCTGTATCTAATGCAAGTGGATAGTGGCAAAATCATTGCACCGATAACGAAGGAGGACGGTGATGCGACAGATCCGGCATGGTCGTGGTGGTTGGGAGAATAGTTCGAGGAGGAAGGGTGTGATCGCGCGACGAATCGCGGTAGTCCTAGTCGCATTGACCCTGGCCGCTTGCTCTTCATCCAAGCCCAATGGGCAAGGGGTGGCGGGCGAAAATGGGGCAGCGGGCATGGGCGAGCAGAATCTGGGTAACAAGGGCTCGCTGGAACAGTTTCAAAAGGGCACCCTGGGCGCCGACAGCGGTGGTCCGTTGAGTGACATCCATTTCGCTTTCAACGACTACACCATCCAGCCCCAGGACGGCGAAGTGCTGCGCAACAACGCGCGCTGGCTAACCGATCACGCCTCCAGCCGGGTCCAGATAGAAGGGCACTGCGACGACCGCGGCTCGGAGGAGTATAATTTGGCCTTGGGCGCCAAGCGGGCGCAGGCCGCCAAGGAATATCTGACGGATCTAGGGATCGCGGGTGACCGCATCTCGACCATCAGCTACGGTAAGGAGTTGCCGCTGTGCCACGAGGAAACCGAAGAGTGCTGGGCACAAAATCGGCGCGATCACTTTGTGGTTAGCGGAGCCCAATGAGAGCCCCAATTGTGCGCCAGCCCTGGTTGCTCGGTCTGGCCTTGCCGCTGGCGATAGCGGTGGGCTGCGCCTCACGCAGCGATATTGAGCAGACCCAGGACCAACAGTTTCAGATCCGCTCGATGGTGGCCTCCAACCAGCAGGCGATCCAGGCCTTGGAAGATCGCGTTCGCCAGCTCGACGACCAACTTCAAGAGATGCAGCACGCTGGCAGCGGGGCCAGCACCCCATCATCGGCGCTGGCAGCGCGGCTGGCCAAACTGCAAGCGCAGGTGAACGCGCTACAGAGCAGCATAAATCCGGCTGCCGGGGTCCCACCTGCGGCGCTCGCGCCCGGGCTGGTCCCGCCGGGAATGCCGGCGCCCAACCCCACCCCTCCCGGCGCGACCGCGCCGCCTGAAGACAGCGTGCCGCCGGGCGCAGGCACGGTACCCCCTGGCGCAGGTGTGGAAGGTATGGGCACGCCACCGCAGGCGGCCGCGGCCCCGGTGGTAGTACCGACTTATTGGCGTCAGGAGCTGGCCCGTGCCTTGGCAACTTCGCAAAGCGGTTCTGCGGGCAAAGTGTACCGCAGCGGTTTGCTGGCCATGAAAGAGGGCAATTACGCTCAAGCCATCGACCATTTTTCTACCCTGCAACGCAAGTATCCGCATTCCGACCTGGGCGAGTCGGCCGACTACTTTGCTGCCAACGCCTACTACCAATTAGGTAAATATGACCAGGCGATTTTGCAGTTCAACGACCTCGCGATGCGTTATCCAAAGGGACGTTATGCGGGCCAGTCCTTGCTGCGCGAGGCCCAGGCTTTTTTGCGCATCAACGACAAGATCGACGCCCGACTTACCCTGCAGAAGCTACTCAACGAACATGGCGATAGCCCGGAAGCGTCGGCCGCCAATGCTCTGATGAAAAATCTCGAGGCTGATTAGCCCAACCGTGCGGGTCGTTTAGCATGGAGGTTATTCGCGAGCTGAGCCTACCGCCCGGGCTCGCCCGCCCGGTGCTGGCGCTGGGCAATTTCGACGGCGTTCATCGAGGCCATCGCGCCATCCTGGAGACCGCACGCGAGTGTGCACAGCAGAGCGGCGTCTGTGCTGTGGCGATGACCTTCGAGCCCACGCCGGCCAAGGTGCTCGCGCCCGCACGCGCGCCCAAACTGCTGATGACCCTGGCGGACAAGCTGGCGTGCATGGCCGAAACAGCGCTGGACGCAATTATTATCGCTCCCTTCACCCGCGAGCTCAGTCTGCTGTCGCCCGAGCAATTCGCCCGCCAATGCCTGATGGAGCGCTTGCACATCAGCTGCGTGGTGGTCGGCCACAGTATCAGCTTCGGCCATGCCCGTGGCGGCAACGCCGCCGTGATGAAAAGGCTGGGGGAGAAGCTGGGCTTCGAGGTGCGCGTGGTCGAAGCTTTGAGCGTGGACGGGGTTGAGGTCAGCTCCACCCGCATCCGCCGTGCGGTCGAGCGCGGCGACATGGGCGAGGCGGCGCGAATGCTGGGGCGCTATCATTTTTTATCGGGAATCGTGATACGCGGGCGCCAGCGCGGCCATCAACTAGGCTTTCCCACCGCTAATCTACGCTCGTTAACCGAAACCGTTCCGCCCGACGGGGTCTATGCCACCCGTCTGGTGCTGCCCGAGGGCGCCTACGCCTCGGTCACCAATATCGGCCTCAATCCGACCTTTGACGAAACCCAGCGCTCAGTGGAAACTCACATTTTCGATTTTTCCGGCGACCTGTACGATCGGCAGGTCAAAGTGGAATTTATCGAGCGCTTGCGTGGCGAGCGCAAATTCGACAGCGGCCAAGCCTTGGCCCATCAGATCGCCAGCGACGTACAGCGCGCCCGCGCTATTCTCGATACGGTGGGTTAAGGAGCCTGCGTAATAACAGGTAAGCCATGAGTACCCAAGGCGCGGCAGGAATCGTCGAGGATCTGGCCGGCTTGCGCGTAGTCGCCTTTGAGAGCCGGATGGAACAGGAGACCGCGCGCCTGATCGGGCGCTACGGCGGCCGGCCGCTGCTGGCACCGGCGATGCGCGAGGTACCGTTGGAGGGCAATCCCGCCGCCGAGCAGTTCGCCCGCCGCCTGTTGGCCGCAGAATTGGACTTGGTGGTGTTCCTGACTGGAGTCGGCCTGGAGGCACTGTTCGCGCTGTTAGACCACACTTTCGACCGTCAGGCACTGCTCGCCGCGTTGAGCCGGGTCACCACCGTGGCACGCGGTCCCAAACCGGCCGCCGCTTTGCGCAAGCTAGGCCTGAACCCTACCATCCATATCCCCGAGCCCAACACTTGGCGCGAGGTGCTAAGCGCGATCGATCAGCGTCAGCCTGTGGCCGGCAAGCACGTCGCGGTGCAGGAGTACGGCGTCGCCAATATCGATCTAGTCGCTGGGCTGGCAGCGCGCGGCGCCCAGGTGATGCAAGTCCCGGTCTATCGCTGGGCGCTGCCCGAGGATCGAGCGCCGCTGCAAAAAGCGATCGCGGCCATGATTGGCGGACAAGCCGAAGTGGCGCTGTTCACCAGCGCCACCCAAGTCACTCACCTCATCCAGGTGGCTGAAGCGCAGGCCGACGGCAAGGCTTTGCGCCAAGCCCTGGCCCGTATGGCGATCGGGTCGATCGGTCCGGTTTGTTCGCTGGCCTTGCGCAGCAACCAGATAGCGGTTGACTTCGAACCACCCCATCCCAAGCTGGGCCACTTGGTGCGGGAAGCCGCACTGCGAGCCGCCGAGGTGTTAAGTCGCAAACAGTCCAATGCGGTGAGCGAAGTCAGCGCTGCGGCGCCGGCTGCCGTGCCGGTGGCCACCTCCGAGCCGCCGACCGATCGCCCCGCTCTGCTGGACCATACAATGATGCGCGCCTGTCGGCGCCAGCCCACGCCCTACACGCCCATCTGGCTAATGCGCCAGGCCGGGCGCTATATGCCCGAGTACCGGCAAGTGCGCGACAAACTTTCCTTTCTCGACATGTGCCGGCGACCTGAAGTCGCCTGCGAGGTGACGGTGACCGCGGTGCGCCGCCTTGGGGTGGATGCCGCCATTATCTTCGCCGACATCCTCCTACCGCTGTTGCCGCTGGGGGTGGGGCTGGGCTATGAGCAGGGCGATGGGCCGCAAATCCAGCGGCCGGTGCGCGCGGCCCAGGATTTGGCCAACTGGCAGCCTTTCGACGTCTCGGAGCTGGATTTCGTAGCCGCCGCAATCAAGTTGACCCGCCAGGAATTGGCCGGCGCCGTGCCGCTAATCGGGTTTGCAGGCGCTCCTTTTACCCTCGCCTCCTACCTGATCGAGGGCGGTGCTTCGCGCCAGTATCTTGCGACCAAGACCATGATGTACACCCAGCCCCAGTTGTGGGACGGCTTGATGAGCCGGCTGGCACAAATCACTGCCGCTTACCTCCAGATGCAGGTCGCGGCCGGCGCCGATCTGGTCCAACTCTTCGATAGTTGGGTGGGAAGCCTGGGCCCCGATGATTACCGCCGTTATGTGCTGCCTTATACCGCTGCTGCGATCGCGCCGCTGCGAGGGCGAGTCCCGGTAATTCATTTTGGTACGGTGACGGGCAATCTGCTGGAACTGATGCGCGAGGCGGGCGGCGACATCGTGGGCTTGGATTGGCGCGTCAATTTAGATGAGGCCTGGGCCAGGTTGGACTATCAGGTCGCGGTCCAGGGCAATCTGGATCCGATCTGTTTGTTCGCCGAAATTCCCGAGATCCGGGCACGCGCCGGAGCGATCCTGGCCCAAGCCGGTGGGCGACCGGGTCATATTTTCAATCTCGGCCATGGCATCCTGCCGCAAACTCCAGTGGCCCACGTCCAGGCCCTGGTCGAGATGGTGCATGAAATGAGTCAGCGATGAGCGCGGGCTGCGACGCAGTGCTGATGATCGGTTTTGGCGGCCCGACCGCTCTGGAAGAGGTACGGCCGTTTCTGGCCAATGTAGTGGGAGGGCGCTCGATCCCGACCGCGCGGCTGGAAGAAGTGGTCGGCCATTATGCTGCCATTGGGGGCGCTTCGCCCTACAATGCCCATACCCAGCAACAAGCCCAGGCGCTTAAAGCCGCACTAGGCGAAATTGGCATCGATCTGCCGGTTTACGTTGGGATGCGCAACTGGGAGCCCTATCTGCGCGAGGCCGTGGCGGCGCTGGCTGACCGCGGCGCGCGTCGAGTAGTGGGGGTGGTTCTCGCCGCCCATCGTTGCGAGGCCAGTTGGGAGCGTTACCTGCAAGCAACCGCGCAAGCCTTGAGCGAATTGGGCGGGCGGGCACCGGCGATTGAATACCTGCCGCCCTGGCATGACCATCCGTTATTCATTCAGGCGGTGGCGGGGCGCACTCGCGCCGCCTGGGAGCGCTTGGATAAAACCCGACGGCTGGAGACCGAGCTGATCTTTACCGCGCACAGCATTCCCGTCGCAATGGCGGCGCGTAGCCGCTACACCCAGGAACTGGCGCACTCAGCGCGGCTGGTCGCGCAGGAGCTGGGGATCGAGCGCTGGCGGCTGGCGTATCAGAGCCGCAGCGGCGCGGCCCACGAAGCGTGGCTGGAACCCGACTTGGAACATGTCCTGGCAGATTTGCGCGGCGCCAGCGCGGTGCTCGTCCCCATCGGCTTTCTGTGCGACCACGTCGAAGTGGTGTATGACCTCGATATCGAGGCCCAGGCGCTGGCGCGCAAACTGGACGTCCGAATGGAGCGGGCCGGCACGGTGGGCGACCATCCCCTGTTCATCAGGATGCTGGCAAGCTTGATTGCCGACCACATGATGGAGTAGCCCAGCGATGCGCCGGGTAGTAATTATCGGCGGCGGCGTAAGCGGCTTGGCGGCGGCTTGGCGATTGCGCGAATTGATGGGCGAAAGCGTCGAAGTACTTGTGCTGGAGGGCTCCCCGCGCCTTGGCGGCGTGATCCGAACTGAGCGCGAGGGCGGCTTCTTAATCGAAGCCGGAGCCGATTCCTTCGTCACCGACAAGCCCTGGGGTTTGGCGTTGACGCGCCGGCTGGGATTGGAAAACCAGTTGCTGAGCCCGGGGCCTGTGCGCCGCACCCTGATCGTCAACCGCGGCAAGTTGCGCGAGATTCCCGCCGGCTTCAATCTGCTCGCTCCCGCCCGCCTGGGGCCCTTGCTGAAGAGTCCAATTCTGTCAATGGGCGGCAAATTGCGCCTACTCATGGAACCGCTGATTCCGCGGCGGCGCGCACAGGAAGATGAAAGCCTGGCCGCTTTCGTCAAGCGCCGCCTGGGCCGCGAAGTCCTGGAGCGATTGGCACAGCCGCTGGCCGGCGGAATCTACGCCGCCGACCCCGAGGTGCTCAGCCTGCAAGCAACCCTGCCTCGCTTCCCCGAGATGGAACAGCGCTACGGCAGCGTGATCCGCGCCCTACGGGCGCGCGCCGCCGAGGCCGGCGTCGCCCAGGCCAGTGGAGCGCGCTGGAGCCTGTTCGTCAGCTTCGAGAGCGGGATGCAGACAATAATCGACGCGCTGGCGGTAGCGCTGGGCCCGCGAGTGCGGCGGGACGCGCCGGTGCGCGAGATCGTCCGCGGCGGCGACGGCCGCGGTTGGTGCGTCTTCTTGCGCGACGGCAGCCCGGTGGGCGCCGACGCCGTGATCTGCACCGCTTCCGCGCCGCAGAGCGCACGTCTGCTGGGCGGCGTCAGCCAAACCTTGGCAGCAGGGCTGGTTCAGTTACGCTACTCCTCGATCGCGGTGGTCAACTTGGCCTATCAGCTCGCCGATTTCCCGGTCGCGCCCAACGCCACCGGCTTTGTCGTGCCGCGTGTGGAAGGCCGCCATGCGATTGCAGGCTCCTTCTCCAGCATCAAGTTTTCCGGCCGCGCCCCGACCGGCCAAGTCTTGCTGCGCCTGTTTGTGGGCGGCAGCCTGCAGCCCGAACTGCTACACCAAAGCGATGAGGAGCTCAGCGCGCTGGCCCGCCGCGAACTGCGCGAGCTGATCGGTGTTACGGCGCAGCCGCTGTTAACGATGGTCACGCGTTGGAATGACTCGATGCCGCAATACGGGTTGGGCCACCAACGCTGGGCGGCCGACATCCAGGCACAGGCCCAGCGGCTGCCCGGCTTGGCGCTGGCAGGCGCAGCTTATGGCGGGGTCGGAATTTCCGATTGTATCCACGGGGGCGAGCTGGCGGCCGAAGCGACGGTGGGTTATTTGCAAACGGCGAGAAGCGCCGCATGACCCTGCGCTTACTAACACGAACTAGGTGGGCGCAGCTCCGTACCCGCACAAGTCCGGAATCCAATCATGGATCAACCTGAGTTTCACGGCGTCTTTCCCTACCTGGTCTCGCCCGTCGATAGTGCCGGCGAGATCAAGCGCGAGGTCCTCAGCCGCCTGTGCGACGATTTAATCGCCGCCGGCGTGCACGGCCTGACCCCGCTGGGCTCGACCGGCGAGTTCGCCTATCTCACTTGGCCGCAACGACGACGAGTGGTCGAGGCGGTGGTCGAGGCCGCCCGCGGGCGGGTGCCGGTAGTAGCCGGGGTAGCCGCAACCACGATCGCCGACGGCGTCTTTCAGGCGCGCGAAATGGAGCGGCTGGGTTGCGCCGGAATTCTGGCCATTATCGAAGCCTACTTCCCGGTCCCGGACGAGGGCGTAATCGACTATTTCAGGGCGATTGCCGGCGCGGTCAAACTTCCGCTGGTGCTCTATACCAACCCGACCTTTCAGCGCTCCGACCTCAGCCTGGGCGCGATCGAGCGTCTGAGCCGGGTGGACAACATCAAGTACATAAAGGACGCTTCTGCCAACACCGGGCGGCTGCTTTCAATCATCAACCGGGTCGAGGGGCGAATGGGGGTATTTTCCGCCTCGGCTCATATTCCAGCCTGCGTGATGCTGATCGGTGGGGTCGGCTGGATGGCGGGCCCAGCCTGTCTGATCCCGCGTCAAAGCGTGGAGCTGTACGAGCTGTGCCGGCAGAGAGATTGGAGCGGCGCGATGGCCGTGCAGCGCAAGCTTTGGAGTCTCAACCAGCTTTTCGCCAAGTACAATCTAGCGGCCTGCGTCAAGGGCGGCCTGGAATTGCTGGGATATCCGGTGGGCGCGCCGCTCGCCCCACAGGCGCCGCTGCCGCCCGAAGGCGTGGAGGAGATCCGCCGCTGCCTGAGCGCGCTTGGCCTGTCGCCGCGCAATTAGGGCAATAAAGCTCCGCGCTAGCGCGCCATCACGGGTTGCACCGGCTCGCCGTCGCGCGCCGACTGACCCACGGTCAGCGCGACTAGGTCGCCTGGCTTGACACCCTGGGCGACTTCGACGTCGTAGCCGTTATCCCAGCCCAGGATCACCGGGGCCAGATGTAGGCGGGTATCACGCACCAGCGGCACAAAGATCTTATTGTCGCGGAAGATCAGCGAATCGTCGGGTACCAACGCGGTAGCGCGCCCCAACGGCACGTTGAGGCTGATGCGAGCATACATCCCGGGAAAAAGCGCGCGATCCTGGTTCGGCAGATCCACTTCCACCAACATCGTAAGGCTAGCTGGATCCAATGCCTGCGGATGACGTGTGACTTGGCCGCGGAAGATGCGCTTGGGATATTCGGGGACGCTCAGCGTCGCTTCCATTCCGTTATGAATGAAGGGCGCGACGGTTTGCGGCACGTTGGCATAGGCGCGCAGTGGGCTGAGTGTGGCTAGAGTCAGGATCGGGGTGGCAGCGGAGGGCGCGGTGGCCTGCGGGATGAGCGCACCCGGATCGAAGTAGCGCGCGGTGACGATGCCGCTGAAGGGGGCGCGAATAATTTCATAGGCCTGCTCGGCGAGCAACTGCTGATAAGCCGCCTGCGCCTGCATCATCGCCGCGTGCGCGTCGTCGGCCTGCTGCTGCGGCATCACGCCGAGTTGAGCCAGCTTCGCGGCACGATCGTCAGTGGTTTTCTGCAGCCAGTAATTGGCCTTGGCATCGGCCACTTGCTTGTCCAACTCGGGCGAGTCGAGGATCGCCAGCACCTCGCCTTGGGTCACCCGGTCGCCTTTATCAACCTTGATGATCTTCAAATAGCCGGCGGTCTTCGCATACAAGGCAGTTTCGATGAAGCCATGCAGCTTGCCTGGCACCTCGATTGTCCGATGGGCTGGCGCGGGCAGGGCGCGTTTAACCAGAACGTGCGGCCCGCTCTTTTGCGCCAAACGCAGTTGCACGGCTTGCAATTGCACCGTGTGCTGGCGAGCGAAGACCAAGCCTCCGACCGCGCCGAACACCACTATTAGCGCCACCAACCAGCCCAATATGTAGCCCAGGCCGGGCTTTCTATCCAATTTCTTGCGCTCGTCGATCATCTGGTTTTGCTACCTGGAGCCGGTTGCGATGCAATGTTTCTAAAACGGGGCCACGCCCGGAAAGAGCCCGGCATGGGGGTCGCGAGTCCTTCATATCTGTTGCCGCTCTGCCACGATCACGGCGTCGGCCTGCGCAATCTCCAGATCGCGCTCGTGGGTGCTCTTACGATGGCCGCTGATGCTGGCGTACACCGCCGGTACCACGAACAAGGTCATCGCGGTAGCGGCCAGCAGGCCACCGATCACCGCGCGCCCCAGCGGGGCATTGAGTTCCGAGCCTTTGCCCAACCCCAAGGCCATCGGCAGCATTCCCAGAACCATCGCCAGCGCAGTCATCAGAATAGGCCGCAAGCGCGTACGTGCGGCGACCAGCGCGGCTTGCAGGGGTGCTTGCCCCTGCTCGCGCAACTCGTTGGCAAAGCTGATGAGCAAATTGCCGTTGGCCACCGCCACGCCGACCGCCATGATCGCACCCATGAGCGACTCCACGTTAATCGTGGTGTGGGTCAGGACCAAGGCCCACAGCGCTCCCGCCAATGCTCCCGGCACCGCCGTCATGATAATGAGCGGTTCCATCCAGGACTGGAAATTGGCCGCCATCAGCAGGTAGACCAGAATTGCGGCCAGCGCGATCCCCTGCTCCAGGGTGCTGAACGCGTCGCGCATCGCCTTGCTCTGGCCCAGGACGTTGATGCGCACGCCTTTGGGGAGTTTGCCCAGGCGCGCGATCGCCCGATCGACTTCATCGGCGACACTGCCCAAGTCCCGTCCGGCCACCCCCAGATCGACATCCATCACCCGCTCGGCGGCGGAATGATCAACCACCGCCGGATCCACGCCGTGGCGGATGGTCGCGATATTGGCCAGCACCTGGCTGGGCGGCGGGTCGGCACTGGGAGCATAAGCCGCCGCGATCATCCCGCCGGAGTTCTGCGCGGTGCTACCCATTACAGGCAAGTTGGCAAGCTGCTGAATCGAAGTGAGATAGGCCTTGGGCATCTCGGCGACGATTTCGTAATTAACGCCACTTCTATCATCCAGCCACCAGGCGGGCTGAATGAGGGAGTCGCCACTGAGCGCGGTGAGCAGGGCCGAGGCCACCTGCTTCTCGGTGGCGCCCAATTCCAGCGCTCGATCGCGATCCACATCCACGTCCAGGGCTGGGTAATCTAAGGGCTCGGGAATGCGCAGGTCGGCCACACCCGGGACTTGCTGCAAGTGGTCGCGCAGACGCGATGCGAGCGCGTAGAGCGCCTGCAAGTTGCGCCCCCCGATTTGAATGTCGATCGGCGCCGACAGGCCAAAGTTAAGCACCTGACCGATGATGTCGGCATCCTGGAAGTAGGACAGTGCATTGGGAAAGTGGGTCGCCATCATCGTCCGGATGAGCTGCTGATAGCGCGCGGTGGGCCCGTGCTTGGGCTGGAGCTGAATGAGAATGTCGGCATCCTGCTCGCCCGTGTTGTCGCTCTGGTAGAAGGCCAGGGTAAAAGCCAGCGGCGTGCCAATACTGACCGAGATCGAGTCCAGCTCGGCTTTGGGAATAATCCGCCGGATTTGCTCTTGGATCTGGTCGGTGACCAGTTCAGTACGCTCGATCCTGGTACCGCTGGGCAGGCGCACATGCAGTTTCATCATGCCGGTATCCACCGGCGGAAAGAAATCCTCGCCCGTGATCGTCACCAGCACCAGCGAGGCCGCGATCATCAGGGCCACGCAGGACAGGGTCAGCCGGCGGCAAGCCACGAAGCGCTCCAGCGCCCGCCGATAGACCTGCCCGAAGCGCTCGAATCCGGCGTTGAAGCCGTGAACGAAGCGGTTCCATAGGCCGCCTGCGGCGTGTTCGTCGTGGTGCTGGGGCAGGAGCCGATGAGCCATGCTGGTGACCAGGGTGCGCGAGAGCAGGTAAGAGGTCAGCATCGCCAGCACCACCGCCAGCGCTAGCGGCGTAAACAGGTAGCGGGCCACCCCGCTGAGCATAACCACGGGAAAAAACACGATACAGACTGCCAAGGTGCCGACCAGGGTGGGCGTGGCGATCTGAGCCGCACCCTCCAAAATTGCCACCAGCAGCGGCTTGCCCATGGCGTGGTTGCGATGGATGTTCTCGATTTCCACGGTGGCGTCGTCCACCAGCATCCCCACCGCCAACGCCAAGCCACCCAAGCTCATGATGTTGAGGGTCTGGCCGGCCAGTTGCAGCCCCACCATCGCGGTCAAGATCGACAGCGGGATGGAAATGATCACGATCAGCATGCTGCGGGGCGAGCCCAGGAAGACTAGCGCCATCAGCGCGACCAGGGCAGCGGCGATGAGTGACTCACTGACCACTTCGCGCAAGGCCGAACGCACGAAGATGGACTGATCGAAGGCTAGCGACAACTTGATACCCGGCGGCGCGCTTTGCTGGATGAGCGGGATGCGCCGACGCACCTCGTCGACCACTTTGAGTGTGGAGGCGCCGGCATGCTTGATCACCAGCAGTGAACTACCGCTCTGACCGTTGATCTTGACTACATTGGTGATCGGCTGATGGCTGTCGGAGACCGGCGCCACGTCGCCCAGATGAATCGGAATGCCGTGACTGACGGCGATGGGCAGGCGATCGAAGCCGCTGACCACCTTGGGGCTCATGTTCAAGTCCACGTTGTAGGTATAATTGCCGATCCGGGCCTGCCCGGAGGGGATAACAATGCTGGTGTCAGCCAGCGCACTGCCCACGTCCGCCGGGCTCAGGCCGTAGGCGTAGAGCGCGTCAGGATTGAGGTTGACCATCACGTCGCGTATCGCGCCGCCCACCGGCGGCGGACTAGAGAAGCCTGGAATGGTCAGAAATTGAAAGCGCAGAAAATTCAGCCCGTAATCATAGAGCCCCGCCGCCGAGACCGTATCGCTGGAAATGTTGACCTGGGCCACCGGTACATTGGCCGCGTCATAGCTGAAGATGTAGGGAAGTTGGGTGCCGTCGGGCATGTTGCGGTAAGAGGAAGCCGCCGCCGACGTGATCTCGCCCATCGAGATCCCCAAATCGGCATCGGAGTTGAAGTAGGCTTTGATGATTGAAAGGCCCGGTATCGATTGCGACTCGATGCGCGAGACCTCGCTTATCATGCTGGTCATGGAGCGCTCGGTGATCCAAACGATGCGCCGCTCCATGTCCTCGGCCGACAGCCCCGGGTAGGTCCACACCACCAGCACCACCGGCAGCTTGATGGCGGGAAAAATATCGACGTCCATCCGCGTAAATGCCAGCAGCCCCAACACCGTCATCAGCAGCGACATCACGGCTACCGAGATCGGGCGGCGCAGGGCCAGCCGTACCAGCCACATCATAGGCGGTTCCCTCCGCGGGTGGTTCGCTTCGCGCGTTCGGACTTAAGATGGCGATACAGTGCGCGCGCTTGTCAGGCAAGCCCCGTGTCTTCGCACAGCTACCAGGCGCAATCGGCTTAGCGAGTTACGCGGCCCGACAATTGAGAAGGCCAGTTTGTCTCAAGCGAGTCGAAGCGTGGGACAAGAAAACACAGTCCTTAGCTAGGTGAAATCCAAACCGGCAGCGCTCAGATCGCGAAATCGCCGGTGTCGGCCAGCCACTGGGCGTCCTGTGGCGAACTGCCCAACCAGAGCCGAAGCTTGTGAGTGCGCCCGTGGCGATTGATGGTGAGCACCAGCTTCGAGCCGCTGGGCAAATCGTGGATTCGCAGGACAAAACTCTGCGCGGCCCGGATCCGACGACCATTGACGTGGGTCAGGACGTCTCCTGGGCGCAAGCCCGCGGCCTCAGCCGGACTGTCCTCGCTGACCGCAGTGACCAATGCCCCCGCCGCTATAGGCAAGCCCATCGCATAGGCCAAATCGGCGGCGATGGGATGAAGCTGCGCGCCGATCCAGGCGTGAGTCTTGGGGCCGTGCCCTTGTAATCGCGCCAAATCGGCACGGACTAGCCGGATCGGCAAGGCGAAACCGATGCCGGTAGTGGAGCCTTCCGCGCGGTACACGGCAGTGGTGATCCCGATCACGCGCCCGCTGGCATCGATCAGTGGGCCGCCGGAATTGCCCGGATTGATTACCCCTTCGGTCTGGATAAAGTTGGCCAGCTTACCCGGCAAGTAGCGCTGCTGAGCGCCTACCGTTAGCAGACTGACACTGCCCTCCAAGCCGAAGGGATTGCCAATCGTCATCACCTCGTCGCCGGTCCGAACCCTATCGGAATCACCCATCGCCAGGGGATGCAGGTGGTTCATGCAGTCGAGCTGCAACAGCGCGAGGTCCAGCACTCGATCCACGCCTAGCACGTAAGCCCGGCACAAGCGCCCGTCGGCCATCGTCGCCAGCACTTCGCGCGCAAAGCTGACCACGTGGGCGTTGGTCAACACCCGTCCGCCGCGATCGATGACAAAGCCGCTGCCGAGCAGCGTCCGATCGCTATCGCGATAATCGCTACCCTCGGCGCCGCCGGTGCCGCTCGCGCGCCCGACCTCAAGCGGAACTTCCTCGGTGCGAATACTCACAACCCCCGGCAGCATCGCTTCCGCCAAGCGGCCAAGGCTGGAGGGACGGCTGCGGGGATAGACTGCCGGGGTCGCCAGCGCCGCGCCGTAGCTGAGGCTCAGCACTCCCAACACAACTATCGCTGTAGCAACTATGCTTTGTGCGGTTCGATGCATGAACACCAGATCACAAACGAAAAATGCGAGCGCTTGTTACACTAGCAAAGTGCGCACCGGTCTGTATAGAGAAACGCGCTTTAAGCTAGAAAAGAACTCCGTGGCGCAAAAGCAACCACTGTTGCATAAACGCCACGAATAATTATCGCATATTGCGAAAGAACTTCGGCGCGCCGCGTTCAGCCTGCGAGCAGCCGATCCAGCGACAGCGCTCCCGCGCCGCCGATTATCAACGAAACCGCCATCGCAATCACCAGCAGTGAGTACTCGATCCCCTCGCCCTGCTTCTTGCCGAACCAGTTCATGAAGAAGCCGAAGCGCACTTGCGCTTTGAACATGGCCACGGCCATTGTGATGGCAATTC
>Ga0070737_10001991_pt1 | contig 26146 bp, 21 predicted proteins | sample Coa_R1_10_FD_66438 | JGI IMG/M metagenome (GOLD analysis project Ga0070737, IMG submission 66438) | Surface soil microbial communities from Centralia Pennsylvania, which are recovering from an underground coalmine fire - Coalmine... | ecosystem: Environmental > Terrestrial > Soil > Unclassified... | reverse complement strand
GCGTCTGAGAGCAGCAGCCACGGCACGGCGAGCTCGGTGACGGTGTAGGCAAGCAACGGTTTCCACGACGGCAGGAGCTGGAGAAGTTGCCGCCGGCGAGCCGCGAAGGGAAGGAGGACGGCTGCACCGATGGCGGTCCGGCCGAACACCAAAACGGTGGGCTCGACGTGGCCTACAGCGACCTTGATGAGCAGGTAGGGGATGCCCCAGATGAGGCACATCAAGGAAAAAAGTGCCCAACCTCGCCTGCTCATTGCGTAGCGGAGGCTAGCGCAAACACACGTGCGGAACAGCTGGAGACAGCGGCTAGGGCGGCAGCAGGCTCGCAGCCTTGGGCGAGGACGAGCTTATGCGAAGCCTCGCGGGGGTTTGGCCGGCAAGCCGGCCTCAGGTGCCCGCGGCAGCTGAGCGTGCGAGCTGGTGCCCGGAGCCGTCGAGGGCTACCACCGCCACGTACGCCGGCCGTGAGGGCAAGCTGACCTCGGTCTCAAAGCCCGCTTTGGCCGCGGTCCCCATAGGGGAGAGGTCCGAGCGCGAGGGGCCGCCCAGTACCAGCCAAGAAGCGACGTCTGTGGCGCCGTTCCAGCTCGCGTAAAGGAGGAGGCCCCCTCCGGCCCGCTTCGTCGCTATCGCGGGAGGCGCCGCTGGTACGGCCGACCAAGCGGACCGGAAAGCGCGATAAGACAAAGTGTCAGAACCGGCGAGGCGGCCAGAGAGGAGCACTTCGCCGTCCGGGGAGAACTCGCTGAACGATGCCCAGTTGCCCCACCCGATGAAAACGTGGCCGCCGGGGAGGAGCTGGACGTTGCCAAGCGCCCGAGCGACTAGGGGCCCCCCAGGGTGGAGGAACTGCAAGGCAAGCTCCACTCGCTTGTCTGCAAGGTCGGGGCGCAGCACGAGGCCACGCGACTGCTTTTCGGTCACGTACACGCCGGCGCCGTTGTCGAAAACCGATACGAGGCCGCCGGGTTGTGCGAGGACGTCGTGTTGCCAGGCGAACTGGGCGTTGGGCGCGAAAGAAAAGTCGCTGTGCTTCCCGCCCATCCTCCATATGAGCGCGCCGGTGGACCGGCTCACTTTGTAGGCGGCCCAGGTGTTCCTGGCGGAGAGCAAAAGGTCGCCGTCACCGTCGATGGATATGGAATTTATGTGGAAATAGTCCCACGGTTCAGACCCGAACTGCTTCGGCGTGGTGTACGACTCGTCGAGGCCAACGTGCTGGTCGCTCCTCCACTGGAACAGCACTTTGCCACTGTCTAGGTCTATTTCTTGCGCCACTCCGTAGTAGTAAGCGCCGCCACGCTTGCCACCATAGGGGCGGAGGTCTGCGTGGGCCAAGCCGACCGCCGTGAGGTAAGCAGTGCCCTGTGGTGTTATGAAGAACTCGTGGAGGTCCCCCTGGTAGCCGTTGCCGGCTTGCACCACCTTGACCACCGAGTAGTCCTGGCCGGCGATTATGTAGTGACCCTCGCCGTGCTCGTTTACGACCGCTCCTTGCCACCAGCTGAGCACGGGCTTGCCTTTATAGGAGCCTGCGCGCAAGTTCATGGCCCGCTTGGCGTAGGTGGCGTCCGACGACACCGGCAAGAACCACACGGGCTGGCCCGCACTGTCGAGGATGAGCGGGCCTTGGTCGCCGAGGCCGTTGTGGCTGTCGGTCAGGATGAGGCCAGGCGACTGCCCTGCCTTGTCGACGCTCAGCTGCGGGGCGGCAAGGCGGGCCCCGGGGACAGAGCGGAAAGAAAGCACCTGGCCGGTCTGCGGTGAAGGCTTGGCCGCCAGCCGGGGGAGGCCCTTGGGGCTCAGCCGGGGGAGGCCTTTGGAGCCAAGATGGGCCGAGCCGAGCGGCTCTTTGGCTTCTTGGAAGTTCGTTGCCCCGCCGGCGCCTGCCGCGGCCAGTGCGCCGCCGGTGCCTGCCGCGGCCAGTGCGCCGCCCGCGAGGCCGAGGAAACGGCGCCGTGAAATGGCAGGGAGCCCGCCCCGCCCGCTCATCGGCCCAGCAGATAGCGTCGCAAAGAAACGCCGAAATGGGGGCGAACTAGCGATTTCATACAGGTAAACTTAGCACCGGTGGGCACGGCTGAGCCAGCCGGGGCGCCAAGCCTCGGCCAGGGACCAGGGCAGCGCGTCGAGCGAGAGGGCAAAGGGGGCTTGACGCTTTCGCGGAGGCAATTGTTGGCCGGCGCAGGCGGGTTGGTGGCTCTCGGGGCGTCTGGCCTGGTCGGCTACGAGTGGCGCCGTGGCGGAGCCCCAGCTCAGCACGGCCCAGCCCGCAATGCCAAACAGGTAGGCGGGTTGACGCCTTCGCCGTCGGCCCTGAGCGAGCCCCAGGCCTTCGTGACCCGTCCCGACCTTTCGCCGCCCAGGGCCCAGGTGACGAGCTACGGGGCGCCCGCAACTCCACGGTTCATATTTTTGGCGGTGCGGACTTACCTTTCTGGCGCGCCCGCGCAGGAGGGCTTGATGGTGCTCGACCGGCAGGGCAGGCTGGTATGGTTCCGCCCTGTCCACAACCAGCCGTTCGACTTGAACGTCCAGGCTTATAAGGGCCACCCGGTGCTTACCTGGTGGCAGGGAGACGTAGTCTTCACTTACGGCGAGGGGACGGGCTATATAGCTGGCGCTGACTACAAGGTGGAGCAAGAAGTGCAAGCGGGGGGAGGGCTGCGGGCGGACCTGCACGAACTGCAACTGACGGCGGCGGGGAGCGCCCTTCTTACCGCTTACCAGACCGTGGAAGCGGACCTGTCGGGGGTGGGCGGCCCGAGGAAAGGCAAGGTCATCGCCGGGCATGCGCAAGAGGTGGACCTCGCAACTGGCAAGTTGCTCTGGGACTGGGACAGCCTCGCCCACGTTGCTGTCGAGGACAGCTACCAGGTACTTGGGGAGGACGAGGCCTACGACTACTTCCACGTCAACTCGATAGCGGAGCTGCCAGGCGGGGACCTGTTGATATCAGCGCGCAACACCTGGGCCGTCTACAGGGTAGAGCGTCAGAGCGGCAAGGTGGCTTGGACGCTGGGCGGTAAGCGTTCGGACTTCAGCTTGGGGCCAGGGGCAAGGTTCTACTGGCAGCACGACGTGCGCCCGCACGGGCCGAACATGCTGAGCGTGTTCGACGACGGTGCGAGCCCCGCCCGGGAGCGCCAGTCACGGGCTTTGTTGCTCGACGTCGACGAGGCAGCGATGCGCGCCACCTTGCGGCGGGCGTACCTTCACCCAGCAGCTTTCCTGGCAGCCAACCAGGGCAACGTGCAAGTGCTGGAGGACGGCAGGGTGTTCGTCGGTTGGGGCAACCAGCCGTACTTTTCGGAGTTTTCGGCTGCTGGCCAGCTGGTGCTGGACGGGGAGCTGCCATTTGGGTGGCACTCCTACAGGGCTTATACTTACGACTGGAGCGGGGCGCCCTCTGAGCCCCCGCGGGTGGTCGCTCTAGCCAACCCGGCAGGAGGTTCGGAGGTGTTCGTCAGCTGGAACGGCGCGACCGACGTGGACCGCTGGGTGGTGCTGGCCGGGAAAGAGCCGGCGTCGCTCGAAGCGGTCGGGTCGCAGCCGTGGTCGGGTTTCGAGACTGCCGTCGCGGTCAACGCGGCTGGGCCGTGGTTCGCTGCTGTCGCGTTGGACCGCTCGGGCAGGCAGCTCGGCCGCTCTCGGCCCGTAGAGGTGGGAAAGAGTGCCTAAACGCATAGGCCCCCGGAGCGGTATGCTGGGCGGCCGAAAGGTAGGGAAAAAGTAAGTTATGAGGACGGTTGCGGCTAAGGTGCCCAAATCTTGGCGCCGGCGGGCTCTCGCTTTGGTGGCGGTGCTGACGTTAGGGGTAGGGGCGGCGGCATGCGGCAGTTCGAGCTCGGGCGGTTCGGGCAGCGGCCGTACGACCACGACACGAGCGCCGGGTTACTGACACGAGCGCCGGGTTACTGAGACGCCGGGCTATTGACGAGCAGCGTGCCGCGTCACCACAGGGCTTTTAGGCGGGTCAACGTGTGCGGCTCATGGAAAAAGTCCGTGAAGAGCCGATAACTGCGCCCTGGGCGTCCAGGGCTTGGACTTGGAAGCGGCTGAAGGCTCCCTTTAGAGCGATGGCGGTCTCGAAGCCTGATTTTTCAGCTCGGGCGACCGGACGGAGCTGACCCGCCCCCTTGGCGGCCAGCACCCTCCAAGCCGCGACGTCGGTCGCGCCGTTCCAACTGGCGTATATGGTGGCGCCGCCTTTTGCCTGGCGGGCTGCTGCGTTCGGGGGGTAGTTGGGGTCTCCGGCCCAGTTAGCTACGAGGGCCCGGTACGAGTCGTCAGGACCGGGGAAAGTGCCGTCCAAAAGGAGCTTTCCAGACTTGGTGTACTCGGAGAAGTTGGGTTGCTCTCCCCAGCCGATGAACACGTTGCCGTTGGCCAGTAGCTGCATGTTGCCCATGTAGGCTGCGGAGTAGCGGTTGGGGTGCACGTAGCGGGCTACGAGCGAGACGGTGCGGCTGGCTGGGTGTAGCTGCAGTTCGAGACCGGCGGACGGCCCTGCCGGTGCCAGGTAGGTGCCAGCGCCGGTGATTTGGCAGCAGTTGTCGTTGAACATCGTTACGAGCCCTCCGGTATGGAGCCGTACGTCGTGCTGCCACTGAAATGCGGCTTGTCTGGGGACGGTGAAGCTCGAGTGCTTCCCGCCGAGCTGCCACTGGACCTGCCCAGTTTTGGCGTTGACCAAGTAGGCGGCCCAGGTGTTGCGCATGGAGACCAAGAAGTCGTCCGCGCCTACGAGCTGAAGAGAGTTCACGTGGTAAGCGTCCCAGGGGAAACCGTTGGAGGGCGGCTGGGTGTAGGAACTGCTGAGGGGGACGTGGCCAAGGGCGTCCCAGGTATAGAGGAGCTTGCCGGTGGCGATGTCGTACTCTTGGACGGCCGAGTCGTCGAGGACGCCTTCGGAGGTACCGCCATAGCGAGAGAGGTCCATGGGGACGTCTTTGTTGGCGGTGACCCAGGCATGGTTGCCGTCTATCAGGAGCTCGTGCATGGTTATGGTCCAGCCGTCTTGGCCCTTCAGGGTGGCCACGACCTGATAGTGCTGGTTCACGATGACGTCTTCACCGCTGGTCGTGGCGCCCGTGTCTGTCACCACGCCTTGCCACCAGGTAAGGACGGGCTTGCCACGGTAGGTTTGGGCTTCGAGGTTGGTCGCGACGACGTCTTTGGGTACTGGGCGGAACCAAACGGGCTGGAGCCGCGAGTTCAAGATCAAAGGCCCGCTCTGGCCGATCATCGGCCGGGAGGTGATGTCGTAGAAGTTGGTGAGCAGTATGTAGCCACGGGCAAGCCCCTTTGTACTTGTGGGCACGCTCGGGTAGATCTTGGGCGGGTGAAGGTCCGGCGCCGAAACGAAGTCGTAGGCGCCTTTGGTCGTGTAGGCGCCTATCGGGGCACCCGGCGCCCCCGTGAGGGTGAAGTCGAGCGCCCCGAAGAGGACTAAGACGCCTGCTACAGCCCCGGCCAGGCGGAACTGGGGGCGGGAGAGCAAAGCGACGGGCCGGGCAGCGAGCCGGCGGGGGTGCCTGGGGCGCTCGGCGCTTGGCAACGGGGCGCCTTGGCGGCCCGCAGAAGGGCGGACAAAGCCAAAGGTAAGCGCCAGGCTGGCGACGACGAGACCGGCGCCCACGAGGTAGGCGAGGCGGAAACCTTGCGTCAGGGCCAGCGGCACCGCTACGCCGCGCCCTATGGCGTGGCTGGTGGACTCGGTCGCCACAGTGACGAGGACTGCGAGGCCGAGCGCGCCCCCGGTTTGGCGGGAGGTATTTACGAGGCCCGAAGCGACGCCGGCCTGGGAAGGCCCGGCCTCCTGAGTGGCAAATATGGTGGAGGGCACGATAGACAGCCCTATCCCGGCGGTGGCGAGGGCCCCTGGCAGCACCAAATAACCCCACGGGCTGCCGCTAGGCCCGATGCGGGCGAGGAGCAACATCCCCGCCGCCATGAGGACGAGGCCGGCACCCATGACCGCCCTCACCCCGTAACGGCTCACCAGCTTGCCGGCTTGCGACGCGGAGAGCACGATCGCAAGCGCCATGGGCAAGAACGCCAAGCCGGTGGCGAGAGCGGAGAGGCCAAGGACTTGCTGGAGGTAAAAAGAGCTCACGTACCACATGGGGAACAGCGACGCGCTGAAAAGCAGCACGATCACGTTGGCGAGCTTGACCGGCCCGGAGAGCTCCCGCAGCGGCACGAGCGGCGCAACCGCGTAGCGCTGCTCCACGAGGACGAAGACGCCTAGTAGCAGCGCGCCGATCGCGATCGGTACGAGCGCCTTGGGCGAGGACCAGCCGTCCACGCCGGTGCCCACGAGGCCGTACACAACCGCGAGCTGGCCGAGGGTCAAGCTGAGCGCGCCGGCAAAGTCGAAGGGGGGCGCGTCCCGCCCCCGCCGGCGCTCGCTCACCACCTTGAACGCGACCACGGCGGTAACGAGGCCGATGGGCGGGTTTATGAGCAGGACCCAGCGCCAGCTGAGCTCTTGGGTGAGCACGCCGCCAAATAGCGTGCCTGCTGCGCCGCCCAAGCCGTTCATGGCGCCCCATAAGCCGATTGCGCGGTGCCGGGCCGGCCCGGGCTCGAAGGAGGCGGTTATGATCGCAAGGGACGTGGCCGCCATGAGCGCCCCCGAGAGGCCTTGGAAAGCCCGAGCTGCAACCAGCATCTGGCTGGTCACCGACAAGCCGCCGACGAGCGAAGTGACCGCGAAGAGCGCTAGGGACGCCACGAAGGTCTTGCGCTGGCCGAAGTGGTCTGCTGCCCGGGCGCCGAGCATCAAGAAGCCGGCGAAGACGATTGCGTAAGCGTCTACCACCCACTGGAGCTCAGTGCTGGAAAAGGCGAGCGCGGATTGGACCGACGGCAACGCGACATTGACGATGGACAGGTCCAAAATGACCATGAACTGTGCCACGCAGCAGGTGGCGAGCAGCCACGCCTGACGAGGACCGAGGCGTGGCGAGGGCTCTTGGGTAGCGCCGTTGGCCGGCGCCGGGGGGGCAAGGTCCCGGGGCGGAGCCCCTGCCCTAAGCAAGCTCACCGCCGGGCAGGCGCGAGCGAGCCTTGGCTTTGGTGCCAGGCGTTGAGGGTGCCCAAAGAGGCGTCCACGATCATCGTCCCGAAAGAAGCCGAGCCGTTCACGTGGGGGAGCGGCTCGGCCGGTACCGGCACTTCCAGGAACTCGCAAAGTGGGCCCCAACCGTCGGCGGGCGACCAGACCAAGAGCCGTTCTTTAGGGACGGTGGCCTTGACCTCTGCGTTGTAGCGCTCCATGGCTCGCGCCATGTGGCCCGAGCCCGGCTCGTCTTCGTCGCCGCCGATGAGCCCGCTTTTGGCCCACATTTCCTTCATGAGCTCGATGTAGCCCGCCCATCCGGCGTCGACTCGGGCGCGTGCGCTCGACAGGTCACGGATGAGCAGGTCGCCGTAAAGCACGCCCCATATCGTCTCGCCCATACTGTGCTCCCAAGACTCGCCGTCGCGTACTGAAAGCAGCACCCGCGCGTCTGGGTAGGCTTCCAGGAGCTCTTGGTAGAAAAAGGCGCCTGGCCAGTCGACCGTTGCCTGGTAGCCCGAAAACAGTACGTCCCATTCGCCTTTGCCCTCGAGCGCCTCGCGCCAAAGTGGCACACGGCTCAAATCTTTGAGGACGTCCACCATGTGGTAGCAGGGCGCGAAACCGAGCTTTTCGAGAGCCACTTTTTGTGTCAAAGTGGCTGTACGGGGGAGACCCGCGCCTATGACCTGCACCTCGCTGCCTCCTTGTCTAGGTTCCAGACCGATCGATGTCGTCAGGAAGTCTTTTGCCAGCTCGCAGGAAAAATCGTAAATGGCCTAGGGCGCGAACATGTGAAGAGGGCGCAACGGTTTTGTAACAACTTTGTTATGGTCGCGCTCAGCGGGTTAGGGGCAGGTAGTCGGCGCGGGTGAGGGGGCCGGAGAGCAGCTTGCCAGCAGCGTCGGGGACGTGGGCGCGCCGGCCGGCGAGCCAAAAGGTGACGCCGCTCACCCCCTGAAGGCCTGTAAGCGTGAACACTATCTGTGCTACTGCTACCAGCTGGTCGTTGCCGCCGAGGTTCTCGAAGGACTGGGGGAGGTATACCGGTACGACGCCGCCGGCAGGCCGCCCGCTCGTGAGGGGCCCCACCGCCGAGGCGGGGCTCACCAGGCCTTGTTCGGCTTGGCGCTCGGTGGGCGCCTGAGAGAGCGCGTTGAGCAGGCTGCCAATGGTGACGGGCCAGGGCACATAGGCGGGGACTGGGTCGAGCTGGTCGTCGGCGCCTTCGAGCCAGATGGTCACCCTGAGGGCACCGGCCGCCGGCACCGACGCGTGGGGATGGGGACGGTGGCCGAGCAGGTCGTAGGGTACGCCTGCTCGCTCGATGGCTTGGGGCGAGCTTTGTGGGGCGATGCCGCACCCGGCGAGGGAGGCTGCGCCAATGCCGGTGAAGGCGCAGGCTGCACCGATGAAGCGCGCCAAGCGGCTCACCGGGCGCCTCCTGCCGCCGGCGTGAGCCCTCCGCCTGCCGGCTTGGCCCCTCCGCCTGCCGGCTTGGCCCCTGCGCCTGCCGGCTTGGCCCCTGCGGCTGTTGGCACGGTGTCGCGCGCTACGGGCAGACGCACTGAGAAGCGCGCCCCGCCGCCTGGGCGGTCGGTCACTTCGACCGTCCCGCCGTGGGCCTTTACGTGCTGGGCGACCAGCGAGAGGCCGAGGCCTGTGCCTGCGGCGGCGCCCCGGCGCCCGGCAGCAGCTCCGCGGTAGAAACGTTCGAAGATGGCCGCCCTCTCCGCCGGAGCAACCCCCGGTCCAGCGTCCTCCACGGACAGTTCGACCTCGCCCGGGCAGGGTAGGCTCACACGTACCGCAACTGCCCCTCCTCCGTGGGCTTCGGCGTTGTCCAAGAGGTTGACCAACACCCGCTGAAGGCGCCGGCGGTCAGCGCGGGCTTGGGCGCCTTTGGCTTCTGGCGCTACCACGACCGGGACAGAAGCGCCGGTGTAGGCGGCTACGGTACCGGCTACCAGCTCGTCGATCGCGACATCTTCGAGGTCGAGGTCGGCGGCCCCGGCGTCGAAGCGGGACATCTCGAGAAGGTCCTGGACCATGGCCGAAAACCGGCTCACCTCGGCCGCGAGCAGCTCGACGGCTTGGCGGGCGTCGGGAGGCAGGTCAGGCCCGGCCGATTGCAATAGCTCGGCCCCCGCCTGGAGGGTCGTGAGCGGGGAGCGCAGTTCGTGGCTTACGTCGGAGGCGAACCTGGCGTCGCGCTCGATCCTTTCCTGGAGAGCTGCTGCCATGTCGTTGAAAGACTGGGAGAGCAGCTCGAGCTCTCGGCCCCCGCGGCTAGGGAGGCGCTCGTCGAGGTCTCCGCGTGCGATCGCCGCCGCTGCCCCCGCGACTTCCCGGATCGGGCGTACCAGCCGGCCGCTCGCCCAGCGCCCGAGCACCAGGCCGGCCAGCGCAGTGGCAGCCGCGCTGGCTACGAGCACCCACGCCAGCACGCTGAGGGTGCGCGACAGCGGTGCCAGCGAGTAGACATCGAAGAAGTCCGCGCCGACTGCGGGCAGGGGGACACCAACCGTAACCGCAGGCTGGCCGTTGACAACCACTATCTGGCGAGCGGGCTGACCGGTGCGCACGGTGGCGGCCAGAGGCTGCGGGACGCCGAGCGGGCGCGAGCTGCCCGGGCCGTAGCCGAACGCGAGCGCCCCCGAGTACCACACGCCGTCTTGGTAGAGGTAGGCGGCGGAGCCGGCCGGCTCGGTGAGCGACGAGAGGACGTCGGCTATGTTGGGGCCACCTTGGAGCAGGTCGCGCCGGGCCAGCCTGGCGTCGGCATAGGCCTCGTGGGTGGCGTTTTGCAGCTGCTGGTCGAGCAGGTAATGGTCCACGAGGACGAAGGTGACCGTGGCGAGCGCCGCCGAAAGTACTGCCGCGCTCGTTGCGAAAGCCATGCTGACCCTCGTGCGCAACCCGAAACGCCCTCGGTACCGGCGCGCCCACCTCTGCAGGAGGTGCTCGGGGGAGGCGCTCATTTCGCTCATTGCGCCGGCGGTCCCTCAGGCTGCTCGGGTGCTCCCCCGGGCCCTGCCAGAGGTGCCCCGTGCTGAAGCAGCGGGCTGTTCGGCCGAGGCGGGGGCTGGAACTTGTAGCCGAGCCCGCGCACCGTCAAGAGCAGCTCCGGGTTGGCGGGGTCGGCCTCGACTTTTGCCCGGAGGCGCCCCATATGCACGTCTACCAGCCGGGTGTCGCCGAAATAGTCGTAGCCCCAGACACGTTCGAGCAGTTCGGGACGGCTCATCACCCGGCCCGGCCGCGACGCTAGCTCGCAGAGCAAGCGCAGCTCGGTACGCGTGAGCGAAAGTTCCCTCCCTCCCCTCGTCGCAGAAGCAGCCTCGGGACGGATCTCAAGGTCCCCGAAGCTGAGGGTGGTCTCCCCGCCGGCCTCGGTGGACAGCTTCGCCCGGCGTAAGAGGGCCCTGATACGGGCGGGCAGCTCTTTGGGCATGACGGGCTTGGTCAGGTAGTCGTCGGCGCCTGCCTCGAGACCCTTCACGATGTCGTCGGTGCGAGCCCGGGCCGACACCACGATCACGGGTACGCTACTGGCCCGCCTGAGCTCGCGGGTTACTTCGAAGCCGTCCATGCCAGGCAAGAGAAGGTCGACGAGCACGACATCGGGCTGGCAAGCCTCGAACGCCGCAAGCCCTTCCTCGCCGCTCGCCGTTTCAGAGACCTCGTAGCCGTCGCGACGCAGGAGCATGCCGAGCGACGCTCGGATACGGGCGTCGTCTTCTATCAATAAGACGCTGGTCAAGTCTGCCCGGGCTGCTGCACCTTGGGCTCCCCGCTGGCAACAAGGCAGGCCATGAGGCCAGTTAACCGCAACTAGGGGCCACGGCCGGCGCGATTTCGGGCGCCGGTGCCGGCGGGGCTTGGCGGGCTCTTGGGACCAGGGGTTATGTGGCTGGGGTACTAGCTTTTGAGCGTGCCCAAGCTGCCCCCGCCGGCCAGCGCCCATCGTACCCGTATAGCCCCGTCGGTACTTTCGGCGGACTACGCCCGGCTCGCCGAAGAGATCGCCTCTGTGCGAGAGGAGGCCGACCTGCTGCACGTGGACGTGATGGACGCCCACTTCGTGCCGAACCTTACGATCGGGCCCCCCGTCGTGGCCTGGATCCGCAAGCACACCGACCTTTACCTCGACTGCCACCTGATGATGGACAACCCCGGCTCTTACCTCGAGGCGTTCCGGGACGCCGGCGCTGACGGCTGCAGCGTCCATGTCGAGGTGGGCGCCACGGGCGCGCTCTTGGCCCAGATGCACGCCCTCGGCCTAGGGGCCGGCTTGGTGCTCAACCCCGAGACACCGTTCTCGTGCGCCGAGCCGTGGCTCGCTGAACTAGACCTTCTGCTCGTCATGACCGTCCACCCTGGCTTTGGGGGCCAGAGCTTCATGGAAGAAGTGGTCCCGAAGGTGGCGCTTGCCCGCCGGGCCATCGACGAAAAGGGCCTCTCGGTCGAACTGGAGGTGGACGGCGGCGTCGACCCAGGGACTGCGCCCAAGGTCGCGGCGGCAGGCGCCAGGGTGCTCGTGGCGGGCAGCGCGATCTTCGGCGAGGCGGACCGCCTCGGGGCCGCGCGGCGGATCAGGGAGGCGGCGGACGCGGCGCTGGCCAGCAGCGCCTCCTGCGTAGGGGTGCGCTCCGGCCGGGGCAGGCAGGCACAGCCGTGAGCCACCAGGCCAAGGTCCTCACCGTGTCAGACTCGGTGATGCGGGGAGAGAGGACGGACGAGAGCGGCCCCGCGGTAGCGAGGGCGCTGCAACAGGCGGGCTTCGAGGTGGTGGAGCAAGCCGTCGTCTCCGACGGGGTTGCGTCGGTGGCGGGGGAGCTGACCAGGTTGGCGGCATCGTTTGCTGGGCTCGTCGTCACGACCGGCGGGACGGGGTTCGGCCCGCGCGACCAGACGCCTGAGGGGACCGCGGAGGTGGTCGAGCGCCTCGCGCCCGGCTTCGGGGAGCTGATGCGCCGCTCGGGCCCCCTTGCGCCGCTTTCAAGGGGGATCGCCGGGGTGAGGGGGAGGGCGCTTGTCGTGAACCTGCCCGGCAGCCCTAATGGGGCGGTCGAATGCCTCCAAGCCGTCCTCCCTCTCCTGCCCCATGCGCTGGACCTCCTCGCCGGCGAGCATCCCCACTGAGCATCGAGGCCACTTAGGGACCGTCCAGTCGGGCCCATGGCCTCGTTGCGGGCGGGCCTGGCCGGGGCATCTGCAGCGTCTCGACGACCTGCTCCTCGTAGTGGTCGTCACCCTCGGGCGCCGTCGAGACGTGTACCGCTGAGCTGGCCGAGGTCGGCTCAGCACCGTGACGTGCTTGGCACCGGCACATGACGCGCCCAAGGCGCCGGCTAGCCTCGCTGGCATGTTGCGCCTGGTCCTACCCAAGGGCTCGCTCGAGAGGGCGACCCTCGAACTGTTCGAAGCTGCCGACCTCCGCGTCTCGCGCAGCTCCGAGGTCGACTACCGGGCGAGCGTGCGCGACCACCGCATCTCCGAGGTCCGCATCCTTCGCCCCCAGGAGATACCTCACTACGTCGCCCGAGGGCTGTTCGACATCGGGATCACCGGGCGGGACTGGGTGGAGGAGACCGGGGCTCAGGTTGTCTCGCTCGGCGAGCTTGCCTACTCCAAGGCCACCAGCCAGCCGATCCGTATCGTGCTCGCAGTGGCCGAGGACGCGCCGTGGCAGTCAGTGAAGGAGCTCCCAGAGGGGGTGCGCGTGTCGACGGAGTACCCGCGCCTCACCGAGCATTTCCTGCGCTCCAACGGTGTGAAGGCCGAGGTGCTCCTCTCCTACGGTGCGACTGAGGCCAAGGTGCCCGAGATCGCTGACGCCGTGGTCGAGCTGACCGAGACGGGCCGCGCCCTACGCGCTGCTGGCCTGCGGGCCCTGGACACGGTCCTGGTTTCCTATACGGAGCTCATCGCCAACGTCGACTCGTACGCGAACGCCGAGAAGCGCAGGGCCATGGAGGACCTGAACACGCTGCTCCAAGGGGTGCTCGAAGCGCGGGGCCGAGCCCTCGTGAAGCTGAACGTCGGCGCGGAGGATCTTGCCAAGGTGCTCTCGCTCTTGCCTGCCATGCGCAGCCCCACCGTGTCGCAACTCGCCGGCGGGGGGAGCTATGCAGTTGAGACCGTTGTCGAGAAGGGCTCGGTCAACCGGTTGATCCCTGAGCTGAAAGTCGCCGGCGCCTCTGACATCATCGAGCTGCCGATCAGCAAGATCGTGCCATGAGCGCGCTTAGGAGGGGAAAGGTCGAGAGTTTCGACGAAGAGGTCGGGCTCGGCCAGGTCCGGGCCGGGAACGGGGAGCTGTACCCGTTCCATTGCACCGAGATAGCCGGCGGCTCTCGGCGAATCTCGCCCGGCACGGAGGTGACCTTCGAGGTCGCACCGGGGCACCTCGGGGTGCCAGAAGCGCGCTCGCTCACGCCGCTCAGGCAAGTCACGCCGCTCGGGCAATAGGCGTCCTCAGCGGCGCCGGCTTCTCGGGTCGCGGGTGGCGGCAGTGGCTGTCAATAGGCCGACGGCGGCCACGGCGGCACCAGCCAGCGCGATCGAGCGCGCGCCGAAAGAGTGCAGGACGACACCGCCGGCCAGGGACCCGCCCGCTACGCCGGCGTTGAAGGAGGCCGAGGCCCAAGCCGAGGCGATGTCGGTGCTGCCGGGCGCCACTTGCATGACGCGGTTTTGGTTGCTCACGTCGTAAGCCCCGAGGCCGAGGCAAGCCGCTGCCATGAGGGCTATAGCCGCCGGGGCACTGCGGCCGGCGAGGTACAGCGCAAGGAGGGCAGGCGCGATGAGGGCCACGGGCAGGAGCGTGCTCTTAGAAGGCAGCCGGCGGGAGACGGCTGCACCGGCCACCACCCCGCCGGCAGTGGCGGTGCCGGTCAGCAGCAAGATCGCGGGCACCTGGCCGAGAGCGAGGCCGGCGACCCGGGTGAGGAACGGGCTCACGTACGTGTACGCCGAGAAGAACCCCCCGACGGCGAGCACGGTGGTCGCCATCGCCAGCCAATAGCGGCGCCGGTCGGGCGAGGAGCCGGCGCCGGCGTGGGTTTCTGCGGGATGGTAGCGGGGCAGGAGCACGACGACGGGGACCAAGACGGCGCCGGCCAGCGCTCCCACGCCGATGAACCCGGCCCGCCAGCCTGCTTGCTGTCCGACCCAGGTGAACGCCGGCACCCCTACCACTACAGCGAGGGAAGCGCCGCCGAGCACGGAAGCGACCGCGCGCCCGGTCAACGCTGGAGGGAACAAGCTGGCCGCGGTCGGGACAACGACGGACCAGAAGACGGCTTGGCCGAGAGCGGTCACTACGCGCACAGCCATGAGCCAGCCGTAGCTAGGAGCCCAAGCCGCCCAAAGCGAGGTGAGTAAGAGGGCGGCTAGGAGGCCGCAGATGAGCTCCTTTCGGGGGAGGCCCTTGGTGAGGGCTGCAAGCGGGGCGGAGAGGGCGACGTTGATGCCGGCGTAGACAGTGACGAGCAAGCCGGTAGCGGTGAGGCTGGCTCCCAGGTTCGACGAGATCGGCTGGAGGAGGCCGACCGGCAGGCTCTCGGTGCTTACGTAGGCGAACGCCGCTGCCGACAGCGCCACAAGGGCGGCGGTGGCCGCCCAGGGGTCGCGGGCGTGGAGGACATCGGCGGGAAGTGGCGCCCGGGTGGCGGAGCTCGTCTGGTCGGCGGTAGGCATGGCAAGTGAGTTCGGCTGCCCCCAAACCCGCCCGAGCGCTCTGCTCGGAAGTAGCGTAGCACCGATGAGCGAAACGCCCGGAGAACAGCCAAGGCTTATAGTCGTGCAAGGAGCCCCTGGCCGTGCTAAGGCCGCCGAGGAGGGCCGGGACGACGAGGGCGAGGCGGTGGAGCGGCCGGCCAAGGTCATGAGGATCGGCTCCATGACGCGCCAGCTCCTAGAAGAAGCGCGCCAGGCGCCCCTCGACGAGGCCGGGCGCGCCCGCCTCGCCGAGATCTACGACACCTCCCTCCGGGAGCTCCAAGAGGGCCTATCACCCGAGCTGGTCGAGGAGCTCCGGCGCATGGCCCCGCCCTTCGACCCGGGGGCCGTGCCGAGCGAGTCCGAGCTGCGGGTGGCGCAGGCCCAGCTCGTGGGGTGGTTGGAGGGACTGTTCGCTGGCATACAAGCGACATTGTTCGCCCAGCAGATGGCTCAGCGCGCCCAGCTCGAAGAAGCCCGCCGGCGGAGCCTGCCACCGGGGCAGGCGCCAGCTGAGGACCAGCGCCCGATGCCGGGCACGTACCTGTAAAGGCGTGCTAGGTTCAGGAGAACTACAACACTGTAACTTCTAACCTGAGGAGGTTGACCCCGCAAAGATGGCGCCGTCGTTCGCCCATTTGCACCTGCACACGGAGTTTTCCATGCTCGACGGGGCAGCCAGGGTAGAGGAGGTAGTGGGCAAGGCCGCTTCTGACGGCCAGCCAGCGATCGCCGTAACGGACCACGGCAACATGTACGGCGTCCTCGATTTCTACAAGGCAGCAAATGCGGCTGGCGTAAAGCCCATTATTGGCATCGAGGCTTACCAGGCCGGCGAGAGCCGCTTTGAGAGGCCGATCAGACGGGGTCGCGTGGACGACACCGGCGGCGAGGCGGAGGGAGGTTCGAAGAGCTATTACCACTTGACGCTCTTAGCCGAGGACAACAGGGGCTACAAAAACCTCATGAAGCTGTCCTCAGAGGCTTACCTATCGGGCTACTGGTACAAGCCTCGCTGCGACTGGGAGCTGCTCGAGCGTTATCACGAGGGCGTAATAGCGACGACCGGCTGCCTCGGCGGGCTCGTGAGCCAGGCGCTCCTCTCGGGAGATTTCGAGCGAGCGTGCGCTTATGCCGGCCGCCTGCAGGACATTTTCGGGCGCGAAAACCTATTTGTCGAACTGCAAGACCACGGCATCGAGCAACAGAAAAAGACCAACCCGCAGCTGGTCGAGATGGCGCGGCGCATCGGGGCGCCGCTGCTTGCGACCAACGACAGCCATTACGTGAGGCGTGAGGACCACCTCGCGCACGACGCGTTGCTGTGCGTCCAGACAGCCTCCAACATGGACGACCCCAAGCGCTTCCGTTTCGAGGGGTCCGAGCACTACCTGAAGACTGCAGCCGAAATGCGGGCACTTTTTTCCGAGCTGCCCGAGGCGTGCGACAATACTCTCTGGGTGGCGGAGAGGGCAGACGTCACCATCGAGCTCGGCAAGCCCAAGCTGCCGGCCTTCCCGCTGCCCGCGGGCTTTTCGAGCTCCGACGAGTACCTGCGGCACCTCAGTTTTGCTGGCGCAGAGGAACGCTACGGCTCGCCGGTCCCGCAAAAAGTAGTAGAAAGGCTCGACTACGAGCTGGGCGTCATCGCTTCGATGGGCTTTTCCGATTATTTCCTCGTGGTCTGGGACCTGATACGCCACGCTCGCGAAAGCGGTATCAGGGTGGGCCCGGGCCGGGGGAGCGCCGCGGGCAGTTGCGTGGCGTACTGCCTTCACATCGTGGGCGTGGACCCGCTGCGTTACGACTTGATCTTCGAGAGGTTCTTGAACCCTGGGCGCAAGCAGATGCCTGACATCGACATGGACTTCGACGAGCGCTACCGGGGAGAAATGATCCGCTACGCGTCGGAGCGCTGGGGTTGGGACCATGTGGCCCAGATCGTGACGTTCTCGACTATCAAAGCTCGGGCGGCTGTGCGTGACGCGGCACGGGTGCTCGGCTACCCCTACAGCGTCGGCGACCGCATAGCAAAGCTGATGCCGCCGCTCGTAATGGGCCGGGACACGCCTCTTTGGGCGTGCTTCAAGGAGGACCCGAAGTACGCCGACGGCTACAAGGTCGCTTCGGAGCTAAGAGAGCTTTACGCCAGCGACCCCGACGTAAGGCGGGTGGTGGACGTCGCCATGGGGCTCGAAGGCTTGCGCCGCCAGGACGGCATACACGCCGCGGCGGTCGTCATTTCCGCGGACCCGCTGACCGAGCACCTGCCCGTGCAACGAAAGCCCGAGCCGGGGGGCAACCCCGAGGACGCGCCGATCGTGACCCAGTACGAGATGCACGGGGTCGAGGAGCTTGGCCTATTGAAGATGGACTTCCTCGGCCTGCGCAACCTGTCGGTCGTAGAGCGGACGCTCGACATGGTCGAGGCCAACACTGGCACCCGGCCAGACCTCGAGCGCGTGCCGCTCGACGACCCTGCCACCTACGAGCTGTTGCAGCGGGGGGACACGGTCGGGGTGTTCCAGCTCGAGGGGTCGAACATGCGCTCGCTAGTGCGTGCGCTCGCTCCCACCTCGCTCGAGGACGTGGCCGCCTTGGTAGCGCTGTACCGGCCGGGGCCGATGGCGGCCAACATGCACTACGACTACGCAGACCGCAAGAACGGGCGCAAGCCCGTGACGTCTCTCCACCCCGACATGGCCGAAGTGCTCGCCGACACCTACGGGCTCATGGTCTACCAAGAGTCGATGTTGCGGGTCGCTCAGCGTTTTGCCGGCTATTCCCTGGCTGAAGCCGACACCCTGCGCAAGGCAGCCGGCAAAAAGGTAAGAGAAATAATGGCGCAAGAACGGGAAAAGTTCGTCGCCGGCTGCGAGCGCACTGGCTACGGGGCGGCGCTCGGCAACGCGATTTTCGACTTGATCGAGCCCTTCGCAGACTACGCGTTCAACAAGAGCCACGCCCTCGGTTACGGCCTGGTCGCTTACTGGACGGCCTGGCTAAAGGCCAACTTCCCCCTCGAGTACATGGCGTGCTTGCTCACGAGCGTGAAAGACGACAAGGACAAGCTGGGCGTCTACCTGGCCGAGTGCCGGCAAATGGGCATCGAGGTACTGGTCCCTGACATCAACCGTTCGCTGTCCGATTTTGCCGCCGTGCGGGCCGGGACTTCCGCGGGTGAGGCTAGCGGGACGGGCAGGGGCTCCGGCGTGGTCCTTTTCGGGTTGTCTGCGGTGCGCAACGTCGGTGAGGGCCTAGTGGAGAAGGTCCTCGCGGAGCGCGAGGCCAGGGGCAGTTTCAGGGACTTTTACGACTTCTGCTGGCGGGTGGACCCCGTGGTCCTCAACAAGAGGACGGTCGAGTCGCTCATAAAGGCGGGTGCCTTCGACTCGCTCGGGTACAGCCGGCAGGGGTTGTGCTTGGTGTTCGAGCAGGTGGTGGACCGCACGCTCGAACGGCGGCGGGAGGCTGACCAAGGGGTGCTCAGCTTGTTCGGCGGGGGCCTGGCCGGCGAGGGCTTTGACGATACGAAGATCCCAGTGCCAGAGCTGGAGTTCGACAAGCGCACCAAGTTGGCCTTCGAAAAGGAGATGCTCGGGCTGTACGTGAGCGACCATCCTTTGGCGGGAACGGAAGCCGCCCTGCGGCGCATGGCTGACTGCACGATCGTCGACCTGCGCGAAAACCTGGGCGAGGCGCGGGACGCGCCGAGCCCTGCCGGCGGGACGTGGGTAGGAGGAGTGGTCACTAGCCTGGTGCGCAAGTACACCAAGCGGGGCGAGCTCATGGTCACCTTCGTCTTGGAGGACCTGGAAAGCTCGATAGAAGTCTGGGTCTTCCCCCGCACCATGGCCGAAGTGGGGCACCTCTTGGCCGATGACGCGGTGGTGCTCGTTAGAGGCCGCCTGGACAGCCGGGACGAGCCTCCCAAGCTCATCTGTTCCGAACTGCGGCGGGCGGAGCTCGCCCTCACTGGTTCGGAGCCGCTTCGGGTCGCGTTGCCGCTCGGAGCCTTGGACAGCTCTCGCCTCGGCCGGCTGAAGGAGCTCCTCTCGGAGCACCCTGGCGGGTCGCCCGTGCTGCTGCACGTCGGCGAGAGGGTGGTGCGTCTGCCTGACGAGCTGCGGGTGGAAACCACCGCCGGGCTCTTGGCGGAGCTGCGGGTCCTGTTCGGCTCGGCCTGCCTGCTAGCCAGGGAGAGCGGGTAGCCGGCGGCGCGGTCAGACCTGCTAAGCCGACCGGCCAGCTCTAGGTTTCGCTCTTCTCGGGGATGGGTAAGCCTGACTGGCAACCGGCAACCCAACGGGAAGGAGGAGTGGAAATGCTTGTAATCCTTTTGGCTCTACTACTGGCGTTTTTGTTCGTGGGGCTCGGCTTTGCCGTGCACTTGTTGTGGATAGCAGCGATCGTGTTCTTCATTGCCTGGGTCGCGGGGTTTGCTTTCAGGAGAGGCTCAGGGCGCTGGTACTATTGGTAATCGCTGTGTCCGCGATGGGGCCAGCACTGGGCCTACCAGCACCGGGCGTCCAACATTGGGCGTCCCAACATTGGCCGTCGAGGCGCCTTTTGGCCCCAGCTTCTAGCAGCGCCCGCAGTACCGCCAGGTCCAGCGGAGCGGGGCAGCTCGTGTGAGCCCGGCAGGCACCCAAACCGCGCCAGGGGGCGTCTTCGGGCGTCAAGCCGGCTTCGCGGGCCTGGTGCTAATAGCCTCGGCTCACCAGCTGGCCTGGCGTCAATGGGCGCGGCTCACCGCGCTGCGCTTGTGCAGCGGCGGCAGAGAGCAGCTAGGAGGGCACTTTGGGCGCCGGCGTGCAAGGCAGGCCGGCTCGATGGGCTAAGATCGAAAACTGAGATGGCTTTTCTGGTCGAGACGAAAGATTGTACGGCGCTCTCGGACGGAGAGCTCGCCGAGATGGCCGACATCGTTGCCGACGGCCCAGCCGGCCTCGACATTGGGCTCCTCTCCAAACAGCGCGAAGAATGGGTGCTGGTCACCCAGGTGCGCGACGCAGGTGCCCTGCAGGGCTTCTCGTTCGCCACCTTGGAGCGCATAGGCGGTACGCCCTGCGTGCTCTGGGGCCTGGTGTCTGTCCGGCGTAGCCCTTTGCGAAGTGAGGTCATGGGGGCGCTGCGGGCGGACCAGTTCCGCAAGGCGGTGCTGGCCTTCCCTGACGAGGACGTCTTGGTGGCTACCAGGCTGAGGGAGCCGGGGGGCTTTGCGGCGTTCGAGGGCTTGGAAGACATTTGCCCCCGTCCTGGCTACAAGGTGACAGGGGAGGAGCGCGCCTGGTCTCGCAGGCTGGCCAAACGTTTCGGTGTCGAGGGCCGCGTAGACGACCGCACGTTCGTGGTGGAAGGCGACGGGTCGCCGAGCCCGGTGTTCGACTATGAACCTGAAGACCCGTCGGCGGTGAGCCCCGCTCTAGTAGAGCTTATGGCTGGGCTCGACCGGCGCCGGCGTGACGTCGTCATCGCCTTGGGCTGGGCGATGGCCGAGAGGCTGGCGTCCGGCTTTTGGGGTTGATGTAGCCCTGCGCCGGGCTGAGGTCGGCCCGGCCTTGTGGTGGGCCATGTGGTCCTAGTGGGCGGTCCGGGTCAGGGACGCTTCTTCGTCTTCAGCGGGGCGGGACGACCGCCTCTACTACTTTGTGGCAGAGGCCCTCGACAGGAGGTTCCAGAGCCACCACTAGGTAGGTCCCCTCACGTAACGTCGCCTTCGTCCGGCCCGTGCGCTGCATCCAGGCCGCTAGGCGGGGGTCGGCGCAGACTAGCACTTGCGGCCGGGAGTCCCAGACGAAGTGGCACCACATGCCGCCGGCTTCGATCGTCACCGCGACTAGGCCAGAGGGCTGGACGAGGGCGACTGATGGGTGGTCGGGCTTGCGTTCCCAAAGGGGCACGGTGGGGCCGTGGAACCCGAGCAGCGGCATCCTTTCGGGGTGGAGCAGGGGGCGCATGAGCCGGGTGGCACGGCGGCCGGAAAGTTGCCCGGCGCGAGCAGGGGCGCCCTCGGTCACGATCGCGTCGGGCTCTGTCGGGTCCGGGACAGACTCCGGTCCGCCCCCAACGGTCACCCAGACGAGGTCGTAAGGCGCGAGGCGCTGGTCCACCTCGGAAAATGACCAGGCCCGCACCAGCGCCCCCGAAGCGAGGTCCACTCCGACGCAGTGGTGAGCGCCTGTCGATAACACCATCAAACACAGGCGCGTGCCCGGGGCGTCGTGGAGGCGCCTCAGCTTCCTTGTCGAAAGGCGTGGGCCGGAGCTACTCAGCATCTACTTCAATGGTGCCCGCTCGGTGGGCTTGCGCGGTGGATATCCTCGCCTCGCCGGCCAGCGCTTGCTCAAGCTCCGCAGGGGAAGTCTTCGGCAACTGGCACCGGTAACCTTCGCACACGTAGGCGAGCCCGTCAGCCTCTGGCCCCTCTCGCCCTTCCCACAGCGCCGAGCGGTAAGGTTCGCACCACGCAAGCACGGTGTCGGGCAGGTAGCGCCTCCAGACCGGCCTTACGAACTCTCGCGAACAAGAGCTCACCACGATTTCCCGTCGGGGACAAGCGAGGTAATCGGCTGCAAGCGCAAGCCAGCAGAAGGCGGCGGGGGCACGGGCGACCAGGGGGCTGGCCACCTGCAGGACGCGCGTGGCCAGCTGTTGCCAGCGAGGTTCCCCCAGAAGTTCCCCGAGCCTGCCAAGGGCCAAGCAGGCCACCGAGTTGGCGGAGGGGAGAGCGCCGTCTTGGAGGTCTTTCATGCGGGCGAGCAACTCTTCTCCGTCCTTGCCCACCGTGGTGAACCCGCCGGCAGCTTCGTCCCAAAACAGCGCCTGCATCCCCTCTGCGGTCTCCCAGGCAGCCTCGACCCAACGAGCCTTGCCGGTCGCTTCACTGAGGCGGGTGAAAGCGTCGACCAGCCAGGCGTAGTCGCTGGCATATGCAAGCAGGCGGGGGGGAGCGCCCGCGAACCAAGAGCGCAGCCACCGCCCGTCGGGCCTGCGCAGGTGGGCGACTAGCACCTCCGCCGTTTCCACCGCTGCCTCCACCCACTCGGCGCGGCCGAAGGCGGCACCGGCGCAAGCAAGGGCAGAAATGGCCATGGCGTTCCACTCGGTGAGGACCTTGGCGTCGAGCCCCGGCCTCTCGCGGCCGCTACGCCGTTCGGCGAGGCGCCGGCGAGCTTCTTCGAGCTGCGGGGGCCGCGCGATGTCCCCTGTACCGGGCCGCCACAAGATATTCATGCCCTCCCAGTTGCCCTCTGGGCGCGCCCCGTACCACGACGCGGCCTCTTTGCCTGCGACTTCCACCAGCTCTTGGTAGGACCAGACGTAAAAGCGCCCCTCTTGTCCTTCGCTGTCGGCGTCTTCGGAAGACGCCCACGCTCCCTCTGGGAGCCGCATCGGCGGGGAGAGCAGGTAGGAGGCGGTCTCCTCGGCCACCTGCCGGTAGCGAGCCGACCCTGTGAGCTGCCAGGCATGGGTGTACAGGCCGAGCAGGAGGGCGTTGTCGTAGAGCATCTTTTCGAAGTGGGGCACGAGCCATTGGCGGTCGGTGCTGTAGCGGTGGAAACCACCCCCTATATGGTCGAAAATGCCCCCGGAGCTCATGGCGTCAAGGGACTTGCAAAGCACCGCTGCAGCGCCACTGTCGCCAGCCCGCCACCACTGCCGGGCGAGGGCCTCCAGCGCTGGCACTTGAGGGAACTTGGGGGCACCTAGGGCCCCGCCCCACAAGGGGTCAGCCCGGGAGACTACGGCCTCTGCGGCCCGCCGGAGACCTTCTGCCCAGTCAGGGGCCTCGCTGGCGGGACTTCCGACCAAAGCGGCCTCTCGTTGGAGTGCTTCGGTGAGGGCCCCGGCGTCTCGCTCGAGAGCGCCGCGCTGGGAGCGCCACAGCTCGCTCACTCCAGTGAGCAGCCGGAGGAACTGATCTTTGGGAAAGTAGGTGCCGGCGAAGAAAGGTTGGCCGCGAGGCGTGGCGAGCACGGTCAGCGGCCATCCCCCCGAGCCGGTGAGCAGTTGGGCGGCTTCCATGTACAAGGCGTCTACGTCGGGCCGCTCCTCACGGTCGACCTTCACCGCGACGAAGCTCTCGTTGAGCACGCGCGCGACCTCTGGGTCTTCGAAGCTCTCGTGGGCCATCACGTGGCACCAGTGACAGGACGCGTAGCCGACGGAGATGAGCACCGGGACGTCCCGCCGGCGCGCTTCAGCGAAGGCTTCCGGGCCCCAGGGCCACCAGTCCACGGGGTTCGTGGAGTGCTGGAGCAAGTAGGGGCTTGCCTCGCCGGCGAGGCGGTTGGCGCTGACCATGTCGTTCATTCTCCTAGGCTCATAGCCGATGGCGGACTACGCCGGAACCGAGAGCGTTGTCGGCAAGCCCGCCCATGTGGTGGTGGCGATTCCCGGCGGCAGCCGCGCTGGCGAGGTGACTGTGCGGATCAGGGGGGGTACCGAGGCCTACATTGCGTATGCTGACCAGCGAATAGACGCCGGCACGGAAGTCGTCGTGGTCGCCGACCACGGGGCGCGCAGCGTGTCGGTGGCACCTTTATAGACGAGCAGGGAGGCCCGAAAGACATGATGGGTTGGCGCGTGCCGAAGCCCAACGAGGCGATGCTCATATCAGGGAGCAAAAACAAAGGCGATGCTCCGTTTAGGATCGTGGTCGGCCATGGCGCTTTCGCCATGCCGGTGCGCAACAAGATCTCCTTCCTCACCTTGGCCATGCAAGAGGCCGAGGTGGCCGAGCCCTGCGTAACCCAGCAGGGGATCACCCTCCAAGTGCGCGCGGTGATCGCGTTCAAGGTGGGTGACGACCCCGAGTCCATCGCCAACGCCGGCCGGCGTTTCTTGGACGACCAGGGTTCGATGCCGCAACTGGTAGGTCGTATTTTTGCCGGGCACCTCCGTTCGATAGTCGGCTCGATGACAGTTGAGGAGATCATCCGCGAGCGCCAGAAGCTGGCTTCTGAGGTCCTCGATGCCTCCAAGCCCGAGATGGCGAAGCTCGGGCTGGTGGTCGACTCGTTCCAGATCGAGTCCATTGATGACGGCCAGGCCGGTTACATCAGGGCGCTTTCGCAGCCCCACATCGCTGCGGTCAACCAGGCAGCTCAGATAGCCCAGGCGCAGGCTGACCAGGCGGCCTCTAAGGTCCGCCAGGAATCCGAGCGCAACCAGGCGCAGTACCAACAAGAAACGGCGGTGGCCAAGGCCCAGTACCAGGCCCAGATCGACCAGGCCCAGATGACCGCCTCCCAAGCGGGCCCGCTCGCTCAGGCGCGAGCCCAGCAGGAGGTGCTCGCCGAGCAAGCCAAGGTAGCCGAGAGGCAGGCCGAGCTACGTCGCCAACAGCTCGTGTCCGAGGTGGTCCGCCCAGCCGAAGCCGAGGCTGAAAAGGTGCGCGTCTTGGCCCGCGCCCAGGCGGACGCGACCCGCCTTCAGGCCGAAGCCACCTCTACGCAGGGCGGGCTCGTCCTGGAGAGGATGCTGGTCGAGAGGATGCCAGAAATACTGTCGGCCGCGGCGAGCGAGCTGCGCCAAGCCAACGTGACCGTGCTCAACGGGAGCGAGGGGCTTTCCGAGCTGGTCGCCGGCCTCGCGGCGCAAGCCAGTTCGATCCTTTCGGTCGTACGGGCAGGCACGGCGGCGGCTCGGGACGACGCTAAGCAGGGGGTCTCGGTGGTGCCGTTCGCTCCGCCGCCTCCGCCGGCGGGGCAAGGGCCAGCGTCCAACTGACCCCGTGGACCGCCATGAAATGCTAAGAGAGCTCGTGCGAAGGTGCCGGTGGTCGTCGTTCTTGTCGTGCGGCTTTCTGAGCGCCCTCGCTGAGGAGGCGCCGGCGAAGCTCTTGCCGTCGGAGCTTGCCGAGCGAGGTCTTGGGTAGCGACTCCAGCAGCTGGACCTCCTTCGGGGCGGCGAACGGGGCGAGCTCAGTGCGTACGAGAGCTCGCAGTTCGGACAGAGCTGGCGGCGACCCAGGGTCGGCAGGCACGACACAGGCGACCACTCGCTCTCCCCACTCTGGGTCTGGCTTGCTGGACACAGCCACTTCGGCCACGCCCGGGTGGGCCGAGAGGACGGCCTCTACGGCTGTGGGCCATATGTTTTCCCCGCCGGAGACGATCATGTCTGTGAGCCGCCCGTCTACCTGGAGGCGGCCGCCGGCGTCGAAATGGCCCACGTCGCCTGTCGCGAACCACCCTTCCTCGTCGATAGGCACCGTCCCGTCGCGATAGCAGCGCAACAGCATTGGCCCTCGTACCAGGATCTCGCCGGCGGGGGAGGTGACCGCGCCGGCAGGGGGGGTCACCGCGCCGGAGGTCACCGCGCCGACGGGTAGCCCGGGCCCTGACGCAAGCCTTACCTCGACCCCCTCGAGGGGAACGCCGTCGTAGACGGCTCCGCTCCCCGTCTCGGTGAGCCCGTAGGTGGTCACCACGTTGGGAGCCAGTTCGGCAGGCGGCGCTGAGCCGCCCAGCACCACTTTGGCAAAGTGGCGGGGGTCTAAACGGCGAAGCGCGGTCGGGACGAGCGACACCAAGACGTCGGCACCGGCGGCAGCCAGTACCCGGTCCCTGTCGAAGCCGTCGTGAACCACCAAGGGCGTGCCGGTGACCAGTGCTCTTGTGACCACTGAGAGCCCGCCCACGTGGGAGAGGGGGAGGCAGGCGAGCCAGCGATGGCGGGAGGGCTCAACTCCGAGCCTGGCAGAGGTGGCCCGCGCCGAAGCCGCCACGGCGGCGTGGGTGAGCACGACACCCTTTGGCTCACCGCTGCTCCCGCTGGTAGCCATGACCAGCGCGTCGCCGTCTTGTACGGGTTGCGGTTCGACCCCGCCGGGGCAAGGGTGGCGACCGCGCTCGTCTAATAGCCAGGCTGGTCGGAGCACTTCGAGCAGGCGCTGCCGGGCGGGCGGCGACAGCCGCCGGTCGATCGGCGCGACGGCGTCGCCGGCGCCCCAGATCTCTTTGAGCGCTCGGACAAAGTCGGGGCCGCCAGGAAGGTCTAAGGCTACGAGGTCGGGCATGGGCCCAGTTTGGCCGGCCAGGGGCACCTCGGGCCCAAGTGCTGGCAAGTAACGGCAAGTGATGTGATGAAGGAGCGCATGCGCGCTCTCGCGTAACGGAGTCGTGGGTGTTCACGGCCCGGCGCCGATAAGGCAGGAGGCGCTGATGGCCGGACGCCGTTCAGTGACAGCCGGGGCCTCCTCCGCTGAGAGGGGCCGAGTTCTGGAAAAGGCCACGTCCACGCAAGTGGTGTACGAGCTAACCACCACGCGATCTGTTTTCAGCTTACGCGCTGAGCGGGGAGGGGAGCTCCAGGGCCGGCCCTAGTTCGTCATGGGCGGAGGGTGCG
>Ga0070737_10001990_pt1 | contig 26176 bp, 30 predicted proteins | sample Coa_R1_10_FD_66438 | JGI IMG/M metagenome (GOLD analysis project Ga0070737, IMG submission 66438) | Surface soil microbial communities from Centralia Pennsylvania, which are recovering from an underground coalmine fire - Coalmine... | ecosystem: Environmental > Terrestrial > Soil > Unclassified... | reverse complement strand
GCGAAGCGTCGGATATTTGTTCTGATCTTATTGTTTGTAGGATTTTAGTAGGAAACTTTTGGTAAAGTTGTCGGTATCCGGTGTCCTGTATCTCCTAATTTGAGAAAAAAAGGAAGCGATCGTTGAGGAAAACACCAAAGGGTCATTCTTTCGCATCGTGTTGCTCTAATGGGGGAGAGTAAAACCGCTGCCTTTGGTGCAGGAGTGGTGATCGTGGATAATCATCGGCGCGCCAGTTTCGCTTGCGTTCACTCTCATCAAGAGATGCGAAGGCAACCCCCCAGCTATCAGCAGGAAGCAAGAAAGACCGGGGCAGTGTTTCATCCCAGTGGAAAAGTCACAATAGATCCAAAGACTCTGTGTGGTGTGTGAAGAGCCCGGGAGCAGATAGGTGAGTTTTTTCTTGGTTCCCGTATAGGTAAGCGACTACTACTGCTGCTTCATCAATTCCTTCTTCAAAAATATCTCGATGACCGTGCCCTGCGTGTGGTCGCCCTCAACCCTGTTCTTCAGCGAGATTCTTCCGCCGTATCGGTCCACGACGAGTGCGTGTATGATCGACATGCCCAGACCGATCCCCTTGGCTCCCCTGAGGTAGCGGGAGAAGACGTTCGCCTTGTCCTTGTCCGGTATCCCGTGTCCAGCATCGATTATGGTGACCTTCCAGCACTCGGGATCGTTGTCCTCCGATTTGGCATCCTCGATCCTCACGGTGATCTCGACCTTGCTCCCGTCCGTGTACTTTGCCGAGTTCGAGAAGATGTTCGAGAACACTTCGCCCAAGAGGTCATCCGCGCGTACATTGCACTGGTTGTAGTCAGCATCCAGCGCCGCGCCGTCCACCAAAAGGCTACGCTTGTCCTGCGGGAGGAGCTCCGCCGTGAACTGGATCTCCTTTTTCGGATAGGCGTTGCGAATCAGGTGGAGGCTCTTCTCGATGACCTGGATCAGGTTCACTGGATACAGCAGAGGGTGCTGCTCGGAGATCGCGCGGCCCAGTCTCTTTGCGCGCTCCAAGAATTCGGTCGAACCGTCTATCGCCCTAATGATGGAGTCGAGTATCGGCTGGACGCTCGCTTCGTCGTCCAATTCCTCCTTCAACAATTCGGCGCTGAGCCTGGTGACTTGATTGTAATTCCTGATGTCGTGCGTGAGGATGTCCTGCAGGAGCTGCGCCTGCCTCCTCAACCTTTCCTCCCGCGAGAGAGTATCGATGAGTTCCCTCCGCGCCAGGTCTCCCGTCTCCCTGAGCTCGGACTCCTTCCACAGCGCGTCGAGCAAGGCGCTGGTCATCTGGAGCGTCGCTTCGCTGGTCACGAGTGACGCCCCTTGACCCTGCTTGTTGAATAGGATCATCTTCTTCCTGTCGAAGACGAGCACTCCGTCGGAGTTGTGGTCTATCTTCCTCCAGAGCACCTGTGAGAAGATCGAACTTTCCAATAGTGCTTCGTCGAACATCGGACCCACGAGGATCCTCACCTTGGTCTTGAGGGACTGGGAAGCGTGCCTTGCGATGATTTCGAGAAGCTCCGCGTTCTTTTCGATTGGCCGTGAAGCGGGGACGAGGAACGCTATGCTCTCCCTTGACCCGGATACCAACCTCCGCGTAGTTTCGACGATCTCGTTTTGGCTTGCAAGGTACCGGCTTTCGCGGTCGTCAGATGGCTCGCGCAGCAAGAAATCTACCCTTTTATTTCGCTCACTAACTTTGTTCGTACGTGCAGCTTCTGTACATCATATCCATTGCCGGTTTTTGACTCGTGACTCTATGTTTCATACTATTAACTCTCTACGGAAGAATCTTCTATCTGGCCTTGCTCAGATTTGATTTATTTTTATCCTTTATTTCGTTCCGAACCGTCCTCGGGGTCAGTAAAACTGTACGGGACGTAGGGCCCGGAGATCTGAATCTTCAGGTATCTTCCGTGTTCCTCCTCGTATGACTTGACCGCGTCGACAAAGCCCTTGACTTCTCTTTCCTCCAACAAGAAAGCGGCGTTCATTATCATGTCATCGAAGATCAAATCGTTCAGCTGATGCTTGACGCTCATCGGCTCCAGTATCTTGAGCAGGCCGTTCGCAAGCTCGTATGACTCTTTCTTTAGGGCGTCATCTGTAGATTGATGATCTTCTTTCCCGCCCTTGCCCCTGCGTGCGATGATGCTCTGCTTCAGCTCGTCTATCTTGCAGTAGACCTTGGTCGCGATCTCGAGCTTTCCGTTGAGGAAGGCGAGTTTCTCCTTGAACTTTGAGTGCCCGCTCGAGAGTATCTTCATCACATCCCCTTCGGACTTGGCAACCGTCGAGAACCTGAGGGGGAGAATGGAGCACCGGTACGTGGAGCGCGCCTCCTGCAGCGCGTCGTTGTGGATGAGGAGGTTCTTCTCTGAGGGGTCGTACTGGACGTACTGCGTCCTGCTGACCAGGGCGGAGATGTCTTCGAACGGGATCGTGTAGATCTTTGCTGATGTTCCCTGGCCCATCGCTCTTGATTTCTTGAGTACCACTTTCTGCCCGAGGTCGAGTATGCCGTAGATGTAGCAGGCGCTCGGTACCCCTGAGGGCAGAACGATCTTCGCCGTGCCGGACTTGGAGGGAGGAGCGATCTTTTTCATATCGCTTAGGGCAAACCCTCTCTTTTCGTCTTCTTGATTATCCCTTTGTGCTTTTCCTGCTTCTTCTGCTTCTTCTTTTTCAATTTCCTAATCCTTTTCATTTTCCGGGCTGGGATCGATTGCAGAGAATCATCAATTCGCAAGGCCTTGGTTGAGATGGATCCGCCTTTGATTGCGGATCGATTCCTCGTCGATGAAACTATGAGTCGGAGTTGGAGATTGATCAACTCCACGTCCGCGACCGAGATGCCCAGGTCTCCGAACACCACGAGACCCTTCTCGATCACTCGATCAAGGAGGTCCACGAGAGAAAAGAGGGGCCCGTCACCCGGGCCTTCATCTGTGGCCATGGTGAGTTGCAGGTCCTTCTTTGATAGGTTGAATTTTGAGGCGATCTCGCTGACTTTCTCGTCGAGTTTCATGAAGGCGAGCCCGAGCCTCTCGACCTCCTCGTCGGAGAGGGATCCCTCGTTCATCCTGCGTCTTGCTTGCTGCTCCATGAGTTGCCGTAGAGTCTCGATGATCGTCAGCACGAGCTTTGCAAGACCGTGGCTGAGATCCCCTTCATTCCTTTTATCGGCAGGAGCCCTTTGGGGGCCTCCTCCCGCTTCGCCCTCAAAGAACAACCTTTGCTGCTCCAATTTTTCCGAGTTAAACTCCGCACCGTCTTCCCGGCATTCCTTCAGACAAAGTTGTATGGGGGCCACGGCCCGCTCAGCTTCAGCATGATCCCCTGCTTTGCAACCCGCTTTTGGGTTCTCTCGAATGTCGAGGAGAATGAGTTGAACCTGCTCTTCCTGACGAGGAAAGCATAGTTCAGGACCATCTTCACGCTGCCCGCGGAACCGTCCGAATTCTCAGCATTGGGGCTCGCTAGGGGCTGGTTTGCGACAGCAGAATCCGCTACCTTGCTCAACTCCGACATGACTTTTCCCGCAGACTCCCCGATCCTCCTTCCGAACTCTTGGGACACAGCGAGGTCGAGCTCGCCTTTCAAAAAGTAAGACCTTCCCGGAGTAGAGCTGAAAATCCTTCTCTGCAATCGGTCAATCCTTGCGTTCCCCGATAGGATCTTCATCGCCGACTCCTTGGCATAATCTGCGAAGGCGGTCACGCCCACCTCGACCCTTCCATCCACCTTCTTTAGGGCAAGCTTGAACTTGGCATAATTTTCGGAGAGCATTTCTACGACCCTTGCATCGTTCTTGAAGATCGTGCAAAGTTTCATGGGTACAGGGGTACTACCCGATGATGATGAATCGTAGTTCATCAGGTGTTCGATCGCCAGTTCGTGCCTCTGAGCCGAGTCCGCGAGCCAGCGCGGGTCGCTCAACTTTCGGTTGATACTATCTTGGGAAAACTCGCGCCCCGGAACGTCACTTGCGACCGCCGCGATATCCTCAAATGTTATGAGTCTGGGCGCCCCGAAGCCGACGCGCTCGTCGCTTGGAAAACTTACCTCCGCTTGGGTTTTGTTGGTGACACAGTAGACGTAGACGAGTTTCTTCGTCGCCACTTGCTCTTCCATCTCACTGTGTGAGGAATATCACCGTGTTGCAGTATCGCTTGAGTTCGGTCAGGAGCGAACTCTGGCTCGTCCCGTCCCTCACGACCACGACCACTCCCTCAAAGTTGAGCATCCTCAGTTTCTTGAATAGGAACTGCATGAAGCGTAAAATCCCCCCGACGGTGTTGTACATAGTCATCGCCGTGATGGAATCGATAAGGAGCCACTTTTCCCCCGCGCTCCTGGTCTCGGACATTGCCTCTGAGACCTTGAGGGCGACGTCGGAAAGGTCCATCGGCGAGGAGGCGTAGTAGATGTCGTCCTTCAGCAAAGCCCCTTCTTCCCCCTTCTGGTCGTTGTACTTTGAAACGCAATCTATCACGACGAGTTTCCTCTCAGAGATCGGGGAGGCAAGATCGATCGAGGCCTCGCTCGCGACCCGGAGCAACTCCTTCGTGGAAGAGTTCGACAGGAGGAGGAATGGGGTGATCCTGTCGGCGAGCATCTTCTTCAGCACCACGAGCAATGCCCTTGTGAGATCCATCTCCTTCGAGACCTGGATCAGGGAGACGTCCTTGTGCTGGAGCTCAAAGTCCTTGGGCTGAAACATCCCTCTCAGCAGGCCCTCCCTCTCTCAAACTTCAATATCTCGTTCACAATCCCGTCGAGCACGTTTTGCACGTCCGAGGGATTGAGCCGACAGGGAACCTCCGGTCTCACCTCCGAGAGGTCGCGCGCCTGCATTGGGATCACGGGGATCCTTCGAGGTATCTTTAGGAGGTTCCTCACAGCGGCTAGACTGATCGCGCCGCGGAGGTTGACCTTGTTCACCGCGACCACGTGCGGTAATCCTTCAGATCTCACGAGGCGCATCTGTTCCCTCACCCTCGATAGACCGCGGACGTCTGCGGCGCTCACGAGCAGGATGATCCCAACCGAGTTTTCCCCGAGCCGCTCGAGCAGGCGATCAAACCTCGTTTGGCCCGGCGTCCCGAAGAGGTCGATAAAGAAGCCCCTGTGGGAGACGTGTCCGTAATCCAAGGCGACCGTGGTCCCCAGCCTGTCCGCGCTCACCGCCCCGTTGCTCGCGGAGTGGATGAACGATGACTTGCCCGCGTGGAACGGGCCGGTCACTATGATCTTCGGAAGGTAGATCTTGACTCCCCCGGGTCTTTGGACCTTGAAGAAGGCTAGGCGATCAGATGAGGAAACCTGGGATGCGCCCGCGACTGAAACGTTCATCGAGTAGATCGGCTTTTCCGGCGTGGCCCGAAGGTCAACGATCGCTTGAAAAGCGCTCCTCAGCTTCGCCACGAGTTCTTCGCCGTAGTCCCACTCGGTGAACACGAAGAGAGCCGTCGTCTCAGAGTGGGATAAGATCTCGGATGTTGCATTCAGGATTTCAAGTGAATCCATCGGATCCTCGAGCCTATCGATTATGGCGGAGAAGGAGTCGATCACGAGGAAGGTGCGAGAGTTCGTCGCTCCCCCAGATTTTCCCAACGCTCCCCTAATCTTGTCGATCAAAGTGCTCTTGATCCCCTCCCCCTTCCGCTCGCTGACCGTCATCACGCGACCATCGTCGTGGTGGTGGCTCTCAACGTTGTTGGCCAGGGAATCGACGTCGATGAACGTAATCTCGCTCGGCTCAAGTGGAAGCGCGAGCTCGTCGAGCATCTGCATGACCTGCCTTGTTTTCTTCGTCATCGAGAGAAACACCGCCCGGTCGCTCTGGCAAACCCTGTTGTACATGATCTGCAGCGCGAGGGATGTCGCATCCACCTCCACCTCCGACCACAGAGCCGTGCAGGAGCGCGCGGGTAGACCCCCACCGAGCATCTCATCGAGCAGCGGGATGTTTGTGCGAATCCTCTCTGCGATCAAAGAGTCGAGATCTAACCACGTATGCAACTACAATATCCTTCGGAGCTCTTCCGCGGTCTTGAGCAGCTCCAATCTGATCAGCCCGAGGTTAGCGTTGGAGCGGAATAGCGCGACGAGTATCCGGACGCTGTCCAGAGAGTAGGCCATGACGATGTCATTGTCTGACTCGGCGCTAACCATCCTGCACTCGGTCTTTCTCAGTTCGCCGATCGCCGTCTCGCCCGCCGCGTGCATCGCCGCGCTCATAGCGCTGAACACTCCGCTGTCCACATTGCCGGGGAGCCTTGAAGCGACCAAGAGTCCGTCCTTCGTCACTATCGCTACGCCCTCGACATCGCCGATCTGTGCAAAGTTGCTCAGTATCCCCTCGAGTTTCATTCGCTTTGACTGAATTTCTATCAGGGTTACTGTACAGCTCCCAACTACTTGATCTTCTTCATCGCGTCGCCCAAAGCGGGCCGTTCTTGTTCTTCAGATTTATTCGCTTCAAGTCTTCTTCGGGTGTTTCGAATCGGCGCGGAATCAATCCCTCTCGCCCAGCTGAAGTCGATTCCGAGTTCCTTCGCCTTGTCAACGGATGCGATGAGCAATCTAATCTGGATCTTCAAGAGCTCAATGTCCGCGACGGAGATCTTGACGTCGCCTATCACCACCACTCCCTTGTCAAGGATTCTATCGAGGAGCTCGAGGAGGTTCGAGACTGGCCTCTGCTGTTGTTGAATCTCCGACACGGGTGGTCTTTCGGGCAGCTTGTATTTGCTCTGAGCCATGGAGTAAGTATTATCACTCCCTCTTGCGGAACCCCTTCCTGCCCCAGTTCGTGAGGTCCCCCTCGGAGTCAAACTGAGTGGAGTACGTGCCTATAACGTCAAAGTTGCTGATCATGTGCTCTTCCTCGATCACCTCTACCTCGGCCGTCCAGCCGCCGCTCGCGAGCTGGTTCACAGCTGAGACGAGGTAGATCTTTTTGCCCAAGACCGCTCCGAGCTTTGATTTTGTAATCTCCACGATCTCGGCCGCGCCGCGCGCGTTTTTGGACTTCTTGCTCCCTTTCTCACGCTGACCCTTTGGCGCTCGGGGTTGTTGCTGTTCTTCTATCAACAAGTGGATCGCACGCAACTAATTCTCTCCCGGTGCTACCTTCTTCGACGGGTAGACCGGTCACACATTCAGGGAAAAGTATCTCTCGCTTTTGTCAAGCGGGTGCTAGGCCGTGCTGAGCGGTTTCGCGACGAGACCTAGCTTTTGCATTTGCGCGGCGTACTTGATGTAGCTCTCGACACCCGAGATCACGATCCTCGCTTGGATTTCAAGGAGTTCGATCCCCACGAGAGCTAGCCTAACGTACAAATCAATGACGAGCCCCTTATCCAGAATTCGATCAATAAGATCCATCACGTTGACAACGGGTCTTTCAACTGACATCTCTTGAACGGACATACTAAAACTATGAACCTTGGGACCGGCCCGATTTTCCCTATAAATAAGACAGATAGAAAAGTCTTCTACTTTGGCGGCAGTTAGCGTATCGTCCTGATGAGGAGCAAAGCATTACGAATCGACCTGACCTTCCTCCTCGACCTTGCCCGCTCGATCTCCGCTCTCCTTGCTGTCCCCAGACGCTGCACGACCTGGTTACCCATGACCCGAAACCTCTTGGCCGAGGAGAGTATGTTGCTCCGTGCGAAGCGGACTTCCAGCAAGTAGTTCTTTCTCGCGTTGAGGATGCTCTGGCGCATCGCGCTCTCAGTTGCCCGCCCTCTTTGTGCAAGGTCCCTCCCGTGGATCTCTATGGCCTCCTTTCTCTCGCCCAGTTGGTTCATGAAGTTGGAGCGGATGGATGATGTGCGGCTCGCAACCTCTTGTTCCAAGCTCTGGGCGTTGGTGGATTGCCCTAGTTCCCTTTGCAAGAAATCCCTTTCATCCGCGACGGAGGGTCTCGCTTTCATGGAGGCGTCGCGAGAACTCGCAGAGCTCTCAAATATCTTCATCTTTAGCTGTTCCCTGCCTGAGATGAGGGACTGCCTCGTTCGCTCCAGCGTTCCCCTGGCGATGATCGCGGTCTCGTAAAAATCGCTCTTCCTCGCGTTGATGTCCGACCTGTTCGCGTCCATCTTCCTTTGTAGCCCCTGATAGGATTGGATCAAATGATGCCTGACGATCCGCTTCTTCCTCTGGATGTTGCTCGCGGAGGTCGCAATCTCGCTCCTGAGGCCGATCGTCCTTCGCCGCAGGTTATCTTGGGCCCGGAGTATTTCCGACTCGACGAGTTCGGTCGTCACGTTTTCGCGGATCGCTCTTCTCGCGTTCTCTTTGGACTTGCGGAGCTCCGACTCTATCCTCTTGTATGAGCGATCGAGGTGGTCGATCAAACGCTCCTTGAAGATCGAGTTGTCTATGGCCGAAAGTGCCGCGAACTGCTCTGCCTTCTTTCTAGCGATCTCCGTAGATGTCTCTATGCTCTTTCGGGCGGCCTGCCTTGCCCTCGCGCTGGCATTTCTGTGCTCGACCCTGAACTTTGCAAACTTGGCGGAGTGGACAGCGACCTTTTTCCTCGTCATCTCTCTCAGAGAGTTTGGGTCGTTGCCCGGTACCTCGCTACTCGTTTCGTACGGAAGGAATGGGATTCGAACGGACCGACTGCTCCCCACGACCGAAACTCAAACACCCGCTTGCATCGGAGCCGATTCGAGGATGTTGTTCGCGAGCCGCAGTTCCATGAAGATCTTTGATTCAATCCTCCTCATCTCCTTCCTTGAGATCTTTCCCTCGGCGTAACTGCGGTGGAGGCGAATCAATGCGATGTTCAACTGGCGCTTGTAATCAGCCCAGGTACCCTTGTAGGCCGACTGGAGCACCGTGTTGAATATGATCTCAAAGAGCTGCACGGGGAAGGAGAGAAGATCGTCAACAAGCAGGGCCAAGGTGGCGGGGATCCTTTTGGGTTGCAAACCCTTTCACGTGGGATTAATAATTTTTGCCAAAAATTTGACCAAGGGTTTCTCAGAGCATCGGGATCCGCTATACTGCGGCTTCGAAGAAGAACAGGTTACTCTAAGGCCGGAAGGGAGGATGCCTGGGAGACTCCCTCGAAGATTAAATGAGACCGACGCCGAGATGGATCTGACTGAGGAAAATATCAAAGATCAGACCTACACTTTGAGCCGTTCTGTAGCGTTGTATCTCTTTTTTCGAAGTATTATTCCGTTCCCTTTGACTATTTTGGATGGAAGGACACCGGAACCCCGATGTCCAGGACTCCCTCGTAGTCCAAGCCTTCTAGGTGGATATTGCGAACTCATCCACTTGTCTGCGGAAGAAGCATCCATCTCCTCTGCAGGCAGCGTCCCTCCCTTTCAGGTCGGGGGTTGTGAACTGGAGCCCCTTTTACGGCAGGAGGCCCCAAAGAGAATTTTCCAAGGTCCGAGGCGGGGCTTCCCTTTTTTTCTCCGCGCGTTGAGCGAAATTTTGACCTACGCTTCGCTCGGGGTCACGGTGAGCTCCGTGAGTTTCTCTCCACGCAGAACGGAGAGGCTCGTGGGCTTGCCTATGATCTTCGAGGTAAGGAGTTTTTGAAGGTCGTGAAAGTTCCTCACGGGCTTTGAATCCAGTTTCACGATGACATCGCCTATCGCCACGCCCGCCTTCTTTGCTGGGGTGCCCGTCTCGACCGAGAATACGATCAGCCCCTCCTCCTGCTTGATCTCCTCGACAACTTCCTTGGGCAATGAAATTGAATCCGAGACGATCCCGAGGTATGCTCTCTTCACCCCGCCTTCGACCAAGAGGTTCTTCACCGTCTCGCTCAGTGAGTTGACCGGGATTGAGATTCCCCTGTTCGCAAAGTATGCCGCGTTCAAACCAATCATCTTCCCGGATGCGTCGAGCAACGGTCCACCTGAGTACCCGGGGTTCAACCTCGCGTCGGTCACAATCACGTTGTCCGACCACGGCATCCTGCCCCCCATCGTGGCGTTCGCGTTGGTGATAATACCGAACGTCGCGCCCACCTTCTCACCAAATGGGTTTGCGAGCGCGAGGACAAATTGGCCCGTGGAGAGTTTGGACGAGTCCCCCACCTTTATCGGTTTCAGAGTAGATTTGTCCACACCATCGACCAGGAGCAAAGCTACGTCCGAAAATCGGTCCTGACCGATGACCTTTGCGGTGTAACTTTTCTCATTGTTATCCGGGAAAGTTACCTGAGGTTCGGGTACTCTTCCCACGACGTGCGAGCTCGTCACGATCCTTCCCTCGTTGTCCCACACGACGCCTGAGCCAAATCCCCTCCGTCCGCTGCTCACCTGCACCACTGAGGGAGAAACTCGGCTTACGACATCCACCATTCCATCCGAAATTGATTGGAGCAAATTAGCTGTGTTGCTCATGCTTGATCGCTTTCTTATCACTCAGAGTATCGGAAAGGTCGCCTAATGTTGACTCGTGTTTTATGAATGCTGGTCACATGCTGCCGGTGAGCACCAGCGAATGCAATCGCAGCATCGACAAAAAAAGGGGGAGCCGAAGAGGTGAAACTGCTATACTATCATCTCTCGCCTTGTTTAGCTCTGCCGAACATTTGCTGGGGCTCACAAATTCAAGAACCGCTGTCTATCGGCACAACGTACAGCCCAGTTGAAGTGGCGACGTACAGAAAACCCTCGTTTTCCGGATTGACGTAAACCGCGCTCACCACGCTCGGGAAACTCATCGCCCCCGTGACCTTTCCCGTTCCAGCATTGATGGACGTAACGCCCAGAGTCATGTTTCTTGACTGGCTCACGGAGCCGGCTAAGAAAGTGCCGTTGGCCACGTAGATCTGTCCATTCTTGGAATCGTAGACGATGCTCCCAAGTGTTGCGTTCGGATTGTTGCTCACCCTGATCTGACTTGTTATGCTGTTTCCGCGGATGACGCTTATGTTTCCCTCGGGGTAGACGGGGCAGGCCGTACCCAGCACAGCGCAGTCCCAGTTCGGGGAGATGTACACCTCTCCGTTGCTTGGGTTGGATACAAGACTCACAGGAAAGTTCGCCGGAAACGAGCCCTGCATGCTCACACGCTGGTTTGTAGTCGTGTTCACAGCGAAGTAAATCGCTGCGCCACCGCCGTCCATGCCCACTGATCGAAAGACTCCGTAGATGAACGCGTTCAGCGGGTCGTACGTGACCTGCCCAATTTCAAAGCCCGGGCTCGAGCTCCCGACGGTGATGTTCTGAGCGATTTTGTTGTTGCTCGCATCGATCGCGGTGACATTCTCCGTCCAGGTTCCCCCGATCCTCCCGACGCTGGCAAAATAAAGGTAGTTTGTGGTGGGTTTGAACACGAGTCCACCCGCGACCTGCGAGAACCCTGTTTGATTGTACTCCACGCTGTACCCTTTTGGAGAAGCGTTGGACGTTACCCTGATTGCGCAGAGATCACCGGTCGTGCCACTACTTTGAGTTGGGTAGGTTGAGGAGAAGTAAAGAATCTCGGTTATATTGTCAAAAGCGATTCCCACGGGCGTCTCGCCAAGGGAGATGATGGAAAGAATCTGGTTTGTGGACGCGTTGATCTCCGCGATGGAGTCGTTCCCCACGGCGTAGATCACTTGCCTTGACTGATCATAAGCAAACGGGCCTCTTATGGAGAGCGGGAGGAGAGTGGTGCGGTTCTGAACGCTCGAGGTGGTCAAAGTGTTTGATGTGATGCTTGATCCTTGGGCAGAGGTAATTGTACTCGATGAACCAACAACTTGCGAAGATTGCAAAGACGTTGAATTGGATGTGGATGTGGAGGAAGAGGACGAGGAGAACGTGACTTGGCTTATTACGACCGGTCCGGCGTGGGAAGAACTAGATTGTTGTGATGATACCGTTGAGCTGACGCTGCTGCTAAAAATCGAGGGATTCGTGTAAAGCAACACGCCCGCAAATGCGATTACTAGGACAATCACCACCGCGATGACCGCGAGTATGATATTTGAGATCGCACGATGTGTGCTGGTATCCAAGCGAGATTGAGAACTAGCTACGGTAGGTGGAGAAGATAAGCCACTAGCTACGATTTCTCTACTTTTGAATTATAGACGCGGCGTAAGGTTAGGGGGCCGTGCATTGCATGTAGCGATGAAGTTTTCTTATCGTCTGCTACTTCAATTGGTCGGCAAACCAGTCTGCCAAGCCGCAAAGAACTTCCATGCGCCTTGCGCCCGTGTTGTGGTCCGTGTTCATCACCCTCAGTTCCTTCGGCCCTTTCGCTTCTTCGATGAGCCTGTACGCGGGCTCGATCGGATAGTTGATTGTCTCCTCACCGTGAATTATCAGGAGCGGGACCGTGAGTTTGTCCGCGATCCCCTTGAGGGTGTATGCTTTCAGCTTCTCCCTTATCACTGCTGGGTCATCCTCTCCCAGGAAAGCGGCAAACATCTCCCTGTGCTCCTCCTGACCATAGTCGTAGAGATCGACGAGGGCATCGTAACACGCGGTGATTATGCCACAGCACTTGACCCTCTTATCAAAGACAGCCGCCCTAACTGCGTTGTACGCGCCATAGTCAGAACCGGCCACTCCGATGTTATTCGGATCAATGTCCGGTCTGCTCAGGAGGTAATCCATGGCTGCCTTGAACGGCTTCTCAAATTCCGGAGTTCCAAGCAGGTGTTGGTCTATGCGCGTCGTGCCGCACCCGGGTGCATCGAAGAATAGAACTCCCAGTCCTCGCTCGACGGCCTCCGTGGGACTGGTTTGAATTGCGACCTCGCAACCTCCGCCCTGTCCCGTGCAGTAGATGTAGGCCGGATTCCTCTCTGCCCTCTTTTTCTTCGGAGGCATGTACCATCCAGCCATTTTTATGCCCTGGTACGGAATGTGTACCCTTTCGATGACCGGTTCCGAGAGCGATGCAAACTTTCCAAAATCATCGATATGCCTTCGATACATGGCGAGCGTGCGCGCGTCCTTGGCTACGAACATTGTGGCGAATCTGTAGTATGTGGAGGCCCTGAGGTACGCCTTTCTTGCCGTGACCATGTGACCTTCCCGTTCCGCCTTCTCCGCGAGCGAGTGGACGTACTCTGCCATGTTCCTCCACCTATTGTGCCACTCCTCGGGATCGCCCGCCTTATCCATCCCGTTGAAAACTCGAAACACTTCTCCGACTTCGGTACAACCGGAGTTGCTCATGGAGTTGGCTCTGATCGCCATTATGTTGAAGTTTGGATTACTTGGGAAATATGGATAATCTGACAGCTTTGTGTAAAGCGACATATTGCAAAATCCGGCTATAAGATTCAACGATATAAAATGTACGACGCGGCCCCGCAAGAATTGCGAGACCGCGGGGGAAAAACTCTTGTAAGGACCTTTTTCCCACCGGCGAGTCACGAAGACGAAGAAGTAGTGGAGGAACTGTTTCCAATATTCACAAAGTACAACGCGCCTGATGTTGCAATGTACAGAGAGTTTTGATCTGCAGGATCTACCATGATGAAAGTGGGAGTCTCGTAATTGGGATAACTTGAGATCGCCAAGTTCGCCAACCTGGTCAGGCTTCCATTTGAGGCATTTATCGCACAAAGCGTGTAGTTTGAGAACATAATGTTCGTCGGCGCTCCCTGAGAGTCCCGCGCTATGCTCACGCTGGAGTTGATCACGTAGAGGTTCCCGTTCGCAGGGTCGAATGACACACTGCCTATCGTACTGTTCGGGCTCGGGTTGACGGTGAGCGCGTTTATCTCCTTTGTCCCATTGTACACGGAGACATTGTTTCCAGCGATGAGCGCCGCCGAATCGGCGCAGTACGGGATGCAATTTTTGTAAAGATAACCATCGTTTGCGACGAATGTGTATCCGTTCATCGCATCGTAAGTGAAGCTCACGCTTCCTGAGGGAAGGGAAGCTATGACTTGGAGCGTGGCGGCGTTGACGACATAACTGAAGTACAGCGGCTCGCCGTCGGCGGAGCCTCCGGAAACCATGGCGAAGATATAGTCGTGGATTGGGTCATACGCCATCTGGTTCACGTATCCGAAGGCGCCCAGCGGAACGGAAAAGTTAGCTACAACACTACCGTTTGAGGGATTGATCACAAAGAAGGTCTCGTTCAGTGGGTAGGCGAAGCTAATGGGTACCGGCTGACCCGCGAACAATTCGTTGCCCACAGAGTCGTAGAGGATCGAAGTCGCGTTGAAGCCGGTTGGGTCGTATGATCCCGATTGCGGGTTGAATTGGTATAGGGTGTTGTTTGACTGCGTGACGTAATACAAAAGCCCGTTGCTTGTGTCAAACGTCATGCTGGAGATGTTTTGCCCCGTGTTCGTCGTCGAGATCAATGTATTCGTTGACCCGTCGATACCGATTATCGAGTTAATTCCGGCAAAGTAGATGATGCGACTTTGAGGATCATAGGCGGATGGACCAAGCAGATTGATATTGAGAGCAGACTGGGGCAAAGTGCCCGTCGAGTTGGTCGTCGTGCTCGTGGTGGTCGAAGATGCGCTTGAACTAGAAGAAAAGGAAGAAGAGCTGCTCGATTCGGTAGTCGAAATGGATTGAACAGCACTGGTTGAGGTTGTCTTGGTAGTGGTTGTTGATGTTGACTGCAATGGTCGATTCGAGGTTGAAGAAGATGTTAATGATGTAGTAATCGAATTAGTGCTCGTCGCCGAGGGTGTGTTGGAAGAAGATGAGTAAGAAATGATCGTCGATCTAACGGTGACGCTAGAGCTGGACCTGGAAGAAGTGGAAGAACCGGAATATGTTGACACTCCACCGTGAGCCGCGGAGCCTCCGTTGATGTTGCTCTTCGTGGTCGTGAGCGCCCCGTTCATGATCACGAGTCCTCCAAGGAGTGCAGCGAGGATCACAACGATCACTATGGCTGTTGCCAAGGCGCTCGACAAACCGGATCTTCTAATTTTTCTTCTCTCTTTGTAACTTGATAATCTCATTAAGGGTCATGGATTCTTCTTCTTCGGAAGGAGTGAAGAGTGCGTTTAGAGCAATGACACCACGGAGGCAATGAGCCGCGAAGGCTTATTTTGCCCTCTAGCTTTGCAAGAGGCAACGCCTTCTGAAGCGTGGGCAGCGTAGCTTCCTCTCCCCACTCCCTCTCTTTCTCTAGATCATTTCGAACACTACTATGTGGGTTGAATTTATCAAAGAGGGAGCGACTTTTAGACACCCAAGTTAAGTACTATTATTCAATAAAAGAAAGCTGAAAGAGCTCACCTCCCTTGCGCAAGAAACGGCACGAAGCAAGGAGCTCAACACCGATTGCCGGGACTTATGGAACCCTTCCAGCACTTGGCAGGCGAGCTCGCCTGCCAAATCTTCTTTTTCGGGGGGAGAGTCGATCAAAAGCGTGTTGGGAATTACCACTACGGGTCTCGATCAGATGCTGATGTGGGACGAACCCGCCAACTTGGCGGCGGTGGAACTCTGTACGAAGAGTAGCGGGGGTGGCCTCTCCCCTCCTCCTCGAAATAATGCGGCTTGAGGCTGTTTCCGATCCGGACGCTCCGCAGCGACGACAAATGAGGGAAAGAAAACTTTTCACTGGATCATGCTCGCAAAGTGCTTGTCCGTGTAGCTGAGGTAGTCTTGGATGAGCTGGTACACTTCCTGCATCTCATCCTGGATACGCTGCACCAACGCGAGGCTACTCTGCGGGAGATAGTCTGAGTCCAATAAATCTACTAGGGCGATTATCCCTTCGATGTTCAAGCTGATTTTCTCGTCTTCGATGCACCTCTGCTTTATGGCGAGAGCGAACCGATCGAGGAAACCAGCGAGATTGGGATCGAGTTCTTGAACCTTCGAGGAGAAGGAGGAGGACGACGACTCTGCTGCCCGTCCCTCAGGCGAGCGGGATTCTAGTTCGGCGTTGTATGCATGTACCAAGATCTCATTCGTGATCTCAGCGGAGTTGTCAAGTATGGAGCTCACAATGTTGAACGTGTTCTCGTAGTGCAGACACATTCTGATCAAACTCTCGCGCTGTTCACTGTTCGCGTCTATGCGACCAGCAAGGTTTGACTTGAAGTTTGCCAATTCTTCATTAAACATGTCCCTCGTACTCCTGAGCTCAAGATTTCTGAGCTTCACCAGGAATAAGTTCCCGAGGATCTTCTCCTTCAGCGCTCGCCGCATATCCTTGACTTTTAGGTCATTTATCATCAAATTCAACGCTAGTCCTACCTTCCTTTCCTTCCTTTCCATTGTCTTCTCTATCGGAGAGCGAATGGATATACAAGTGATCATGAAAAGCTAGGAAAAACCAGTACTTCCACGAGGAGGGTAAATAGCCTCCAAAAGAGTATTTATTCAAGCGGAGGGGGCTTTCCCTGCTTGTCGGGAATATCGAATATGCCAAAAAGTAGTATCTCTGTGGATTCTTCGGTCGCCACAGATCTCTCGGACGAAGCTACGAGGCAGGGAAAGACGCTCTACGGATTCGCGAACGAGTGCATCAGGAGCGTCCTAAGCGTTTGCAAGGAGGGTGGGAGTGTCCAGGAGATTTACTCTTCATGGAAACTTGCTAAGATGTCCAAGGAGTTTGGGAGCACGACTCTGTTCAGCAGAGAGCTGCTGGATGCTATCGTGAAGCTCGCTTACGGCCAGGAGAAGGAGAGGCTCCTTGAACTGTGCCAGCAGTTCGGGAGGAACTACGGCGTCTTCCTTTCGATGAACTATCCAAAGAGGGAGGACCTCGTGACGCTGGTGGGACAGCTCCAACCGGCCACGCCCTCGAGGGTGTCGGAGCTGAAGACGGTCAGGGGTGAAGGCGACGACGATCTCTCGTACGTCTTTCGATACGTCTCAGCGCTCTCGATGGAACTCACAGAGTGCATGGAGAGGTATCTCAGGGGGATGTTCTCGGCCTACTCTTTGAAGGCGATTGAGAGTAAGATTGGGATCGGGATAATTGAGATAAAGCTCGTCCCCGCTTGAAATTGAGGCCCGACCGTCCGAGGTTTCCGGGCACCCCGTAGTAGATCGAGGTCGAGTTCACGTTGTGAGAGGTCGAGTCGGAGTCCTTTTTGAATGTTGAACGATGCGATCGCCATTCCGTTTGAGTAGTACGCGCACACGAACATAGTCATCGAGTTGTACAAGATCCCCGTGCATAGCCTGCCGACGTGGGTTCGCACGCTCGTTGAGTATTACGGAAAAATCCCTTCATACGACCTTATCATGTTAGCGCTGGCGTTGTCTTCCACCGCTGTGAGCCTAATTTATTTCCGACATAGTGTTGGTCGCTTGATTAAAGGGCCACGCGATGTCGCCGTGGCTGGGATCCGCGGGGTAAAGGGATTACAGGAAAGATCGGATAGATAGATAGATCAGTTTGGTAGATGGTTGCAAGGGGCCTGGTGGCGCACTGCTCGCGGTCGTCCCTAGATTCTTCTCTGAAGCATGAAGTTCGTTTGGCCGGGTGTGCCCTTACTATCCACAGGTTCTCATAGATTCTACGGACCCTTATACTCCAATTTCTCGGAAAAGAAAGCGTTCTTGCCTGAATCATCGAAGGTGATGTTCGGGCTCACTATGCGCATGACCTTCGTCTTGCAAGCCTTGGCGGTCTGGAAGATGAAACCGGTTGGAAGGTGAACCTCGGTATTCTGCTCATCTCCCGTGACCGGATTCTTGAACGACTCGATCTGGACATCCAAGACTCCCGGAACCGCAAAGCGGCTGTTCTTTCCATCAATCTTGTAATCGATGTCGACGAATTGAGGCTCTAGCATGTACTTACACGTTCCCCCGAAAAGTGCGAATGAGCCGTTGCCCTTGGCCCTCCCGTAGAAGATTTCGTTCAGGGCGTGGCGTTGCTCCACGTTCGCCTTTCTTTCGATAAACCATTGCATTGTTCCGTCTCCTTCATGTATCGCCTTGGGCCAGTTCACCGCCTCCACAGCCGCCAGGTCATCGAGTTTTGTGTCGCCATAATTTCCATGAACGATGTGGTAAAGAACTAGCGCCCGACAAAAGCCGAAAGTTGGGAACCCGCTAAAGTTGCAGGGGCAACCGTATTCGCAGTTGCACGTTTCGACATAATCGCAAGAAAGATACCAATTCGGGATTTTCGTTTCCATCTTTTGAGATTGCTTCAAGGTTGACAACTTTTTCTGAGGAGCTCCTTTCGCTGAAGTACGTTCGCTTCTTATTAAATCGTGCTGAACTTATTCACAGATCGCCCTGAAATTCCTGTCCATTCTTGACATGAAATTCTTTGATGTAAATTTGCTAGAGAGCATAACGCCTAACACAATATGACAAACGATATTCTCCTCTCGCAGATGAGCGGCATACCCTTCTCTTGACACTCCATGGTCAACGTCAAACACAAAGCAGACCCCTGTTCATCCAGGATCGCCTGGCAGTCACGGTTACGTTGTCTCTTGTGTCCACCGCGGCGATCTGCTGGGTCTCCATGTATTACCTGATGCCGATGCGGATGGCCTCCTCGGCTTCGGGAATGGGGATGACCACTAACGGAGTGGCCGCGATGGTTAGCACCTCGCTCACTCTTCCCCCGGTTCTCTTCTTCGACGCGCTCTGGGTGATAGGGATGGTGGCGATGATGTTCCCAGCGATGATCCCTCTACTCTTGGTGTACAACAAGGTTGTCACAAAGGCAGAAGCGAATCCGCAGCTTGCAAGAACTGTGGGAACCCCTTTATTCCTTGTGGGATACCTAGCAACTTATGCTCTCTTGGGCCTCGGAGCATACCTGTCCATCTCCGTTGCGCTGTTGATTGCTCCATCGTTCCCTTGGGTCGCTCAACTCTCCCTCGCGATTCCGAGCGCGGTGTTGATCGGGACGGGCATCTACCAGTTTACCCCCCTCAAGAACCGATGCCTTTCAAAGTGCATTTCTCCGCTGGGTTTCTTTTCAGTTCATGCAAAGAGGGGTCTTGCTGGAAGCTTTCAGATGGGTTTCAGTCACGGGTCGTATTGCGTCGGGTGTTGCTGGGCGTTCATGCTGGTGATGTTGGTAGTTGGAGCGATGAGTCTCCCGATCATGGGTCTGCTTTCTGTGCTGATCGCTGTGGAAAAGGTGGTAGCTCGGGGCTCAAGGCTGTACAACCTCGGTGTGGCGCTCCTCTTTGTCTTCCTGGGAGTCGTGGTTTGGCTGGTTCCGGGCTTGCTCGGGATGCTTTGATTTCAGATATGTATATCACTCGCCTTTCCAAAAAATTGGGAGGGCACAAGTTGCTCATGGCGATCTTATCCCTATCCCGAGAACTCTATTCTTTAAGTTAGGGCAAATAGGTCATCCCCAATTCTTACACACAGATTCTCTATCGGCTACCAGCATAGCATTTCAATAATATAATCCAGTGAATACTATACCCGCCTTTGACGAACGGATACGACATCCAGGAACCCGAACTGGAAGCGTTAATTATCTGCTCAATGCTCAGACAAAAACTAGTTCTCGAAATTGTTAGAACTCTTCGAAGGTATGTCTCTGTATCGCGCCCAACTCTAGTGGATTGCGGTCCCAAACTATGAAACTTTTGAATCAAAGAACTAATTATTGACCATGAGCTCGGGATCGTAGACTGCTAACCATTGTAAAGTGCTATCCACGGAATGGGCGCTGATATTATTCAGCTTTGGCTCGACAAGTATTGCAGAGACTGTTCGGAGCGAAGCCTCACGCGAGAGGAAGCGGTTCGCGCAATTGGAGAAATGGAATTTATCCTGAAACGGGAGATCGAGGATTTCCAGTTAGGTCGTTAAGGTTATCTCGCACTTCATATGCGTGTGATCGGTGTCGCAGTTTGGAGCAAGAAATTGTGTGTCGGAGCTCTCTCTCCCCCTTTCATGTTCAAAGGAATGGATAAGAGCATGCTCATGATCCAGACAACAAAATGGATGGGGGAACCTGGTTTTTTGGTATCCTCTCCGTCAATGATTGGCCACGAGCAAGAGTGGCGATCATCATCAGCGTTCCTGATACCGGGGGGAAGGATAGATTTGTCAGATCTCCGAAGAGTAAGAAACTCAAACGAAGATAGCCTCAATGAAGAGGAGAAGAAGGGAAGAAGAGACTATAGTTCCGAGCGCCGGCTGTTAGCCTTTAAATGCGATTGATGACCTCAAGGGGGCAGTATCATGCGAACCCGTGCCTTGCTGGGCGCTTTGCTCGTTCTTATTGGCTTGTTACTGCTGTTCCTTCTCAGGGATCTTTTGTTCAGGTTAATCGAGTTCGTAATCGGGTTTCTCGGCATTGTGATCGCTATCATCTTGATCATAGGAGGACTCTCGATGATCTTCTGGCGGCCGAGGGTAGTTTGGCGAATGTAGTACAGAGAAGTTGTCTATAGACGTTAATATGTATAGAAATGCTATTAGTTAGCCAAGGCGAATGCTCGGTGAGATCCCCAATGCAGCAGGACGCTCAGGCTGGCGGCGGTGGGGGAGAACACCGCCAGAGTGGCAGCAAAGAGCCTCCTGAAGCATCGGCCAACAACAAAAGGGATGAAGATGACAGGAAGGGAAGAGAGAGGCAGCAGCCACTGGAGGGAGTCGGAAACGACGAACACGGGGGAAGACGTAGGAATAGCATAATCAATTTCTTCAACACTCATCAGCTAACTTTCTCCCTGACCTACTCGATCCTGTTTGTACTCTCTGGGGCATTTTTCATTTTGGTGGCGTCGGGGCTTGCGCTATCAAGAAGTTTCGATATCCTCGAGGCCACCGTGGGCTCCTTCGGCGAGAGAGCCATCTTCGCCATCCTCGGAGTACTGCTCGTTGTCACTCCGTTCTTCCTGAACAGTTTTGTGTTTCAATCCCTCAAGCACGAAAGGGATCTTCGCATAAGAGCTGAAAAGTCCACGAGAGAAGCTCAGTTACTGCAGGACATACTCGCGCACGACATCAGGAATTACAACCAGGTTTCGAAGATGAGCGCCGAGCTGATCAAGGAGGAACTCGCTGGGAACGAGAGCGTCGAGCAACTCGTCTCGAGCCTCCTTGCTTCGATAGAGGGATCCACGCAACTCGTGGAGAGAGCGAAGATGCTCGGGCGGGTGATCTCGGACAAGGATCTGGCGTTCCATCCCGTGAACCTGCTGGAGTCGATCAGGCTCGCCGTCGAGCTCGTCACCGGGGCGCACCCGGAGAGGAAGGTCAACGCCGTGGTGAAGCTAGGGCAGAAACCGATTGCGCCGCTCATGAGTCTTGACCCAAGGCAGCACGAAGAAATTGAGGCGATGGCCGACAACCTGATCGACGAGGTATTTGCAAATCTCATCTCCAACTCGGTCAAGTACACGGAGGACGGTGAGGAGGTTTTCCTCGCGATCGAGATAAGCAAGGTCAATGACAGAGAGTTGAAGCGCGCGTGCTGGAAGGTCGCGATCGCCGACACCGGCAAGGGGATCCCGGATGATTTGAAGCATTCGCTCTTCTCCAGATATCTTGAGGGAGCCAAGGGGAGCGGTCTCGGGATGTCGATTGTGCACGCGCTCGTGGTCGGAAGGTACGGCGGGAGGATCCACGTCAGGGACAGGATAGAACACGATCACACGAAAGGCACGCTAGTCGAACTGTGGATTCCCGCGGCCTAGCGTCTGACCTTCCCGAGCGGGGTGGCGCTCGGTGTACGGTACACCTTGCTCCTACCGTCCTCGAAGCTTGGTTGCTCGGTTACGAGTTTGTTTGCTTTCAGGTACTCTATCGCCTTCTGCACTGTCCTCCTCGGGAGCTGCGTCATCGATGAGATTTCCCTCTGATCGATCGGCTGGTAGTGCCTGATCACAAACATGACGAATTTCACCGAGGGACCTCCCCCGGCTAGGCCACCGGTCGGCCTGTCTATCCCAAAGGTGTCGAACCGGAGGCCGAGTCTTTCCGATTGGAGGGCGGCGATGGAGTTGAGCGAGACGTTCCCCAGGTTCACCCCGGGACCAAGCTCGGAGATTAGGGCGGCCTGCTGGGTCTCGGACGGAGCCTCGAAGATCAGGCGTTCGTGGTCGATGGATTTCGTGATCGTTCGGAGCATCGGCCACTTGATCTCTCCGTTCTCATCGTAGATACCCACTCCCCTTCCCCGCTCCCTCCCCTCCAGGATCACCTTGAGCGGGTCTAGAGCAAATCCCGCATCGATCCGAGCGAGCGTCTCCGCGAGTGAAAGCTGGGCGGAGGGGTCCTTCTTACCCACCGCCACCAGGAACTCAAAGTCTTTCGATTTAACCGACTTGACAATCCTTTGCCTCTGTTCAGTCGTGATGTCTATAATCCCATCCGAGATCTCCACGATGTCAAACCCGAGCCTCTTTGCTCTCACGAGCATCGATTCCATCTGACCGTGGAAGACCGAGTACTCAAGGAGCGTGCCGGACATTGACACCTTGACGCCGTGGCGTTTGTAAAACTTGATCCTCGCGGCGATCGCATCCTCCTTCCACACCAGCGGAAGGCCCCATCCAATCTCCACAATGTCAACATACTCCGAGACCTGATCGAACTCCTGCTCGATCAACCCAGAGAGCCGGTCGATGACCATCGTCAGGCCGTTCCGGCGCAAAACCCTTGGCATGTGTTAGGCGAACGAGGCGGGGCGTATCTATTCATTGCGCACAAGAAAGCTAGTAAGCGGCTCGGTTCGCGTAATTTTTGCGTCTCCTCTCCCCCGGTCTCCGCTACGGAGCGCCAGTCTGTTTCAAGTTAAGTTAGGATCGAAAAGAATCCTAAATAGAAAAATGCGACCAACAAACCGGTTCGATCCGTTTCAAGCAATGGGTGGAAAAAAGGAAGGGAGGGAGGGAGAGGAGTGTGGTCCGGTCTTGGAGGCATGCGCCCAGAGAAGAAGGTTCAAAAGCTCCAATCTCGAGCTATCAATGATTCTCTGGAGTTGGGGGAGTTGTTCCCCTGTTCAAGAGAAAGATGCCAATCGATAATTGCAAAAAATTTTCCCCCCAAGAGGGAGGCCGCAAACAGATACACTTTGCTGAATAAGGAAAGAGGAGAAGAACAAGAAGGTGGTACGAGGCCATCAAATCTTGTACTCCGCTTGGTGTCGCTGAACCACCTTGTCAACGACGGATCCACCACGCTCATAGCGAGTTTGTTCCCTGCCGCGATAATCGCGTTTGGTTTTTCCAAATTCGAGGTGGGAGTGCTCGTGGCCGTGGGATATCTCGTGAACATGATCTTTCAGCCGCTGACCGGGCGCTACTCTGAGCGATTCGAATCTCGCAATCTCTTGTCCCTTGGGATCTCCATAATCGCGGTTTCCATGATTATGTTCGCGCTGTCGTCCACTTTTGCATCGATGCTCGTCGCAATCCTCGTCCTCCGGTTCGGTTCGAGCTTCTTCCATCCTGTCGGTGTATCCGCGATTTCGAGGAACTACTCCGGCCCGTGGCTTGATCGCTCGATGGGGATACAAAGCGCATTTGGGAACCTCGGGATACTGCTCGTCTTCCTCATCTCAGCCCCCCTCTACGTCCTCTTTGGGTGGCAAGCTCCCTTCCTGCTCTACGCCACGCTGGACGTTGCAACGGTCGGCGTGACGCTGTTTTTCTTCTCAAAGGCTATCGCCGCGGTCGGTGGCAGGCTGCAAGCTCAAGAAGCGACGCACGAAGGAAAAAATGAGGAAGAGGAGGAGAAGAAGGAGGAGAAACCAAGATCTGACGTCGAAAAAGATCAAGGCGAGAAGATCGGCGGACGGTTGGGACTGCCCCCTTTCTTCCTCGTTTCGTCATTTGTTTCAGGAGGCTCATTTGCAGTTTTCTCCAACTACGGTAACATACTCCTGTTCGATGCAAAGTTCGGAGTTTCCACCTCCAACTTTATCATGGCAGCTTGGGTCCTGAGTGCTTTCTTCGGGGCGATCCTGACGGGATACCTGACAAGGAGACTGAGTCGAAACGTGATCCTCCCGTTGAGCTTTGCGCTCTCGAGCGTATCGGCGCTGACCTTCTCGTTGCTTTCAAAGAACCCGCTCGCGATAGTCGCCTCGCTTCTGATGAACGGCTTCTTTCTGTCCATCACGTACCCCGCCACGTACTCGGAGCTCTCGGCGCATCTCGGGCTCGGGTCGAAGAGAAAGGGGGCGGCCTTTGGGATCTTGTTCTCGAGTCAGATCGCCGGGGCGTCGATCATGGGATTTCTGTCCGGGTACATAGCGGATACGTTCTCACTTCATCTTGCTTTTGAGCTGGTCTTCGGATTGCTTGTATTTGCTTCGTGCTTTGCTTATCTATGGACGAAGCGGAATATGAAGAGGAGCCTCAAACGGTCAGAGACGAAGGTTGTGGACTAGAATGATTCCAGTACGGCCAAAGGACAACTCTGAACTTACGGAGGAAGAAAAACAGGTGGTGCTTCGAGCCCTGGGATACTACCAGGTACACCTCTTTGACGAAATGGCGTCAAAGAAGGAGAATGATGCGAGCTCGCTGCGAGCGGAGTCGCAGCTCGCGACGAGCGCGATAAAGAAAATCCACAAAACGATTGAAAAGTAGTACGCGGACTGGACTAGATCTTTTTCTCGCTCGAGCTTGTCTCCGGCGTCGGGGCAGGAGAAGGAGAAGAAGATGAAGTTGTGGAACTCACTGAGCTCGTGGTTGCGGGTTCCGGTTCGAGAGGAACCGGAGGGGGAGTCGTGGCCATGACGTACCCGATCCATCCCAGTATCGCAAGTAAAGCAGCAACTGCTATGAACGCCGTGATCTCGAGCACCTTCAGCGCGATTGCATCTGAAAATGCAAACATCAAAACTCCGTAAACAAGAACGCCAATTATCGCTCCAATCACGAGTGCGGCGCCGATTGCTCTGTCACGTGCCATAAAGACCGTCCACTTCGCTACAGCGAAGAAGAAATTCGATATATATGCTTTCTACACTCGCGGCCGGAGTCCGGTAAAGAGAGTTCGGTGTGCCGTCTTTTGGATCCGTGGGACATTTTTTTAATATAGACATACGGTCTCCAGTTGACGCCGCGAAGAAGATTTGCATTCCCCTTGATGAAGAAGAAGAACGACAACAACGATGACGACGCCGAAGATAACGCGATCGACTACGACGGCTCCCGCAGGAGCGGGCCGGCAGTAAAACAGGACGGGAAGGAAAGGGACGGTGCAGCAAAAGCAGGTGGAGGAGCGGATCAAGAAAGGCGCGCTACCCCCGCGCAGCCAGATCTCATCGACGCGGAGCTCCGCGGAAGAACTCTCCGCGCATATCTCTTCATCCTGAAGAGCCAAAAGGCGATCGGCGTCAGAGAACTTCAGCGATCCCTCGGACTATCGAGCCCGAGCGTAGCATACCACCACCTCGACAAGCTCACTCGGATGGGGTTGATTGAGAAGGATCAATACGGGGAGTACGTTCTCGTCCGGAACGTGAACGTCAACGTCCTCCAGGCGTTCACTCAGGTTGGAAGGTTGCTCGTCCCACGTTTCATCTTCTACGCGGTATTTTTCACGACGCTGCTCTTGGGTTACGTCGTGATCTTTCTTGGAAGCCTGAATTCCTTCGCGGTGGCGTTCGGAGTTTTTGCGTCAATCTTTGCGTGGTTTGAGACGTACAGGACCTGGAAGAAGCGGCCGTTCTAGGGAGCGGGAGGAGGGCGTGCCTCTTCACCGGTGGACTGGGCCTTGTCTTTGTTCTTGTTCTTCTTCGTAGTCCTATCGGTGATGCCCCAACGCGCCGAAGCGGAGTAGACGATCAGCGCTATCACCACCAACAGTATCAGCGCGGCGGTGTAATTCAGCGCGGTCATAAACACGGAGGAGATCACCATGAGGATGAGTCCCCACGAGACGTAGTAGAACCTTTGAGTAGAGTCGGCGAATGCAAGAGCGTAGGCAACCGTCCAAAGGCCAAATAGGAGTAGTGAAAGAAAGAGCGTGGATCTGATCGTCAAAACGCCCAACAGAAGGGCGACGAACGGTGCGATGATGGCTATCGCGGATCCTTCGCCGTAAAGCAATGGTTTAGCCAAAGAACCACTTGTACCTTGAATTGTAATGGAGCGCAGGTTGTATTTATGCAAATTACCATCCAAGAGAAAGAGCACTTGAGAAGTAAGGGAGAGAAGGGGGGAAGAGAGGCAGAGCGAATGGCCTCCGCATCCACCGCGGCACCGTCGTCGCTTTATTTTCCCACGAATCAAACGCTTACTGCTAGAGCAGGCATACACACATGGGAGCAGCCAAACCTATAG
>Ga0070737_10001989_pt1 | contig 26181 bp, 22 predicted proteins | sample Coa_R1_10_FD_66438 | JGI IMG/M metagenome (GOLD analysis project Ga0070737, IMG submission 66438) | Surface soil microbial communities from Centralia Pennsylvania, which are recovering from an underground coalmine fire - Coalmine... | ecosystem: Environmental > Terrestrial > Soil > Unclassified... | reverse complement strand
GGCCTAGATGCGCGCTCTTGGGGAAGGTATACGTCTTGACCGCTGCGCCGTGCGCCCGCCATCGATCCGCCAGATGGGTGGCCATCAGGCTGTTGATGGCATCGTCGTTCTGGTTGAGTATCATGATGATCGAATGGGTGGCGGGCGGCGTGGTCTGCGCCGCGCGCATGACATCCGCGCCCATCCGCATCACGGTCGCCAGGCTGCGGGTGGAAAAGCCGTAGTAGCCATAATCCGGGCCAGCCTTGAACGGGCGGATGCTCTGCGTCATGATGTTGGGGATAGTTGAGAAGATGTTCATCACCGCCCGATTCGCTCCATCGTTGATGGGCGACGGAAGCTGCGGGAGGATGCCCAGCAACGGAGCGATCACTACGGCGAGGTCAATCCCCGTATGAAACTGCGCCAGCCATGCGGCGATTGTTGCGCCAGCGGAGATGCCCAGCACGGTGACACGCCTGCCAAGCCCCTGGGCGATGTTGGTCACATTCTCACCGTAAGCTTTGAGTTCTTCTACGGTCAGCCCGGCCAGCGCCTTGGTGTTGCGGTCGGCCAGGCCGTTGCGCGGCTGGCGCGGGATCAGCACGTTGTAGCCGCGTTCATAGAGCAGCGGCGCGAAGTCGCTGAACTGCTCCGGACAGTTGGTCATACCGTGGATCAACACGATGGCGTTCTCGGTCTGTTGGCCGTGGGTCAGCGCGCGCGAATGGCAGACAGAGTTGACATCGGGGCCGTCGAGCGCCTCCAACGCGGCAATCTGCTCCATCGCTGTGGCATAGTCGAATGTTTGCGCCATCATGACACCTCCTCTTCGCCGGATTCTTCGCTCTCTTCGTCTATCTCTACTTCATCTTCGGCCAGCGGAACCTCCTCGGCCAGCGGAGCCGTTCCCCAGAGCGCAGGCGCAGTGGGCGCCTTCTGCGTGACAGGCGCGGCCTGCCTGAATTGCACTGGTCGTGGGGGAATCTCGAAGCCACGTCCGCTCAGTAATTCTTCGATGGTGCGAATCTGGATGCGCGGCCACTTGTGGTCGCCATGCGGGCCGGGCCAGAGCGTAGACGTATAGAAACCCGCGCTATTGGCCTCATCCTTCATATCGCGCGTGGGAGCTTCCAGGCAGATATACAGGCCAAGCGCAGCTTTCTCACGATCCAGCACGCCTTTGAGATCGCGGATGTGCGACGAGGTGACATGCCCGCTTTTCACCTGGACGATGATCGTTTCGCGTTTGCGGTTTGTTCCGTCAAGAAACGAGATGATCCCATCTATGCCCTTATCCGCCCCCTTCTTGGACTTTTGCTCCTGGCCCTGCGCGGTGGCCTCAAGCAGCGAGACCGCCCAATATTGGAACTGGTAGCGATCATCCAGCGCAAGCTGGCGCGCGCCCGCCACATCGGTCGGCTCGCCGATCACCCGATACGCCTGGTTGGCGTCGAGGCCAAACATGGATTTGAGGCGGCTTTTCATCAGCGAGATCGCCAGATGGGTGATGTCAATTCCCAGCCAGTGGCGGCCAAGCGCCTGCGCCGCACAGATCGCCGTCCCACAGCCGCAAAAGGGATCGAGCACGACTTCGCCCGGATTGCTTGACGCAGCGATGATGCGTTCGAGTAGCGTCAGCGGCTTTTGCGTGGGGTAGCCCAGCCGCTCCTGCGCCATCGCGTTCACTGGCGGAATATCATCCCACACGTCTTGCAGCGGCACACCCGGCATCTCATCCAGGTAGCGGATATATTCCGGCATACCTGATTTCGTAAAGCGGATACGTCCAGCCGCCAGCAGCGCATCCATCTTATCCTGCGTCAGCGACCACATCCGCCCTTGCGGGGGGCGTTTGCCCTGCCACTCATAGATGCCCGCGTTTGAGCCATGACCTGGGGCTGTGAGGTTATCCAGCCTATAGCGGCGACCTTTGTCGTCAGTCAGGCGGTAGTGACTGGTGGTGTACTCCTTGGAGTAGGGAGCATAAACCGTGTTCCAGGTGTACTCATCGGATTTACTGTAGAACAGCACGATGTCGTGGATACGTCCTGGGCGCTTGGGGTCGTTGTGCGCGGAGGTGCGCTTCCAGACGATCTCGCCACGGAAGTTGGCCGGGCCAAAGATCGCATCCAGCACGACTTTGAGGTAGTGGCTGGCGCTGGGGTCGCAGTGGAGATAGAGCGAGCCGGTCGGCTTCAGCACGCGATGCAGTTCGATCAGCCGCTGCGTCATCATCACCAGATACGCCGTCAGATCGTTCCGCCCGATAAACGAGACCAGCGCATCGAGCATCCTGGCGACATCTTCGGGCGCGCCGGTCAGTATCTCCTCGCGGGCGCGGTTGGCGCCGTCATCCCAGTGCCAGGTATCGGTGAAGGCTTTGATCTGCGCGGCTGACTTCTGACCCGATTGCTCACGAAAGATCACGTTGTAGTCGGCGTTGGAATTGAATGGCGGATCGAGATACACCAGGTCAACGGAGTTCGCGGCGATGTGGTGGCGGAGGATGTCGAGATTGTCGCCATAGTAAAGCGTATTCGTCGGCTGATCCGGCATATAGGCAAATCCTCTCCCTGACGCATGTGTTGTGCAGTTACTATACAACAGAAGCTCCCGCCGCAGCGGGGGAGGGTCAGGGGTAATGAGGGGACGGTGGGCTGCCCAGATATGGTACGCTATACATGCCATTTTGCCACACGACACAGCCATCCGGAGAAAGCACACCATCCATGCCAAAGCGAACCACCACCAGCGCCAAAACGCCTGATACATCCACTACCACATCACCACATTCCAATCGCGACGCTACCCCAACCATCATCGTTGTTGGGCTGGGGCCAGGGCGCTGGGAAGACCTCACCATCGAGGCGCGCGAAACGTTGGAGCAGGCTACAAGCGTTCTCTGCCGCACCACGCGCCACCCCACCGTAGGCGCCCTGCGTGCGCGCCGCCCTGACCTTGCCATCGAATCGTTTGATGAACTCTATAACACGGCGGAGAGCTTCGCCGACCTCTATCCCTCGATGGCGCGGCGGCTGCTCGACCTGGCGCAGGCATCGTCCGGCCGACCCATCATCTACGCCGTGCCGGGGCATCCGCTGATCGGCGAAGAGTCGGTGCGACTGTTGCGTGGGCTGGCAGTGGAGCACGGCGCGCGTGTGCGGCTGGTGGCTGGCCTCTCGTTTGTCGAGCCGGTCTGCGCCGCGCTCGATCTCAATCCGCTTGAGCGCGACCTGCAACTGGTGGATGCCACACTGCTTGCCGAGACGCCCGCTCCTGCGCTGATGGGCGCGATCCTGCCCACGCGCCCTGCGCTCGTCGCGCAGGTGTATAATCGGCGGCTGGCGAGTGGCGTCAAACTTGCGCTCAGCGAACTCTACCCGGACGATTGGGAAGTGACGCTCGTACGCTGGGCCGGTCTGCCCGATGACGAGCAGGTGGATCGCCTGCCGCTCTACGCGCTGGATCGCGACGAGCGCGCTGACCACCTCACCACGCTCTATGTGCCACCGCTCGATCCGCTGGCCGCCACGCGCGTTCCCGAAGGGCTGCGCTACGTGGTGGCGCGGCTGCGTGCGCCGGATGGCTGCCCGTGGGATCGCGAGCAGACACATCAATCGCTGCGGCGCTACGTGCTCGAAGAAGCCTATGAGGTGGCCGAGGTAATTGACGAGTGGGATGGCGGGCCGGAGGTGGCCGAGCATCTCGCGGAGGAGCTTGGCGATCTGCTGCTTCAAGTCTATTTGCAGGCGCAGGTGGCCGAAGAGGAAGACCTGTTTCATGTGGGCGATGTCTACCAGAGCATCACTGAGAAGCTGATCCGGCGGCATCCACATGTGTTTGGCGATGTCAGCGTCAGCAACGCGGCCCAGGTGGTGCGCAATTGGGAAGCGATCAAACGCGAGGAGCGCGCCCGCAAGAGCCAGCAATCCGAAGAGCCAGCCGAGGCGCTTGCGCCTGAGAGCGCGCTGCACGGCGTGCCAAAGAGCGCGCCTGCGCTCTATCAGGCGTATGAACTGAGCCACAAGGCGGCAAAGGTCGGCTTCGTCTGGCCGACGCACGACGACGCGCTGGCGAAGGTCGCCGAGGAGGCGCACGAACTAATCGCAGCCGTGGAGGCGCACAAGCAAGAGGAGGCCAGCGCAGAGCTTGGCGATCTGCTCTTCGCCCTGGCCGCCTATGCCGAACGACTGGGGCTACGCCCAGAGGAGGCGCTCGAAGGCGCAAATCGGCGTTTCCGGCGGCGCTTCGCCGCAATGGAGGCGCGCGCCCATCTCGAAGGCCGTCCGCTCTCCTCGCTGACCATCCCCGATTGGCTGGCGCTCTGGGCCGATGCCAAAACCGCGACGAATGGAGAAGATCACGCGGATCGGGATCAATCGCCCTCTATCGCGCGGCGCGAAACGGCGGTATAATCTTTGTGCCCATGGCGCGTTTTGCACTCATCTCTCACTGGGAAGGGAACATCGTCATATGAGTTGGTTTCGCTGGTTGCGCGGGAAAAATCGCCAGACTGTCACAGCCACCGCTGGTTCCAGGCCGGGGACGACCGGCGCGCAGCGGGGCAGCGGCGGCGAACAATATGAGGTGTATGGCGAGCGGCGACACCTGGCCGACGCGCCCTATGTGCTGCCAAGCGACGATCAGGAGATCAACCGGCTCGACTTCCAGCATTTCATGCTGCGCTACACCTTACGGGGCAACTACGCCGCGCCGGTGGTGTCGCCGCATAGCATCCTCGATGTGGGCGCGGGAACGGGCCGCTGGGCAATGGAGATGGCGCAATACTTCCCCGACGCCAACGTGATTGGCGTGGATGTGACACCGCCGCCCGCCGACCGCGAGAACGCCTCGTTGGGCGCGGGCCTGGATGTGCGCCCCGACAACTACGCCTTTGTGCAGGGCAACATTCTCAACGGTCTGCCCTTCGCCGACGGCAGCTTCGATTTCGTGCACCAACGGTTGCTGCTCTTTGCCATCCCCAAAGAGAGTTGGCCAGCCATCACGCGTGAACTGGTACGGGTGACACGCCCCGGCGGCTGGATCGAACTGGTGGAGACCGGCCCACAGCAAAACGGTGGCCCGGCGATGGATAAGATTGTCGAGTGGATTACTGTAGCGAGCAACAAGCGCGGCGTCGATCCGCTGCTCGGCCCACATATCGGCGGCTTTTTGCAAGGCGCTGGCGTGGCGAACGTGACGGCGAAGGCGATTACGCTGCCGGTGGGGAACTATGGCGGGCGTGTGGGCAAGCTCGCCGAAACCGATGTGTTTGGGGTGGTTGGTGGCGTAAAGGCGCTGGTGGTTTCGCAGGGCATCACCACCGCCGAGGCGTATGATGAGGCGATGGCGCAGGCGCGCGCCGACCTGGATCGCTATCAATGCTATCTGCCATTTTATATCGCGTTTGGCCAGCGCCCTGCCTAGCGTTACGCCGGGTGTTTATCCGCACGACAAGGCGCTTCCAACTATCTCGCTTGCAAGAAACAAGGAATGATACGTGTATACGATTTGTGTGTTTGCCGGTTCTCATACCGGGAAGCCAAGCCACTACGCTGAGGCGGCTACGGCGCTTGGCGCTGAGATCGCCCGGCGTGGCATTGAGCTGGTGTATGGCGGCGGCGGCGTGGGCCTGATGGGCCTGCTGGCGGAGTCTGCGCTCGATCACGGAGGACGAGTGATCGGCGTCATGCCGGAGGGTCTGTTCAGTACAGAGGCGGCGCATCGCCAACTGACCGAGTTTTACCAGGTTGGCTCGATGCACGAGCGCAAAAAGCTGATGTCCGATCTGGCCGACGGCTTCATTGCGCTGCCGGGTGGCTTTGGCACCTTTGACGAACTGGTGGAGATTATTACCTGGGCGCAGATTGGCATTCACCACAAGCCCATCGTCCTGCTCAACATAGATGACTACTTTGCGCCGTTCTTCGCGCTCATCAAACGCGCCGTCACTGATGGATTCATCCAGCCGGAATATACGCAATTATTCGGCGTCGTTGACGATGTTCGGTCGGCGGTTGATCTGGTGGAGGCCGCATTTGCTGACCATGCCGCGCTCCAACCACACCTGGCTCCCGTTGTGGAAGACGAGACGATGAGCGCCAACGGAGCCAGCGCAACCGCCGGAATCGTTGGCCGCAATGGCGCGCATTCTTCCAAAGCGCCTGCCGCTGCGCCTCGAACGCCTCAGGGGTCAAGGCAACGACATGGCAAGCATGCGCCAATTCCCACCAAACACGACGCGGGTAAGCCGCCCCCTGCGCCATGACACCCATCATGACACCCATAAAGCATGTGGCGTCTCGCGCAGATTGGCGCGTCTGGGCGCTGGCATGCGATCTGTGCGTATGGGGGTGCGCTGGTCTGCTTTTGTGGCCGACGCGCAGGCTGAGACGTTTCTGGAAGCGGAGAGTTCTAATGTAGGAAGCTTAACAGGACGTTTCGCAGGGAACTTGACGAAACGGCAAGAATGCTTGATAATACAGGTGAGAGGATAACGTTGCGCCGGTCGCCGCAACCCCCGCAGGCGGATGAGGCCGCGAGACCGCTGTGAGCAACACTCTCACCAAATCGTGTGGCAAAACGTAGATCAGGTAGTGATCATTCAACGCCACAGCATGTTCCACAACCACCGGGCGCATTTGGCGAGAACGGGCGCGGCGTCAGTTTTGGCGCATTGGCGTATGGGATAAGACATACACGCTGCGAAGAATTGCGAAAGGCCGCGAGGCTATCGGGACTATTTCGATACGTTCGATACGTTCGATACGTTCGATACGTTCGATACGTTCGGTATGCGAGAGAGATTGGGTGGGCGCACGGCGCGATGAAGAGCCAGCGCCAGCATGACCGCCCAGGCGCCGCATGATGCGGTGGGATGTGGATGGAACGGAACAGGTATTTCACATTTGAATATGCAACACTCTTCATCTATCTGGGATGAGCGCCCTCCTTCGGCAGTTCTCACTATGCGCGCATCTGAGCGTCGTGGCGCAGTACCCCAAACGGCGCCAGATCATCAGCAGTTTGTACGCTCTGACGCGCAAACCTGGCGCGCATGGAGCGCGTGGCCCAGCCATCCGGCTATTCAGCCGCCACTCCCGCGCATGGCGCGCTCCGATCCTGCGCATCCCGCAAACACTCAGGGAGCTTCCATCGTACACATACAGGAAGCGCCCATGCGGCGTGATCACCAGGAGCCGAGAGATCAGCGCGATCAGCATGAGCAGCATGAGCAACGAGGCGAACGCGCCCTCCATATGCGGCGGGCTGGATCAGGCGCACCACACGCCAATCGCGCCAATGCGCGAGGGGGAAGCCAACTGCCCTCACGGCCCCCGATCTCAACGTTTTCAGCGCAATCTTCGCTCGTCTCTGCGCCCATCTCTTCCGCGCTGAGCCTGCTCAACGCGAGCGCGGTGCGGCAAGCGAAACCATCCGAAGGCGCCGAGCGGCCTGTCTCTGCGCAAACGCCCCAGGCGCCAAGCGCGCTCGTGCGGACACGGCTGCGCGCGCCCTATATGCCTGCGCCGTTGGCGAACGGGCGGCCGGACGCTGCGCCAGTGGTGCGCCGCTTTAGCGTGCCAGCGGCGCAGCGTCCGGACGCTGCTTCAGCGCCCACGCCGCGCCCTCTGGCTGCTCCACATCTGCGTCCACATTTTGGCGGGGCCTCAGGCGTGCGGCGCGCTCCCATGCGTCCGCAGCGACTTCCATCGGCGCGCTTCGGCGCTCGTGGCGGCCTGGCGCCGCAGATTATTCTGCCCCCCGGCATGACGATGGAGCAACGCGCCCAGGCGATGAAAGATTTCCCACCAGACCTGAATTGGCCGCCCAACTTCGACGATTGGATGATTGACATCGTGCGGAGGCGTGCACTACGGCTCAATGGAGGCGCACGGCGGCGCGGCTCGCTTGGTTCGGTGCGTGCGGTTGACCTCGCGCTCATTCTTCAGCGTTCAGCCGACGCTGAGGGCCGCTGGCGCTGCGCCATCTGCCATCAACCGCTGACGCTTGCCGATCTCTCGTTCGATCACATTGTCGCGCTGGCCGATGGTGGCGAACACGCCGCGTACAATCTTGCGCCGACTCATCGCAAGTGCAATGAGATGAAGGGGTCGGAGAAGGCGCAGTTCCGCGAACAGGCGCGCGAACGCTGGCTTTCCGAGTGGGCGACGGCTCACAGCGGAGCGGCGCCACGCGCTACGGCACGCCGCCTGCCATCCTCGCCCACGCGCCCCCGCCGCTTCGCCTGAGCGAAGCGGAAAGCATCATGAGGCATAGAGTACGTCTACGCGCCCCTATCACTCCGAGTTAACGGTATCGATTAACCAGTCGGAGCCATAGTTCGTCACGGTGAGCGAATAGGTGATGGTGTTCGTTGGCTGATCGGCGCGCGTCACCGCGACCACCACAGTTGCGGAGCTACCTGCGTTCTGCGTCACCTGGGTGATGCGCGCTGTCAGCACCTTGCCATAGCGCGCGTCGTCGGTGCGCAGGCCGCTCTCGAAGAGCGATTGCGACGAGGGATCGTTGCGGCTGGCCGACATGAACTGCCACGCCTGGGTGTAGTTTTGCTGGCGCAGCGCATTGAAGTAGCCGTTGACAGTGGCCTGTGGCGACGATCTGTCAATTGGCGCGAAGAGCTGGCTGGCGACGGTTGCCAGAATGATTGCCACAACCAGCACAATCGCCAGGAGAACGCTCCAGATCACCTGCGCGCGTGAAAAACGCCCAAACGCCTTTTTGCCATCTTTCCTACCGGGCTTTTTCTCATCCCCCTCGCGATTCTCCTGGTCGCCGATAACGGAAAGCGTGTGGTTGGTCGGCTTCTCAGGCTGCTTTGCAGGAGACCTGAGCGAACCAGGCGAAGACGCCGCCGTACCTGTCTGAACGGGCGTTGGCGCTTGCTGCACGACAGGATATGGTGGGGATGAGGACGAAATTGATGACGGGCCAGATGGAGTTGGCATGACCGGACGTGTCATTGCGGGCGGCGGCGAGGGAGCCGCCCACGGCGCGTTAGGCGCTGAGGCAGCCGATGGGCCGGATGGCGATGGGCGCGGACGTGGCGACGAAGCAGCCTGGGGGCGTGAATTGCTAAAAGGCCCAGACGGTTCAGAGAATCCAGAAGACCTGCCCAGCATCCCCGACGCCGACGAAACGTTTCCCAAAGGCGGCGCCGAAGCCGGACGCGGCGTATTTTGAGGATGAGGGGAATTTGGCCCGGATGTCGCTCCCAGCGCGCCCGTTTGCCCTATCTGCCCCAGGCGCCCGCCTGAGCGTAGGCCATCGGTGAAGCCACCTGGCATGTTGGCGCGCGGGGGCGTGTTTGTCTGAGAAGGCTGAGCGGGCTGCAAAGCGCCTGTTCCATAGCTCTGCACCGCAGGAACCAGCGCCCTGGCGAACTCAAGGATGGATTGGAAGCGGTCGGCAGGGCGGATGGACAGCGCGCGCCAGATGGCGGCGTCGGTGTAGGCGCTGAGGGCAGGGTTGAGCTTGCGCGGATGGGGCATCTGTACATCGAGCGCGATCCGCTCGACGGCGGTTGGTGGAATCTGCCCGGTGAGCAACTGATAGAGCGTGGCGCCCAACCCATAGACATCCGACCAGGGGCCGGTGGGGCCGCCCGCGCTATATTGCTCCGGTGGAGCATACCCTTCGGTGCCTGCCTTGCGTACAAAGGTCGCCGTGCGGTTGGCCCCCGGCAGATGCTCCTTGGCGATGCCAAAGTCCACCAGCACGGGATGCCCGTCGGGCGTAACGATGATATTCGACGGCTTGACATCGCGGTGCAGGATGGGCGGTGTGCGTGTGTGCAGGTATTGGAGGGCGTCGCAGATGGGAAGTATCCAGTGCAACACCTCTTGCTCAGGCAGGGGCGCCCCGCCTCCGCGCATCAAAATCTGTTCGAGGTTATCGCCGTCCACAAAGTCCATGACAAGGTAGACGCGCCCACCCCACTCAAAGCTCTCGCGCACTTTGGGAATGTGGTTGTGGTCAAGCTCTTGCAGCCAGCGGCTTTCCAGCTCGAATTGCTTGCGGGCGCCGGGGGATTGATCAATCAGTTCTTTGAGCGCATAGACGTTGTGTTTGCCGTAGATGACATCCACCACCTGATAGACGGTGCCCAGACCACCCTGGCCAACGATCTCCAGAATGCGGTAGCGATCATGCACGACAACGCCCGGCGAGAGCGGAGCAGCCGCATCGAACGCCATGTATGCCATACCAGCCACCGCCTCCCCCTAAACTGGGTTGCCTTGTCTCGTCTGTCTCGTCGCTTGTCTTTTCGTCTCTCAGAGTTACGTGGTAGTACGCGCGATGTTGTGTTGGTGGTACGATGAACGCCAGTGGACAGGCCAAACTTAACTGGCCCTCAGTATAGCGAAGGGATGCCCGCGCGTCAATACTCTAGGCCAGATGGCGCATATGGCCAAGCAGCGCGTGATCGCCGAAACGCTTATTGCTTATTAAGGAGTATGCCTGTGCAAGACGCCAGCCACCAGCAGCCTGATCTACCGGAAACCGCACCGCATACTCCACAGAACCCGACATCACTACGCGGCGACTTTGCGCGGGTTGATACCTCGCCCGACCCTGCCGCGTTTGTGCGCTACCTTTCGGTGGAAGCGAAGGTAGGGATGCGCCTGCTGGATGTTGGCTGTGGGATCGGCGACGATGTGCGAGGCGCTGGCGCAGATCGTTGGCGCGAGCGGCCGTGTGGTCGGCCTGGACAACAGCGAGACGATTCTGGCCGTCGCGAAAGAGCGTACGCCAGACAGCCTCTCCTGTGAGTTTCTCCTCGGCGATGTGCATCACTTGCCCTTCGCCGACGCGACATTTGATGGCTGCCGCGCCGAGCGCGTACTGATTCACAGCGATGATCCATCTCGTGCGCTGACTGAGATGGCGCGAGTCGTGCGCCCTGAGGGGTTGGTCGTCGTCACCGAGCCTGACCTCGATGCGCTCGTCTTCCATGCGAACAACTCCGATGCTGTGCGCCGCCTGACTCACTGGCACAGCGACAGGGTGCGCCAGGGGACGATTGGTCGCCGCCTGCCAGAGTTGTTTAGCCGCGCCGGATTACAAGATGTGCGTATCTTTCCCTCAGTCGCGCTCAGTACAATACTTTCGCTGTATCCCCAAACGCTGCTCACCCGCACGCAACAGCACGCCGTCATCACCGAGCAAGAAGCGGAAGAGTTGCGAGAGGAGTGGCTACGCCGAGAACGCGAGAGAAGCTATCTGGAATATGGCGTATTCTTTACAGTGGTTGGGTGCAAAGCATAGAGTTGGCTTGATGGACGCGCCATACGTATATACACGTATGGACATTGTATACACGTATGGACATTGTTCTTCGTCCAGCAGGAGCGCGCCCAATGGCTTCGTCACCCCCATCACCCTCGCCTTCACCTTCCTCCGCTCCGCAGCCTACCTCGCCTGTCTTGCCTGCAAAGCCAACGGGCGGCGATGCGCAATCTCCCGTTACACCTACGTCTGTGCGGAAGGCTCCTAAGTCGGTTTCCGCCGCTGCCACATCCGCAACCAGGCAAAGCTCCACCGCACGCAAACGCACAAAGGAAAAGGAAAAGGAAACCGCATACCTGCCGGATGTGACGCAGTTGAGCATCGCGACGGGTGGCGCGCTACTCGTCGGGCTGCTCTATTTGGCGCTGCCGCCGCAGGTCGTCCTGGGGCCACGCTGGCTGCCGCTGGTGATCGAGGCGATTCTGCTGGCGCCGCCCATCATCGCGCTCTTCACCGACCGCCGCGTGCTGCCCTATCGTCTGGGGCGGGCGCTGGCGATTGCCCTCTTAGCGGTGGTGACAATCGCCCAGATCGGCTCAATCACCCTGATGGTAATCAATCTGCCGCAGTTGCCACAGGGCGGACAACTCTTGCGTGCGGCTGCGTTGATCTGGGGTTTGAATGTGTTGGTGTTCGCCGTCTGGTATTGGGAGACCGATGGCGGCGGCCCGGCCAGCCGACACCGACGTGGCCATAAAGCTGCTGATTTTCAGTTCCCCCAACAGGCGAATGGCAACCCCGACCACTGGAAGCCCGGTTTCATAGACTATCTTTTCCTGGCGTTCTGCACGGCTACTGCCCTTAGCCCCGCTGATACTATGCCTCTGACACGCCTGGCCAAAATGCTGATGATCATCGAGGCGCTGATCTCCATGCTCTCGCTTGTGCTGCTGATCGGACGCTCGATCAACATCATTTGATGGTTTGTTGCGCCATATATGCGGCGCTGGATAGTGTACAATGCGGATAGACGACAATGACATCCCTGTTTCCGCTGGAAAGGCAAGCGTCATGCCACAGCAAAATCCGCCATCGAATAACAGCCCTGGTAACAGCCCTGGTAACAGCCCTGGCGCCCGCCGCGTTCCCAAGCGCCGCGCCGCCGACTCCAACGCCCAACCGCCCACAGCGCCAGACCCATCGGCCATGCCATCAGGCGCGCAAGAGCAGCAAACTTCATCCGACATTCCCCTGGATCAGCAAAATATCGCCGTCGAGGCTCCTCCTGACGCCAGCAAACGTATTCAGGAGATGCGCGGCGGCGAAGGGCGCGCCTCGCTGTTCAGCAGTGATCTCTCCGTCAGCGAGTTTCTGCTGGCGCGCGAGGCTGGGTTCGTTCCGCTGGGCGTAGTCGTCGGGTCGAGCGTGTATCATATCGGTTGGCAGCCTACCTATGTCAGCGGTTATGGCAGCTACGGCTACGGCTTTGGGTACGGCTATACCTACGACGACCAGGAGCTTAGCATGCTGACCGAGGCCAAGCTGCGTGCGCGCGAGCTCGCCATGTCGCGTATGGAGGCCGAAGCCGCCGCGCTTGGAGCCGATGGCATTATCGGTGTGCGGCTGGATGTCGGCGAGTACGATTGGGGGCCGGGGCTTGAGGAGTTCATCGCGGTGGGAACAGCGGTGCGCGCTGCCAGTGGAACCCCAGGCGCTTTTCGCACACGCTTTGGCAAGCCCTTCACCAGCGATCTCTCCGGCCAGGACTTCCGCACCTTGCTTCACGCGGGCTATCGTCCGCTGGCGCTGACCATGGGCGTCTGTGTCTTCGCCACCTATCAAAACGGCATCGCCTTCCAGCAAATCTCCGGTTGGTGGGGCTGGGGCGGCGTCAACCAGGAGGTTGGGCAGTTCACTCAGGCCATCTATTCGGCGCGTGAACTGGCGATGGGCCGCATGCAGACCGAGGCCGCTTCGCTTGGCGCCGAGGGTATCGTCGGCGTGCGCTATGAGATGTCCACGCGGCTCTCCCTCTCCGATGAAGAGTTTCGCGAGCGCATCAACGACCAGGGGCACAATGGCCCGCCCGCCAACCAGTGGCGCAGCTTCGTCGCCGATATTTTCGCTGTGGGAACGTCCATCGCGCCGCTCGATGCCGAGCATGAGATACCCAAAGCAAGCCTGGTATTGCCGCTGGATGGCTAAGACCGAGAAAGCGAGGATCAATCATGGCGGATACCCCTGAAAATCGCGCGTTGGTCGGCGCCGACGAGCCGGATGAGAGCATGCGCGTCGAGATGCTCGCCGCCTCGCTACGCGCCGACGCCACAGATCTGGGCGCCTTTATGGAGGCGCTGGCTGCCAAGCTGGGGGGCGCGCTGCCCCAGCGCACACGCATCGAGCGCAGCGGCGGCATGTTCAGCCATAATCATCCTGTGCGACGCATCAGCGTCAACCTGGGCGACTGGGAGTATGTAATCACCCTTGAACATGGCGGCCTGGCGGCCTCGCGCACGCATCTGGTGCGTGGGATCGCGCTGAAAAGCGAGACGATTGGCGTTGACGAGTGGATTGAGACACTCGCCGCCGAACTGACATTGCTGGCCGAACGTAGCACGCAAGACTCCGCCGCCTTACGACGCCTGTTGGAATAACCATAATCGTGGGCTGCGCAGGCGGGTTCGGAGCGGCGCAGCCTCCAGGCGCGTGTTCACGCGCCCGCCTATCACCGCCCGCCACGCCCGCCAACTACGTCTCTTGCTATCAACGCCAGCCACTTTAGAAAAAGGATACGCTCTATGCCACGCCAGAACCCCAACCAACCGCAACAACAGCCCCAAGGCCAGCAGTCCTGGACACCACCCGACCAGCGTAACGTGCAGGTCAATATGCCGCAACACGCGCTCGAACGTTTGCAGCGCATGCGTAGTACCGGCGGCCAGCGCGGCCTCTTCACCAGCGATCTCTCCGTCAATGAGTTTCTTTTAGTGAAGGAGGCCGGATTCGATCCCGTGGGCATGGTGATCGGCTCCAGCATCTATCACATCGGCTACCAGATGGCCTATTTCAACCAGAGCCAGGAACTCACTGTGCTTTCGCAGGCGATGTACAACGCGCGCGAACTGGCGATGGCGCGTATGGAGGCCGAGGCGGATGCGCTCGGCGCCGATGGCATTGTGGGCGTGCGGCTGGATGTTGGCCGCTACGAGTGGGGCGCCGACCTTGCGGAGTTCATCGCTGTGGGGACGGCTGTGCGTTCGCGCGACGGTACGAGCCATCGCACAAAGTTTGGCAAGCCCTTCACCAGCGACCTCTCCGGCCAGGATTTTCGCACGCTGCTCCACGCAGGCTACCGTCCGCAGGGATTGGTGATGGGCAGCTGCGTCTACCATGTGGCGCATCAGGGGCTTGGGCAGTGGTTCAAGACGGTGGGGCGCAACACCGAGATGGAAAACTTCACCCAGGCGCTCTACGACGCGCGCGAACTGGCGATGGAGCGCATGCAGGCGGAAGCCGAAGCGTTGGGCGCAGAGGGCATCACCGGCACGCAGATCAAAGAGTCGAGCCACGGCTGGGACTCGCATATCATCGAGTTCTTCGCCATCGGCACCGCCGTGACGCCCACCAGCGCCGACCATCAGATTCCGCCTCCACAGTTGGTGCTCACGCTGAATAGCTAGGGGCAGGCGGGCCGTCAACGCGCGCCTCGAGGCCGTTGGCCGCTCCCCTCCTCCCCGAAGGGGAAGAGGTCTTCGCGTCTGCCAGAAATGATCCCGCAATCAGGCCCCAGCGGTGATAGCTTTGATTTGGTCAAGGGATTCGCGGATGAGCCGCGATAAGTCTTGCTCGCTAGGCGCGCTCACCCAGCGGGCGTACGCTGTCGTGAATGCGATAACGCCAATCTCTGCGGCAAGGCGCGCAATAGTGTCGGACACGCCACGTTGGCGCAACGCATTGGCCATTGCAGCGGCAAGCGCGTTGCGCTTCAGCAGTTCGCGTTCCTGGAGTCCTCGATGCGCATCAATCACGGCCTGGCGCTGTTGGGCGAGTTCATGACGCTCCTCGAATATCGGGACAGCGGCTTCCAGAGCAGCAGCGACCATCTCAATTGGCGAGGCGGATGCGGGCGCGTTGGCAATGGTGTTCACATAGAGCTCGAGCAGGTGGCTCTGCCCCCAGAAAAGCACCTCGCGCTTGTCAGCGAAATACCGAAAAAACGTACGCTCCGTTAGCCCAGCCCGCTCGGCGATCTCCGTCACCGTGGCCTGGTCAAATCCGCGCTCGCGATAGAGTTCCAATGCCGCCTGTTCGAGACGGCCCCGCGCATCTGGCTTCCATCTGCTCATGTTTCGAGTATATCTGATGACAGGGGTTGACATCAAGTCGTCTACGCGCTATAGTGATGTCATGGACTGACATCACTCGTCTCGGCTCGGACTGTCGAGCGAGGACAACACAGTACCGGGAGGGTTTTTCGCATGCGGGTCTTTGTTACTGGCGCGGCCGGGCATATCGGTTTGCTCGTCGTATCTGAGTTATTGGAAGCGGGACATCAGGTCGTCGGCCTTGCCCGCTCGGACGCATCCGCCGCAGCGCTGGTGTCCGCAGGCGCCGAAGTTCATCGTGGCGACCTTAATGATCTCGATAGCCTGCGGACAGGAGCCGCAACGGCGGATGGAGTGATCCATCTGGCCTTCATGCACGACTTCTCGAACTTCGACAATTCGCTCACAGCCGATCTGCACGCTGTCGAGGCGATGGGAGCGGCGCTCGAAGGCTCCGGCAAGCCGTTCGTGATCACAGGTCATCGTGGTGGGGAGGCTTCGGAGAACGCGGTAATGGCCCTGGCAGAGCGAGGTGTGCGGACATCGGTCGTGTGGCTGGCCCCGTCCGTACATGGGCCAGCAGATCTTCACGGTTTTGTCCCACGCCTGATAAGCATTGCTCGTGACAAGGGTGTTTCCGCCTATGTCGGAGACGGCTCCAATCGCTGGCCAGCCGTGCATGAACTCGATGCGGCGCATCTGTTCCGGCTGGTGTTGGAAACTGCTCCAGCGGGGTCGCGGTGGCGTGGGGCCGGCGATGAGGGTGTGCCCTTTCGACAGATCGCTGAGGTCATCGGTCGGCATTTGAACGTTCCGACAGCCAGCATTTCCCAGGAGGAGGCCGTCGCCCACTTCGGCTTTCTTGGCTCCATCGCGTCACTTGATATTTCCTGGTCGAGCGCTGAAACGCAGGAGCGTTTGGGATGGCGGCCAGTTCACCCTGGGCTGATCGAAGACCTGGAGGAGGGACACTACTTCGCCCACTAAAACAACTCGCCCCCTTCCCATTCGGGGCAGGGGGATAGGTCTGTCTAAATATGGCAGTTCGCCAGGCCGCGCTTTTCGAGGTAACGCTGATGATACTCCTCGGCGCGGTAGAACGTGGGGGCGGGGACGATCTGCGTAACGATGGGCCGCCGGTAGCGGTGCGCCGCTTCGAGCGCGGCCTTCGACGCCTCCGCCTCGGCCTGTTGCTCCGGTGAATAATAGAAGATCACCGAGCGATACTGGTCGCCAACATCCGGCCCCTGACGATTGAGCTGTGTCGGGTCGTGGTTTTCCCAGAAGATGTTGAGCAACTGTTCATAGGTGACGACGCTGGGATCGTAGTCCACCTGGACGACCTCGGCGTGGCCCGTCGTATGCGAGCAAACGTCGCGATAGGTGGGATTGGTCGTCGTTCCGCCGCTGTAGCCCACTGCCGTCTCGACGACGCCGGGAACCTCGCGGAAAGTCGCCTCGACTCCCCAGAAGCAGCCCGCGCCAAACATCGCGCGCTCCATCGTCTTTGGCTCCTGGGTGGCCTGATCAGGGGTTACTGTGCTTTCTGCCATCTGTCTTTCTCTCTTTCTTCGCTGCTTTCTAAACTATTTGCCTGTTCGTTGGCTACTCAATCACTGAATATACCTGGCGCGTTCAGAGTATAGCGCACAAGCAGGAAACAGGCCCACCCGCTCAGGGCGTTTAAGTAAGAATGTTCACGCGCCAAGATAGGCCGCGTGGGCGCGATCTACGGCGGCAAGCTGCGCCTGCCCCAGTCCCTCATACGCCTGGGCGCGCGCGCTGAAGTTTTCCGGCGCTTCGGGCGCACGCTCGATAGCGCGCTTGAGCGCATTGAGCGCCTCGCGATAGCGTCCGATGCTGGTGAGCGCGAGGCCAACCGTCAGCGGGCCGCGATAGTCCCCCGGCGCGCGCACCTCCATCAGTTCGCCAAGCTGCAACGCCTCCATTGGGAACGACTGCGCCAGCAGCAGCCGCGCTTTCAAGGCCAGCATCGCGCAATCATCGGCGTCGGCGGCCAACGACCGTTCGATCACCGCGTATGCGGAAGCGGTCTCGCCCTCGCTGGCGTAGCGTTCCGCCTCGGCGAGCGCCATGCGCGTGAGCAGCCGTAATGGAGCCGCCGTCGCGCCCACCCCGCGCACGCCGTTCAGCGTATCGGCGGTTGGCGTGTCGGTCAGGCGTAGCCGACCAAACGACGCCTGGTGGTCGGCGTCAACCGGCGCGCTGACCGCAAGAATCGTCCCCAACCCTTCGAGCGCGGTCTCCTGGCCGGGGAAGAGCGTCGCGCCGCTGGCAAGGTTCTCCGCCAGGTCTTGCAGCAGCGTCATCCCCTCACTCACCAGCGTGAGCGGGGTCGGCGTCAGGTCAAGCTCAGGGCGGCCAAACTTTTGCAGGCCATGCGTATGGAGCCAGCGACTATCGGGCGTCAGCGCCTCGTCATGGAAGCTGATATGCGCAAGCAGGTCAGGCTCACCAGCGACGTTCTCGGTGGACGATGGAATAGACTCTGCCAGGCGGGCAAGCGCCGCACGCCCGTAGCAGGTCTGCGCCGCCGGATCGATTGCCACCCCCTGGATGATCTCGACAATCACACGCAGCAGGCGCATCCCCCAGCCCAACGCAGGCGTTGGCGCATCGTCGGGCACGCTGAGTCGCACATCGAGTCCAATCACCCCTGTGCGTAGTATTTGACGGTCGTCTGGGTCGAGCGCCTGCGCCAGTTGATTGAGCGCCGTCTCGCTCATCCCGGCGATCACCGGGCCGTCGTAGCGCGCGACAAGGACACGCACGCTGGCGCGCGCGGCAGATTCCTTTAGAGTATAGGTTCCCAGCCGTGTGCGGCGGGCAGGCGCGCCAGTCGTCTTTGCGCCCGCTGTTGTGGCGGGGGTATAGGGAATGTACTCGGCCACGCCCAGTCCAGCCGACGCCAGCGCCCGGATAACCTCCGCCTCGTCAGGCGGCTCGCCCATCCGCGAGATCGCCAGAAAGTCTATGGTCAGTTCGTCGGCTGGCTCTGACTGCGCGGACACCGTAGACATGGTAGCTAGCCCCTCCCCTCACTCTATCTCAATGCTCATACGATACATATGCCATATGCCTGGCCCATTCTTTCGCCATTGTAGCATGCCGGACACAAGACGCACAGTCCAGAAGTCCCAATGATGCAGCGCCCAAATAACGTCCGTTCGTTTTCCATAGCAGGTTCCATAGTAAGAAACGTAAGAAACGAACGAAACGAGAGCGTCCTCCATCCTCGGAGTGCGCTAGAGTAGTTGTATCCATCAGACCAACAACCTACCAAGCATACATTACCGTGTTCTGTTGCCAGTGCTGATAGGGCTGCCTCATTCAGAGATGGTGTGGCCTTCGTGTCAGGGTATATTCGGGCGTTTTCAGGTGTTTGGGGCGTTCGCTGTTCGCCGATGTGGCGAAAAGAGGAAAGTCCCAGGAGATGGCGCCAGGCTTCAAGGCGAGCGAACGGTGACCACATGAGATCATGCCAGATTGTGGCTGCGCGCGCCACCAGGAAGTTGTCGGCCTACAGGGAGAAGTAGTCGTGGCGAAGACAACGTTACCAACGGATTTGCACATTACGTATCAACTGCAATATCGCAAGTGCGGCAAGCCTACCTGCGGCACATGCAAGCGCGGGCCGGGGCATGGCCCATACTGGTACGCCTATTGGCGCGAAGGAAATAAGCTGCGCTCAGGCTACATCGGCAAGGCGCAGCCGGTAGGCGCCTCGGCTGCGGCGGTGGCGCGCGCCGAAGCGCGTGTCGCCACCCGCCGTGCGCCTCGTTACTCGTAGCGAGAGAGCCGAGAAAGCGAACGACAACAAGAAAGAGCCAGCTAGCTGGGGAACTCGCTGAGCAAGCCCTGCTCGACCATCCAGCGTGTGAAACGCAGGCGGCGCAACACCGCCTCGGATTCGAGCGCCTCGCTGGAGTGCGCCACGCGCTCGGACATACTCAGCAAGCGCTTTACTTCGTCGGGGGTAAAGCCTTCCCTGGCTAGCTTGGTCATCTCGTCCAGGTCGGTGTTATCAGCTGCGTCAACAGCTTCCGAGGGCAGAGCCGATTTCTCGTTCGACTCCTGCTGTGCGGTTGGCTGCTCGGCGCTGGCTTCGTGCTCCAGGTCATCTGGCGTCTCAGGCGTCTGGTGGGCGTCGAAGGCGTTGGGTGTATCAAAGATATGTTCTGCCATAAGGCCACCTCCAAGGCGTTTGTTTGGAAGCCAACACTGCACGTTGTGGCAGGCGTTTGGCTCTCTGTGTCGCCTTTCTGGATAGAGCGCTTGCGTGTTCGCCTGAGCGATTGCCTCGTTTTGTCGCTCTATCTACTTCATACTACGCACGCTGCCTGGGTTTTGTTTGGGAGAGATGCGGTGAAGTGTTGGTGAAGAAGTGTGAAAGACGATACACATCTCTCTACTTTTCACAAGCTCCTCTCGCTTCCCCTTTATCCTCTTCTTTTCGCATGGCGCACAAGCGGCGGTTTCAACCCTTCCCCTCATCTCTACGCCATGCGTTTCGCCGGGCAATGTGCGTTTGTAGGGCCTCCTTTGCGCCAAACGTGGGCGCCGTTGCCCACAGCAGTGTTCTGCGTGGTACTATCAAGAATGATCGAACGATGATCAAAAGAAAAAAAGCCGGTTAGTGGTGGTACGGCGTCGTGCGCATGCCGCTCACACCAGCCGGGCGGCTCCCTATCAGGAACTCCCTTCATGCCTACCGTGACGCTCTACGCGAAAGCGGGCTGCCATCTCTGCGACGAGGCGCGAGAGTCTCTCGAAGAGACACTGGAAACGCTCAGCGAGGCGCGCGACCATGCGCCCGTTGAGATACTCTTCGATGAGGTTGACATTCGTCGCGATCCCGCCCTCTTCGAGCGGTATCGCTATCGCATCCCTGTCATCGCCGTTGATGGGGTAGAACGCCTCGAAGGGCATATCGGCGCCTCTGAGGTGGAAGACCTGCTTCGCTCGTTGATGGAGAGGAAGTAACTGAGGCAGCCGCCTGGTATGATCCTGCATATACATTATAGCGCGCCATATGCCCATTGGCCCAGTGGAAAGTAGAGAAGTGGAACAGACAGCTATGCAGATGCTTCGTGACGGACAAGAGACCCGTGAACAAGTGGCCCAGCGCGAGCACACCATCGCGCGCCTGCGCAACTGGGCGCAACGCGCGCAATCTGAGGCGAACTACGCCGATACCCCGGCTGACGCGCTCAAATGGCAGGGGCAGGCTGGCGTATTGAGTAGTGTCGCCAACTTCCTCGAAGATCAGGGCGCGCGCCTGAGCGACTTTGCCATCTGGTCGCAGGTGGTGGCCGACCGCGAGAAGGCGCTGGCCAACTGGCAGGCGCAGCAAACCGGCCTGGAGGTCGCGCTCTACGCTGGGCAGGTGGCTGGTTATGATCTTGCCCTCACCACCCTGCCTGATGTGGACGGCAAAATCTGGCCGCGCAACGACCCTCATGTGGGCTAACCTAACCCCCTGACCCTCTTCCCCACACGGGAAGGGGGAATGAGGCGCCGCAGCGAGCGGCTTCTCTCAACGGTGGTCGTGGCTCACTCACTCCTCTCAATTTTCTTTCTCCTTGCGCTTCTTACCATCATGTGGTACACTTTCAATTGTACCCCTTCCCAGGGGGTATGGGTGAAAAGGAGAGAAGCCTCATGCAGACCGATAAACAGACTGTGCTCAAGCGGTTGAACTATATCGAGGGACACCTCGGCGGCATTCGCCGGATGGTTGAGGAAGACAAATACTGCGTTGACATCCTGCGCCAGACCTTCGCCGTGCGTAAGGCCATCGAGAAGCTGGAAGCGATGATCCTGGAAGACCACCTGCATAGCTGCGTACCGGAGGGCATTCGCGAGGGACGCGAGAACGAAGTGATCGAGGAGTTGGTGCAGCTCTATACGTTGGCAGGCAGCCGTGGTGGCGAGTAGCAGAATGCAAGTCGAGCGCAATGGGAATGGCGAGGGATGCAGATGACCGAAGTACAAGATCGTCCGGCCTCAGAAAAGCAGGCGAGTAAAGCTGATGAAACAACCGAATACGTCAGCGACCTGATGATCACCGGCATGACCTGTGCCTCGTGCGCGCGGCGTGTCGAGCGGGCGCTCACAAAGACGCCTGGCGTCACAGCGGCGAATGTGAATCTAGCGACTGAGCGCGCCAGCGTCACCTATGGGCCGGACGCTTCGCTGGCGGACATGATCGCCGCAGTTGAGCGAGCAGGCTATGGCGCCGAAGAGATCGTCGCGCCTGCTACGCCCACGCCAACCGCTGTGGCGGCTGAAGGCAAAGAAGCTGTAGCGCCCGTAGAACCGGCGCCTCTGTTTGCCACTGCGACGGACACGCAGGCCGAGCGGCACGCGCGCGAACTGCGCCACAAGCGTCACACATTGATCTTGGGGATCGCGCTGACCATCCCGATAGCCATCCTCTCGATGTTCTTCATGAACCGCTTCCCCGGTGAGAACTGGCTGCTGCTGGCGCTGACGGCGCCCGTATGGGGCTATGTCGGCTGGGATTTCCATCGCACGTCGCTGCGGATGCTGCGCCACCTGGGCGCCAACATGGATGTGTTGGTAAGTTTGGGTTCGACAGCGGCCTTCCTGATGAGCGTGGCCGCCACCATCGCGCCGCAGATCGTCGGCGGTACGACCTTCTACGATACAACCGCGCTGATCATCACGCTGATCTCCCTGGGCAAGTACCTGGAAGCGCGCGCCAAAGGGCAGGCCAGCGAGGCGATCCGACGACTGGCGGGGTTGCGCGCCAACGTAGCGCATGTAGTACGCAACGGGCATGAACGCGATCTGCCCATCGAGCAGGTGATCGTCGGCGACGAGTTGATTGTGCGCCCCGGCGAGAAGATACCCACAGATGGCATTGTGCTGGCGGGCGCCTCGGCGGTGGATGAATCGCTGCTGACGGGCGAGAGTTTGCCGGTGGAGAAGCAGGCGGGAGATAGCGTGATCGGCGCGACGATCAATCAGAGCGGCATGCTACGCATACGCGCGACGAAGGTGGGCGCCGAGACGACGCTGGCGGAAATTATCCGTCTGGTGGAGCAGGCGCAAGGATCGAAAGCGCCGATCCAGCGGCTGGCCGATACCGTTTCGGGCGTCTTCGTTCCCGCTGTGCTGGTGATCGCTGCGCTCACCTTCATCGGCTGGACGGTCGCCGGATACGCCTTTGGCTTCGCGCCCCAGGGGGCAATGGGCCAGAGCGCACCCAGTCCGTGGATTGTGGCGCTGGTCGCGGGGATCGCCGTGCTGGTGGTCGCCTGCCCATGCGCGCTTGGGCTTGCCACACCGACCGCGATCATGGTGGGGACAGGCAAGGGCGCGGAGCAAGGCATCTTGATCAAGGGCGGCGAGAGCCTGGAACGCATCCAGGCGGTAAGCGCCGTTGTGCTAGATAAGACAGGCACGATCACGCGCGGCAAGCCGGAGTTGACGGAGACACTGCTGGCTCCAAACGCTACGCTGGATGAAAGCAAGCTGTTACGGCTGGCAGCTGGCGCCGAAAACGCCTCGGAGCATCCGCTGGCGCGGGCCATCGTCGCGGGCGCACAGGCGCGCGGGATCATGCCTGCCACGGCGGTTGACGCCTTCCGCGCCATCCCCGGTGGCGGAGTTGAGGCGCAAGTGGCCGGGCGAGCCGTGCTGATCGGCTCTCGCAAGCTGCTGACGGATCGCGGGATTACGCTGGAGAACATTGAGCCATTGGCTGAGGCGCTGGAGGAGACCGGCAAAACGGTGATGATCGTCGCGGTGGATGGCGTGGTAGTCGGCGCGCTGGCGGTCGCTGATACCGTGAAGGTTGGCTCAGCCGAGGCGATCAGCCGGTTGCAGGCGCAGGGCGTTGAGGTGTGGATGCTGACGGGTGACAACCGGCGCGCGGCGGCTCGGGTTGCTGCGGAGGTTGGTATTCCGGCGGATCACATCTTCGCCGAAGTTCTGCCGGATGAAAAGGCGGCGCAGGTCAAGCGATTGCAGGCTAGGGGCAAGGTCGTCGCGTTCGCTGGCGACGGCGTGAACGACGCGCCCGCGCTGGCCCAGGCTGACGTTGGCGTGGCAATGGGCGCCGGGGCCGATGTGGCGATGGAGGCGGCTGACCTGACGCTGGTGAAAGGCAATCTGCGCAGCCTGCCGGTGGCGCTGGCGCTCTCGAAGGCGACAATGCGCAAGATCAGGCAGAACCTGTTCTGGGCCTTCGCTTACAACACCGTCCTGATCCCGTTGGCGATTGCCTCGCCCGCGATTCCGGCGTTGCAGGCCAGCGCGCCGATCTTCGCGGCGGCGGCGATGGCGCTCTCGTCGGTGACGGTGGTAAGCAACTCGCTGTTGTTGCAGAGGTTTGGGAGATAGGTCGAGATAGGCGGGCGACGAGGCGGGTGGGTGAAACCGCACCGAGTCGGCAGTCCAACATGGAAAGCGGCAGCGCAGCGGGCGGCTCAAGCCGCGCCTAGAGGCTGCGCCACAAAGGCCGCCGACGCGGACTCTCACTTGATGTTTCCGTTCTATAGTCATTCACAAAGTTATTCACGAGAGAAAGGTAGAAGCCAGATGGCTGCCACACAGGAGATCACGCTTTCCGTGCCGGAGATCAGTTGCGAGCACTGCGTCCACACCATCAATACGGCGCTGGGCGCGCTGCCGGGCATCTCGGATGTCTCCACTGACATCCCGACGAAGACCGTACATTTCACATACGATCCGTCCCAGGCGCCGATGGAGAAAATCATCGAGACGCTCGATGAGGAAGGCTACACCGTCGTCAGGTAGCCGGGAAGTTAGGTAGCTGCGGCGGCTCTACCGCCGCAGCGAAATCCGCGCAGCACGGGTTGGCGCTGGTTACCTCCGGGTGAGCGGGCCTTCCCAGCGGTCAGGTGTGCGCTGATCCGGCACAATGGTGACGCCGTACTCCTTCAGCGTTTGTGCGAAGGTAGCCACATCCCACTTTTGAATTTGCTGGAGGTTTTCAAAAGGAGATAACCAGGATCGTAGCGTTCCTGCCTGCGGCAACGAGATTCCGGCGACGCGAAGCGATCTATCAAAGTCCCAATCGGAGATGGCGGTTCGAGACTGAAAGTCTGTGCTTTTGAAGCGCAGCACGCAGAGCGCGCGTGGAAGGACAATCGTTGTCGGAGCCAAATCGAAGAGTTCGATTGCATGCTCCATCAGGCGCGCACGGGCCTCCCATTCGCGGACGCTTCGTGGTTGAATCTTGCGTGCAGGCTGATTCTTCTTCTGGTCTTTGTCTCCCGCCTCGGCGCTCTTGCGCAACTCTTTCCAGAGGTCGCCGAGTATGCGCACCGCTTCATCATCGAGCTCGTCAATCTGCTTCCATATCTCGGCCGCCTCGCCTTGCTCGGAGGCTTTGGCACGCTGCAGATACGTGTTTGCTGTATCTACTTGTGCACGGAATCGTTGCACCCCTTTGATAAACTTGTGTCGTTGCCTTGGGCGGCGCTGATAAAGCCACTCCAGGCCATACAGAAGCGCCGTTGCGATCAAGCCAAGCGCGACGCCTTCAAAGAGAAGTCGCGCTCCCAAAATCAATTCGGGAGATTGGAAAAACCGGTTGAGAATGTCGAAAATATTGTTTGACGATCCCGGTGGAGCGCTCGATGATGAGGCGTTCTGCGCGCCAAGCACCTGAGCGACACCTACAAGCAGCGCCAGGAGAGCGATAAACACGCCAGCTATCCCGTTGAGGCGTGACGAAAAGCCGCGAATACTCCGATCTGAAAGATCGAGGATGGTTTTCAATGAATCGCTGATGCGCTCCACTTCGCTGTTCAACTGGCTCATGGCAGTACGAAGCGACTCCAATGGCGTCTTCACGTATTGGTAGGGGTAGGAGTTCAGAATAGCCTCGCGCAGATTGAGCGTGGGAACATGAGGCACCGAGGATGAGGTTGCCGTGCGGCGAAAATATTCGTCGGTGCTATCCAGGTAGTTGTCGTATTTTCGCACGACCTGGACTGCGTCACTCGTAGCGGTCTCAATCCTGGTTTGGAGGTTGCGGATGACCAGGTGAATCGCAGCCAGGCGCTCATTGATGCGGCCAAGTGAGGACTTGTGTGCGGATGGCAGGAGATCAATTGCTTCACCGGTGAGCGTATTCACAACATCGAGCGTTCCACCCCAAATACCGGCTCGGCTCGCCAGTGGGTCAATATCGGTGTCCACGTCACGAGTCTCATGACCAATCGAGAATTCAAGAAAGGTCAGGCTATCAGTGACCCTATCGATGTCGTCTTCAATTGGCCGCGCGGTAGGGGATTTCGCTGAGGCAGGAAGGAGCAGATAGCGCGGTTCAAATGCTCGCTGGGAGCTTACCTCGCGGCGGAGCGCAACGAGATCTCCTTCGAGCAGCGCCCATGCGACGTGATTCGCAAGTGGATCGGTCGAGCGCAGGCAGGTTCTCACGAGCGGCATAATGGAGGGACGCAGGCTCTCCGCATACTCCTCAGGTTTGATGGGAACCTCGGTGGGCGCGGCGAAGAAGAACACTGGCGGTCGGCTCTCAATCTCCGCAAACTCCGGCTCCGCCACCCCAAGCCCACAGGCGAAGCGGGCCCTGGAGAACAACGTT
>Ga0070737_10001987_pt1 | contig 26187 bp, 22 predicted proteins | sample Coa_R1_10_FD_66438 | JGI IMG/M metagenome (GOLD analysis project Ga0070737, IMG submission 66438) | Surface soil microbial communities from Centralia Pennsylvania, which are recovering from an underground coalmine fire - Coalmine... | ecosystem: Environmental > Terrestrial > Soil > Unclassified... | reverse complement strand
CCCTGCGCGGCAGCCTGGGTCTGGCGCGCGAGGAAAAGTGGTCGCCGCGCGAGGACGCGCCCGGCCAGCGGCGCGGCGCATAAAGACAGTAGAAGAGCGGGCGTTCGTACAATGGCGGGCCACCACGCGCTTTGGCGTGGGAGCCTGGCGCGTAGCGGTGGCGCTTACCAGGGCAGGCGCGCTCTGGCCTACCCTGGCGGCTGGCGTTTTGCTGGCAGCCAGCCTCAATAGCTGGCTGATCGTCCCCCTGGAACAGGTGTATGGCCCGTGGGGGTTGGCCGTCAATATTGGCTGGGGAGAAACCTCGCTGATCTCGTATGGCCTGCTGACGGTGGTGGCTGCGCTTGCGCTGCTTGCCATTCCGCTCTGGAATCTGCGCAGCCTCAACTGGCGTGAACTGCCGCAGGGAGCGGCCCCCACGCGGCGGCTGACAACAGGCGCACAGGTTGGCCTGCTGTTGATCGCGCTGGCGCCGGTGGCGCTCTTCTTGTTCCAGATGTTGTTTGTGGATATGCGGCTGCTGGAGACACTGGCCAAACAGGAGAACGACTATCTGCTGATCGCGTTGCATCTTGGCTATAGCCTCGATAGCCAGCGGTTCAAGATGATCCCCTTCCTGATCACTGTGGGTACGCCACAGGATCGCATGGTCATGCTCCTGCAACTGGCAGGCTTTGGGCCAGAGCTTGCGTTGCTCGCGGTCTTGCCAAGCCTGGTGGGCGTCTATCTGGCCTGGCGCGCTGCCCATGACGAGCGACGCATGTGGCTGGCGCAGGCGCTCAAAGGCGCGAATGGCGCTGCTCTCGATGATGATATTGATGAGAGTGAAGACGCAGACGCGCTCGAAGACATAGCCGATAGCCTCGAGACGACGACGGACAGGCAGCGGCTCATGTGGCGCTGGCGTGTCGCGCTGATCGCCGCCGCTGTGCTAGTGGGGCTGATCATCTTTGGCCGTGCGCCAGCCGGGCTGCTCTTTGAGTATCTGGGAAGCCAGTCGTTCGCCAGTGGCGATTATGTCGGCGCGCTCAACTGGTATAGTTCGGCGCAAACCCTGACGCCAACGCTCGACGATTCGCTGGCGTTTCACACCATGCGCGGCGAAGCGCAATATGAGTTGGGGCAGCGGAGCGGGATGGACGTTGATCTGTATCTCTCCGACCAGTATCGTCTGCTCGGCTCTCTTGATCAGGCATGGCAAGTGGATCAAACACTCTATGCGCTGTATCCCCATACGCCTGTGGTCATCCATGAGATGATGCTCACTGTGGAGGCGCAGGCGGAGTTGAACACGCGGGTTCCCTATACGAATGGCAGCGACGCCAGCCCGGCGCCCCTGCGCCAGGACGCGCTGCATACGATACACGACGCCAACAAGTCGGTGACGGCGGTTGATCAGGCGTTGCCCTGGCTCAACGAACTCTTCACGCTCGACCCGAATAATGTCTATGCGCACTATCTGCGCGGACGCATCTATCTCGCGGCGCGGGCCTATAGCCTGGCGGCAAGCGACTTCCAAAGCGTTGTGTTTCTTTCTCACGACGACGATATGCTCTCAGCGGCATACACCTATCTTGCGTTCTGCGACGCCGGCCAGGGCGATCTGGTGAATGAGCGTCTGCTCTTGCTACATGCGGTGGAGTTGGATTATGGCTACAATAACAATACTGCCCGCGAAGCCCTCTCCGGCCTCCACTAAGGACGCACAGGATACTCAGGGCGCATCGCGTCTGGCGTTGGCATCGCGTATGACGCGCAAGCGCGATGAGCGTCTGCGTGGCCCGTTCACACGGGTCGTTCGGCGGGTGCGCTGGCTTTCATGGGCGCTGCTGGCGCTGGCGCTGGCTGCCTCGCTCACCTTCGCGCAACAGGCGCTGCTGTATCCGCAATTGCGGCCACACACGCCCAACTGGTACGGCGCGCATTGGATCGCCGCAGCGGATACCGGCGCGCCCGGTCTGGATAGCGACATCGCGTATTTCCGTAAGGATTTCACGCTCAATACACTGCCCGATTCGGCGTTTCTGACGATGCAGGTCTCGCAGATCGCCTCCATCTACGTCAACGGCGTGCGTATAGACACGACAAGCGATGATTATACCGCCGGTCTCACGAATCTGGCGTATATGTATGACGCGACGCCGTTTCTGCACACCGGGCTGAATGTCATTGGGCTGCGTGTCGGCAATACCGATAACGGCGCGCCTATCGCGCGAGTCGTCTTTGGGATGTACTTTGGGCAGCGGCTCATCACGATCACAACGGATACTACCTGGGTCGCCACCAGTAATTCGCTGCTGACGCAGGTGTTCCACGAACCGGTTGACGGCGCCTTCTGGAGCCAGATTAGCTTTTCGGATAGCGCCTGGCGTCCGGCGAATATCTTTACGGGCACGGCTCCGGCGGACGGCTATCTCCGCTATAATTCGGCGGTCTTCGAGAAGCCGATGCCGACAAGCTGGCTGGTGGCGGGCGCCGCGCCCGATGGGTTCTTCTATGGAGCGCCAATCCTGCCCGCAGGAACCCAGACCTGGCTACGTATGGCGTCTACCGGGCAGGCGACGCTTACGATCAACGGCGCGCAACTCACTACTCAACCGGCGCGTTTCACGCTCGACGGGAATGGCAACGGCCTGCCAAGCCGCGCGCTCATTACTGCTGGTATCTACGATGTTTCGCAATATGTTCACCAGGGAACGAACTCGATTGCCGTTCATGTGGCGGCGGCGGGTCTAAACTTGCTCAATAATACGCCACAGTCCCAGCCTGCCGCGCTCTCGCTCGATCTGCTGGTCATCGGCGCGAATGGCGCGGTGACGCAGATCAGCGCCAATCACCTTTGGCTGGCCTCGCCAACAGCCGCGCCCAACTGGACGACCGGCGGCGCGACAAACTGGGCGCCTGCCACGCTGGCCCCGTACACCGTCTTCAGCAATGAGCAACCTTACATGGTGTTTCCGTCAGGGGCAATCAACCCGCCTCCGGCAAGCGTCGCCAGTGTGGCCCTGTGGACGTTGCTTGCGCTGCTGGTGGTGTGCGCGCTAGGTGTGGTGGTGTTGTGCCTGAGGCAGTGGAGCGCAGCAGCCATCGCTTCAGCGATTGATCGGGTGGCGCTCTCGTGTGTTCCCCCGCTTCTGTTGATGGCGATCCTCTGGGCATACACCTTCTCGCCGATGCTCGATCCTTCGCCCTTCACAACGTTCTGGCTGATTGCGCTTGCCTGCGTCTGGCTGGCGACGCTCGATGTCGTGATTCTGCTTCAGCGGTTCCCGCGTGTGGAACGAGCGGTGGGCATGCCGTTTGCCTTCGCGCGCGATAGAGTCGTGCGGGTCTGGCGCGGAACAACCACCACGCTGCGCGAGAGCGTTGAAGCGGAGCAACTGCGGAGATTCGCGCGCGCCCAGGGACGACAGCATCCACGGTGGGCGCGTCTGGCCGAGCGGTTGCGGGCGTGGGCCGCCACCTGGACGACAGCCTCAATCTTCACGACGCTTGTCATGATCACGCTGATGGCGTTTGGGGCATGGATGGTCTTCTATCAACTGGGCTATGAGTCGTACTGGCAGGATGAGATGGCCAGCATCTACGCCGCCAGAGGCATCCTGGCGCATGGCTATCCGAGCTTCCCGTCGGGCTTCGTTTACCCCAAGGCCGAACTATATCACTATCTCCTGGCGGGGGTGATCGCCCTCTTTGGTGATGGCCCGCTGGCGACACGCTCAATCAGCGCGGTGGAGTATGTCATCTCGCTCCCGCTGGTCTATTTCATTGGAAAGCGTCTGCTTGGCAGACGGGTGGGGCTGCTGGCGACCGCGCTGATGGTGTTCTCGCCGATGGCGCTGCATTGGGGCCGTGAGACGCGCATGTATCAGCAGGCGGAACTCTTCGCGCTAATCGCCGCGTACTTCTTCTTCCAGGCGACGCTCCCCAACGCGAAGCCGCGCACGATCTACCTGGCGATGGGCGCCGTCTTGCTGATGTATTTCAGCCATGAGGAGACGTTTATCATCCTGCCGTCACTGGTGATCTACTTCCTGGCGACGCAGAAGCTGAACTGGATACGTAACAAACACTGGTGGATCGCCGGTGGCGGGGCCATCCTGATCGTCCTGACGCAGTTGGCTATCGTGAGCTTGAGCCATCCGCCGACGATTGGCACCGACAGTACCTTGCAGCCGATGGTGGGCGTTCAGGCGACGAACATCAACTACTATGTGATTGTGCTGTTCAACGCCTCGTACTACGGCGGTCAGTACACACGCGATCAGTTCCTGGTGATGGCGATCTTCGCGTTGTTCGCGACATTGATCGGACTCTTTGCCCGCGACCGCGCGCTGCGTTACCTCAGCCTCTATTCGTTTGGCTCGCTGCTGACGCTGGGCTTCTTCTTCTACCTGCTGGCGGATCGCTACATCTATGTGGTGCTGCCGGAGTTGATGATGTTGGCGGCGGCAGGGATCATCTATGCGCTCGATGCTCTGGGGCGGTTGGCGCGCCTGCGTCTGGCGCCTGCCTCGGCGCGAGGGTTGATTGCGTCTGGCGCCGCGCTGATGCTGGCGTTTGTTCTGCTGGCGCAGATTCCCGGCCCAGCCAACTTTGGGCTGGCCGTCAGCCGCACGTTGGGGCAGCCCTTCCAGCACGTCTACCCCGATTACGCCCAGGCAGGGGCCTATATTCGCGCGCACTGGCAGCCGGGAGATATTGTGGTGTCGCTGGCGCCACAGACCGATGTCGGCTTTTACGCAGGTGGGCCTGACTTTGTGCTGTACCAGGATAAGGCGTTGAGTATCATGGAACTGAACGGCCATATCGCCGACGTCTATACCGGCTCAACGTATATCATCAGCACACAGGATTTCAATGAGATGCTTGCGAAATACCATCGCATCTGGCTGTATACCTATAGCGGGTACACCTGTTGTGGAAAGGCGGCGCAGTTCCCCTATCAGCAATATTTCGCGCTGATGTGGGAGGGGAACAGCGTCGCGGTCTATCTACGTATCAGTTGACGGAGGGGCGCGTGGGAAGCGTGCGCCGTATCTGAGATTCCGCTGAGAGAGGTACGGCGCCGCAAACCCACGCGCTCACTTCTGCGTTTCATACTACAGACACCAAAGCGCGTAACGCGCAGAGTTTCTCCGGTCAGGCGCCGTTTCAGGTAGCCCGCGTCTGGCCGAGGTTGCTGTTGCTATATCCGGGGGCGAACATGCGGCAAAAGAACAGTGAAATACATACAACGAGCGGATTTCTACGCAGACCCCTTCCTCTGATTGGCATGCTGGCGTCGTTGTTGGCGCTGATGACGATTCTCCTGGCGGGGTGTTCCTCAGGCTCGCCTACCTCGCAAGCGACAGCGACCCCAGGTGGCGTCGGCGTGCAGATCACACCCAACGCGCAGACGCCGCAGGGCCAGGACGCAATGATTGTTGACATGCTCAAAAATATGCAGACATACGGGTACGACAACAATAAGCTCATCAACAATGGCCTCGGCGGGATGTGGGTCAACTGGCTGTATGGCTCGTCGCCACTTCAGACAAATATCAATGGCACCGGCAAGCCCGACACCATCTCGCCCCCGCGTCATGACCCGCTGACCGATCTGCGCTACCTGCATAACCTGCTGACCTACAAATCGCTGCATCCAAACGATACCCAATTTGACGGCGACATCACGCGCTATACCAAGATCGTGCAGGCGGACTTCGCCACCAACACGACCAACGCCAACGCGCGCGGCTGGGTCTACGATGAGTTCGCCGATATGTATCAACTGACGCATCAAAGCTGGTTCAGCCAGCAGATGCAGGGCATGGCGGCGTATTGGTACGCCAACAACTACCACAGCAACATCGGCGGGATTTACTTCACGACCAACACTGCTTATCCTGGCGGCTATTATCGTGTTGACTGGGCGGTTGAGGAGTCGTGTGGGCTGATTCAGGCGGGTACACTCTTCAACCATCCTGAATGGGTGGCGGCAGGCAAGAGCGCGCTGGCGTTCGTCTATAGCCATGCCTATATCGGCGCCTATCATGTCTTCCCAACGCTGATGACGGATGTCGTCAATCCCGATGGCTCGGCCAACCCGGATGAAGTGTTTGGCAAGGCCGGTAGCCAGGTCTCGGTAGCCGATCTCGGCCAGGAATCGCTTTCGCTGCTGCATGCGTATATGCTCACGCACGATAGCTCGTATCTCAACAAAGCCGAGGATATGCTCGACAACCAGACGGCGACGCATGATCCGCTGGGCATGTGGGATGCCGCGCACCTGGGCTACTACCGGTTCGCAGTCTTCTCTGGCACGAGCTATCTGAACGCAGGCACGCCAACTGTGCAAAATGGGCCAACCGATAAGAAAGAGGTTGGTCGCCAGCAGGAGATGCTCGAGGCGTTCGCGGTAGCCAACGCGCTGACAGGCGGGCGCTATCAGCAGATGGAGCAGGCGATGCTGAAGGTGGCGCAGATCACCTATTACGCTCCTGGGCATGGCTATCTCTACGAAGAGCGGGTGGACTGGTCGCTGGTGACGATCAATACGAAAAATCACCAACACATCCCTGAGACCTGGGTAACGAGCGAGGCAATGGGGATTGTGATGGAGGGGTTGTTCGCCACCGAGCGCACGAACCCGTGGTAGCCCAACTGTACAGCATGGACGGTAAGCAGGATGGCGGGCGCGTGAACGCGCGCCTCGAGGCTTATCAGCCACAAAGGCCGCCTGCGCGGCCTCATCCTCTCCTATTAGCGCAGCGTCGAAGGCAAAATACCCAGGTGCTCGCGATACTTCGCCACCGTGCGGCGAGCGACGGGCAAGCCACGCAGACGCAACTGCGCGGCGATCTCCTGGTCGGTCAGCGGGGTCGCTTCGTGTTCGATCAGATCCTTAATCACATCCTTCACGCTGAGGTTCGCCACGAAGAAATGACTGAAAGGAATTACCTGGCCGTTGGGCAACATCACATACTTCGAGGCGGTGGCCCTGCTCACAGTTGATTCGTGCAGGCCAAGCTCGGCGGCCACCCGCGCGCGTGTCAGCGGCTTGAGCGCCCGCACGCCTTGTTGAAGGAAGTCGCGTTGCAGGCTGACGAGGCAGCGGGTGATACGTGCGAGTGTTTCGCGGCGCTGCCGTATGTTGGCGATGAACAGACGCGCGCGCGACACGTACTGATGGACATGCCTACGCTCTTCCTCGCTGAGCGCCGCCAACCGTGCGCCAGCCGCCGTAGCGATCTGCTCGTACGATGGGTGGACACGCAGATAAAACCGCCGTGACTCGACAATCTCTACCTCGTACTCCACGCTGCCATCGGGTTGTGTGACGCCGCTGATGATCACATCGGGCGCGATGGGCGAAGCTGTTTCGCCGCCCGCCGTCACCGCGCCGTCGAGCCGCCCGCGCCCTGGAAAGGGATTGAAGTTGCGGCGGATGAAGTCGCTCACCGCATGAATGCTGTCGGTAGTGGTTCCCAGGGCAAAGGCGATCTGACCGTACTTGTGTTCACTCAGTTCGACCAGAAACCTCCCGATCACCTCACGCGCGTAGGGCTGGCGGCGGCCCTGCGCCTCGATGTAGGCCAACTGAATCAGTAGACATTCGCGCAGATCTCGCGCGCCCACGCCGATTGGCTCCATCGCCTGCAACGCCTGGATGATGCGTTCGACCGGCTCAGGCTCAATGTCGAAGAGGCGCACCACGTCGTCGGTCGCGCAGCGCAGGTAGCCGTCCTCATCGAGGTTGCCAACGAGATATTCGATCAATTGCGCGTCCTCTTTGGGGAACTGCGCTTGAAGTGAGAGGGTGAGGCTCTCGGTCAGGCTGATCTGCGAGGCGATACGCGCGGATGGATCGAAGTCGTCTCCGTCGTCGTGTGCGCCGCGCCCTGGCGCGCCATACCCACCCATATCATAGTAGGCGCCGTCGCCCCCATGTAAGCGCGTCCTTTCGTCTGTGGTGGTGGAGTTACGCCCCGGTAGACGCCCGCACTCGAGGCAGCGCCCGTGTTGGAGTGGGCGTCCACACCGCTCACAGACGGGCGCCTCCTCCATCTCCATCGCGGGATTCTCGCTCACTTCGCGCTGGATGGCCGCCTGCAACTCCGCTGAGGAGAGCGAGAGGATGTGGTTCGCCGCGACAAGCTGCGGCGAGGCGAGACGCAAGGGAAGCTGCTGGGTGATCTGCGAAAGTTCGATGGACATGGGGTGGTTCTCCTGACAGCATATAGTGAGAGGTGGAGCAGTGGAGGAAAATGCAACTGGGGCGCCAGATGGATCGTGAGCCGCAGATTTTTGGCGAACTGGCGGAAGCGAGATCGCTCTTCGACGATACGCGCGACATGCGTCAGGATGACGAGCCGCTCCGCTTCGATCAGACGGTTCTTGCCGAATGGAGAGAGCATGGCACGCGCTCACTATACAAATCAAGACTGACTATTGAAAGCGCACAACAGAAGGTTTGAAGAGTTATGATCCGGCGCATGAGGCATAAATCGGGAAGGTTAGGCGCCCGCTACTCTACGACGTAGACTCATTGCAGAGGTAGCGTGAAGTGGAAATCTGTTCCACCGCCCGCGTGTGGATCGGATGCTGCGACCCAGAGGCGCCCACCCAGCTTTGAGGCGATGGCGCGGCTGACAAACAGTCCCAATCCCACACCGGAGAGGTTGCGCCGCTCGGCGTTTGGCGCGCGATACAGGTAGTCAAATATGCGCTCCCACTGCTCGCGCTCCACACCGATGCCCTGGTCGCGCACGGAGACCGACGCCATGCCGTCCGCCTGTCCTAACCTGACGACCACCACACCGCCTTCGGGGCTATAACGTGTGGCGTTATCGAGCAGATCGCGAATCACCTGGCCGACGCGCATGGCGTCCCAGTGACCTACAAGGGATGTGGTTTCGGTCAGGAGCAGTAACGTGTGGTCGGGGGCCAATGGCCGCCGCCGTTCAAGCTCTGCCTCCACCAATGGCGCCAGGTCTACCTGTGTACGTATCAGTTCGAAGTCGCCACGGCGGATGCGCGCCGCATCGTGCAATTCGCCCACCATATCCGAGAGGCGCGTGGATTGCTGTTCGATCACCTCAACCGAATGCGTGAGGGTTCCCGGCAGTGGCGTTGTGCGCCCCTGGCGCGCCAGCAATTGGGCATAGCCTTTGATGACGGTCAGCGGGCCGCGTAGCTCGTGCGCCGCCAGCGAGAGCAGCGCATCATGCGCGGCTGCCTGCTGGGCCAGCTCATCTCGCAGGCGCGCAACCTCGGCGCACAACGCCGCCACATCGCTGTCCTCCGGATGCGCTGCCATGCTTTCGGGATTTGTCTGTTGCGCCTGTCGACTGTGAGCCTTCGCGGGAACCTTGATCGGACGCAGTGAAGCGGCGGCTGAGGAGTGCGCATCGGGTCGGCGGGATGGTGTACGCATGGGGCGCCTCACGGTGGAACAGAATCGATCTGGCTCAGTAGTATGTACATGCCAGAACGCAGGAAATAGACCACGCGGCGCGTAAAGGCTGGAAAATAGGCGGAATGTCCGTGTGGCATGAGACGGCGTAGGCTACCTTGGTGGCATGGAATGCCGCGAGGCGCGGGTTCCCATGCCCGCCAGACGGTGCAGCGTCACCCCAAATCACGCAGGCGCGCGGCGTCCGCATTGAACTGGGCAATCGCTGCCTCACTCAGCGGATTGACGACCAGCGCGCGAATCACCTCAGGTGGCGCGGTGATGTCGTCGGCGCCTGCCAACAAGACCTCAACGCTGTCATCAGGGGACTTCAGACTGGCCACCAGCAGGCGCGTATGCTCCTGGCCCGCCAGCAGCCGCGCTATGTTCGCCACATGCTGGCAGGCGTCGAGTCCGGCTCGCCGCAACCGCCCGAAGTAGGGGATCACCCATTCGGCGTTCGCCGCCAGCCCGGCGTAGGCTTGCGCAGGGGAACAGACCGCCGTGAAGGCGATGCGTGTGTTGGGCTGCTCCCGCCGGATGGCCAGCGCCGCAGCCATACCGCCCTCCGACATCGGCAGCTTCAGTGTCACCCGATGGACGTCCTGCTCAAGATACGCCTCGCTCTGCGCGCGTAGTTCGTCTGCGGTCATTCCGGTCGGCTGCATGAAGATGGCAGGCAGCGGCGTATTCGCCAGGAGCGCGCGCAACACCTCGATGTCAGTCATGCGCTGTCCAGCGTTCTCCCGCGCTGCCAAGAGCAACGTTGGGTTCGTCGTCACACCCGCTATCGGATAGCCTGCGCAGAGGCGTTCCACCTCGGCGACGACGGCGCAATCCGCATAGAGCGCCATTGCTCTCACTCCTTCCCGCTTGCAACCTTTTGGAAGGCCGCGCGCGCCGCCTCAATCGTGCGCGCGATGTCGCCCTCGCTGTGGGCCAGCGAGACGAAGCCTGCCTCGAACTGCGATGGCGCAAGATAAATGCCCTGTTCCAGCATTGTCTGGAAATATGTGGCGAAGGCGTGCGTATCCGACCGCTTCGCGCTGGCCTCGTCAATAACTGATCCATCAGTGAAGAAGGCGCAGAACATCGAGCCGACGCGCGTCTGGTAAAGCGGGACGCCCGCCTCACGTGCGGCAGCGGCCAGCCCGTCGGCCAGTGTCGCCGTCAGCCGATCAAGCCGCTCGTAAACGCCCGGCTCACGCAATGCCTCCAACTGGGCGATCCCGGCCGCCATCGCCAGCGGATTGCCTGAGAGCGTGCCTGCCTGATAGACTGGCCCGGCGGGAGATACCAGCGAGAGGATGTCGCGGCGTCCGCCATAGGCCGCCGCCGGAAGCCCACCGCCGATGATCTTGCCCAGGCAGGTCATATCGGGTGTGATCCCATAGAGCGCCTGCGCGCCGCCGTATGCCACGCGGAAGCCCGTCATCACCTCATCGAAGATCAAGACGCTGCCATGCCTGGTGGTCAGGTTGCGCAAGCCCTGCAAGAAGCCCTCGACAGGCGGCACGCAGCCCATGTTGCCCGCTACCGGCTCGACGATCACGGCGGCGATCTCGTCGGGGAAGCGGTCAAACACCTCGCTCACCGCCGCCAAATCGTTATAGGGGACGACGAGTGTTTCGGTGGTGGCGACGGGCGGCACGCCAGGGCTATCGGGCACGCCAAGCGTGAGCGCGCCGGAGCCTGCCGCCACCAGCAGCATATCCGCATGGCCATGATAGCCACCCGCGAACTTGACGATCTTCGTGCGTCCGGTGAAGGCGCGGGCCACCCGCAGCGCGCTCATGGTCGCCTCGGTGCCGGAGTTGACGAAGCGGATCAGCTCGATGCTGGGGAAAGCTTCGATGGTCAGTTCGGCGAGCCGCGTCTCGGCCTCCGTCGGCGCGCCATAGCTTGTCCCGCGCTGTGCGGCGCGCGTGATAGCCTCCACGACGCGAGGATGGGCATGCCCCAGGATCAGCGGCCCCCAGGAGCCAACATAATCTATGTATTGATTGCCGTCAACATCGAAGAGGTACGCGCCCTCGCCGTGGTCAATGAAGATAGGCTGGCCGCCCACCGCCCTGAACGCGCGCACGGGGCTATTCACTCCGCCGGGGATGACCTCGCGCGCCTGCGCAAACAACGCTGCGGAATGCTCTCTCTTCATGGGCTACTCGCAATCTTTCGGGTGAGGCACGATGGTCGTTGCCTCTGATCATAGCACATGGGATAGCGGGCGCAGATCGGCGGGCGCGGATGTCCCTACTCCGCAGACTCACCCGCAGGGCGCAGCGGCTGATAGATTTCGATGAGATTGTCGGCGGGGTCGCTGAAGTGCGCCAGGCGTGATTGCCGCTCCGGGTGATCCGTTGGCTGGGAGATCGGACGTGCGCCCTGGTTTATCACCTGCGCATAGGTTGTGTCTACGGCGTCCACTAGAAACGAGAGATACATCTGGCGCGCTGTCGGCGCTTGCTCCTGAGTTGCCTTACCTGTGAGTGCTGGCAGGATGGCGCGTGAGACAATCGAGAGCGTCACGCCTGGATTGCCTGTCTCAAACGCGGCATAGCCAATGCTTTCATCATAGTAGGTTTGCGGAAGCAGCCTCGCCTCGCGCCAGAACCGCGCTGCCACAGGGACATCGTTTGACAATAGGGCGAGAAAAGCGAGTCGCATAGTGTTCTCCATTGTTGTGTAGGGAACGCCAGGTGTTGAGGCAATCTCCCAGTTTGGAACTGGCGTTCTTGTTGTGCAGTATACCATAACAGCAAGAAGTGGGACGAGCAGGAACCTGCCGCAAGATATATGCGCAGCCACACACGCCGCCCAGGAGCGCGGCGCTCCTTTCTGCTGTCGCCTGCCCACTGTGCCTGTCACTCCTATTCGCTTGTGGCGACCTGCGGCGGGCTGCGATAATACGGGCAACAGAGGCAATGAGGCGCCGTGCGTTGCTAGACGTTCCGGCGCGGATGAGGGAGCAGGCTATGCGCGCTGATGTTGTGCCGCTACAGAGTGGGACAGGCCAACGTCTAGCGCGCTCATCGCTGCTGACCTATCGCGTTCCCAACGAACTTGCCACATCGCTGCAACCGGGGCAGCTCGTCACCATTCCGCTTGGCGCGCAGATGGCGCTTGGCCTCGTCTGGGGATTGGACGCCAGCGACGAGATCGATGAAGTAGACGATGGGCGGAGCGCGCAGGATGAGGGAAGAAACGGCATATCTTCTGACGACGAGATGCGCGTGGGAGGAGAACGCCTATCCAAGATGCGCTCCATCATCAGCATTGTGCTGGATGCTTCCATCGTCTCGCCCGCCCAGCGCGCGCTTGTCGAATGGATCGCCGACTACTATAGCGCGCCGCTGGGGTTGGCGGCGCGGCTGGCGCTTCCTCCGGGCCTGCTGATGGGCGTGCGGTTTGTGCTGGAGCCAGAGGCAGATGAAACGGCGCAACAGAAGTCCGCCGCCACGTCCGCCGATGCGCCTGAGCCTCTCCCTGATCCCATAGCGGCGCTACGCGACCTGCCTGCGTTTATGGAGGATGCGGAGGGTGAGGTGATGCTGACGCCGGACGACGCTGGCGCGGCGCTGTCGCTGCTCCGTGAGCAAGGGCGACTGGAACGCGGCAGGATGGTGGCCACGCTTGGCGCGCGACGTGGCAAAGCAGCGTTCAACACCTTGCTGGAACAGCGCGCCGCCAGCCTGCGCGCCGAATTGCCCGCCGCGTTGATACGTCCCCGGCAGGAACGCCGTGTCACGCTGGTGGGCGTTCCAGAGCGGCTGGCCGACTGGCGCGCTCAAGCCCGCGCCACACTCGATACGCTGCTCGGCGGGCGATTGGCCCAGACCCAGGAAGACGCCGACCTGACGCAAGAACCATCAGCAGCGCAGAAGGACAGGGCGCAACGCAGCCGCAAACGTGGCCCAGGCGTTGCATTCGGCGTGGCGGCCAACATAGTCTCAGTATCTCAACCTCATAGCGCCACCCGTTCGCCCGAAGAACAGCGCGAAGAGCGGCGCAACGAACGCCGGGCCGAGCGCATCCTTCGGCAACTTGCCACCCTCGACGCCCTTGAACGCTCGGCCCCCACCCCTAGCCCCCCTCCTGCAAGGCGGGGGAGGGGAGATGATATAGTTCTGCTTCCCCTCTCCCTGCAAGGGGAAGGGGTCAGGGGTGGGGGCTGGCGGCTCGAAGAGCTACGACGGCTGACGCGCATCACGCCCGCCGCGATGGCCGAGCTTGTGGAGGCTGATCTGGTCACTATCCAGACGGTGGAGGTACGGCACGATCCGCTTGCCGGACGCGACATCCTGCGGACAGCGCCGCTGCGGTTGATCCCAACACAAACACATGCGCTCGAAACAATTCTTGCCGCTGGAAAAGATGATACGCCGCACGTCTGCCTGTTGCATGGGATCACGGGGAGTGGCAAGACCGAGGTGTATTTGCAGGCGCTCGCGGCGATCATCACGCAGGGCAAGCGTGGGCTGGCGCTCGTGCCGGAGATCGCGCTCACCCCACAGGCGATGGCGCGCTACGCCGGGCGCTTCCCTGGGCGCGTGGCGCTGCTACATAGTGGCCTGACTGACGCCGAGCGGCTGGACGAATGGCGGCGCATTCGCCTGGGCGAGGTGGACGTTGTGCTGGGGTCGCGCTCAGCCCTTTTCGCGCCCATCGAGCGGCTTGGCCTGATCATCGTTGACGAGGAGCATGAGGGGGCCTACAAACAGGATCGCGCGCCTACCTACCATGCGCGTGATGTGGCCGTGCGCCTGGGCCAACTGACCGGCGCGACCGTCGTGCTGGGCAGCGCTACGCCCTCGGTTGAATCGTACTGGCGGGCGCAGAACGGCGCGTACACGTTGATCGAGATGCGCGAACGCGCGACGGCAGCCCCGCAGTCCACAGCGAAAAGCCGCACGCATGATACGCATGATACGCATGCGGATGACCAGGACAACATCTCGCCTGACTTGCCTCCAGTCACGATTGTAGATCTGCGCGCAGAACTGCGAGCAGGCTCGACAAGCATCCTCAGCGAGCCGTTGCAGCGCGCCCTCCGCGAGACGCTTGACCGGCGTGAGCAGGCGATCCTCTTTTTGAACCGGCGCGGCACGGCAAGCTGTGTGTTGTGTCGCGAATGTGGCTACGTGGCGAAGTGTGAGCAGTGCGATGTCACGCTGACCTATCACGCGGGCGAGGCTGCGCTGATCTGCCATTACTGCGGCCACCGCCAGCCCGCGCCACAGGTTTGCCCCCTCTGCTGGAGCGCAAGCATCCGCTACTTCGGGCTTGGCTCCGAGCGCGTGGAGGCGACCGTCAAGCGGATGTATCCTGAGGCGCGTGTCTTGCGGTGGGATCGTGATACCGCGCGCACACGCCAGGCGCACGAGGAGTTGCTCAAGGCGTTCGCCGAACGTAGGGCGAATATCCTCGTAGGCACGCAGATGATCGCCAAAGGGCTTGACCTGCCAGGGGTAACGCTGGTGGGCGTTGTCTCCGCCGATACGGCGCTCTTCCTGCCAGATTTTCGCGCCAGCGAGCGCGCATTTCAACTGCTGACGCAGGTGGCAGGACGCGCCGGGCGCGGCGCACAGCCAGGTAGAGTGATTATGCAGTCATTCAACCCTGAGCATTTCTGCATCCAGGCGGCGGCCCACCACGACTATCAGGCGTTCTGCGCGGCGGAGCTGACTGCGCGGTGGCAATACGGCTATCCACCGTTCCGCCGGTTTGTGAAGCTGACGTATGAACATCGCGACCGCTACAGCGCGCAGATCGAGGCGATGACGATGGCCGAGCGGCTGGAGCACATCATCGCATCTCTCAACCTTCCCGCAACAGACATCGTTGGCCCGGCCCCTGCGTTCATCGAACGACTGCGCGGGCGCTATCGCTGGCAATTGATTCTGCGCGGGGCTGATCCTATTCCAGTCCTGCGCTCGCTCGGAAGCGATCTGCCGTTTGGTTGGTCGCTCGATGTTGACCCCATCGCCAGTTTGTGAAAGCCGCTGAGGAGAGTGGTTGGCGTCGGGCGCTCATGACGCCGGAGCCACGTAGCCGCGCGCCGCCCGACCGCCGCGCCAGAGTGAGACGACAGCCAGCGCCGCCGCGATGATCAGCAGGGAGGCCATCAGCGCCTCGATGGGCGGCCATGTCCCAAGTTGCATCTGCGCCTGAGCGACGATCAGGGCGATCAGCGCGCCTCCGGCTATCGTCCCCATGCCTATCGCTGCGGTAGCCACGCAGGCAGGAATCAGAGCGAAACGCGCCAGTCGTGGACTGATCTCGCTACGTCCAAGCGCCACCGTCAGGGCTGTGACACTCCCACCAATAGTGAGCAGAGCGATCACACCAAGCGCCAGCCGTAGGAGCGACTCGGTTGGAGTCACTTGAATGTTTGGCGCGCCTGCCTGCCGAAGGGCCGACGGCTGAAGCAGGGCAAGCATGGAGCCAATCAACACCAGCGCAGCAAAGATCGGCGTGACAAACATCGCCAGTGTGCCCCAGCGGCGACGCTGAATCGCCTGATGGATTGTCGTCACCAGTATCGGTAGCCCGCCAACCAGCACGGCACAGAGCGCCACCAGGCCCGCCAGATTGAGCGCAGTTAGCGCGACGGCGATGGCTGGGTTTATTTGCAAGGCGCTCTGCCAGGTGGATGGCGTATCACTCACAAAATGCAGCGGAAACCAGGCGAAGCAAAAGATGACGAAGGCAACGAAGATAGCGATCTCGCTGGAGCGTAGGCGGTTGACCATAGGAGTTGTCCTTCCAAGAATTGCTTCGGTGTGCAGGTGCGCGTCGAGCGCGCAGAGCAACAGATTGAACAGTGTTCGCGGCGTCGCTGGATAGTCTTCAAGCAGGGCTGCGGCCTCTTCGCTATAGCGGTCGCGCCAGACGCGCGGATAGAGCGCAAGCACACGGCGCGCCCAGGCAGAGAGCCAACGACGCTGATGACCGGATGGGAGGTGATCGGGTTGCATCGGTTCATCCTCTCCTTCAGGCCAGCGCCAGGCGCTCAACGCCCGTCGCGACGATCTGTTGGAGCGTGGCGACCTGCTGGCGTAGCGCGGCGGCTCCGGCGGGAGTCAGGCGATAGGGGCGCCTGCGCTCCTCGGCTGGCAGCGGCTCAATCCATCCCTTCTGCTCCAATCGCCCAAGCGCGCCATAGAGCGATCCCGGCTCAACCTGTGTCCCACTGAACCGCGCAATATCCTCGATGATGGCGTAGCCGTGTTTGGGGCCGCTGGCAAGGCTCAACATCAACAACAATGAGACATCCGAAAAGTGGCCCAGATCGGAAAAACCTGTGCGCATATCGTTCCCTCGCTTTCTTCTCCATGCTATTTAGTTTATCTTACTAAGAATACTTGAATAATAACATACGCGCGTTGGCCTGTCAAGTGGCTGGCGTGAGCTGGGTGATATCATGCGACAGAGACGATTGCATGCGAAGGGAGGCTGTGTATGCAGCAGAAGACGCTCTGGGGGGAGCGCGTGCCGGGCGTGCCCTACCCGTTCTACGCCGCCGATCTGGAGAAGTTGTCGGACGACGGCTACACGTATGAGATCGTCGAAGGAGAACTGATCCGCATGTCATCGGGGATTGATGCGTCTGAGATTGCCGCCCGTTTAGTGTTCTATCTCATGGGCTTTGTCTTGCCGCGAAAACTGGGGCGTGTAATCGGCCCAGATGGCACATACGACGTGACGCGCCCTGGTGAACTTGTGGAAACAGTGCTTGTCCCCGATGCGGCGTTTGTGCAGGCGGGGCGGCTACCCACACGCAACCCCGGCTATGGCAAACTCGCGCCCGATCTCGTTGGGGAGGTAGTCTCGCCCAGCCAGTATCGCCCGGAGATGGACGACAAAGCTCGGCTCTATCTGGAGCGCGGCGTGCGGCTTATATGGATGCTCTGGCCTTCACGCCAGGAGGCAGACCTCTGGCGCCCCACCTCGCCACAGGCGCCAGTAGCGACCCTGAGACTGGGAGACAGCCTCGATGGGCTTGATGTGCTCCCAGGATTCACCTGTCCGCTTGCCGATCTTTTTTTATAGGAAGCTCATGCGCCGACATAGCGGGCGTAGACGGTACGCGCCACAGCGGGATCGTCAGTTCCCTTGATGATGGCGCGCGCGTCGGGGAAGATCATCACCTCGTAGCCATCCACACGCAGCCTCAGCAAAAAACCATTGCTGGCTACCTCGCCGACGGGCGCCAACCGCTCGGCCAGCGCCGCCAGATCGAGTTCGCTACCGCGCATGGCCTGCTGCGGGCGCACCTGCACAGCGTTTCGTCCACAGAGCGACACGCCATTCTCATCCAGCGCTGCGTCGAGGTAGGCGTATTCTCCGCGCCCGCAGGCTGGGCAATCATCCATGCGTGGGAGTTCGAGCCGCTCATGTGTGTTCTCCCACAGGTCAATCCAGGTCATGCCGCGCGCCAGGCGGTCGGTCGCGCCCACCAGCAGCTTGATCGCCTCGGTCGCCGTCATGCCCGTCACCACACTCACAATGCCGTTCAGTACGCCAGCCGTATCGCAGGTCGGCGTCGTCCCTGGCAGCGGGCGCGTGGGGAAGACGCAGCGCAGGCAGGCCGTCTCGTGTGGCAGAATGGGCATGCTGACGCCATACGACGCGATGACGCCACTGTATATCCAGGGGATATTCATCTTGAGACAAGCGTCGTTCAACAGATAGCGTGTCTCGAAGTTGTCGGTTCCATCCAGCGCGAGGTCAGCGCCGTCAAGCAGGTCTTCGATGTTCTCGGCGGTGACGTCAGTGGTGTGGGCGTCCACCGTGACCTGGCTGTTGATATGCCCGATGCGCCGCGCCGCCGCGACTGCCTTGGGCATGCCCTTCGTGGCGTCGTCTTCTTCGAAGAGTGTCTGACGTTGCAGGTTGTTTTCCTCCACGAAGTCGCGGTCGGCGATGCGCAGATAGCCCACGCCAGCGCGCGCCAGCAGGTTCGCCAGATTCGTCCCCAGCGCGCCGCAGCCGACGATCAACACACGTGCCCGCGTCAGGCGTTCCTGCCCGGCAGGGCCGATGCCCGCGAAGAGTGTCTGCCTGGAATAGCGCGACGAGCGATCGGGTGCGGTGGGCGTTGTTGCTGATGTCTCGGATAGGGGTGTTGAGCGAGTAGACATTCTGGTGATCCTTTCGCTTGCCGAACGCTGGCGAACGCTGGCGAACGCTGGTGAACGCTGGCGAACGCTGGTGACGAACATTGATGCGGCATGGGAAATATGTTCCATCTCAAAGTATAGTCTCAAAGACGCCCGAACGTCTCATACGGGCTGGTACCTTCGTATTCTTTGCTATACGCATGCAGGCGGCTGTGGTACCATAGACCCTATATCGCGCTACACAACAACTGATAGGGTAAGCGACACAGCGCAACCAGGCGTTGTCAACTCTATTTCCTGTATCCAAGAGTTCGGGCGAATACGTCAGGGCGCATGGGCGTCTATGGTGAACCTTATGGGAGACGTGGGGAAAATGAATGAGGCGGGGCAGGCGACACAAGCGGCGCCCCCCAAAAAAGTGTTGGTCGTTGACGATAATCCGACCATCGTCGCGTTGGTGCGCCATGCCATCACGATGTATGGCAACTATGAGGTTATCGTCGCCTACGATGGCGCGCAAGGGATCGAGCAATTTTACAGTGAGCGTCCCGATTGTGTGATCGTTGATGTGCATATGCCGCGCATGGATGGTTATCAGATGGTGCGCTGCATTCGTGGCGATGGCGTTTCCGCCCATACACCAATGATTATCCTGACCGCCATGAACGAGGAGAACGATCAACTGACCGGCATTCTCTCCGGGGTTGACGAATACCTTGCCAAGCCGTTCAAGCCAAGTGTGCTCTATGCCACGCTTGAGCGTGTAATGCGCATCACCCCTGAGGAGCGTGAACAGCGCATCCATCGGCTCGCCGCCGAGAGCGCCAGCGCAGGTTAGCCGTCGCCGGGCGCCGACGCCGCGCGTATCCTATTGCAGTCGGAGAGGCGCACAGAAGCAATAGGCTGGCCCAAACGAAACGGCTAGCCCAAACAGGGGTAGTACCCTCTGATGAGAAAGGCCGATCTACAGCCCGATCAGATGCGGTTGTCCGTTGTGAAACTACAGGAACGGGTTCTCGTCTCGATCAACGAGAGCCAGGGGAGCGGGAGCGTAGGGCGTGGTGGCTGAACAAGTCTTTCAAGATACAAGACAGGCGCAGCGATTGACGGTGCTTGTGGTAGAGGGCAATCAGGCTGCCCGTGAAAAAGTGCGCGCGGCCCTGGGTGATTACTACACCCTCAACTTCGTCGCGGGTGCGCAAGAGGCGCTGGCGCTGGCGCGCACACATACGCCCGATCTGCTGGTAACTGAACTTGACCTCTGCGAAGGGGATGGGTTGACGTTGTGCGCGCAACTGCGCGATATGCCAGAGACCGAGCGTCTGCCTATCATGGTGCTGACCAGCCGCTCAACGCCGCAAGATAAAGTCGCGGGCTTTCTGGCGGGCGCCGACGATTACGTGGTGAAGCCGCTCGATATACGCCTGTTTTACGCGCGTATCCGGTTGCTCTGCCGCATCAAAGGGTTGGAGCGCCATCCCTAAGGCGCATCGTGGCGCATCGTATCAGACCCGCACAGAGGCGCGCCATACGCTCGCACAAACGGCAAGACACGCATAGATACGCACAGACCCCGCATTGATGGCTTCCCATTGCCACCCAATGTGGGGTCATCTCGTGGTTACGTTCTCCCCTTTGTCTCCAGGCTCTCTACCCGCAGCGTCAATCGCGCGGGTACTGCGTCGCTTGATAGTGGCGTTCGAACAGCGCATGGCCACCGAACAGGCGATTGCGGCGTTGACCCACCACCAGATAGATCAACGGGCCGACCCACCACACCAACCAGATGATCACCAGCCAGGCGACCTTCTCAAAGGTGGAGAGGTCATCGCGCAGAATGTACACTGTCAGGATGAGGTGGCCAATCACTGGGATGAGGATCGACACCAGGGCCAACACGATGGTGATCAGCAGGCTTCGATGATGTGGCTGCAAGCCCGACGTTGTGCTCGTGTTGGGCTGTTGATAGGATTGATAGGGCTGATATTGCCCTTGGGGCCGCATAGTTTCTCTGCCTCCCAATTTCCGTACCGACTTTCGTCGTGGGATCTCCCTCTCTTCTGGACGGTGGTGTCCTTCACCATGCGAGAACACCTTCACCCGTCCAAAAGGTCGCGTCGTCCAGACGCATCAGCATATCCCTGACCAGTATACGCGCTCTCTGTTATCCTGGTTGCGTAGTGTCATACCATGTTGCAACGAGCCGTCGCCGGGCGCAAGGTCATTACACTCGCTGCGCAAGCTCGTCACACTTCTTGAAAGAAGTGTATCGGGAGACACGCAGGAGGGGCGCCAGACGCTCTACACGAACCTTCCCTGGGCGTCTCGCTGACGGCCCTCTCCTGGCATGATCTTATTACGGTTGCCATTGGATGGTACGGCGTCCAGTGGGCGCTCCGCCACGCCTCGCCCTGGAAGGCGTTTGGCGTTTTTCTGGCGCTTGGCCTGTTCTATGGCGGCTGGGCAATTTCCTGGTGGACGAACGCCCTGCCGTCCACCCCTGCGCCGATCTTTGCGCGGAGGCAGGGCAGCCAGTGTGAACGTTTGCCCCTTTGCCTTTCCATAGAACCACCTCCGGCTACACAGGGGTGGCAATTGCACGCAGTTCGGGATAGAATATCGTACAACCTGGGTCATGTGCGATGGCCCAGGCGGAAGGGCAAGCCTACGCACGCCATTCATGTTTGCGAACTTGCCGACCTCGCGCCACCGACGTTGGTGGAAACAGCCTCAGACTGTCTTTGTGGAGGTTTTTCGTATGTTCAAATGGCTCCAACGCAACAAGTCCGCAGAAACGGCGCCGCCCGCCACTACGGCCACGCCACTCTCGTCGTCCCAATCACCCGAATCTCAGGCAACCCCGGCGCAGGCTGACCAGACCGATCTCAAGCCAACCGCGCCCATCTATCCGCACGAAGCAGCGCTCGCCGTGCCCCAGGTTGCCCAGACGGCCCCCGTCAGCGAGAACACAGCCGTCAGCGCCCCGGCCGCAGAAACGACATCCAGCGCCAATGACTTGACTGGCCCAACTGGCTCGACTAGCCCGGCTGGCTCAGACGGAGCAAACGGAGCAAACGGAGCAACCGGAGCAACCAGCTCAAATGGGGCAAGCGCAGGAGCGACCGTCGTGGCGGCTGCGCCCGTCACGACGGCTCCTGCCTTTGTCTCCACCATGATGGACTACCCGCTGACGCTTCAGTACGTCTTCGACCGCGCGATGAAGCTGTACTCTAATCGGCAGTTGGTTGATGTCACGGCTGACGGCTACAACCGCACGACCTATGGCGAGATGGGCAGGAACGCCAAACGACTGGCCTCGGCGCTGGCCAAACGCGGCGTGCAGAAAGGCGACCGTATCGCCACCCTTGCCTGGAACACCACCAGCCACTACGAACTTTACTTCGCCGCGCCGTGCATGGGGGCCGTGCTCCACACGCTCAACCTGCGCCTGGCGCCCGACCAGCTTGGCTACATCATCCAGGACGCCGCCGATTCGTACATCTTCGTTGACGCCGATCTCTTCCCGCTAGTGGAGCGGGTCATCCCCTATCTCGGCAGCGTCAAGGCGTTGGTGGTGATGAACGGGACGGCGACGCCTACGGCGACCGGCCTGCCGATGGTCGTGCAGTACGAAGACCTGCTGGCCGAGGGCGATCCTGATTACCAATGGCCTGAGATTGACGAGCGCGATCCCGCCGCGATGTGTTACACCTCCGGCACGACGGGCAACCCTAAGGGCGTCGTCTATAGTCACCGGTCGAGTTATCTGCATGCGTTCTGCGTCACGCAGGCCGACACCATTGGGCTTTCGGAGTTTGATACGGCATTCCCGCTGGTGCCGATGTTCCATGTGAACGCCTGGGGTCTGCCACACGCTGCGGCGATGGTCGGATCAAAACTGGTCTTCCCCGGCAAGTTCATGACGCCTGACCGCACGGCGCAGGTGATCAACGATGAGAAGGTGACGCTGGCGGGTGGTGTGCCGACCCTCTGGATCGGTCTGTTACAGGTGTTGGCCAACCGGTCTGACCTCGATATGTCGTCGGTGACACGGGTAATCGTCGGCGGCTCGGCGGCTCCTGCCTCGTTGATCGCGGCGATGGATGCGAAGGGGCTGCCGATCTTGCACGCCTGGGGCATGACGGAGACCTCGCCGATTGCCACCGTCTCGCGGCTGCGTCCGTTCAACATCAACGCCTCGCCAGAGGAGCAACTGGCCTATCGCGCCAAGCAGGGCGTAATGGTGACGGGTGTTGACCTGCGCGTTATGAACCTGGATACCGGCGAAGAGGCGCCCTGGGACGGCCAGACATTCGGCGAGATTCAGGTGCGTGGGCCGTGGGTGACGGGCAGCTATTATCATGGCGACGACACCGAGCAGGGCGCGTCGAAGTTTATGGACGGCTGGTTCCGCACGGGCGATGTAGCGACGATTGATCCACATGGGTATATCCAGATCGTTGACCGCACGAAAGATGTCATCAAGTCGGGCGGCGAGTGGATTTCTTCCGTGCAGATGGAGAGCATCATCATGGGGAATCCGCAAGTGCTCGAAGCGGCGGTGGTTGGGCTGAAGCATCCCAAGTGGGATGAGCGGCCGGTCGCGGCGGTGGTGTTACGGCCCAGCCCTGACGGCCAGATGCCCAACGTGACGCAGGAGGACATCATCGAATACCTGCGCCCGCATGTGGCGAAGTGGTGGCTGCCCGACCGCGTGGTGTTCGTGGACTCCATCCCGAAGACAAGCGTGGGCAAGTTCGATAAGAAAGCCTTGCGCGCGCAGCTTGCCGAGACGGTGACGCTAGGGGAATAGGGGTGGCTACCTCTCTTCCAACCCCCTCTCTCATCGGGAGAGGGGGCTTTTTGTAGGAGAAGTTGTCACAAGGCCTCCCATTCATCTTTTGAGCTACCCGCAACAGCCAATATACGCTTGAGGAGGGCAACACTGATGTCACCTTGATGTGGATTAGGGATGGGAACCCTTGTTGAGCCGCGTTCCATATACTCGTGGTTCCCACCAGCAAATGGGTCGCTAAACCCCCCTTTCCGCAATCCACGGATGAGATCACGACGCTTCGTCGGGCCAAAGAGTGGCATTAGACAGGTTTTCCAACTTCCAGACGCATTCCGTCAACTGTTGGCAGATCGCTGTGATGGGCTATTCCTAACAACACCCACCCTTCAAGGGTATCTCTTAACTCAGCGATACATTCCTCTTGCGTTGGCGCGTTTGCCCACAGGCCATCGAAGCCAGGGATAGTCGCAAATACCGTCCCATCTTCAATGACTTCGTAGCGCGCATGTTGCATTGCTTTGTCCAGATACTCGGCAAACATGCCTTAGCCCTTCTTTCCGTTGCCGACCGGCCGCTGGAACTTCGCTGTCGTCTCCGCTTTTCCTCAGTGTAGCACAAAGTTAAGCGAAATATCCTTGCTGGCTATCTCTGCGCCGCGCGCACGCTAGGGCTGACGCTTACCACCAGAGCAAGCGTGAGCAATACCGCGACGAGGGCGCCAAACCGTTGAAGCAGCACGCCAGTGAGCGCAAGCGTGAGCAGCGGAAACGCCAACTGCGAGACGCTCGTTCCCACCAGCGAGACGATCTGGCCGCCCCAGAGCAGCAGATAATCACGGACGCGCCAGAGCGGCGTTGGCTTCATGCGTCTGCTCACCAACTAGAGAGGATGCGGGTTGATAGATGTGGCGTACAGCCACAGGGAAAACAGGGTGGGCGGTGAGAGGCTCGAACTCTCACGGGTGTTACCCCACTGGATCCTAAGTCCAGCTCGTCTGCCAATTCCGACAACCGCCCGGATGTGCGCTTTGTGCGCAGATGCGCTCTTCATGATGCGCGCTTGCAGTATCGCACATCCCTGGGGGAAAACGCAAGGGGGACTGACCTCTCCCCTGATCCCTCCCCATCTATGAGGAGGGGAACATTACTGCCCCCTTGGGGGTGTCCATCCGTAGCGCGACGTTCCTGGGCGGCGCGGAGAGAAAAGTACCGCCGTCGCTGTCTGCGTGTCTTGCTTGCCCCAATCACTACATGGCTGGCGCGTACACCGTCTCATGTGCAATCTCTATCCACGATGGGAAAGACGCTTGGAAAAGGTGGTGGATGGATGCTTATCCTGTTTCACCCGCCGCCCAGGAGCGCGGCGCTACGCTTATTTCACGCGTTTCACACGCTGGCTCGCTTTTGGGTGAACGCCTCCTCCGGCTGTGAAGACTCCTTCCACTCGATGCGCTCACCCTGCTGATCCTCCTGCGAAGCGTCCCATGAGCCGCCAACTGGCCGCCGATCCAGGGCATGGTGTCCACGCTGCCCACGACGCTTACGACGCCCACCATTGACCGGCAAAGCGAAGGCTATCGTGATGAGGAAGCCGCCGAGACTGGCGCTGATGATGGCAACGACGGGCGGGGAGGGAGGCAGTCCTTCTCGCTGGGCGATCTCGCTATGAATGGCTGCGAGAAACGCCGAACAGATGGCAGCCATGCCAGCGTTATTTGGTAGAAACTGGTCGGTGTAGGTCGAGAGCCAACCGAGCCAGTGATCTGTCGTCGTCCAGTGGTAGGCCGGATTGGTGTACAGGTGTTGGAGATCAACGAACATCCCTCCCTGCGCATTGCAGAAGTTTTGGATGTACACATTGTCGCCGTCCTGCGTGCGGACGTGTGGCTGCCAGGGGCCGGAGCAGATCAGGATGGCATTGGGTGAGATGCGCCGTAGCATCGCCAGCACAGCGGGATACGCTTGCAAGAATGACCAGTAATCTTTGCCGCCGTCGTTTGTGCCGAGTTCCACAACAATGATATCCGCCTGGGCAGGCGGGTCGTCCTGAAGGGCATCGTAGAGCGCGGGAGTCAGGAGGCCCCCCGCCGCACGCATCGTTAGCCGGGCATGCAACGAACGCGCCAGCAGCGACACATAGCCATGTTGCACGTCGGTGGCGTCGTAGCCCACACTGAGGCCGTCGCCCACCACCAGCAGCCGGGGATGCGCGTAGACATCGTTTGTCGCACGCGGAAAGAGCGGCTGCATTGTGTGGATGCCCTGAAACAGGCTGCCCATCACCAAAAATATGCCGAGAATCAGTGCTTTCATACCATGCCTCCATAGCGCGCCACTCATTGGGATCGTTCCAAACAGTCCCATAGTCGCCCGGACAGAATGAGGGAAAAGTCATTCAACACATAAGACGATGTGTGTTTTTGTGGGATAATTATATATACGATGGTACTATTATAAAGACAGCGGGATGTCTTGCGTGGATCACGTAGCGCCGCGCTCCTGGGCGGCGTATCTTACCTGTTTCAGGTGCGCAACGGGTCGGGGCGCTCTCATCCATTGACACTCAACTACAGTGATGGGTATACTTCCCTCACAACATTGACTTCCACCTGGCAAGGGAGAATACGGCATGGCTGCATGCTCCGGTGTCTCAACTCGCTCAATCGAGATCGCTGATCTGCGCGACTGCACTGATGTGGAGAAGGTGTTTGCTCTGTTTCGCAAGCTGGGCTATCCGGTTGAGCCGCCGGTCGCTGTGCCAATAGAGGCCGACGAACTGCCTTCCGCCGCCCTGCGTGAGCGCATCCTTGAACGCTATCCGGTGGCGCAGGTGGG
>Ga0070737_10001986_pt1 | contig 26194 bp, 21 predicted proteins | sample Coa_R1_10_FD_66438 | JGI IMG/M metagenome (GOLD analysis project Ga0070737, IMG submission 66438) | Surface soil microbial communities from Centralia Pennsylvania, which are recovering from an underground coalmine fire - Coalmine... | ecosystem: Environmental > Terrestrial > Soil > Unclassified... | reverse complement strand
CGTGGACGCCGCATGTCGGAATCGATCAGCAGCACCCGCCGCTTTTGCGGAGACCAAGCGGCGGGTGCTGCTGATCGATTCCGACATGCGGCGTCCACGGCTGCACGTCATTTTCGACTGCCCGAACGACTGGGGATTCCGCGACCTGCTGCAATCGGCCGGAGCGGCCGAAGCGCGCGACCTGCACTCGTTGGCCCGGCCGACTTCGGTGCCCGACTTGTGGGTGCTGCCAAGCGGCCCTGGGGTGGACGGCGTTTCCAAATTATTTTATGGGCCGGCATTGAAAGCGGTGCTGGCGCGCTTCCGGCGTGAATTCGATCTGGTTTTAATCGATACGCCTCCCATGACGCTCTACTCGGATGCGCGAATTCTGGGACGCATGGCGGATGGCGCGGTGGTGGTGGTGCGGGCGAACCGCACCAACCGGGATACGCTGCGGAGTTGCTACAACATCCTGTCCGAAGACAGGACCCCGGTATTGGGAACCATTCTGAACGACTGCCGGCTGGGAGCTACGCAATACCGTTCCTACGGCGGTTACTACAAGTTTTACACCAACTCACAAAGAGCTGACTGACGCCGGGGTGGCGAATGGAGAAACTACAGTTCCTCAAATTGATCGAGGGCATTCTGGAATTGCAGCAAGGGAGCCTGAGAGGAACGGAGCGGTTGGCCGATTTCGAACAGTGGGATTCCATTGCGATTCTCGATTACATTGCCACGGTAGACCGGAAGTTCGGCGTGATTCTGAACGCGGATGAAATTGCGGGCTGCCAGACTTTCGACGATCTGTTTTCCAGGCTGAATGGGAACCTGGCGCACGTAGCAGCAAAAGTATGTTAACCACGGAACGGGCGAGCGCGGTAGATGTCCACATCCGCCAGGCCGCGTTTTCGGACTACGACCAGATTGCGGCGGTAATGGCGCGCAATGGTTTGACGCCCCGTCCGCGAGCGAGTTGGATCGCGCTTTGGAGGGGGAACCCGGCCTTCGATCCCGCGGCACAGGCGCCGGTGGCGTGGGTTCTGGAAGCAGAGAACCGGCTGGCGGGGTGCGTGGCCGGTGTGCCGCGCAACTATGTTTTCGGCGGAGAACGGATTCGCGCCATAGCGGAGTGCGATTGGGCCGTCGACAAGCGGTACCGGAGCTATGCGCTGGCGCTTTGGCAGCGGCTGGCGCGGCGGAACGATGTGGAACTGCTGCTGAGCACTACGGTGAGCGCGGCATCGGAACCGGCATACAGCGCCTACCACTGGTCACGCGCGCCAGTAGGCCAATGGGACCAGGCAGGCTTCTGGGTGACGGGCTATGGCGGCTTTCTGCGAAGCGCGCTGCGGCGCAGGGAAGTGCCTTTAGCCGCGGGACTAGCGTATCCGCTGGGGGCGGCGCTGTGGTGCCGTGACCGGTTGCTATACGACGGCGAGGACCGCTCGCTGACCATGGCGGCCCGGAAGATCTTCACGAGTCGCGATGCCGCGGCACGAAAAAAGCGGTGTGCGGTGGAGTGGCGGGCGGATTTCGATAGCGGCTTCGACCTCTTCTGGCAGGATTTGCAGCAGGAAAAGAAGGACGTGCTGCTGGCCGCGCGGGATGCCGCAACGCTCGCGTGGCATTACCAGCCCGGACAGGCACGGCAGAACGCGTGGATTGTTACGGCCTCGCAAGGCTCCCGTTTGCGGGCGTATGCGATTTTCGTGCGCCGGGATCAACAGCGCCTGGGGTTGCGGCGTATGCGGCTGGCGGACTTTCAGGCGCTGGAGGAGGGTGCCGAAGCCTTCCAGGCGATTCTCGATCGCGCCATCGCGCGGTGCAAGGCAGAGGGCATCCACATGCTGGAAGACGTGGGCTGCTTTTCGGACCGGTTGGGATTTCCGGCGCCGCATCGCCGCAAGCTGGAGGCGTGGGCGTTCTACTACAAAGCGCTATCCGCGGGCCTGATCGGCACACTCGCCGACCCGGCCCGGTGTGATCCCACGGCTTTCGAAGGAGACCTGAGTTTATAGGCAGTTTATGACGGCATCGATCGAGACGTACTATCACACGATCCGTTATTTGAAGCCGGTACAGTTGTATTCGCGGGTATTGCCGAAGCTGCCGCGACGCTTCGAGCGGGGCGCAGCCTCCCCGATGCGGCACGCGCGGGAGGACTGCTGGGTTGCGCCGTTGCGGCGGCCGAACCGCCGGACGGGCCGCTTTCGCTTCCGCTTTCTGAATACCGAATACGAGCCGAGGGGCTGGAACGATCCTTTCGCTACCCGGCTATGGCGTTATAACCTGCACTACTTCGAAGCGCCCGAACCTGGCCTGATTAGCCAGTGGATTGCGGAAAACCCGGTGGGAGAGGGGACCGGATGGGAACCGTATCCCACTTCATTGCGCATCGTGAACTGGATCAAGTGGCTATTTGAGAATGGCGCGGGCTATCCGGAGATCGAAAGCGCGGCCGCAGCGTCGCTGGCAGAACAGGCGCGGCACCTGCGGCGCAACCTGGAGTATAGGGTCTTAGCCAACCACCTGCTGGCGAACGCCAAGGCACTGGTTTTCGCCGGCGCGTTCTTCGACGGCCGCGAGGCCGGCGAGTGGCTGCGAACCGGCCTCGCGATTCTGCGGCGAGAACTGCCCGAACAGGTCCTGGCGGATGGCGCGCATTTCGAGCGCAGCCCGATGTATCACAGCCTGATGCTCGAAGACGTGCTCGATCTGCTGAACCTGGCACAAACTTACCCGGCCGCGATCGCCGCGGACACGGCCGGCATGTGGACGGAAACGGCCGGCCGCATGGCGGCATATCTCGAAGCAATGTGCCATCCCGATGGGCAGATCGCGTTTTTCAACGACGCCGCTTTTGCTATCGCGCCCCCTCCGGCAGCGCTGTTCGATTATGCGGCGCGCCTGGGAGTGAGGGCACAGCCGCGGGCGCTGACTTCAGGCTATTACCGCCTGGAAGCGGAAGACACTATGTGCATTTTCGACGCGGGGCCGATTGGCCCCGATTATCAGCCGGGCCACGCGCATGCGGACACACTCAGTTTCGAACTCTCGCACCGCCGGCGCCGGATCCTGGTGAACTCCGGGACCTCCACGTACGAACTCGGGCCGCAGCGGCAGTGGGAACGCTCCACGGCGGCGCACAATACGATTGCCATCGATGGCGCGGATCAAAGCGAAATGTGGAGTTCGTTCCGCTGCGGCCGGCGCGCGCGCGCCTTCGATGTACACATGGAACAGGCGCCGGCTTGGGCCCGGATCGCCGCCGCTCACGACGGGTATACGCGCCTGGCCGATCCGGTAATTCACCGGCGCTCGCTGCAGCTCGCGCCGGGGATGGTGGAGATCGAAGACCGCCTGGAAGGCAGCGGATTCCACCGGGCGGAAATCTCGTTTTACCTGCATCCGGCGATCGATGGGAACCAGGTCAATATCGATCTCGACAAGAAGTTCTGCCGCAGTGTGCAACACGCGGAATGGTACCCCGAATTCGGTCGCGCCGTGGAGAACAGGCGGGTAACCGGAGTCTGGGCGGGATACTGCCCGGTGACCTTCAAAACCCGGATTCTGCTGGAAGATCGAGCGTAGAAGCCGCCGATGCCGGAAACAGCCGCTAAACCGACACGCACGGACCGCGCCGCTAAAGGCTATGCGGTAAACGTGGCGCAGACCGTGTTGTACATGGTGCTGCAGGGGCTGCTGGCCCCGCTGGTTCTGAAGTACGCGGGGGTGGATACGCTGGGTGCGTATGGCGCCATCATGCAGGTGGTGGCGTGCTTTGCGGTTTTCGACAATGCGTTTTCCGTGACGCTGGCGCGCTACCTGGCCCGGCAGCACGGCGTGGAAGCCAGCCGGCAACAGTTTCAATCCGTATTTACTACCGGCCGCACCTGTCTGCTGCTTGGCAGCGCGGTATTGGCTGTTGCGGCCTTGATCGCCTCCGGCCCCCTGGTGGCGCTGCTGCGCCTCCCAGCAGCCATGGAGGCGGACGCCCGCCGGAGCCTCTACGTGCTGGCGGCGTGGTTCATTCTGCGCGTGCCGCTGGCCTCCTACGATGACGCGCTCATCGCCACACAGAATATGGCCACGGCGCACACGATCACCGGACTGCAAAACGCCGCGCGGGTGATCGGCTCGCTGACGGCGGTGCTGCTGGGTTTCGGTTTGGTCGGTATGATTGCCTCGGCGATTGCCGCCGATCTTGCGGCCGGCTCGCTGTACCGCCACTTCTTCTTCCGGATTTACCCCGACCGCGGGCCCGGTTGGGGCTTCCCCGATGCCGCGCTGCTCAAAACCATGTTCGCTTTCGCCGTGCATGCGTTTCTAATCCAGGTGGCCGCGCTACTGACATTCAATTCGAGCCAGCTGGTGGGGGGCTACGTGATGGGCGCGGTGGGCGTGAGCATCATTTATACCAACCAACTGCCGGCCAGCACGGCGCAGGCCCTGATTCTGCGGCTTTCCGACAGCGCCTCCCCGGCCATCAACGAGCTATACGGGCGGGGAGACATGGACGCCATCCGGCGGGCTTTCCTGCGTGTCCACCGGCTCACGTTGAACCTGGCTGTGCCGCTGGCGGCGGGGATCCTGCTGCTGAATCGCAGCCTGATTTCGCTGTGGGTCGGCCCCAAGCAATATGGCGGCGAACTGATGACCGCGGCTCTGGCCGCGTTGAGCATCGTGGTGGCGATTGAGCACGTCAATGTCGTTTTTTCGATGGCACTCGGCCACGAGAAGACGGTGACGCGTTTTGCGCTCGCGGAATCGATATGCGCGGTGGCGCTTTCCTGCGTGTTCGGAAAACTCTGGGGCGTGGGCGGAATTCCGCTGGCGGTGGCCATTTGCATCGTGCCGAAAACCGCGTATCTGATCCGTCTGCTGGGCCGCGACCTGCAGGGAGCGGTGTTCACGGCCATGCAGTACTTGCGGGAGTGCTTTATGCCCGCGGCCGCCGCTTCGCTCACGGCGTTCATAGCCGCTGCATGGCTTGCGCACGCCGCCGGCGCGGGCACATGGCTCACTGCGGCGGGTGCGGGCGCCCTATTTTGCGCGGTGTACGCCGGCGCGTCGTATGCGATCTGCTTCAGCCCGGACGAGCGCTTGCGCATGCGCCGCTATCTTGCGGTGCTCGCGCCGCAAGCCGGTTAAATGTTCGTGAACCCAGCCATCTCAGTTGTGATTCCGCTATACAACAAGCGGCAATACATCGGCCGCGCCCTGAGATCCCTGTTCTCCCAGACGTTCGCGGATTTTGAAGCGATCGTCGTGGATGACGGATCTACTGATGGCGGCGCCGCCGAGGTGGAGGTGTACCAGGCCGACCCGCGTTTGCGCATTATTCGCCAGCGCAATGCCGGGGGAGCCGCGGCGCGGAACCGCGGCATGCGGGAAAGCCGGTCCTCGCTCATCGCTTTTCTGGATGCCGACGATGAGTTTCTGCCCGGACATCTGGAAGCGCTTCATTCGCTCGCGCGGCAATATCCGCAGGCCGGTTTGCTGGTAACGGGCTATTATTCGGTGACGAACGGAGTGCGCCGCGCGCGGATCATGCAACACGAAGGTCCGCGGCTGTTCGAAGACTATTTCGCGGCGGGCTGCCGCCATGGCTACCTGGTGACGCCCTCCGGTTGCGCGGTGCGCCGTGAGACTTTGGCCGCAGTGGGAGGATTTCGGGAGGGTGTGCGGATCGGTGAAGACCTGGAATACTGGGCCCGGATCGCCCTCGAGTTTCCGGTGGCTTACGATCCGCGCCCGTCGGCGTTGTATTACATGGGAGTTCCCGGAAGCGCTATGTACGGCTTTCGCTGGGATCCGGGGACACCGGCGGTGGCGGACATGCTCACCGGCTGGCTTGCCGGGCACCGCGGCGACTCGCGGACGCGGTCGATTGTCGATTACTCGGCCTGGATTCTGCTGAATCACGTAGCTTCCGGAATCGCGGCCTCGCACCGGCGCGAAGCGCGAGCGGTGTTGCGTCATCCGCTGATTCGCCAATCGAGACTCAGGCGGCGGCGGGCGCAGCTTTGGCTGGCGGCCGTGTCGATACCGGACTGGGCTATGCGCCCGTACCTGGCGCTTCGGGAACAAATCGCGCATCGCAGAGCGGGGCTGCCGCTTGGAATTTTGGCAGAGCCGGCAGGGAACCTCAACGATCGCGCATGAGGCTATGAGCAGCTACGAGCCTCAGCGCCGGCGCATTTTGCAGGTCCTTCCGGTCATCGGATTTGCGGGTGCGGAACAGATGGCCGCCCACCTGGCCGCGGGTTTGGTGGCTGAGCACGAAGTGGCGGCCGTGGGTCTGTATGAATCCGTGGACAGCCCGACCGAAACGGTGATGCGCAAGGCCGGCGTGCGCATTTGGTTTCTAGGAAAGCGCCCGGGTTTCGATCCGCGCATGTACGCGCAGCTGGCGAGAGTGCTGCGCGAGTTTTGCCCGCACCTCGTGCATACGCATCTTTCCGTGCTGCGCTATCTGCTGCCCAGCCTCATCGCGCGGCGGGAGATCGTCGCGATCCACACGCTTCACAGCCTGGCGCCGCGCGAAACCGACCGGTTGGGCCGCATGGTCCGCCGCGTGGCGCTCGGCCGCTGCGTGATTCCTGTGGCGGTTTCCCGCGCGGTGGCGCGCAGCGTCGTGGAGCTCTACGGCGGCGCAGAGCCGGTCACTATTCCGAACGGTATTCCGGTGTGCAATTTCCGCTTCGACGCCTCTGCCCGCCGGGAGTGGAGAGCAGCCCAAGGTTTTGAGCAGGACGCCTTCCTGTTCCTGGCCACCGGCCGCCTGGAGGTGCCGAAAAGCCCGGTACGGTTGCTGCGCGCGTTCGCGGAGCTGGTCCGCGAGCGGTGCTATTTGCTTTTCGCCGGCGATGGGCCCTTGCGTCCAACGGTGGAGGAAGAGATCCGCCGGTTGACACTCGAGAACCGTGTGCGCCTGCTCGGCCGCCGCGGCGATGTGCCCGAATGCCTCTCAGCGGTTGATGCGTTCGTGTTGTGCTCCGATTGGGAAGGCAATCCGCTCGGCCTCATGGAGGCAATGGCCTGCGGTCTTCCGGTAATTGCGACATCGGTGGGCGGAGTGCCCGAACTTGTACAAGACCGGCGTCATGGCCTGCTCGTGGAGGCCGGCGATGCTGCCGCGCTCACTTCGGCTATGCGGGCTGTTTTGGATTCGGCCGAATTGCGCCGCGCGCTGGGCGAAGCCGCCCGCCGCCGCGCGCGAGCGGAGTTCACTGTGGACCGGATGGTGGAATCCTATTCCAGGCTGTATCGAACTGTGCTGGTGGGACAAGCTTCCGACTTTCAAACCGTGCCGGCATGAAACTCCTCTATGTCACCGCCGAGATGCCGTATGGCTCGGGCGAGGTATTTATCATCGAGGAAATTCGCGAACTGCTGCGGCGCGGTCATGACGTGCGGGTTGTGCCGCGCTCGCCGGGCGCCATGGCGCCGCATGCTCCAGATCTGATGCCAGCAACGATCCGCGAGCCTCTTGTTTCGAAAGCTGTGTGGAAGGCGGCCGCGCCGCAACTGCCTCGCAGGCTCCGCTCCATCAGCCGCGTGCTGCGCGGCGGCGCCCGGGATTCCTGGAAGAACGCGGCGGTGGTTCCCAAGGCGCTATGGCTGGCGCGCCTCGCGGCTGAATCTGGAACGAACCACATTCATTGCCACTGGGCGGGCACGACCGCTACGATGGCGATGCTGGCGGCGGAAATCGCCGGCGTACCCTGGAGTTTCACCGCGCACCGCTCCGATATTGCGGGTAACAACCTGCTCGCGGAAAAGGTTCGCAGCGCCCGGTTCGCCCGCGTGATTTCGCACAGCGGAGTACAGATGATGATGGCGCGCGGCGTCCCCGCCAGCCCCAAGATCCGCGTTCTGCATCTGGGCGTGCGCCTGCCATCCGTGCCTCCGCAGCCGGCAGTTGCCCGGCCTCCCGTGGTGCTCTGCCCCGCCGATTTTCTGCCGGTGAAGGGCCACCGGTATCTGATGGATGCCTGGCGAATTTTCGAGAGCCGTGGGATGGCGGGAGAGCTTTGGCTGGTCGGGCGTGGGGACGCGCGATCCGTAATTGAAAAGCCGCCGGCGAACGTGAAAGTGGTGGGCGAACTCAATAACCCGGCGTTGCTGGATTTGTACCGGACCGGCGCGATCGCCGCCACCGTGCTCGCGAGTATCGACCTGGGCAACGGCGAGCACGAAGGCATCCCGGCGGCCCTCATGGAAGCGATGAGTTTCGCGGTGCCTGTAGTAGCCACCAATACGGGCGGAATCCCGGAACTGGTGACGCGCGGCAGCGGGCTGCTGGTTCGCGAGAAAAATCCGGCGGCACTGGCCGATGCGATCGCGGCGGTAGTGGGCAACCCGGAGTTGGCCGCGCAACTGGGCCGCGCGGGCAGGCGCCGCGTGGCGGAAGCATTCGACGTGACAGAAATTGCGAGCCAACTGGAAGGCTGGTTTGAAGCAACCTGTCCCACAACCCAGAATAACCAGCGGGACCGCTCCCTTACGCTCCCGGCTCAGAAGCGCACGTGCTGACGATGATTTTGGAACGCGTGCTGGCGGCGCTCGCGCTGCTCGCCTGCTCACCAGTCTTACTGGCGGCCGCGCTCGCCATAGTCCTCGAAAGCGGATTTCCCATCTTCTTCCGCCAGGAGCGAGCCGGCCAGCACGGCAAAATTTTTCGGCTGATCAAACTGCGCTCGATGCGCGCAGGCCGCTCCGGCGCCCGCATCACCGCCTCTGGCGATGCTCGCGTCACGCGGGTAGGAGTTTTCTTGCGGAAGTACAAAATCGACGAGCTGCCGCAACTCTGGAACATTCTTGCGGGCGATATGCGCTTCATCGGCCCGCGTCCGGAACTCCCGCCGTTCGTCGATGGCCGCGACCCGCTGTGGCGCGCCGTGCTGGCCGGCAAGCCCGGAATCACCGATCTGGCGACGCTGATCTATCGAAACGAAGAGGAAATCCTCGCGCACTGCGCCGATCCGGAATCGGCCTACCGGCGCGACATTCTTCCTCGCAAGCTGGCGCTCAGCGTCCAATACCGCCGGACGCGCGGCCTTGCGACCGACCTCAGATTACTCGCGCTGACCGTTCGTTACAGTTTTTTCCCGCGCGGCTTTGAAGCCGGCGAAGTTCAAAAAGCCTTTGGGGAGACCAAGTGACCGAACGCCGTTTCATTCCCTTTCACCGGCCCGCCATCGGCCAGGCCGAAATCGATGCCGTAGTGGCCGCTCTGCAATCCGGCTGGCTAACCACGGGCCCGCGCACGGCGCAGTTTGAAAGCGAGTTCCGAGAATATGTGCGCGCGCCCCATGCATTGGCGGTGAACTCCGGCACGGCCGCGCTGCACCTGGCCCTGCACGCTTTGGATATCGGCCCCGGCGATGAAGTCATCACCACGCCCCTGACTTTCTGCGCTACCGTGAACACCATTCTGCACGTGGGCGCCACGCCGGTTCTGGCCGATATCGGCGCGGACGGAAATATCGATCCGGCCTCGATCCGTCAAAAACTTACTTCTCGGACACGCTGTATCATGCCCGTACACTACGGCGGCGCGCCCTGCGACATGCATGCCATCTGGTCGATTGCGCGCGAGCACGGCCTGTACGTTGTGGAAGACGCGGCGCATGCCACCGGCACGTATTACGGCGCGTGGCCCATCGGCGCGGGCGATCCGTCCCGCGGGCTTTCGAGCGACGCCGTGGCCTTCAGCTTTTACGCCACAAAGAATCTCGTTACCGGTGAAGGCGGCATGGTCACGTGCCATCGCGCGGACCTCATGGAGCGCATGCGCATTCTGTGCCTGCACGGCATCAGCAAAGACGCCTGGAACCGCTACACCGAAAAAGGCAACTGGTATTACGAAGTGGCCGAATGCGGCTTCAAGTACAATCTCAGCGACATTCAATCGGCAATTGGCATCGAGCAACTCCGCAAGCAGGAGGCGCTGCTTCGCCTGCGCGCCGCCCGCGCCTGCTTCTATAACGAGCTGCTCGAAGACGTCGAAGAAGTGGAAACGCCGCGGGATTCCGCGCTGGGCCGCCATGCCTGGCACCTCTATCCGTTGCGCCTCGATCTCGACCGGATCGGTATCAGCCGGGCGGACTTCATCGAGGGTTTGCGCCAGCGCGGGATCGGCGCGAGCGTCCATTTCATTCCCATCCCGCTGCATCCTGCCTTCTCCGGCCGCGCCGAACTGGCCGCCACGCACGTCCCGCGCGCCATGGCTCTCTACCAATGCCTCGTCTCGCTGCCCCTTTACCCCGATTTATCGAGCGGCGAGCTGGAATATATTGCCGCGTCCGTTAAAGAGATCGTCCATCAAAGCAGCCGCACGCTAAAAGCCGCCGCCCCCACTGCATAAAACGAACCATGCCGAACCCGCTCCCATTCCAACGCTGGCTCATTCTGACGCAATACTATCCGCCGGAGCCGGGCGCGCCGCAGGTTCGTCTCGCCGCGCTTGCCCGCGAACTCACGCGCCACGGCTGCTCGGTGGAAGTGCTCACCGCGCTGCCCAACTACCCGCATGGCCGGATCGCTCAAGGCTACCGCGGGCGCGCGCTGGTGCGCGAGGTTCGCGAAGCTATTCCTATCGAGCGCCTCTGGCTCTATCCCGCCGCTGGCCGCAAGCCACTTTCGCGCCTGCTCTGCTACTCGAGCTTCACCCTCACGGCCATGGCCCGCATTCTGGCGTACCGCCCCGACGTGATTTTCGTGGAAGCGCAGCCGATTACTCTTGCGCTGGCCGGATGGGCGCTCAAATTGCTCAAACGTGTTCCCTTTATCTACAACACCCCGGATCTGCAAGTTGAGATTGCGGGTGATAAGCGATGGATCGGTCTCGAGGCACTGGTCCGCGCGGCCGCCGGCCTCGAGAATTTCCTGATGCGCCAGGCCCTATGTGTCTCCACAGTTACCGACGCCTTTATCGATCACTTCGCCGGGGAGCGCGGCATTCCGCGCGCGCGCATCACCTTCCTGCCGAATGGCGCCGATACCGAACGGCTGCGGCCCATGCCCCCAGACACCGCCTATGCGCGCGAATTGGGAGTGGCGGGCAAAACCGTGTTCACCTACGCCGGCACCCATGCCCCCTATCACGGCCTCGAAATCATGCTGGACGCTGCCGGGCACCTCCGCGACCGCGCCGATATCGTTCTGCTGATGGTGGGCAACGGCCCGATCCGCGCGCAGCTCGAGCGCCAGGCCGCCGAACGCCGGCTAACGAATCTTCTGTTTCGCGATTCGCCATTTTCCGAAATGGCCCGTCTGATGTCCATCAGCCGCGCGGCCATCGCCACCATCGCGAACCTGCAGGCAGCCCCTAAGATGCGCCTTTCCAAAGTGGTGCCGCCGCTGGCCTGCGGCCGCCCCGTGATTTACGTGGGACAGGGCGAATCCGCCCGCCTGCTCGGCGAGCACGGCTGCGGTATCGCCGTGGAATCGGGCAGCGCCGCCGATTTCGCCGCCGCAATTCGCACCCTGGCCGATTCCAGCATCGCCGGCGAAATGGGTGCGCGCGGCCGCCGCCTGGCCGAATCCGAGTTTTCCTGGCAGTACATCGTCACGCGTTGGTTAGCACAAGTCGCCGAGGTCGCCGCCGGCCGCGACCCCTGGAGCGCCCCCGCGCTCCCTTCTTTTGCCCGGCAGTCCTCTGATTAACCATGCTCACCACAAAACATAGACAGCTACTTTTGTTGCCGCTATTAGCTCTTGCGGCCGTGTCGCTGGAAGCGGCCTTCCTCCTCCGCTTCGAATTCACGCTTCCGCCCGATCAGCGCCGTCTGCTCGAACTGGGTTTCTTCATCTTCGTTCCATTCAAGCTGGTGGCGTTCTACTTCTTCGGCCTGCACCGCGCCTGGTGGCGGATCGTGGGTCTCTTCGACCTGGTCCGGATCGGCCTGGCCAACCTGTCCGGCTCCGCCGCGGCCACCGCTGTCTGCTTGATCTCGATCGGTCCCGAGTTCCCGCGGTCCGTCTACATCCTGGATGCGATTCTTTGCTTCCTGCTCACCGCCGCGCTTCAGTTCAGCTACCGGATCATCACCGAGGTGATTCGTGCGCGCGCCGCCGATTTCGACAGCCAGAAGACCATCTTCATCTACGGCGCCGGCTCGGCCGGCCTCACTCTGGCGCGCGAAATCCGCTCGAACCCGCGCTTGAACACCCGCGTGGCCGGTTTTCTGGATGATGATGCGCGCAAGCATCACTCCTCCGTGCTGGGAATTCCAGTGCTCGGTTCCGGTCGCGACGCCGCCCGGCTCACCGAGCGCGCCCGCCGCCGCCGTAACTCCGTTTCGGAAATCGTCATCGCCATGCCTTCCGCCAGTGGGCGCCAAATGCGCACTGCCATCGCAAACTGCCGCGCCGCCGGCGTGCCGTTCAAAACCGTCCCCGGCCTGGGTGAGCTGCTGGATGGCAAAGTGCTCAGTTCCCAGCTTCGCGACGTCTCCGTCAACGACCTGCTCGGCCGCGAACCGGTCCGCATCGACGAAACCGTCATCCGCGAAGCCACGGCCGGCAAATCTGTCCTGGTAACCGGCGGTTGCGGCTCCATCGGCTCGGAAATCTGCCGCCAGGTAGCCCGCTTCGGCCCGCGCGCGCTGGTCATCTTCGATCGCGCCGAAAGCGATCTGTTCATGCTCGCGCTCGATCTCCGCTCCCGCTTCCCTTCGCTAAACCTGGTTACGGAGTTGGGCGATATCACCCGCCCGCACCGCATTTCCGAGGCCATCCGCGCGCACTCGATCGACGTCGTCTTCCATGCCGCGGCCTATAAACACGTGCCGCTGATGGAGGCCAACATTCTGGAGGCGGTGGAGAACAATGTCATCGGCACCTACAACGTGGCCCAGGCCGCGCACCAGCACAATGTCCAGCGCTTCGTCATGATCTCTTCGGATAAGGCCGTCAACCCCACCAGCATCATGGGCCTCACCAAGCGCGTGGCCGAGCTGATCGTTTCGGCCATGCCGCTCGATGGTAGCCCGCGCCGCAGCACGTTCGTCTCCGTCCGCTTCGGTAACGTGCTGGCCAGCGCCGGCAGCGTGGTGCAAATCTTCCAGCGCCAGATCGCTCAAGGCGGACCCGTCACAGTCACGCATCCCCAGATGTGCCGCTACTTTATGAGCATTCCCGAAGCCGTGCAGCTCGTGCTGCAGGCCTCGGCCATGGGCAAAGGCTCGGAGGTCTTCGTTCTCGATATGGGCGAGCCGGTGCGCATCGTCGATCTGGCCACAAACATGATCCGTCTGGCCGGCCTCGTTCCGGGCGAAGACATCGAAATCCTCTTTACCGGCCCGCGCCCGGGCGAGAAGCTCTTTGAAGAATTGCAGCTCGCCGGCGAAGATATCGTCCCCACCTATCACGAAAAGATCAAAATTTTCAAATCCCGCGGGCGCGCACCCGCGCAGTTGGCGCAGTGGCTGGAGGCTCTGCAATTCATGCTCAAGGCCCGCCGTGTGGAAGACGCCAAAGCGCACCTGGCCGGACTGGTGCCCGCATACCATCCGGAAGAGATTGCCCCCGTGGAACTGAAAAGAGAGGTAGCCCATGCCTCGCGCTAGCTGGCTGGAACAGATGGCCCCGCGCGGCTTCATTCTCTGCTTTCACGAAATCTCTCCCCGGCGGTTCTCGGAATTGATCGGTTCCCTGCGCGGCTTCCGTGCCGTCCACCTGAACGAACTCACGGCCCGCGCCCGCGCCGGCAAAAGCACCGCCGGCCTGTTCGCGATCACTGTGGACGATGGCGTCGGCGACAACGTGCGCGGCCTGTCGGCGGCGCTCGTTTCCCATGGCTGGCCGGGCACATTTTATTTGCCCACCGGCTATCTCGATTCCGGCATGGGCATGCCCTTTCAGTGGTTTTTCAAGCTGCGCCCTCTTCTGCCAGGGAAAGTCTTCCGCCTCAAATCGGAGGTCCTCGATTTCCGCTCGCGCGGCGCGGTCGCCCGCTTGTCCGAGCGCCTGGAAACGCTCTGGCGCACCCAGCCGCTCGACGCCTATTGGCCGCTGATTACAGAACTGGTGGACACCGTAGAGCGGGACTGCACCGTCAGCCGGAAGGCCCTGGAACCACCCGCGCCGATCTCCTGGCCGGAGGTTTCCGCGTTGAGCCGCAGCGAGCTGATCCGCTTTGAGAGCCACGGCGTGACCCACATTGCCGTCTCCGCGCTCAAAGAGGACGAATTGGATCGCGAGATGCAGCGGAGCCGCGAGCGCATCGAGCAGCACACCGGCCGCCCCTGCCGTCACTTTTGTTATCCGTTCGGCAGCGCCGAAGCCATCGGCAGCCATGCGCCGCGCGCTGTCCGCCGCTTCTACGATTCGGCCGTCACCTTAAGCATGGGCCCTGTCGATGATGCCGATCCCTGGCTGCTTCCCAGAATTCCACTCTATGAAAAGAACAGCCGCCTCTTTGTCGGCCTGAAGATCGCCCTGAAATGTACGCCGGTGCGCACGGTATTCCCTTACCGTTCGTATCGCTTCGCGGAAAACTGAACACCCACTCAAGGATAAGCCCATGCTCGGTTCCACAATCGATTACTACCTTCTGCGCCCCTTCACGCACAACCGCAACTGCGAAACCGAGGAACAGATCGAAGCCCGCCACGCCCACACCAGCGTGGACCTGGACGCCGCGCTCCGCCGCATCGACAAACTTCAGCGGAGGCTCGATGGCCGCTTTCCCATCGACCCCGCCCTTCGTTATCTGGACGTGGGATGCGGCATAGGAGACATGGCGCTGGCGCTCGCCAGGCTCGGAGCGCGGCACGTCACAGGAATTGACTACGTCCCCCGGGGCATTGCCGTGGCCCGCGCCAACGCGGAACGGCTCGGCCTCGCAGACCGCGTCGACTTCGTCGTCAACGACATCCACGATTGGGAACCCGAAGATGCTTACGACGTGGTGCTTTCGCACGAAGCGCTTGAACATATCAGTGATCCGCGAGCTTTTCTAGCGCGCCTGCGACGTTTTACGCGCCCCGATGGAATTGCCGTGCTCGCCTTCGGCCCGCTGTTCCATTCCCCGGTGGGCGATCACATGTGGGGCTTCTTTCGCGTGAACATTCCCTGGAGAGGCGTGATGTTCTCCGAACAGGCCCTGCTTCGCCTGCGCCGGGAGCGGTTCCGCCCCACGGACGGCGCTAAGCGATATGGAGAAGTGGTGGGTGGCCTGAACCTCATGCGCTACTCAGAATTCCTGAAGTACACGCACGAGGCCGGCTGGAAATTCGATTTCCTGGATCTCAATCCGCAGCTTAAGAGCATCCCGCCGGCATATTGGTTATCGCGCACGCTGTGCGCTATCGCGGGAGTGAGGGATTACTTCGCCACCGCGGTTTATGCGGTGCTGAGACCGGATCGTGCAGCGGTGATACAAGAAACCGCAGACAGGACCGTGGCTGGCGCTGACACATGTTCGCGCCAGCCTACCGCCGCGCATCTCTAATGCAGGTCTGACCCCAGGCAACGTCGAGGAACTTTGGTCAACGAGATTTCTAAAACATTTTTTAACCCACGACACTATGCTGCCCATCGGATATTCCGGAAAACTACAGAGGAGAGAAACATGGTTGCGCAAAGTTCAGTAGCACTAAATTCCAAAACCTACCGGCTCTTCACTTCTCCGTCGTACGACGTGGTGATTGAACCGCAAGGCGGCAAGAGGCTGGTTAGAGTGGAAACTCGGGACCCATCCATCTTTGTGCTGCGGCGGCAGGTCCTCACAAGTTATCCGGACGATCTCATCTCTTTGATCAACAGGATCAAAGGCCCCGGATATCTTTGCGACGAAATCGCGCGCGATGGGGATCCCACCTATGTCAAGGGTTGGCTTGAGGCAGATCTGTCTGGGTTCTTCCGTCCTGAGCAATTCGTTGGCAAGCGCATCCTCGACTTCGGCTCTGGCGCGGGCGCTTCCACGGTAGCCTTGCGGGCCCTGTTCCCTGGAGCTGAAGTCGAAGGCGTAGAGCTCGATGCAGACTTGCGCGAAATCGCCCTGGCGCGAGCGCGCTACCACGGCTTCGACCCGGCCTGCTTCTGGCTTGCCCCGGATGGCGAGCACCTCCCCGCCGGTATCGGCAGGTTCGATCTTGTCGTTCTCTCGGCCGTCTGGGAACACCTGCTCCCGAAGGAGCGGCCGATGATCCTGTGGCAGATTTGGTCGCTGCTGCGCCCGGAAGGCTATCTGTTCATCAATCAAACGCCCTATCGCTGGAGCCCCTTGGAAAATCACACCACCAGCCTGCCGCTCCTGAACTACCTTCCAGACGGGCTCGCGCTTCGCGCCGCCCGCAAGTTCTGTGGCAATGTGAGGCCGGACGAAACCTGGGAGGAACTCCTGCGTCGCGGGATCCGCGGAGGCACACCCAGCGAAATCAAGGGTTTGATTCGCTCCATGGGCGGAAAGGCTCGATTGCTGACTCCCTCCGGAATGGGCATCTCCGACATGATCGATCTTTGGTACAGCCGTTCCGGAGCTGGCCGGCTGCACGCGCTGAAACACTGTGTATGGATGGCACTGAAAGGCGTGAAACTACTTACTGGAATGCAGATTCTTCCGTCACTCACCATGGTCGCCCAGAAAAAAGCGTAAAGCGGGGCTGGCGCGCAACGCCAGCCCCGCCGGCAAATGCTAATGCGAGGTTTGCGAATACAACTGAGCCACCTGGGCGGCGCTCAGGACTTGGTTATAAAGGCGAACATCGTCAATGATCCCCTTGGCGAAGTTCGTCTGGCTGGAATCAGCGCCGATGGTCATGCCATAGACACCGTTCGGTATGGTAGTCCCGCTGGTGAACGTATTGTATTCTATGCCCTGTTTTACACCGTCCACATACCCGGTCACCGTGCCCGAAGCGAAGGTGAACGTCACCATATGCCACGAACCCATCGGCAGCGAGTAGTTCAACGTAGCGTACATCCCGTTGGCATCGAACTGCGGCACATGCGAGGCGCCGTTCAGCTTCACGTCCCAGTCGTAGTTCTTGGCCACAATGCGCTGGTCGATTCCGGGATTGTCCGCGGCATTCACCCAGAACGAAATCGTGAGGTTATTCGTGAGATCGATTGTCGGCTCATCGGTTACTGCCACATAGCTGGAAGTCCCGTTAAATTGGAGCGCTGTGCCGTAGCTGCCCTCCACCCAAGCCGGGCCGCCAACCAGCGTGCCATAGGCTCCATGCGCTATGGCATCCCAAGTGTAACTGCCGGAGCCTTCGTTGAAAGGCCACCAGTCTTCGGGATTGGGAAGAGCAGTGCCGCCGCCGCCCACGCCGCCGCTGGAATTGCTGATAGTCAGGCTGATCGCGGCCGTTTTGGTCAGCCCCCCGCCGGTCGCCTGGGCGGTAATGGTGTACGTGCCCGCTGCTGCTGTGCTGGCGGCGGTGATGGTTGCCGTGCTGGAGCAGGTGGGGGCGCAACTGGCGCTGGAGTAGCTGGCGCTAACCCCGTTGGGCAGGCCTGTCATCGAAAACGAAACAGTTTGCGCCGTGCCGGATGCCAGCGTTGCCGTGATCTTGTCGGTAGTGGTTTGCCCTGGAGCCACACTCAGCGAGCTAGTGCCGGCGGCAAGGGAGAAGCTGAAAGTAGTGGTAGTCGGTTTGACCACGGTAAGAGTCACCGGCACAGAGGCGGATGCTCCACCGCCCGAAGCGTTCACCGTCACCTTATAGCTCCCAGCCGCAACCGAACTCCCCACTGACAGTGTCAGCTCGGTGGAACAAGACGGTGTGCAACTCGTGCTGGAGAGAGAAGACGTTACTCCGCTCGGAAGTCCGCTCACAGAAAACGAGACGGATTGGCCGTTTCCGGAAGTCAGTGCCGTGGAGATCGTATCGCTCCCCGAACTCCCCGCATTTACCGAAACCGTGCCGGACGAAGCGGAAAGCGAGAAATCGAACGCGCTTGCCGTGGTGAAGCTGTAGTTGCCCGATGTTGTCGAGTTCCCGTTCGAATTGGCGGAGATCGCCGCAAAGTCGTAAGTCGTGCCGGCCGCGAGGCCCGTAAGGTTCACCGAATGCTGTGTCACCATCGCCGAATTCAGCCCGCTCATGTTGCCATAAGCCGCCGTCTGGCCGTACTCCACTTGCGAGCTTGCCGGTTGACTGGTTGTCCAGGTAATGGTTGCGGAACTAATTGTCACGTTCGTGGCTGCCACGCCCGAAATCGCCGGTGCCGTGCTGCCAAAAATATATTCGTAGGCGCCGATATCGTAAACATTGTCCTGTGGCCGCGGCGTTCCGGCCATGTCTGTAGGCACTTCAGGAATGGTGACGCCTGCATTAATCGCCGGGCTGCCGGACTTGTAGTAGAAATTATATGGTGCGCTGGAGGCATTCACGAACATCGGGTCGGCGTAGATAGTGTTGGTGGGGCTCACGCTCTCACCCCCGCCGCAAGTATCGCTCCCGCCGATCGTGCCGTTGGTAACTAGGTTGTGATCGATTACCAGGCTACCTTGGAAAGCGCACAGGTTTACAGCGAATCCATCGGTTGGATTGTAGAAGATATTGTTTTGGACCGTTACCGCCCCTCCGGAAACATCCCAGAGCATCAGTTGACCGCCATGGTTGTTCATGTTGAAGGCGAAGGTATTATTCGCAATCAGTCCCGAAAACCCGGAAGCCGTCTGCACTCCCCACCCGGTAATCGGTCCGAGGAACAGATTATTCGTAATGATGCTGTTCGAAGAGTGCAGGTACAGGCCATGATCGTGAGAGATCTCGGTACCGCCGGTCCGTCCAATATTCGTGAAGGTGTTCCCTGTGAAAGTCAGGTTGTATTGCCCCGGCCCGGCATAGACGCCTGCATAACCGTAGTCGAGGGTACTGTAGTGCTGGCCGATTCCCGTGAACGTGCACCTCTGAAAAGTGATATCGTGCGCCGGAGTACCCGCGTTCATGTCGATCGCAGTATTGTAGGCGTTGGCGAACACCAATCCGTCCAGCACCCAATACGATGCCGGACCCACAAAGTAGATGTACCCGTTGCAGCCGGTCTGCGGTCCGTTATAAGCATTGCCGCAATCGAGCACAGCTTTTCCAGGGTTTTGGGCTTTGACCGTAATTGGGGAGCCAGGTGCGCCCGATTTGTTGATATACAGCAGCCAATCCAGCGTGCCGCCGCCACCATAGGGCGTGTCGTCCGGGTAAGTGCCATCCGCCAAAATCAGGGTGTCGCCCGGATTCACTACCGTTACTCCCCGCGCCAATGTCCGGAATGGCGCCGACTGCGTTCCGGGGTTCGCATCCGATCCGTTAGGGGAGAGATAGTAAGTATTTGCTGATAAGAGACTTGGAACCACAAACAGGCACGCCAGCGCTGCGCTGCGGGCCCCCACCTCGCGTAAGCGGCGTGTACACACACGTATAGCGGCTTGAATCTGTGAGGTCATCAGACCGTCCTTTCGTCGAGAGAACTTGATTTACGGCTTGTCAGGGCACCCGGGCGGACTGGATCAGCGGCTGTGGGGTAGGAAAGAATACGAGGTCAACAATGTGCCCAAATATACCGAATCCGTCAATCAGGTATGCATCCTAACATGCATCATGAAGGAAATGCAATGCTCCGAACGCTGCGAGATTTGTTGCTTTTAGTCCGGAAAACGTTCCGTAACGTTACGCGCACAGACAAAACGGCTGCCGTTAGCGGCATCCGTGCTGACCTGCACATACCGTTGGTCCTGGTGGGTCTCATTTTTATGTGCAATCTCAGGGCGGCTACCTGGTATGTATCGCCATCCGGGGCCGATGCCAATCCTGGCACACCGGATCAGCCGTTTCGCACGGTGGCACAGGGGGTCGCCGTCGCCGCTCCCGGCGATACCATTCTGCTGGCGGATGGCATCTATGGCGCTGAGGGCCACACCGAATTCGCGGTCCATATCCGCTCTTCCGGAACACCTACCGCCTGGATTACGCTCAAAGCGCAGAACAAGGGCGGCGCTATCTTAGACTGCCAAAATGTCACTGATGCTCCGCAGACCGGATGCCAAGGCTACATATATCTCGATACCGGGGCCGCTTACTGGGTCTTTCAGGATCTTGTCTTTCAGCATGAGTACACGGTCGGAATCGATTCCAACTCCGTTCCTTCCGCGCACGATATTCTCGTCCGCGGCTGCCGCTTCGAATACATAGGACAGCATCCCAGTTTTGCCCCATTCGGTGAAGCGGGATTCTATGCCGGACCCGGCGGCTATAACATGACTTTCGACAGTAATGTATTCCACGATATAGGAAGAGACAGCGGAACATATATTTCGCACGATCACGGCTTGTATTTACACTCCTCATCTACCACCATAGTGAACAACATCTTTTATGCCCCGATTACTGGATGGGGCGTGCAGACCGCCAGTGGCTTCGGCGGCCTGATTGCGAATAACACCTTTGCGCTGGTGATGAACAATAACGGAGGGCAGCTCATGTTATGGGATAACGACGGGAGCATTACTGTCAGAAATAACATTTTCTATAACCCGAATCGCGGATACGCTGTAAATACCTCGGGCTTCACGACTAGCGGCGCCTGCTCCGTCGATCACAATCTGGTATTCGGCGGAACGCCCGGCACGGTCGCCCCCTGCTCAGTTAATGGCAATTTTACTGGCGATCCGCAGTTTGTAAACGCCTCCAGCCCGCCTTACGATTTTCACCTGCAAGCGGGTAGTCCAGCGATTGGCAACGGCGTCCCTATTCCCAATCTGACCTATGACTTCGATGGCAATCCGCGCCCTCAGAACGCCCCGCCCGATATCGGCGCCTTGCAGTATCAACCGCCGGCAGCCGCCCAGGTTCGCAGGCCCCAACAACTTCGTCCAAGCCGCGCCCGTTAGAGGGAGCAACGCTTTCGCCCAAGGAGCCATGTTATGAATATCGACCTATACACTACCTGCCCTAGTGTCTACCAGGATGTCGATCCCCAAGCTTATCTCGCCACTGTGCGCGATGTCTGCCGCTGGAGCGACGCCGCCGGATGCCGTGGGATGCTTGTCTACACCGAGAACAATCTGCTGGATGCATGGCTTGTCTCGCAGGTTGTGATCCAGAACAGCGCGCAGCTTTCACCGCTAGTCGCTGTCCAGCCGGTGTATACCCATCCCTACACAGCCGCCAAGATGGTAAGTACTCTCTCCTATCTCTATGGCAGGCGAGTGAACCTCAACATGGTAGCGGGTGGATTCAAGAACGACCTGGCCGCGCTTGGTGATTCGACACCCCATGACCGCCGCTACGACCGCCTGGTGGAATACACCACCATAATCAAGCAATTGCTCCGCGGCGGCTCGCCGGTAACCTTCCATGGCGAGTTCTACAACATGGAAAAATGTTCGCTCAAGCCAGCCCTGCCGAAGGAACTTTTTCCCATTATCACCATTTCCGGTTCCTCTCCCGCCGGTATGGCCGCCGCGCGGCAACTGGACGCGATCGCCATCCGTTATCCCGAACCTCCCGAACGATGCGCCGCCGAAGCCGGCAAACTCGAACGCAGCGGTATCCGCGTCGGCATCATTGCCCGCGAATCGGAAGATGAAGCCTGGGACATAGCCTACCAGCGCTTCCCCCCGGATCGTGGCGGCCAAATCATTCACAAGTTAGCGATGAGCACTTCCGACTCTTACTGGCACAACCAGCTTTCTACTCTCGGTAAACTGGAGCACCAGCCGGCGCGCCGCACTTACTGGCTCGCTCCTTTCGAAAACTATGAATCTTTCGCCCCATTCCTGGTCGGCAGTTATGTTCAGGTGGCGGAGCAGCTATCCCGGTACATATCCGCCGGCTATTCCACATTTATCACCGAAGTTCCTGCCGCGGAGAGCGACTTGCAACACATCTGCCGCGCATTTGAGTGCGCCCGCCGATCGATGACCGGTGATCCCGCAAACACCCTGGTACTGGCATGAGAGCACTCCATCAGTTATTCGCGCAACGCGCCCGGACACAGCCGGAAGTCACCGCCATCGTCTCCGGACCCGAAAAAGTCAGTTATGGCGAGTTCGAAGACGCCACCAACCGGCTCGCCCGGCTGCTCATCGCCGCCGGGTGCCATCCAGGCGATCGCGTAGCCCTGCTGGTGCCGAAATCCATCGCCGCCATCGCGGGTATGTTCGGCGCGCTCAAGGCCGGTTGCATTTATGTCCCCATCGACACCGGCAGCCCGGCCGCGCGCATTGAAAAAATCCTCGATTCCTGCGAGCCGCGCCTGCTCTTAGCCTCAACTGGTGGGGCAGGCGCTTTCGCCTGCCAACCGCGTCGCAGTTCCATGCGCATCGCCTGGCTCTCTTCCAGCCCCCCTCCGGCCGGCCTGGACTGCGTTTTTACCTGGCGGGATCTCCCGTCGGTTTCCGCCGCTCCGGTGGATAGTCCCACGCGCCCGGAGGATCCCGCTCACATACTCTTTACTTCCGGTTCCACGGGCGTGCCGAAAGGTGTCGTGATTACTCACTCCAATATTTTTCATTTCATCGACTGGGCAATTCCCTATTTCGGCATCGCGGCCGGTCAGCGCATCTCCTGCCAGCCTCCCTTGTATTTCGATCTATCCACTTTCGATGTCTACGGTACACTGATCTCCGGCGCGGAACTGCATCTGGTTCCTCCCGAAATCGGTTTGCTGCCGCACAAAGTAGCCGAATTTATCCGCTCTCATCGCTTGACGCAATGGTTTTCGGTTCCGTCCGTCTTGAAGTACTTATCCCAGTTTGATGTCGTCCGGCGCGATGACTTTCCCTCTCTCGAGCGCCTTCTCTGGTGCGGCGAAGCCCTCCCCACGCCCGTGCTGATCTATCTGATGCAGCGCCTTCCGCATGTTACCTTCACCAACTTATACGGCCCCACGGAAGCCACCATAGCCAGCAGTTACTACACGGTCCGGAAATGCCCCAGGGAGGAAACGGTTGAGATTCCCATTGGTCAACCCTGTGGCGGTGAAGACTTAGCGGTTCTGGACGAATCGTTGGGCCCCGTCCCTCCGGGAGAAACCGGAGATCTCTATATCAGCGGCGCCGGCCTGAGCCCCGGTTACTGGAAAGACCCCGCTAAAACGAACTCGGTCTTCTTATCCCACCCCACCCGCGGCCGCATCTACAAAACCGGCGATCTGGCGCGCATGGGAAAAGACGGCCTTTTCTATCTGCTGGGCCGCGCCGACACTCAGATTAAAAGCCGGGGGTATCGCATCGAGCTGGGTGAGATCGAAGCCGCGTTAAGTACTTTCGACATCCTGCGCGAGGCCGCTATTGTGGCGGTGCGCTCAGAGGGCTTCGAGGGGATGATTATTTGCTGCGCCTATGTGCCGTCTAATAGTAATGAGGTTACTCCCGTGATGCTGCGCTCCCGGCTCGCGAGCTTGCTTCCTCCTTATATGATGCCGGCCCGGTGGATGTCTTTGGACGCTCTTCCCTTGAATGGCAACGGCAAGGTGGACCGGCCTCGTCTGCGGGAGATGTTCAGCGCCGCGCGCGCCCCCCTGGCTACCGGCGAATGCCGCGCCATGAGTGCCGTGCAAACATCAGCCGAAGTGAACTAGGAGGTGCGTGTGCAAGCCGCGATTTCGCCAATTGCTTTTGCCGTTTCGGATCCCTCGCCGTTCCTGGAGCCCGTCCAGGCGCTCCTGCGAAAGCTTACTTTTCAGGAGCCCGGCCCGGATACGGATCTGCTGGCAACCGGCATGTTGGATTCCATGACTCTGGTGCAGTTGGTGGCCGCGCTCGAGCACGAATTTGACGTCCAGATCCCGATGGACGAACTCGGCGCCGAATCCTTCCGTTCCGCGGCTGGCATCGCCTCGCTCGTGGCCAACGCGAAGTCAGTGGAGCCCGCGGTCCCCGCGCGGACTGGTCCGCGGCCCGGCCTGATTCTCGAAATTCAGTCACTCATCGAAGAGACCTTCTCCGTGCGGATCGAATCCGCCGATCAGGACTTGTTTGCCTCCGGCGCGCTCGATTCCCTGATCCTCGTTCAGCTCATCCTCCGCCTGGAAGAGCGCTTCGGCCTGGACCTGGTGATGGAGGATCTCGATCTCGACGCCTTCGCTACCGTCTCCACCATCGCTACATTCATAGAAACTTGCTTGAAGAAGACCGGCGCCGCCGCTCGCTGAGGGGGAATCCATCCGTGGTCCCGTCCCAGATCCGTCCGTTCCAGAGCGAAGACATACCGGCAGTGGCGGAGATTCATCGCGAAGTATTCTCGCTTGCGAAGAGCATGTCCCCAACCATGCTCGATCGTTACCGGACCTACTTCGAGGAGGTTTTCCTGAAGCCCGCCGCGGAATGCCAGGATCTCGGTTCGCTCGTCTGCGAGGAAGATGGCCAGATCGTCGGATTCATCGGTTCGGCGCCGCGCCGCATGACCATGAATGGCCGGCCGGTGATGGGCCGGGTAAGCACCCAGTTCGTGGTTCACCCGCGCAGCCGTGGCATCGCCGGGATGAAACTGCTGAAAACCTTTCTGGCCGGCCGCCAGGACTTCTCCATCGCGGATGAGTCCAACAGCATGGCGCGGGCGCTCTGGATGAGCATGGGAGCCGCTACCTGCGCGCTCCCCAGCATCATTTGGAATTACCCGCTCCGGCCCGTCAGCTTCGGCCTCTACGCGCTCGCCCGGTTCCGGCCTGGCCTGCGCTTCACTCGTTTTGTCGCGTTTGCCGCGCGTGCTTTGGATGGGGTCATTAAGCGCTCCCGCGGGAACGGTTCCCACCCGCGGCCACTCGATCGGGAAGCCCTCGGCGCCTGCCTCTCCCGCATGGTCGACCGGCCTTTGCGCCCCTGTTACGACTCCCAGTCCCTCGCCTGCGTGCTCAAAAGGGCCGCCCGCCTCCGCACCAGGTCCGCGCTCCAAACCGCTGCCGTCGAATCCGATAAAGGCCTCACGCTCGGCTGGTACGTGTTTAGCATCAGCCCCGAAGGAATCTGCCAGGTGCTGCAGTTCCACGCCCGCAAAGGATCGGTGGAATGCGTTTTCGAGCAGTTGCTCGGCCATGCCGCGCAAACCGGCGCCGTGGCCGTGACCGGCCGCCTCGATCATGGCCTGATGGAAGCGGCTTCGGCGTTCCGCTGCCTGATGCATGCCGGCCCGTGGGTGTTGGTTCACTCGCGCAACCCCGAACTCGTCAGCGCCTTTGAGCGCGGCGACGCATTCTTTTCCCGTTTGGAGGGTGAGTGGTGTCTGCGTTTTCAGTAGTGCCCGAGCCTTCAGTTCCCCGGCATCCAGCCCCAGCCCCTTCGCCGCAAGCCGTCTGTGGCGCGCCGGCCCGCGCCTATTCTTGGCTGCTTTCGCTCCAATGCCATGGGGTCTGCTTCGGCGTGCGCGTCAACAGCCGCCCGCTCTGGAATCTGGTGGCGCGCCGCGCCGCCGAATTCATCCCCGGCGTGCAAGTCAACGCGGGCGGCCGCATCGATTGCTCCTATATCCTCACGGAATCCGCCGAAGGCCGGCCGGGCATCGCTGTTCACTCCGGCCGCCGCCTCGTGGCGCGCGCCGTCAATCGCTTCGAAGCGTTTCAGGCCCTTTGTTCCGATGTGCAACTGAAGTTGGCGGAACTGAGCCCTCAAGCCGTCTTCATCCATGCGGGCGTGGTCGGCTGGAAAGGGCGCGCCATCATTCTTCCCGGCCGCACCTTCAGCGGCAAATCCACCCTGGTCAACGAACTGCTGCGCTGCGGCGCCACTTACTACTCTGACGAGTATGCGGTTTTCGAAAATGGCTATGTCCATCCCTTTCCGTGCCCTCTCCACGTGCGCTCCCGCCAGGGCCATGCGGGCCGCCGCATTCCCGCCACCCTCCTGCGCGCCGCCATCGGTTTTGCCCCGATTCCTGCCGGTCTGATTCTGTTCCTCTCCTTCCGCGCGGGCTCCGCTTGGCAGGTCAGGCACCTCTCTCCCGGGCTCGGCATGCTGGGCCTGCTGCGCAATGCCGTCGCGGCCCGCGCCCGTCCGGCCGAAACTCTTCGCGCGCTCTCGCCCGCCGTCCTCCACGCCCCCGCAATTCGCGGCCGCCGTGGTGAGGCTGGCCTCGCCGCCGATCGAATTTTCGAGCTGTTCGACGAAAGTTGGCCAGCTTAGTTCACAACCAAAGGAGATGGTATGAATGAGTAGGCTCGGGCGGGATAAGCTTCGAGAAGAGAGGTTTTCTCGGAGTAGACAGGTCACAGGCTGGATAGTGTTTTTGGGGCAGTGCGACCCCGTAAAGGA
>Ga0070737_10001984_pt1 | contig 26288 bp, 22 predicted proteins | sample Coa_R1_10_FD_66438 | JGI IMG/M metagenome (GOLD analysis project Ga0070737, IMG submission 66438) | Surface soil microbial communities from Centralia Pennsylvania, which are recovering from an underground coalmine fire - Coalmine... | ecosystem: Environmental > Terrestrial > Soil > Unclassified... | reverse complement strand
TGCACCGATCGGGTCGGTACGCCCAATGAACTAAGCGCTTTGATCGCCGGCTTCGGTCTGCCCCAAGCGAAATAGAGTCGGGCTTGACATCCACAAAACACTGCTCGTGGCCGGCGCAAGTGAGGTATCGGTTTGCGGCGCGCTGACGGTTCTGGCAGAGATAGCAGGGTCCGGATGCGCCGGGAGCAGCTACGATGGCACACGTTGAATTCGGCCTGAGCCTCAGTTCGATGAGCAGTGTTGCGCCGTTTGCGCGCAACGCCGAAGCAATGGGCTTTGACTACCTGACCTGCGGCGAGCATCTGATGTTTCACGGGCCCATCGGCAACTCCCTGATCGCGTTGGCGGCCTCCGCCACTGTCACCGAGAAGATCAAGCTGATGAGCACGATCGTGCTGGTGCCGCTGTACGGCCCCGCGATGCTGGCTAAGATGACCGCCGTGCTCGACGTAATCTCGGGTGGCCGTTATCACTTCGGTATCGGCGTCGGCGGCGAATTCCCGCGCGAGTTCGAAGCCGCCGGGGTGCCGGTCACGGAGCGCGGGCCGCGCACCAATGAGGCGCTGGAAGTGATCACGCGGCTGTGGACCGAGAAGAAGGTCACCTTCAGCGGCAGGTTCAGCAATTTCAAGGAAGTGACAATCGAGCCGCCGCCAGTGCAAAAACCGCATCCGCCAATCTGGGTCGCGGGGCGGCAGGAGTCGGCGATGAAGCGGGCCGCCAGGTACGCGCAGGGATGGCTGCCCTACATGTACACGCCCGAGCAACTGGCGAACAGCATCGAAAAGATAAATCAATTTGGCCGCCAGTTCGGTCGCGACCTAAGTGGATTCCGCAACGGCCTGTTCATCTTCACTTCGGTGTATCGCGATCGCGACCGGGCGCGCGAGGTGGCGGCGCGCCAGGTGGGACGTAACTACGCGCAGGATTTTTCGCAAAAGGCTGGACGCTACCTGCTGTTCGGCACGCCCGAGGACTGCGTCAAGCGGCTCAACGAGTACGTGGCCGCCGGCGCCCGCACCGTGGTAATCGCCAACGCCTGCCCGCGCGAGGATCTGGACGCCAACCTGAAGTTGATTGCCGAAGAGATCCTGCCCGCGTTCCGCTAAAGCGCAACTCATACCGCGGCGCACCGCGCGGGCGGAAGCTTACGCCGGCCCTATTAACAAACCCACCAGGGGGCTCCTGAGAAAGGCGTCACACAATGGGATCGTGGACTCCGCATCTGCTCTCAAGCGCCATGTCCAGAAGTCACGTCGGATAGGTGGCCAGAATCGATACTTACGCAATACCGTAAAGCGGCTCGCAGCGCCGTCTGGCAGCGCTCGGGATTCAGCCGGGCTGGCGCTGCCTGGCAGTCGGAGCCGGCCATGGATCCATAGCCCGGTGGCGCAAGGGCAAACGCGCCGCCTGACCACCGCGCGCAGTCGCGCAGGCCGCGATAGCGCCGGAGCCTTTCACGTCCGGGCGGCGTGCAGACAAAAAAGCGCCCCCATCCGCCTTTGTTCGCAAATGGGGGCGCCTTGCCGATCGAATCCGGACCTAAACCCGGACCGTGCTTAGCAGCGCGTTCTGGTTGGGGTCGCAGATGAAGCGGATCTTGGGCAGGATCACCTCGCACTGCGCGAAAGTGGAGATGATAGGATTGGTCAGCTTGATCAGTCCCTTGGTGCCCCACGCCTCCTGGTCAATGTAAATGAAGTGCGAAAAGCCGCGCTCGACCTTGGTGAATACGTAGTCGGGGTCGACCTGCACCAGGACCAGCTTACCGTCGGCGCGATTGCGCACCAGGTGCATGCTGGCGATGTACTGGATATCGCTGCCCGAGATGCCCTCGCGATCGATCATCTCCGCGTCCAGCACGCGCCGGCCGCGCTCGTCGTTGATCTCGACCACGATCCGCTCGTGGCGCAGATGCAGTTGTGCCTTGCCCGGCGCCACCGGAAAACCCCATCGCCGCGCCAACTCCGCCGCCGCCTTGGGGTTGTCGACATAGGTCTTGAAGGTCCGGGCCCGCGGGCGGTAGCCGGCGCGTCCCACCAGGCGCAGCTCGCCGGTGGAAAACGGACCCCACGGACTTTCGGGGAACACCATCACGGTGCATTCCACGTAGGGCGGGATGCTCGGATTCATCGACGGCGGCAGCAGCGCGTCGGATCCGCTTGCGGAAATCTCGCTGGTCACGTTGAGGACCTGGGCGTTCTTGAGGCTTAGCGGTTCGGTGCCGTAGCCGTCGATTTCGGGTGCCGCCGCAGCGATTTCATTGATGTCAAGCGTTCCAAACCTCATCAGCGCACTCCTCCAACCGCCACACCCTGACCGGCCGCCGCCTGGGCGGGCTGCTCGCGCTTGAAGTGCGGAATGACGTGTTTGCCAAACAGGCGCAGGCTGTTGAGCACCTGTTCCTGGGGAATCATCTCCACCGCCTGGGTCAGGAAGTTGATCGAATCAAAGCCCGCCGACTCCCACTTTTTGAGCGTCTTGACGATGCGCTCGGGGTCGCCGATCGCCACCCCCTCGGGCACGCCGGCCGTGTCGCTGGGGCCCTGGGCCTGCGCACGCACCGCGGGCAGCAGACCGGCGGAGGGATAGGACTTGGTCGGATAGGCCTCACGGCACATCACGATCTGGTTGGCCAGCAGGCCGAACTGCATGAACATCGCGGTGCCATGCTTGATGGCGAACTTGTCGTCCTCGTTGCAGAACAGGAAGGTCAGCGCCGCGCAATGATCGTTGATGATCTCGCCCACCGGCTCGCAATTCTTGATGTGGCGGCGGTATTCCAGCAGCTTCTTTTCCTGCACCGGCAGCGGGTCGTAGCTGATGCCCAGCGCGCCCATGCCGCGGTCGGCGGCGTCGATCTCGGTGCCCGGGCTGGTCACCGCCACCCACATCGGCGGATGCGGCTTCTGGTAGGGTTTGGGCAAAATCGCCCGCTCCGGCATCGACCACACCCGCCCCTGATAGGAGTAGCGCTCCTGCGTCCACATCTTGGGCAGGCAGTGCACGTACTCGTCCCAGGTCTTTTTGGTCTCGTCCGGATTGGCGCGAAAGCCGCCCAACTCGCACCAGGTTGCAGAGCGGCCGGTGCCGACTTCCAGGCGGCCGCCGGAGAGGATGTCGAGCACGGCGGTGCGCTCGGCGACGCGAATCGGATGGGCATACTCGGGCACGCAGACCACGATGCCGTGGCCGACGCGGATGCGCTTGGTCTTCATCGCTACCGCGGTCAGGAACAGTTCGGGCGATGAGCAATGCGAATACTCTTCGAGGAAGTGATGCTCGACGGCCCAGGCGTAGTCGAAGCCGACCTCGTCGGCCACGGCGGCCTGCTCCAGGGCGTTCTCATAAACGATGCGTTCTGAGTCACGCGTCCATGGCCGCGGCACCGACAATTCAAAGAATATTCCAAACTTCATTGCGGTGTTATCCTCCTTGATATGAGACCGCGCGTGCGTGTCTCCATCCCCCAACCACTATCATGTTTCCACAGCTCCGGCCAAAGGGGTGCCCGCCGCGCCGGCCAGCGCAGCCTCCAGAAACGGGCGCACCTGTGCGGTTATGTCCAGTGCGGGGTCGAGCTTCTTGCCCAATCCCTCCACCACCACGAAGGAGATGTTGAGCACCGTGTAGCGCCCGTCCATCCGCATCCCGTAGCGGCGCAGGATGTCGAAGAACGAGCCGATGGCGGCGGTCATTTCGATTTCGCCCAGCGCACGGTTGATGAAGCGCCGCAGGTAGGCGGTAATCTCGGCCTCGTAGGCCGCATAGTCGATCGGCCCCCGCCGCCGGCAGAGCTGGTACATGTGGCGCGCCAGTTCCGGCCCCATCCCGTTGGCCATGTAGTACATGGTCTGTGCGAACAGCAGGCGATCCTGGGCGTTCAATTCAGTGGTCAGCCCCAGGTCGAACAGCGCGATGCGGTTGCCGGGCAGAAAGCGGATGTTGCCCGGATGCAGGTCGGCGTGCACGAAGCCGTCGATGAAGGCCATCTTGCAGAACACCTTGATGCCCAGCGCCGCCACCTGGCGCGGGTCGAGGCCCGCGGCGGCCAGTTCCCCCTCCCGCACTCCCTCCAGCAGCTCCATCGTAAGCACGCGTTCACTGCATAGCCGCTCCACCAGTTCGGGAAAAACCACTGCCGGCTCGCGGCTGAAATTTTCGCGAAAGCGCAGGTTGTTGGCCGCCTCGATACGAAAGTCGAGCTGGCGATTGACGGCGGCGCAGAACTGGCGCACCGCTGCCACTGGTGAGAGCAGATGCAGGGTGGGAATCGCCTGGAGCACACGGGCCAGGCCCAGCGCGATCGACTGGTCGAGCGCCGCCGCGGCCGCAATCGCGGGACGGCGCACCTTGACTGCCACCGCCCGCCCATCGTGCGCGATGCGCGCGCGATGGACCTGGGCGACGGAAGCAGCCGCCAGCGGGCGGCGTTCGAATGCACTGAACAGGTGCTCCAGCGGCGCGCCGAAGTCCGCCTCGATCATTTCTCTGACCTGCGCGAAAGGGAACGGCCGGACGTCTTCCTGCAATTTGACCAGCTCCGCGGCGATTTCCGAGGGCACCAGGTCGGGCCGCGTACTGGCCACCTGGCCGAGCTTTATAAAGGTGGCGCCCAGATGCTCCAGCGCTGTGCGCAGCGCCGCGCCGGCCGCCGTCAGCATCGCGCTGCGATCCAAGCCGTGCTCGCGAACGGCGCGCACCGCAAGCGCACCGGCAAAGCTCAGCAGGGCGTACGTGCCCCAAGTCACAATTTGCATGGACCGGATTACGATGCGTCCGGCGGCGCGCAGCCGTTTCATCGACTCTTGCGTTGCCGCCAATGGCTTGGCATCCGCAGCGGCGTTTCCCTATTTTGACCGAAGCACCGCGCCGCGCGCGACAGCCATCAGTTCGGAGGTGAGCCATGGATTACAGCGAGTATCAACATCTTGCGTTCAAGCACTTCGACGACGGAGTGCTGCAGGTGACGCTCAATCGTCCGGAGGTGCTCAATGCAACCGACGCCCGGATGCATTGGGAGATTGCCCAGGTCTGGAAGGATATCGACGCGGACCCGCGCGCCCGCGTCGTGCTGGTGACCGGCGCGGGGCGGGCGTTTTCGGTCGGCGGCGATAACCACATGCTAGCGCAGACCCTGGGTGACGCCGGGAAAATCGCCGGCCTGTGGCGGGAGGCCGGCGACATCGTCTACAATATGATCAACCTGGACAAACCGATTGTCTCGGCCATCAATGGACCCGCCTTCGGCGCCGGACTGGCAGTGGCGCTGCTCGCCGACATCAGCATCGTGGCGGAAAACGTCCGCTTCACCGACGGTCACGTCATTCTGGGCGTGGCGGCGGGCGACCATGCGGTGATCATCTGGCCGCTGCTGTGCGGGATGGCCAAGGCGAAATATTATCTGCTGACCGGGGAATTGCTCGACGGCCGGGAGGCGGAACGCATCGGGCTGGTCAGCATGTGCGTTCCCGCCGAGCAACTGATGGACAAGGCGCTGGAGGTTGCCCACAAGCTGGCGGCGGGGCCGCAGCAGGCGCTGCGCTGGACCAAGCGCTCGCTCAACAACTGGCTGCGCATGGCCGGGCCCAGCTTCGACACCTCACTGGCGCTGGAGATGCTGGGGTTCTTCTCGGCCGACGTCAAGGAGGGCAACGCCGCGCTGCGCGAGAAGCGGCCGCCCCGCTTCGCCGCGCGTTGAGCACGGCCTGGATAAACATCATAAACTGTTTTGCTCGGCTCAAGGCTGGGATTGTTGCCGCAAACCAGCTTTTTTGCGATACTCGGCGCGATTTTCTAAATCTGGGCCTTTTGAGGGAGGAACCGGTACATGAGCAAAGTCAAGGTGGCGGCCGGCGGGTTTGCGGTTGCACTGATGCTGGGTGCGATGCTTCCGCCGACCAGCGCGTTCGCGGCCAGGCACAAGGTCGATTGCGCCAAGGTCATGGACGAGCTCAACAGCGGCAAGAAAGTGAAGGAAGTGGCAGCCGACCTGCATATTTCCGCCTCCAGTGTCCGGCGCTGCGCCAAGAAGGCCAAGGCTGCGGGCGGAACGATGGCCTCGCCGGCCGCGGCGGCCAGCCCTGCTGCGGAAAAAGCCGCTCCGGCGGCCAGCCCGGCTGCTCATTGATTGGTCTGAAGGTAGGGGCGGATTAACCCGCCGGTGTGACATCCGCAGCAGCGGCGTCACCCTAAGCCGGACCTCATCGGACCGCGCCGGGGCGCTTGACCCGGTGCGGTCCGGCGAGCTGTTGTTGCTTTGCCGTGAACAAGTGCGAACTCTGCGAACTGCGTGACTACACCCAGCGCTACTGCCAGTTTGTTTATCCTTTTAAGTTCACAATCCTGGATTGCGATTCATGCGACACCCCGATGGCGGTGCTGGGGGAGCATCGCGCGACCGCGACCGAGGCTGAGAAGCGGCTGATGGTCGAGGTCCTGGCGGCGTTGGCGCGCGATAAGTGGGGGCCGGAGGGCTTTTTCATCGACGATGTGATGCGTCAGATTCCCGATCATTGCCATGTTCATGCACGCCGCCGTTGGCGCCGGAGCTGACCGGCGGTGATTTTCGCTACCTTTTGCAGATACGAAAAAAATGCTGTTTCGCTTTGAGCCAGACGCATGATCTGTGGTATATGCGTTCGCTGTTATCGATTTGGCGCTAATTGTGACAATCGCGCCATGGGTGTGGGCGCCCGGCGCCCCAGGAGGTTGGTCTGCGATGGCAAGCGGTACGGTTAAGTGGTTCAGCCCCAAGAAGGGCTACGGCTTCATCACGATGGAAGACGGACAGGACGTCTTCGTGCATTACAGCGCGATCGCCGGCAACGGCTTTCGCTCGCTGGAAGAGGGTGAGCGGGTCGCCTTCGACGTCACCCAGGGACCCAAAGGCCTGCAGGCGGCCAACGTTTCGCGCAACGCCTGAGACATCGACTCACCCCGGCACACGTTCGAGCACTCGAGCGGAGTTCAATTGAAGATGCTGCCTTAGACCATGCCCGCCGCTGCGGTTATGCCGCGGCACCTGAAGCCGGCGTCAATCCGTCGCCGGCGCTCAACACCGCCGCGCCAGCTCCGCACACAAACAGCCCGGCATTGCTCGCCCGTAAAGGAAAATCCCGTTCAGGTGTGTGCCTGCGGCAGGGGTCTTGCTGTCTTCAGGCGCGGGCGCGGATCGGCTTCGCGCAATGGAACCCGGGCTGCAGTGCGAGGGATAGCGACAAACAGTACGCTTATAAACGCAAGGGCAGGCGGCCGACGGGCCGTTCAGCCGTTATTTCGCCCGCGCCGCCGCGCTAATCTGATCCTGCCCGCGGCCCATCGGGAGGAGATCAGATGGTAGCCAAGCCACGCATCGCCGCGCCGACGCTGAGGTTTCTGGGTGCGGCCGCAACCGTTACCGGCAGCCGATTTCTGCTGACCACCGCGCAATCCGCGGTGCTGGTCGACTGTGGACTGTTTCAGGGACTCAAGGAACTGCGCCTGCGCAACTGGGATGCGTTCCCGGTGCCGCCCGCCGCGGTGGATGCGGTGGTGCTCACCCATGCGCACCTGGATCACAGCGGATACCTCCCGGCGCTGTGCCGCGATGGATTCGGTGGCCAGGTGCTCGCCACCGCTTCAACCCGCGCGCTCGCTGAAATCCTGCTTCCCGACAGCGGGCATCTGCAGGAGGAAGAAGCCGAGTACGCCAATCTCAAAGGCTACTCCAAGCACAAACCCGCGCGCCCGCTGTACACGGAACAGGACGCGATCAAATCGCTGCAGCAGTTGGCGGCTGCGCCGTTCGGACGCGAAATCGAGCTTGCGCCGCACCTCAGTGCGACTTTCAGCTTCGCCGGCCACATCCTGGGCGCATCCTCGGTGCTGCTGCGCGCCGCAGGCAAGCGGGTGCTGTTCAGCGGCGACCTCGGCCGCGCCAACCATCCGATCCTGCGCCCGCCAGCAGCAGCGCCCGAGGCCGACGCGATCGTGGTGGAGTCGACCTACGGCGACCGCCGCCACGACGACGTCGAATCGCTCCAGCGCTTCCAAGACGCGATCGCGCGGACCGCGCAGCGCGGCGGCGTCATCCTGATCCCGTCGTTCGCGGTCGATCGCACCGAGGTGGTGCTCCATCACCTCCGGCAGTTGACCACCAGCGGCCGCATCCCGGCGCTGCCGATTTACGTTGACAGCCCCATGGCGCTGGCGGCGCTGCGGATTTACAACTCTGCCATCGCGCGCGGATCGGATGAAATCCGCGCCGGCGTCGAACCCGGCGCGTTGGACCCCGGCGAGCTTAACGAGGTGCGCACCGTCGAGGAATCGATCGAGCTCAACCTGCTGGAGGGACCGATGATCATCATCTCCGCTTCGGGGATGGCGACCGGGGGCCGCATCCTGCACCATCTGGCGCGCCGTCTGCCCGAGGAGCGCAACACGGTGATACTGGTCGGCTATCAGGCCGACGGCACGCGCGGCCGCCGCCTACTCAACGGCGAACCGACGGTCAAGATGCTCGGCCGCTACATCCCGGTGCGTGCGGAGATCGTCAATGTGCCGGCCTTCTCGGTGCATGCCGATCAGGCAGAGCTGCTGGGCTGGCTGCGGAGCGCGCCGCATCCGCCGGCAACCTGCTACGTCGTCCACGGCGAAGCTGCGGCCGCGCACGCTCTGCGTGAGGAGATCCGCAAACAACTGGGATGGAACGCCGTCGTCCCGCATCATCTCGAAGTCGTGCGGCTGGACTGAAATCAAGGCCCTTCAATCCGCGAACGGCGAATTGGTGCGGCCTCTGAGCTCTCCCCGGGAGCGGCGGATGGGACCAGAATTGCTCTCGCTTTGCCGCGAATTAATCAACTAAGCCCCCTGAGATGGCGAATGCAGGGCGGCTTCCAGGCGCGGCAGCGCCTGCTCCAGGGTCATCTTGTCTTCCAGCGCGCCTAGGAACGGATCGCGGCCCAGACGCGCCATCCGTTTGGGCATCGTCTTGATGTTGAAGGCAAGCGGATCGAGGTCGGGCTTGAGCTCTTTCCAGTCCAGCGGCGCGGAGACCGGAGCGCCACTGACGGGGCGCACCGAAAACGGCGCCGCGATGGTCTTGCCGTGGCCCAATTGCAGGTAGTCGATATACACTTTGCCCGCGCGCGAGCGCGGATTGCGATTGATGGTGGCGAGATCGGGCCGGCGACCTACCACCACGCGTGCTACCAACTCCGAGAACATGCGCGCCTGGTCATAAGTATATTTCGGCTCCAGGCCGACCGCGACGTGAAGGCCCGCCTGGCCCGACGTTTTCAGGTACGGCCGCAGGCCGATTTCGCGCAGCACCGCGGCGGTCTGCTGCGCCACCAGCACGGCATTGCGCGTGGTGGTGCCCTTGGGATCGATGTCGAACAACAGCCAGTCGGGCACCTCCAGATGCGGCATCCGCGATGACCAGATATGGATAGTGATGGCGGCCAGATTGGCCATGTAGGCCAGCGCGTCGGCGCTCTCCAAAATGAAATACGCAATATCGCGCTGCGCGTCGTGCGAATATATTTTCTCGGTGCGCAGCCATTGCGGCGCAAAAGCCGGGGCATCCTTCTGGTAAAAACTTTTTCCCTCGATTCCGTCCGGATAACGCGTGACCATCACCGGCCGGTCTTTCAGATACGGCAGCATCCAGTGCGCAATCGATTGGTAATACGCGACCAGGTCGCCCTTGGTGAGACCCTGCTCGGGCCAGAAGATTTTCTCCGCATTGGTCACCACCACCCGCGCCCCAGCGCTGTTGGCGCCCGACGCCGCCTGCGCAATCGCGCCGCCGGGCTCGGCCAGCGCCGATGCCCCGGCGGGTGCGGCACCGTTGCCGGTTTGCGGCCCGCGATAGAGGCATTGGCGGGGGTCGGCATCGTCGACCAGCCCGAGGAAGCTCGGATGGCGGATACCGCCCTGATTGGTGTATTCGGCGAAGCGCACCTCGCAGACCAAATCCGGTGCGCAGAAACGGGCGCCCGCGGGAAGCTGCGGCTCGTCCGCTTTGGGCCGGCGGAACGGCGGCGTGGCGCGGGCCCGCACGCGCATCAGTTCGTGGATACGGCGCAGCTTTTCGTAATTGAAGCCGGTGCCGACCTTGTCGATAAAGCGCAGGCTGCCGTCGCTTTCGTACTGGCCCAGCAGCAACGCCCCGAAATGGGTCCGGCTGCCGGCCGGGTCGGTGTAGCCGCCGATCACGAAGCGCAGCGTGCGCGGGCATTTGACTTTGAGCCACTCGCCGCTGCGCCGCCCACGATAGGGAGAGGAGCGCAGCTTCGCCATCATCCCCTCCAATCCGGCCGCCTCGACCGCGGCGAAGAAATCACGGCCGCGCCCGACGATATGTTCGCAATAGCGCAGCGGCCCCTCGCCCTTGATCAGGCGTTGCAACAATTCCTTGCGCCGCTCCAGCGCCAGGTCGCGCAGGTCGAAGCGATCGAAGGCGAGCAAATCGAAGACAAAATAACAGACCGGCACCGCCAGGCTCATCCGCGCGATATCGCGCCGGTCCTGTAGATGCATCCGGCGCTGCAGGAGCTGAAAGTCGGGCCGGCCCTGGTCATTGAGCGCCACGATCTCCCCGTCCAGCACGAAGCGCCGATAGGGCATCGCGCGCAGCGCCAGCGCGACCTCGGGATACTGGCCGGTGATTTCGGCACCGCTGCGCGCGAACAGCCGCACCATCTCGCCCTCGCGCAGCGCCAGCGCGCGCACGCCGTCGTACTTGATCTCGAACAGCCACTGATTGCCGTCCACCGGTTGGTAGCTGAGTTTGGCGAACATCAGGGGAAAGTTGCGCGGCTCCAACGCGGCCTTGAGTATCGATGCCTTGGCGTGCGCCAGTTCTGCCGCGACCGCTTCACCCGCCGCCGAGGCTTCGTACATCTCCTCGATGGCCAGACCTGAGAGCACCGAGCGCGGATGCATCGCGGCGACATCTTCTTCACTGGCGTACTCGTCGGGTTTTTTGATCAGCAGCCATTGCTGCTTGCCGTCCTGCGATGACTTCGCCGTCCGGCCCGTCCGCACCAAAGTGAAGGCGCCGCGCAGCTTGTAGCCGCGCAAGGCCAGGTCAAGCTTGCCGGCCCGGATTGCGCCGGCGACGTCGTTTCTGGGCTCGATCGCGGTATAGACGCCGCGATCCCACACGATGACCGCGCCGGCGCCGTAGTTGCCCTCGGGAATCACACCCTCGAAGTCGCCGTACTCGAGCGGATGGTCCTCGACCATCACCGCCAGGCGCTTGTCAGCCGGGTTGAGCGAGGGGCCTTTCGGGACCGCCCACGAGCGCAGCACGCCCTCCATTTCCAGGCGGAAATCGTAATGCATCCGGGTGGCGTCGTGCTTTTGAACAATGAAGACGCCGCCGTTTTGTCGGCCGCCAGAGACCGGTTGGGCACCAAAAGGCTCGGGGGTGGTTTCGGGATGGCGCTTTTGGCGGTAGCGTTCCAAGGGCATCGGCTTACCTTGTGTTGCAGTCAAACAACATTATACATTTTTTCCGGGTGATTACCCCGGAGGGCGCTTCCATGCCAGCACGACCGATTTCAGCCGGAATGATCTCCTTTGGACTGGTTTCGATCCCTGTGCGCCTGTTCAATGCCGCTACTCCCAAGTCGGTCAGCTTCCACCTGCTCCACGACAAGGACAAAAGCCGTATCCAGCAACGCATCTACTGTCCGGTGGACGACAAGATCATCGAGCGCAGCGAACTGGTGCGCGGCTTCGAGATCGAGAAGGGCCGCTATGTTACCTTCACCGACGAGGAACTCAAAGCCCTCGAAGCGCAGGGCGATCACGCCATCGAAATCACCGAATTCATCCCCCTGGCGGAGGTTGATCCGGTCTATTTCGAAAACGGATATTATCTGGGCTGCGAACCGGGGTCGGCCAAGGCCTACCGGCTGTTGGCCGATGCGATGGCGCAGGCGGGACGGGTTGCGTTGGCCACCTACACGCTGCGGGGCAAGGAGCATCTGGTGCTGATTCGGCCCTACGCCAAGGGCCTGATGATGCATTCAATGTATTACGCCGATGAGATTCGGCCGGTGGAGGAAATCGACCGCGGGCTCAACGTCGAGGCCAAACCCGCGGAACTGGATCTGGCCAAGCGGCTAATCGCCGATTTGACGCAAAAGAAGTTCGATCCGACCAAGTATCACGACCACTACCGCGAGCGGGTCATGGAGGCCGCGCAGCGCAAGCTGGAGGGCCAGGAGGTCACCGAAGCGCCGGTCGAGGAGCGCAAGGGCAAGGTGATCGACCTGATGGCGGCGCTCAAGGCGTCGCTGGAAAAGCGCGGTATCGCGCCGCAGGAGGCCGCACCGCAGGCGCGCAAGGCGGCGGCAGACAAAGCGGCCAAGGCTCACGCCCGCGCGGCCCGGCCGGTCGAGCGCAAACGCGCCGGCGCAAAGAAGTAATCGAAGGTTTCAGTCCGTCCGGGCGGCACCGGCGTGGCGAGGAGCCGGGTCCGTTCTCGGACGCGAACTTTAAACGGCGCAATTCAACCGATGGACAAACACATAAGCAAGCATCCCGCAACCAGGCATCTGCCCGAAGACGTGGTCCATTACCGCGAATACAAAATCCTGCTGCAGCCTGATCGCTTTACCAGCAAACACGGTTTCCTGGAGTTCTGGCAGCGCGCGGAAAAAACGCTCAAGAAACTGCATATCAAGGTCGATATCGACCCTCACGCCTTCGACAGCCAGGTGCGCGAGGTGCTGTTCTATGACACTCCGCAGTTCGACCTTTACAATCACCATTTCATTCTGAGAAAACGCACTTTCTACGACCAGGGATGGCCGCGGCCCGACCATGAGCTGACTTTCAAATACCGGGCGCCCGACCTCGAAGCGGCCGCGGCGGTTGACGTCCGTCCGCAACTGGGTGGACACGATCAGATCAAGTTCAAGGAAGAGCTGTTGCTCGAACGCGACCGCCTGGGCGGGATGCGCAGCGTGTATTCGCACGGATGCGTGCTCATATCGCCCAACATCGAGCTCGACCGCGGCATCGAAAACATCACCCGCGCCTTCCCGACGCTCAAGCGGATCGACATCAGTCCCAGGACCAGGATGGAACTGGTTAACAACGTCGCGGTCGAGGAGGTGCAAAACACCATCGGTATGATCCACTTCGGCCACCACTTCAAGGGCAAGGCCACGATCGCCATCTGGCGCAGCCGGGCACTGGAGAAATCGCTGTCGGGCGAGTTCGCCTTTCAGTGCAAGTTCGACCGGCTGGAGGACGTCAACAAGGAGGCCGTCGAGCTGTCCGAGGAATTCTACAAACGGGTGCAGCTCGATTGCGCGGAATGGATCAAGCTGGGCACGACCAAGACCGCGATGGTATACGGGCTGGGCGACGCGCCGGTCAGGAACAACGAATGATTTGCGCTGGTTGGCGGCACTAAGCGAAGTTCACATCGCGGAACCGAAACCGCGCCCACGCCTTGTTACACCAGCTCGATCAGGAAATCGGACTGCGGCGCGGCGCGGCCGACGATTGCGGCATCAAGGTTGCCCGACTGCTGGAGGTCGGCGAGCAGCTTAAGGGCGTCATCTTCGGGCAGCGCGATCAGCAGTCCGCCGGAGGTCTGCGGGTCGAAGGCCAACTCCGCCATCGCGTCGTCGATCTCCTCGTTGATGCGCACCGAGCCTGCGTAATACTGGCGGTTGCGCGCGCCACCGCCGGGAATCATGCCCGCGCGGCACAGCTCCAGCGCGCCGGGCAGCAGCGGCAGGTCCGACTCCTCGAATACCAGCGTCACGCCGCTGCCCTGCGCCATCCCGGCCGCGTGCCCTACCAGGCCAAATCCGGTGATGTCGGTGGCAGCATGAACCCGGTACTTCAGCATCGCGCCAGAAGCGGCGGCGTTAAGCTCGGCCATCGACTTGACCGCCGAATCGTAAAACTCCTGCGCCAGGCGGTCGCGCTTGAAGGCGGTCATCAGCACGCCCGTGCCCAGCGCCTTGGTCAGCACCAGCACATCGCCAATCTGCGCCCCGACGTTGCGGATGATGCGATCGGGACTGATGACGCCGGTGACCGCCATCCCGTATTTGACCTCCTCGTCGGCCACGGTATGACCGCCGACGATCACCGCGCCGGCCTCCTGCGCCTTCTCCGCGCCGCCGCGCAGCACTTCGCCCAACATCCATTGGGGCAGCCCGGCTTGCGGCCAGCATACGATATTGAGCGCGGTGCGCGGCGTCCCGCCCATCGCGTAAATGTCGGACATCGCGTTGGCAGCCGCGATCTGGCCAAACGTGTAAGGGTCGTCGACCACGGGAGTAAAAAAATCCACCGTGTTGACCACTGCAAGGTCGGGCGTCAGACGATAGACCCCAGCGTCGTCGCCGGTGGAGATTCCGACCAGCAAATCAGGATGGCCAGCCAGCTTGAGCTGGCCCAGGACTCCCTTGAGGTCCGCCGGACCCAGTTTACCCGCTCAACCCGCCGCCTTGCAGCGCGCGGTGAGCCGGATCAACTCTTCACCGGTCGGTTTGTTGTGGCTGTCTTCGGCCATAAGTCACGAAAAATTCTACGCCTGCCCCGATTTGGGCGCACCAGCCGCACAGCGGCCGACCGTCTCCATCCGAGGCATGGCTAACACATGTGCGCAGACACGGGTACCACTTGCCAGGCGCGCAGTGAAGCCTTCTGCGGTTGGCCTGGGACGCAATGGGCCGGAGGTCCGCCGGGTGTTAAGCCGAAAATCCACGCCGGCCAGCAACTCGTCGCGGCGACGGTTGGCTTGGAGCAACTATGCACGACGGCGGGGCGCGGCATCAGGATAACGCAGACGCCGGCCTCTCGGGGCGCCACGATGGCGCCGAAGTGTTTCTCCTATGAGGCGAACTGCTCCATCTCCCCTTGCCACGGTGTACGTCGCGCCGATTACAACGCTGGAGTTGCTTGCTGACCGCGCAATGGCCGTGCGCGTCGAGACGGAATTCATTCTGCATCCTCTCCGGGTTGCACCTCGCGCGGGTCCAGGCGCAGGCCAGGTTGAAAAATTGGGCGTCCTCTCCTGCATTCAGGAAATTGTCGATTTTGCGCCTGGTTGGTCGTCTTCTCCCGGGGCCATTCTCCTCGGACAAGTAGAGCGCAGAACAAGTTTCGCTTCAGAGCTAAGCGGCATCACGCCTTGCGCAGGCGGCGGGCGTCGCCCACCCGGGTGGTGAGGCCGGCGTGGTCGAAATAATCGAGCAGGCTGATTGAAAATTTGCGCGAGGCGGCCAGCAGGTCGCGATAAGTGGCGGCGTTGATTTCTGCGTGCTGGGCCAGGTAATCCAGCAGCCGCTTGCGTGCGGCTTCCAGGTGGGAATGGTCGAAATAGAGGTCGCTCGAGATTTTGACCACGCGCCCCTGCATTTCCAACGCGCTCAGCACAGTCTTGAGCTTGGCCTCCTGTCCGGCCGGCAGGTTGAGCGCGCGCGCCAACTGACTAAGGTCGGGCGGATGGAAACCGGCCTGCGCCAGTTGCGCGCAGATGCGCTCGGCCATCATGCCGTCGTCGCCGGCCAGCCGCACCTGGTGCGAGCGCAGGCGCACGCTATTGTCCTCGCGCACGATATCGGTTTCGCGCGCGATGCGGTCGACGATCGCCTTGAACGCGCGCGCGCCGATTTCAGAGGGAATCCGCGCGCGCAGCGCTTCCATCTCCAGACCCGGGGCCAGGGGCTGGGCCTGATGGTGCGCGGCGAGCGCAGCGGCCAGAAAGCGCTTGAGCTGCTCCCACTTCTGGCGCGTGGTGTAGCCCTCGACGTCGCCCAGCGAGAGCTTGACGAAGCGGGGATCGGTCAGCGCACGCGCAACATCGGCCGGCGGCTGATTGAGGCCGATCGCGATGCGGGCGGCGGGCAGCGCAAAGCTGTCCTGCAAATTGAGCAGCGCTTCGATCGCGTCGGCGCCGGCCGCGCCGGCCAGGGCCGCCAGATGGGCACGATACTGTTCGGCCGGCTTGCGATTGCGCCGGCCCAGGGGATTGAGGACCACGCCGCCGCCCAGCGTGCGCCGATTGGTCTCGTCGCGGATCACAAAACGGTCGCCGGCCAGCGCCACGACCGGCTGCTGGAGGACAAGCTGCGCCAGGCCGCTGCTGCCGTGGCGAATCTCGCCCGATGCCTCCAGCACGATTGCGCGGCCCATCACCTCGGCGGCGCCGATAAAAACGCGCACCCGGGTGTTGTTGGCAAGCGCGGCGCGGGCGGTGGGACGAATCTCCAGTTGCGCGTCGAAACGCGCGGTATCAAAATCAAGCCGCTCGTCGGCCAGCCATAAGCCGCGCTGCAAGTCGATGCGCTCGGCGCCCGAGAGGTTGAGCGCGACGCGCTGGCACAGCCCCGCCTGCCCGACCGGCTGGCCATGAACCTGGATCGCCCGCACACGAACCTCGCCGCCGCCGGGCAGCACGCGCAGCCGCTGTCCGTCGCGCACCTCGGCGCCCAGCGCCGTGCCGGTCACTACGGTGCCGTGCCCCTTCATGACGAAGGCCCGGTCGATCGGCAGGCGGAACAGCCCGGTGGCGCGGCGCGCCTGAAAGCCGCTGAGTTGAGCGGTGATCTCGGCGCGCAACTCTTCGATACCGAAGCCTTTTGGAGAGGAAACCGCGATGATGGGCGCCGCCGCCAGTGGAGTGCCTTCGGTCAGCAGGCGGATTTCGTCGCTGACCTCGGCGATACGCTCGCGGCCGGCGAGGTCGGCCTTGGTGACGACGAAGATGCCGCGCCGCACCCCCAGTAGATGGAGCACGTCGAAATGCTCCTCGGTCTGCGGCATCACGCCGTCATCCGCCGCGACCACCAGCAGCATCAGGTCGATACCGTGGGCGCCAGCCAGCATGTTGCGGATGAAGCGCTCGTGGCCGGGCACGTCGACGATTCCGGCGCGGGTGCCGTCGGGCAGCGTAAAGTACGCAAAGCCCAGGTCGATCGAGATGCCGCGTTCCTTTTCCTCCTTGAGGCGGTCGGTGTCCTGGCCGGTCAGCGCCTTGATCAGCGCGGTCTTGCCGTGATCGATATGGCCCGCCGTACCGATTATCGCATGTGCGACCGCAGCCATCGTGCGCGCTCCCGATGCGAGTTGCGATCCGGGCCGAAGCGCTCAGCCCATGCCGGTCATCTTGGTGTCGAAGTAGTCGCGCCAGGCGCAGATCTTGCCGCCCCGCAGCTCGAACACTCCGGCGACCGGCAAATCGGTGCGTTTGCCGTCGGGCATCACGATCGTGTCGATGCGCTCGTTGATGACCAGGTTACCGGCGGCGGCGCTGTTGAGGATCTTGATTTCGATGGCCTTCATCATGCCGGCGAACTGATGGAGCCCCTTGCGGATTTCGGATTTGCCCTTGAGCGGCGCCATCGGGATGTTGTGATAGACCGCGTCGTCGGTGAAGTAGCCGACCATCTCATCGACGTTCATGCGCTTCCAGGTGGCGCAGAACTCGGCGACGATTTTCTCATTCTCGGTTGCCATCTGAACTGCCTCCTTCGGGAGTGGCGCGCCGGCGCCGTTCAGCCCACACCCGCCATCTTCATGTCAAAGTAGTCGCGCCAGGCGGTGATCTTGCCGCCGTTTACCTCGAACACGCCGACCACCGGGACCGAACCCTTCTTGCCGCCCTTGTAGACGAAGGAATCGACCCGCTCATTCATTACCACATTGCCCGCGCTGGCGGTGTTGAGGACTCTGAAGTCGATTGCGTCGGCCATCTTGAGGAAGCCCTCGCACACGGCGCGAATCGCCGCCCTGCCCCTGGCCGGCGCCATCGGGATGTTGTGATAGACGGCGTCCTCGGCCATGAAGCCCAGGATTTCCTCCAGGTTCATCCGCGACCACGCCCGGCAGAAATCCGCCACGACCTTTTCATTTTCCGCTGACATCGGAGAATCCTCCCTGGTTTGCGCGAATCCTCATTCCTGGTCGAGGTAGAAACGATCCTCGTCCTGGTTATAGCCGAACAGTTCGGCGAAGCGGCCCCAATTGACGATCGTGTTGAACAGCTTTTCCGGATCCTCGTTGGGCAGCAGCATCGCCAGATGCTCCAGCACCAGTTCCTTGCTGATCGAGCGCTCCTCCTGGCCCTTGAGCAGGCGGATCAGATAGTTGAACAGACCGTGGTCGCGCAAGCGTTCGCGCAGCATCAGCTTGCGCTCGTTGATATCGGAGTCCAGAAACTTGCGGCCCGCGGCCAGCAGCACGATATCGCCGCCCGGGGTGTCGACGAAGCCTAAAATCTCCGCCGCCTTCATCACCTTGAGCAGTTCGCCCAGATCGTAGTTGAGGTCGCGCGCCAGGCGATAGCCGTCCTCACGGCCGTTGCGGTCATCGAGGATTTCCAGCAGACCGAAAACCCGCGGCAGATTGGTGCTGGGGATCGGATGGATGCCTGTGGGAGGCATCAGATGCGTTCCTCGATCAGCGAGAATATGCGGTCGGTCATGGCATTGAAACCCTCGTGGCGCTTGTCGCGCGGACGCGGCAGATCGACCCGCAGGTCGGCCACGATTCGTCCGGGCGTGGCCGCCATCACAATCACCCGGTCGGCCAGCTCCACCGCCTCTTCGATGATGTGGGTCACCATCACCATGGTATGCACCGGCATGTCGGGCGCCTGCCACATGTCGAGCAATTCTTCGCGCAGGGTAATCGCGGTCAGCGCGTCCAGGGCGGAGAACGGCTCGTCCATCAGCAGCAGCTTGGGCTCCACCGCCAACGCCCGCGCAAATCCGACCCGCTGCTTCATCCCGCCCGATAATTCGCGCGGATAGGCCTCCTCGAAGCCGTCCAGGCCGACCTTGTCGATATAGATGCTGGCGCGCGCCTCGCGCTCCCTGGGCGGCACGCCACGCGCCTCCAGGCCCATCTCGACGTTGGCTTTGACCGACAGCCACGGCAGCAGGGCGAAGGATTGAAAGACCAGCGCGCATTCCAGATTGATACCGTCCAGTTGGCGGCCCTGGTAAAGTACCTGGCCGCTGGTGGGCTGGATGAGCCCGTTCATGATGCGCAGCATCGTAGATTTGCCGCAGCCCGAGGGGCCGACGATGGCGACGAATTGACCCTGCTCGATCGCGACCGAGATGTTCTCCAGCACGCGCAGGCGCCCCTTGCCGCGCACAAATTCCATAGAGACCGATTTGAGCTCCAGCAGGGCCATGGGTCTCCGGACTCTGAATCGCAGCAATGAGTCATGGTCAGTAATCCACCCGGAAACGTTCGGTGACGAAATTGTAAACCGGCCGCCACACCAGGCGGTTCAGTCCCATTACTATCAGAACCATCGACAACAGGCTAAGCAGGATCATCATGTGGTTGTCGGTCTCGAAAGTGGCACGGTCAAGCAGGGTGCCCAGTCCCAGCACTTCGTAATGATGGCCCCGGTAGTTGAAGTATTCGGACAGGATAAGCGCGTTCCAGCCCCCGCCCCAGGCGGTGATGCTGCCGGTGACCAGGGAGGGGCTGAGGGCGGGGATCGTGAGCTTGCGCCAGGCAGCAAAACGGCTCAGCCCGAAGGAGCGGGTGGCTTCCTTCAAATCAGCCGGGACCTGGCGGGCCCCGGCCAGCAGGTTGAACAGCAGGTACCATTGCATCCCGGTCAGAATCAGCAGGATTGACGCCAGATTCATGTTGCCGGTCAGTTGAATGACGAACAGCACGATAACCGGGAACAGGGCGGTGGCCGGCATCGAGCCGGCGATTTCCGCAATCGGCGCGATCAGCCGATCGAAGCGCGGATCGTCGGCAGCCGCCAGGGTACAGGGCAGCGTCCACCCCAGCGAAATCAGGTAGGCGATCAGCAAGCGCACGAAGGAGGCGCCGGCCGCGGCCGGAATCATCCGGGCTTCGCTGGGCCAGGGTTGACGCAGTGTCCTGACCAATGCCAGCAGCCCATCGCCCAATCCGTACAGGAGCAACGCGGCCAGTGTGACCAACCATGCGATACGCAGCGGTTTTGCCATCCGCTGCAGCATCCGGCCCAGGTGCTGCAGCGGACCGGTCTGCATCAGGCGTCCGAAGCCTGCGGCAATTGGATGGACCAGGGCGCGCATGAGGCGGCGGATGTTGACGCCCAGGCTGGCGATCAGGTCGTAGATTTGCGTGGTGCCGGCGCTTTCGCTGGCGGCAAACTCGTAGCGGAACTTCTGCGCCCAGATCGACAGCGGCTGCCACACGATGACGTCCATCAGCACAATGATCACCAACAGTGTGATCAAACCTGCAATCAGTTCGCCCACGCGCCCCTTGTCGGCCGCCTCCATCAGGTAGCTGCCCAGGCCGGGCAGCTTGTAGCTGGCCGAGCCGACCGCGATGATCTCGCACGCGATCAGGAAGTACCATCCCGCCACCCATGACAGGATCGAGTTGTAAACCAGCTTGGGCACGCTGGCCGGCAGGTACAGCCGCTTAAACCGCATCCAGCCGCTGACGCCGAAGCAATCCAGCGCCTCCAGCGTATCGGCTGGAATCGTCTTCATCGCTTCGTACACGCCCAGCGCCAGGTTCCAAGCCTGGCTGGTGAAGATCAGGAAGATCGCGGCCAGTTCGACCCCGAGGCGCCCGCCGCCGGAAATCGCAACGAAGAAGTAGATGGCGGCGGGAAAGAAGCCCACTACCGGCACCGACTGGGCGATGTCGATCGCCGGGATCATGATGCGCTCGTTGCGGGGATTGCGGGCAGCGGTCATGCCATAGGAAATCGCGAAAATGAGCGAAACGACATAAGCCGCCAGCATCCGGTAAAAGGAGCAAAAGGCATAATAGGGCAGGTTGGAAATCTGCACCGACAGGCGCGGGCGGATGGCATGCACGCGATGGTGGTACTGAAAGAAAAGCGCCAGCACGCCCGCCAGGAGCAGGAAGGAAATCAGCCAGTTGATGGTCTGGCGGGCGGTGAACTTTTGCCGTGGCATAGGACTCAGAATCGAATAAGTATAGCCGACAAACGTGCACCAGGATGCAGGGGTTGTTTCGGGATGGTGAAAAGGCCCACCCGCGGGGGCGCAGCTTGTGACACTGGCATGGCGCACGGGGCGCGGCGAAAAATACACGCGGCGCGGACGGTGTCAAGCTCCAAGTCGAACTAAAATTTCCCGCTATATAATTGCCCTGAGCGGCGCGGCGCGCTACAAAATCCACAGGGGTCGCGATCGGCGTAGTGGCCGGATTTGGCGGCTCCAGGGTTTGTAGGGTTGGAACGCATGCGATGGGTTTCGTTGAGCCTCGATGCCGGGGGCTGATGCGCAGGCGATGAAGGCGTCGTACAACGCAGCGGCCGCTCCACGGCTCAGCGCGCGGCGCGCGCTCCGACTCCGGTGGAAATCCGGCACGCCGGCTTAACACCTTAGGGAGGTTGAGAGCTTTGAGAGAAGGGCCATCGGTCCGAGGAAGTTCCAAGACCTCCCGCACGGTTTCTCCCGCCACGCTGCGCCTGTTGGTGTCCTCGCGGGGACTGGCCATAGACCATCGGCCGGAAAGCCGCTCCCCGTCGGCGCATCACATTCCGACGTTGGCGCCGGTTACGTTTCAAAATCTGAGTTTCGAAAACTGCCTGCCGATCAACCTCAGGACTTTTCTGCGCACGGAACTCGGCCAGCGCCTTTATATCGACGACAACACGATTGCACCCGCCCCCGGAGAGAGCCCCGAGCGGTTCATGCGCGACCTGGCGCGGGCGATTCGGCGCTTTTCTTTCGTCCGCGCCCATGAGTCGTGGGTCGAAGTGGTCTGCGAGCGGGACACTCTGGAGAAGGCCTTGGCCCGCAGCCGTGTCGGCGCCAGCCAAGTAGTCCTGTGCCTGCGATGCGCCCGCCTGAGCATCGGCCCCGACGCGCCCGGCGAGCATTGCCAGCCCTCATGTCTGACCGTCATACTGCGGGGATTGACGCCGAGCGACTTCAAGTACGAGCCGCTGCCGGCCGGCTCGCAACTGCGGCGCAATCTCTATTTCGAGATCACCAGCTTCCGCTGCGCGCGTCAGTCGCGTGGCCTGCCGCACTGCGACCTGGATTACTACCTACGCGACGACCACTACGTGTTCACCTGGCGCCCGCTGCCGCCGGAGTATAGCGCGCGCTGACCGGTGCCTTTGTCACAGGGCGCATTCGCGGCAGTCGGGCCGGGCGTCCTCGTGCAAAAGCGATAGCGGCTGGTCGCGGCGCGAGCCGTAGCGGTAGATGGTAACGCCTTTGAGCTTGAACTGGCGCGCCATCAGGAAAATCTCCCGGACCATTTCCGGTGTCGCAGTGGCCGGCAGGTTGACCGTCTTGGAAACTGCGGCGTCGATATGGCGCTGAAAGACCGCCTGCATCAGCAAATGGTCCTCGGGCAGAATCTCCAGAGCAACCCGGAAACGCCGGCGGAGCTCGACGGGGATGCCGCGCGCGTCGGCCAGCGAACCGGTTTGCTCCAACACCGCCAGCGCCTCGCGGCCGGCTGACCCCAGTGGCTGCAACATCGCCTGCGCCAGTTGATTGACTTCCACCGCGATGCGCCCGTCCAGCATCCGGCGCCGGCTGGCCAGGGCGAAGAAAGGTTCGATGCCGCTGGAGCATCCGGCCAGCAGGCTGATGGTACCGGTGGGTGCGATGCAGGTCACGGTGGCGTTGCGCAATGCCTTGAGGCCGCGGCTGGGCCAGATGCTGGCGGCGAATGCGGGAAAGCAACCGCGCCGCTCGCCCAATTCAATGGAAGTGCGGCGGGCCTGTGCGGTGAGAAAGCCGGCCAGCCGCTCGCCGATCGCCACCGCGCCTTCGCAATCGTAGGGAACTCCGGCTGCCGCCAGGTAATCCGCCCATCCCATCACGCCCAGGCCAATCTTGCGCGTATAGCGGGTGGCGCGCTCGATTTCGGGGCTGGGATAATGGTTGACTTCGATGACGTTGTCCAGGAACACGACCGCATCGGCGATCGCCTCGCCCAACCGGGCGTAGTCAATCGTGCCATTGGGCATCATGAACTTGGAGACGTTGAGCGAGCCCAGGATGCACGACTCGTAGGGCAGCAGCGGCTGCTCGCCGCAAGGGTTGGTGGCCTCGATCGCGCCCAGCGACGGGGTCACATGATGGCGTGCGATTTCGTCGAGGAACAGCAGCCCCGGATCGCCCGACTCCCAGGCCGCGTGGACGATTTGCTCCAGCATCGCGCCCGGATCGAGCTGGCGCACAACGCGCCCGCTGCGCGGGTTGCGCAGGTCAAAGGGATGCCTGGCTTCAAGCGCGGCGAAAAATTCGTCGGTCATCCCGACCGACAAGTTAAAGTTGGTAAGGCGCCCGGGCAGGCGTTTGGCGCCGATGAACTCCTCGATGTCGGGATGGTCGACACGCAGCACTGCCATGTTCGCGCCGCGCCGGCGTCCGCCGGCGCGAATCACGGTGGTGGCGTGATCGAACAGTTCGATAAACGACAGCGGACCCGAACTGACCCCTCCGGTGGACACCACCAGGTCGCCGCGCGGGCGCAGACTGCTGAAGGAAAAACCCGTTCCGCCGCCACTCTGCTGGATGCGCGCAGCCAGTCCCAGAGTCTGAAAGATCGAGTCGAGGTCATCGCGGATCGGCAGCACGAAGCAGGCCGCAAGCTGACCGCCCGGGATGCCGGCGTTCATCAGCGTGGGGGAGTTGGGCAGAAATTCCAGCGCGCGCATCCGCTTCAGGAAGCGTTCCTCCCAGTAGTCCGGCTCCTCGCCGAACTCGCGCGCCGCGGACGCGACGGCATGCGCCACCCGGGTCAGCATACCGTCGGGAGTCTCCTGCAATCCTTGCGCCCCGCGCCTGAGGTAGCGTTCCTCGAGCACCGCGCACGCGCTTTCCGAAAATGCCGTCATCGCGCTCAACCCTTGACCACCGCGAATGGTTTGAAACGGGCCACCTTGCGGCTGACGCCCGCCGCTTCCATCACTTCAACCACCTCGGCCACGTCCTTGTAAGCGGCGGGCATCTCTTCGGCCACCGTGGCGCGCCCGCGCGAGCGCACCACGACGCCCGCCGATGCCATCTCCGCATATAGGTTGCGGCCGCGCGCGGCGCGCTGGGCCTGATGGCGGCTCATTACGCGTCCCGCACCGTGGCAGGTGGACCCGAAGGTTTCCCTCATCGCGCGCTCCTGTCCGATCAGTAGAAACGAGTAGCGGCCCATGTCGCCCGGGATCAACACCGGCTGGCCTAGATGGCGCAACGCGGCGGGCAGGCTGGGATGGGCGGGGCCGAAGGCCCGGGTGGCGCCTTTGCGATGCACGCACAGGGTGCGGAGGCGGCCTTCGACCTCATGCTGCTCGAATTTGGCAATATTATGGCAGACATCATAGATCAGGCTGAAGCCCAGCTCGCGCGGCCCAATCTCAAGCGCGGCCTCCAAGGCGCGCTCGGCCAGATGCATAATCAACTGGCGGTTGCACCAGGCGAAATTTGCCGCTGCCGCCATCGCGCCCAGATACGCGCGCCCTTCGGCTGAATTGATCGGTACCGCGGCCAACTGCCGGTCGGGCAATTGGATTCCATAGCGGCCCATCGCGGCGCCCATCACGCGCAGGTAATCGTCGCAGGTCTGATGGCCCAGGCCGCGCGAGCCCGAATGGATGAGCAACGCCACCTGGCCCGTTTCCAGCCCCAGCGCCGAGGCGGTGGCGGGGTCGTAAATCCGATCGACGCGGCTGCATTCCAGAAAATGATTGCCTGAACCCAGTGTGCCCAGTTGCACGCGCCCGCGCTGGTAGGCCAGTTCGCTGACCGCGTCGGGATCGGCCATCGCCAGGCGGCCATTTTCCTCGGTGTGGGCCAAATCCGCATCCGAGGCGTAACCGTTGTCGCGCGCCCATCCGGCGCCCTTGGCCAGCAGGCGGCGCAACTCGGCCACGTCAAGGTTGGCAATCGCACCATGCGAGCCGACGCCGGCCGGAATGGCCTCATACAAAGCGTCGGCGATGCGCTCGGCTTTGTCGCGGACGTCGTCATAATGCACATTGGTGCGCACCAGCCGCACCCCGCAGTTGATGTCGTAACCGACGCCGCCGGGCGAAACCACCCCGCTGTCGGCGTCGATCGCGGCCACACCGCCGATCGGAAAGCCGTACCCCCAATGGATGTCGGGCATGGCGAGCGAATAGCCGACGATTCCCGGCAGGCAGGCGACATTGGCCACCTGTTGCAAAGCCGGGTCGTCGCGCAGGTCAGCCATCATCCGCGCGCTGGCGTAGATGCGTCCGGGCACGCGCATCGCGCCGGTGCGCGGGATTTCCCACAGATAATCGTGGACTTTGAGTATCTCCATCGCCGCTTACTTTACCAGGTCCACAAACTCGGGGGCCGCCTCGGGCGCCGCCGGGCGCAAGGTGGCCGCCGTCCGCTTGAGCATGCGCAAGACGATCAGCGAGCGCTGGTAAACTGCTACGGATTGGCCCGGCTGATAGGGCTTTGCGTCGGCCTCGCCCAACCCGTCGGAGGTATCCAACACCTTGAGCCATCCGACGGCCTCTTGCGGGGAAGGCAGTACGAAGGACAACTGCTCGTCGTGCGCGTTGAAGATCAGGTAGAAGCTGTCATCAACGATTCGCTCTCCATCGGGTCCGGGGCTTGGAATCGCCTCGCCGTTGAGGAAGACTCCCACCGATTTGGCAAATCCCACCCGCCAGTCTTCCTCCGACATCTCCTGGCCGCCGGGCGTGAACCAGCCGATATCATGCACCTCCAGGCCATGAATCGGGCGCCCCTGGAACCAACGCCGGCGCCTGAAGACAGGATGCTCATGATGGAGGCGGATGAGACGGCGGGTAAATTCAAGCAGCTCGCGGTCGGCACGCTCCCAATCAAACCAAGAGACCTCGTTGTCCTGGCAGTAGGCGTTGTTGTTGCCCTGCTGAGTACGCCCGATTTCATCGCCCGCCAGCAGCATCGGAACCCCCTGGGACAAGAACAGGGTAGCCAGGAAATTGCGCATCTGCCGTTTGCGCATCAGATTGACGATGGGGTCGCCGGTCGGTCCTTCGGCGCCGCAGTTCCACGAGCGATTGTTGTTGTCGCCGTCATTGTTGTTCTCGCCGTTGGCCTCGTTGTGCTTGACCCGATACGACACCAGGTCGCGCAGGGTGAAGCCGTCGTGGCAGGTGACGAAGTTGATGCTGGCGTGCGGCTGGCGCCGGCTGGGACCGTACAGGTCGGAGCTGCCGGTAAAACGGGTGGCGAATTCCGCCAGGGTCTGGTCCGCCCCGCGCCAGTAGTCGCGCACCGCGTCGCGATACTTGCCATTCCATTCGCTCCACAACACCGGAAAGTTGCCGACCTGGTAGC
>Ga0070737_10001983_pt1 | contig 26290 bp, 16 predicted proteins | sample Coa_R1_10_FD_66438 | JGI IMG/M metagenome (GOLD analysis project Ga0070737, IMG submission 66438) | Surface soil microbial communities from Centralia Pennsylvania, which are recovering from an underground coalmine fire - Coalmine... | ecosystem: Environmental > Terrestrial > Soil > Unclassified... | reverse complement strand
CACGACTACGGATGCACGCTCAAGGCGTATCGGGGCGAGTTGGCGCGCCGGATGCGGCTGTACGGCGAGATGCATCGCTTCGTGCCCGCCATCGCCGCCCAATTCGGCGCGCGGATCGCGGAGTTGGAAGTCAATTTCCGTCCCCGCCGCACCGGCGCGTCCAAGTACGGGCTGGGCCGGATCATCCACACCTTCCTGGATCTCATCACGCTGCTGTTCCTGTCGGGCTACGGCACGCGTCCGATTCAAGCCTTTGGCGCAATCGGCCTGGTGCTGGCCGCCTTGGGCGGTATCTGGACAACCGTGCTGGTGTTCGAAAAGATAGTACTAGGCTATCGGCTCGGCTCGCGGCCGGCGTTGCTGCTGGCGGTGCTGCTGGTGGTGGTTGGGGTGCAATTCATCAGTCTGGGGCTGTTGGGCGAGATGCTGGCCCGGACTTATCACGAATCCCAGGACAAACCGATTTACATCGTCAAAGAGGAATTTTAGACAACTCTCTATGAATATAGCGATCATCGGTGCGGGCTACGTAGGCCTGGTTACGGGGACCTGTTTTGCCGAAAGCGGCAACGAGGTGGTTTGTGTCGACATCGACCGCGCGCGCATCGAGCGCCTGCGCGAGGGCGAGGTGCCGTTCTATGAGCCCGGCCTGGCGGAGCTGGTCAAGCGCAACCTCAAGGACGGCCGCCTGACGTTCGAAACCGAACTGGCTCCGGCGGTGGCGCGCTCGATGATCACGTTCATCACGGTGGGCACACCGATGGACGCGGCGGGGGCCGCCGATCTCGGGGCCGTGTTCAAGGCCGCCGAGGAGATCGGGCGTGCGATCAGCGGCTACCACATCGTGGTGGTCAAGAGCACAGTGCCGGTGGGCACCAACGACAAGGTCGAGGAAATCGTGGCGCGCTACGCCGGCGACGATTTCGACGTCTGCTCGGTGCCCGAGTTTTTGAAGGAAGGTTCGGCCATCGAGGACTTCACCCGCCCCGACCGGGTGATTATCGGCTCGCACAGCGAGCGTGCGACCGCGATTCTGCGCGAGCTGCACTCGCCGTTTTTGCGCACCGACAATCCGGTTTTGGTGATGGACCGCCGCTCGGCCGAACTCTCCAAGTATGCGTGCAACTCGATGCTGGCGCTGCGCATCTCGTTCATCAACGAGATCGCCAATTTGTGCGAGGCGGTGGGCGCGGAAATCACCCACGTGCGGCGCGGGTTGAGCTCCGACCGCCGCATCGGGTCGGCTTTCCTGTTTCCGGGAATCGGCTACGGCGGATCGTGCTTTCCCAAGGACGTGCAGGCTCTGATTCGCACCGGGCGCGAGTACAACGTCAATTTCCGCTTGCTGGAGGCTGCCGAGGAGGTCAATCAGAAGCAGAAGTCGCTGCTGGTGGAGCGCGTCAAGGGGTATTTTGCCGGCGATTTGCGGGGCCGTACGCTGGCGCTTTGGGGGCTGGCGTTCAAACCGCGCACCGACGACATGCGCGAGGCGCCCGCGATCACCGTGATCGAATCGCTGCTGGCGGCGGGCGCGCAGATTCGCGTCCACGACCCCGAGGCGATGGGCAACGCGCGGCGCATCTTCGGCGACCGCATCAGCTACCACACCCTCAACTACGACGCACTTCAGGGTGCCGACGCGCTGCTGATCTGCACCGAATGGAACGAGTTCCGCCATCCCAACTTCCAGCGCATCCGGGAGTACCTCAAGCAGCCGGTCATCTTCGACGGCCGCAACCTCTATGATCCCGAGCTGATGAAGGCACTGCACTTTACCTACTACTCGATCGGCCGGCGGCCGATCTAAGGGGGGACGGCGGCGATGCGCATTCTGGTGACCGGCGGAGCCGGCTTTATCGGTTCGCACACGGTGGACGCGTTGGTGGAGCGTTCCCACGACGTGTCGATTATCGACGACCTTTCCTCAGGCAAGCGCGGGCAGGTCAACGCGCGCGCCCGCTTCCATCAGGCCGATCTGCGCGATGCGCGGCGGATCGACGAAATCGTCGGCCAGGAACGGCCCGAAGTGATCTACCATCTGGCGGCCCAGATGGATGTGCGGCGTTCGGTCGCCGATCCTGCCTTCGACGCGCAAGTCAACCTGCTGGGGCTGCTCAACCTGATGGAGGCGGCGCGTGGGCGCGGACTGCGCCGGGTCATCTTCGCCTCCTCGGGCGGGGCGATTTACGGCGAGCAGGACGTCTTTCCCTGTGACGAGGACCATCCCTGCCGCCCGGTCAGCCCCTACGGAGTGGCCAAGCTGGCCAGCGAACGCTACCTGTTCTTCTATCGCAACGAATACGGAATCGGGTACACGGCGCTGCGTTATGCCAACGTCTACGGCCCGCGTCAGGACCCCCACGGTGAGGCGGGCGTGGTGGCGATTTTCTGCGGGCGGCTGCTCGGCGGCGAATCCTGCACCATTTACGGCGACGGCTGCCAGACGCGCGATTACGTCTATGTGGGCGACGTGGCGGCGGCCAACATCGCCGCCCTGGAATATCAGGTTGACGGCGCCTTCAACATCGGGACCGGCATTGAAACCGACGTCAACCGCCTGTACAACGAATTGGCGCTGCTGGCCGGTGCGCGCAAAGCGGCGGTGTACGGTCCGGCACGGCCGGGCGAGCAGCGCCGTTCGGTTATCTCCCCGGCGCGGGCCGGGCAGAAGCTGGGATGGCAGCCGCGGATGGCGTTGCGCGACGGACTGGCCGCCACCTTCGAATATTTTCGTCAGGGTGCCGTTGCACCCCGGTAGTACGCGCCGCGAATCGGTGGCACAATAATGAGTCACTTGTCCGCATCAGGGCCTGCCCCGAACCGGCGTCCCGCGCGATGACCAAAACCGAACTGCTGCGCAATTTCTCGATTATCGCTCACATCGATCACGGCAAGTCGACGCTCGCCGATCGTCTGCTGGAGCGCACCGGTGCGCTGTCGGCGCGCGAAAGCCGCGAGCAGTTTTTGGATTCGATGGACCTCGAGCGCGAGCGCGGCATCACCATCAAGGCCCGGGCCGTGCGGCTTTCCTACCGCGCTCCCGACGGCCTGACCTACATCCTCAACCTGATTGATACTCCCGGCCACGTCGATTTCGCCTACGAAGTGTCGCGCAGCCTGGCCGCCTGCGAAGGCGCCCTGCTGGTGGTAGACGCCAGTCAGGGGGTGGAGGCGCAGACCCTGGCCAACGTGTACATGGCGTTGGACAACGGACTTGAGATTGTGCCGGTTATCAACAAGATTGACCTGCCCGGGGCCGACATCGAGCGCACCCGCGCCCAGATCGAGGAGGTGATCGGGCTTTCCGCCGCCGACGCGATCCTGACCAGCGCCAAGGAGGGCATCGGCATCGACGACGTGCTTGAGGCCATCGTGCATCGCTTTCCACCGCCGCCCGACACCCGCGGCAAGCCGCTGCGCGCGCTCATCTTCGATAGCTGGTACGACGCTTACGAGGGCGCGATCAGCTTGGTACGGGTGGTGGACGGCGAGATCCGCCGCGGCATGAAGATCCGCCTGATGGCGACCAACAAGGTGGGCGAAGTGACGCGTCTGGGATGCTTCACGCCGCACGAGGAGGCCGCTGAATCGCTGGGACCGGGCGAGGTCGGCTTTGTGGTGGCGGGCATCAAGACCGTGGCCGACCTGCGGGTCGGCGATACGCTGACCGATGCCGACGCGCCCGCCCAGCAGCCGCTGGCCGGCTTCAAGGAACTCAAGCCCATGGTGTTCGCCGGGCTGTATCCGACCGAGGCCAACCAATACGGCGCGCTACGCGATGCGGTGGAGAAACTGCGCCTGAATGACGCCAGCCTGATTTTCGAGCCGGAAACCTCCCAGGCGCTGGGCTTCGGTTTTCGCGCCGGTTTTTTGGGCCTGCTGCACATGGAAATCGCCCAGGAGCGGCTGGAGCGGGAGTTCGGACTGGACCTGATCATCACCGCGCCCACGGTGGCTTACCGCGTGCGCACCACCGACGGCCGCCAAATCATGGTCGACAATCCCTCGCTGCTGCCGCCGGAAAACGAGATCGAAGCGATCGAAGAGCCGTTTATCCTGGCCTCGATCCATACGCCCGAGGAGTGTTTGGGCGCGCTCTTCAAGCTGTGCGAGGACAAACGCGGCGTCCAGCACGATCTGAAGTACCTGGGCAACAAACGGGTCATCCTGCGCTATGAGCTGCCGCTGGCCGAAGTGGTTTTTGATTTCTATGATCGGCTTAAGTCGGTAAGTCGGGGCTATGCCTCGCTGGATTACGATTTTCTGGACTTTCGACCCGAAGCTTTGGTTAAACTTGACGTAAGAATCAACGGCGAGGTGGTGGACGCCTTGTCGATCATCGTGCACCGGGACAAGGCCTACGAACGGGGCAGGGCACTGTGCGAGAAGATGCGGCAATTGATTCCGCGCCAGATGTTCGAGGTGGCGATCCAGGCCGCCATCGGCGCCCGCATCATCGCCCGCGAAAGCGTCAAACCGTTGCGCAAGAACGTAACCGCCAAATGCTATGGCGGCGATATCACTCGCAAGCGCAAACTGTTGGAAAAACAGAAGGAAGGAAAGAGACGGATGAAGCAGGTGGGACGGGTGGAAATCCCGCAGGAAGCCTTCCTGGCGCTGCTCAAGATGGGGGAATAGATGGCAGAACCACTGCACATGTCCCGGAACGACAAACCCGCCATGCCGCCTGCCGAGACCGCGCCGCCGCCGCCCAAGTCGGTTTTCCGCGAGTACGCCGAAGCCTTCGGCATCGCGATCATCCTGGCGCTCATCATCCGCACCTTCTTCATCCAGGCCTACAAGATACCCTCGGGCTCGATGGAGCCGACGCTGCTGATCGGCGACCACATACTTGTCAACAAGCTGATTTACGGCCTGCGCATGCCCGATTCGCTCTTCGGCGTGCGTCCTATGGCAAGTCTAATCCCCTACGGAGAGTATCTGTTTCGGCTCGAGCCGGTCCATCGCGGCGACGTCGTGGTGTTTGTCTTTCCGCCCGATCCGACCAAGGACTTCATCAAGCGGGTGATTGCGGTGGGCGGCGATACGGTTGAAGTGCGGGACAAATCCGTCTATTTAAATGGCCGTAAAATGGATGACCCGCATGCCTATTATGAGCAGGCGGAAAGCGGGGTGCGTATCGCGCCGCGCGACCGTTTTGGCCCGGTGGTCGTACCGCGGGGCAAGGTTTTCGTGATGGGCGACAACCGCGACCGCAGCTATGACAGCCGTTTCTGGGGCTTCGTTGACGACAACAACGTCGAGGGCCGCGCCATGATCATCTACTGGTCATGGGATTCCGACAGCAGTTCCTTTATCCCGATCCGCTGGGATCGGTTCGGACAGATCGTACGCTAAGCAAGGGGACGGGAGTTAAGCCGGTGGGCGAAGAGGCGGTGGATAAGGTCACGATGCTGCTGGAGCAGCTCAGTTCACGCTTTGAACTGGTGGTCGAGGTGGCGGAAGGGTTCAGCGGCCGGCTGCAGTCGCTGCACGAGGAGATGCTCTCCCAGTTCAGCGAAGTGGGCAAGCAAATCCGCTTCCTGTCCGATCAGATCGGCGACAATCGCGAGCGCCTGATGGCGGCGCGCTCGGATTTGGCCGCCGAAATCGTGCGGCTCAACGAGGCCCTGGGCGCCACGCGCGTCCAGATCCGGCAGGACATCGCGGGCTTCGAGGACCTCAAGACCGCCATCGACCGGCTCGGCTCGGCTCCGCCGGCGATGCCTGCGGCGCTGGGCGAGCAACTGACGCAAATCCTCAAAGAAGCCCATCAGCGGCTGAGCGCCGAGATGGACAAACGCGCCGCCGAACTGCAGCGCGAGGTTTCCCGCCGTCTGAACGAGTTGTCGGCCCGCAGCACAGAGGGCGCCGCGGCCGCCGGCGCCGAGGGACTGGCTGCGGAAGTGTGCAATGAAGTCAAGGCCACGCACAAGGCGCTGACCTCCCTGGCCAAGAAATTCGAGCGCTTCGATGACAAGATCACCGTCCAGGTCAAGGATCACGACCAGCGCCTGCGCAAACTCGAGCGCCAGGCCCGCGGCTGAACCCAGCGACCGGCCGCATAGCGCGGCTTTCAGACATCAAAATAATGGGTGGGCCGCGGTGCCCGCCGTCGTCGCGCGGGCGTTGCGCCCGCGCCTCCTTTCCTGAGTTGAAACACCCGCCGCCAAATGGCGGTGCACGGCGGCCCGTTCATTTCAGAAAAAAGCTACCAGTAGTAGCGATGGTAATGATGATAATAGTGGCGCCGATGGTACGTCGGCCGGGGCGCGGGGATTTGTGCGGCGCCCAGCACTGACGAATGGGCCAGGTGCGCGGCGAAGTTACGTGCGTAGGCCGCGGCCAGCGCCGGGTCGTCAATCACCAGCAGATTCTCGGCGTTGCGCGACTCGGCCGCCTTGGTGAAGTTGAAGCTGCCCGTTATCACCAGCGCTTGATCGATCACCATCACCTTGTTGTGCGCGATGCCGGGCTTGTGAAAGCTGTCGACAAAGACCGCCACACCGCCCGCCGCCAGTTCGCCCACCATCGAACCGGTCTCCTTGAGCGCGTCCGGGTCGAATATCGCCCGGACCTCCACACCGCGCCGATGCGCCGCCACCAGCGCCGATTCGATCCGCGGCGCGGTCATTTCGTAGGCCTGCACCAGGATTTGCCGGCGGGCGCCGTGGATCGCGTCGGTGATCATCCGCGTGCATCCACCATCTGGGGAGAAACAGACTTGCCATGATGCGGCAGGCCGGGTTTCCTCAGCCCCACCAACGCTCGACGGCCAGCACGATAACAAAAGCGAAGTCAGCATCAAGGCCAGAATGGGTGCCGCTGCGGAATGATCGGACACCCTCTCCTTTGCCCTCTCACTGGTCAGCAAGAGAGGGAAGGAATGCGTCAGGAAAGATAAACGACAGCGTACTTTCACTGGTACCCGTGGGTCGCAGTCAAAAGTTGATTGGACTGTTAACACCTTGTCGATTTTCGATTCAACAATCTCTTTGCGCAAACTGCGACCTTCTCCCTGTCGCTCATACTCCCAATCTGGAGGCATCATCATGCAGTAAAAAGCAATCGGAATGAACGAATTCCAAGGCAGAGGCGGCGTCTCGTCGGCTTTGATCGAGTTATCAAAACCGGACACAACTCACTCTGGAAGCGCAACCCGCATCTGGTATATCCGGGCAACGCGATGGCCTGAACAGCGCCTATCGCACCCAAAAGCGCTCGACATGGCACAGCCGCTTGGCCCATTAGGCTGAGACTGAAATAGTTACTTGGCGCTTGCATTCGCGACAACCAGTAAAGGAGGGGTTCGCCGTGAAAGTCTCGAAGTGCCTGCTGCAAGCCGCACCCGCCACATCGATAGCGCGGGGGGGGGACACCGCTTAGTTTTCAGCCACTCCGCCGGACATGACCGTCAACCTCCTGACGGGCCTGAACATCGACGAATACTTCAGCCGCACGGATTCCAGCGGCGCACTGAGCATGCTGCGCGACGCGTTGGGCTCGACCATTGCGCTGACCAACTACCGGCGCCATCGGCACGGCGTACGCATCCGGCTCCACTTCATGCCCGGCGGCGCAGCGCGGCTCAACCTGGTGGAGCGCTGCTTTGCCCTGATCACCGGGCGGGCCATTCGCCGCGGCAGCTTCGACAGCGTGACCCCGCCGGAAGCCAGCCATAACGCGCTGGCTGGCACAGTGGAACGACAATGCCCGGGCCGTTTCGCTGGACCAAATCGGCCGCGCAGATTGAACGCAGCATCCGCAACGCTGCACTTATTTGCGAGACGGGCACTGACGTCATCCACGAACCATCCGCCAGGGCGTAAAGGGGGCCGCTGTGCCCGGCCTCCTTTCCGAGTTGAGGAACGGCTGCCACTGCAATGGCGGGCGCGGCGCGCCCCACTTCGGAAAAGCGCATCCGGATCGTATATCGACCGGACCTCCACACCCGAGGCGCCGATTCGCTCCGCGGTGAAGTCATCCGATAGGCCTGGACCGGGATTTGCCGGCGTGCACAGTGAGCGTGCAGCAACACGAGATGAGGAAGGGGAGTATCGATGTTGGTGCGGCGATCTTCGGAATTTCGATACCTGGCGCTCCAGGCAGCGCCAGGTGCTGCGGACCCTCACTTGGCGCTGCGCGCCGGCCTCTCCCCTCCGGGAGAGGCCAATCCAACCCTGACCGGGCGAAAATCGCCTCTCCGCTGTGTAGAGAGGGCATCCTGCGGCGGAATCGGCAGTCACGAGGGTAAAGCAATGGTCCTTTATCTTCACGCTGCTGGACGCGCCCGCTGTGAAATCGCGATTCAGGCTTAGGAGGCAGCAGGTGCGCTTACCAAAACCAACACTTGTTGACAGTTTCAGTTGGTGGCGCGGGAGATCGCCTTGACTGGTGCTTGCCGCAGCCGTTAGCCTGTTTGGCAGAACCGGCCGGAGCCGAGCGTTCAAAATGGCCGGCCGCAACCTTTTAAGTTCGTCCCGGAGAGGACGAGAAGGGTAAATCAAGTGGTAGTACAGCATCAGCTCCCCGACTGCGCCTGCAGCCGGGGATTTTTTTGGTCCCGGCGCCGGTGAGCGCGGGCAATCAGACGGTCCTGGACGCCGCCGCTGTTGCGCGCTGCGTCAAGCGCCTGGCGCACGAAATCGTCGAGCACAACCCTGGTATCGACGGCCTGGCCCTGGTGGGTATCGTGCGTCGCGGCGCCACACTGGCGCAGCGGCTCAAATCGGCGCTGGCGGCAATCTCCGGCGCCGACATCCCAATCGGCACGCTGGATATCTCGCTCTACCGCGACGACAACCGTTCGGGCAGCGGCGACCCGCGGCTGCTGGCGCGTGAAATCCCGTTTTCGCTCGACGGCAAGCGCGTGGTGCTGGTGGACGACGTGCTCTACACCGGACGCACCGTGCGGGCCGCGCTGGATGCGATGGCGGACCTGGGGCGCCCCGAGTCAATCCAGCTTGCCGTGCTGGTGGACCGCGGCGAGCGCGAGTTGCCAATCAAGGCTGATTTTGTGGGCAAGAACGTCGCCGCGCCGCGCGGCCAGCGGGTGTTCGTGCGGCTGGCGGAAACGGACGGAACCGACGCGGTGTTGATGGGAGGGGCAAAGTAACCGGCGTGCGAGTCGCGCCAAAGGCCTTCATCGAAGACAATGCTGCGCCTGCCCAAGTTTGACATCGTTTCGATCGACGATCTGTCGCTCGGCGAGATCGAGCGGATTTTCGTGCTGGCCGACGAGTTCGCCGCGCAACTGGAAACCGGCGAACGGCTGCGCATCGCTGACGGCATCATCATGGCCACCCTCTTCTATGAGCCCTCCACGCGCACGCGGCTGAGCTTCGAAGCGGCGGCCCATCGCCTGGGCGGCTCGGTCATCAGTTCGGCCTCGATGGATGCCAGTTCCGCGGCCAAGGGCGAGACTTTGGCCGACACGGTGCGGGTGGTCAGCGGCTATGCCGACCTGATCGTGATCCGCCATCCCTACGACGGCGCGGCGCGGGTGGCGGCCGATTACGCGCGCTGCCCGGTGATCAACGCCGGCGACGGCAGCCGCGAACATCCCACCCAGACCCTGTGCGATCTCTACATCCTGCGCAAGAAGAAGGGGCATCTGCGCGGACTTACGGTTGCGATCTGCGGGGACCTGAAGTTTGGCCGCACGGTGCATTCGTTGATCTATGCGCTGGCACGCTTCGGCGCCAATGTCGTCACGGTGCCCAATCGCGGCATGGAAGTGCCCGACTACGTGCTGGCACGCCTGGCGGTGGAGCGCAACTACAGCTTTTCCACCGTCAGCTTAAGCGAGCTGAAGTCGCTGGCGGGCGGACTGGACGCGATGTATCTGACTCCCAGCGCGCCGCATCAGATGGCGCTGTTCACGGGCGAGATGCCGGTCATCAAGTCCGCACCGGCGCCGGGACCGGCGGCACTGGACGCCTTTTACGTCACGCGCTTTCAGCGCGAGCGGCGCACCGGGCAGGAACGCGAACAAGCCGAGTACGTCCATTTCGACGCCCGCGCGCTCAAAACCAGCCGTACCGCGGAGGCGGTGGTGATGCACCCGCTGCCGCGCACCGATGAGCTGGCCTACGAGCTGGACACCGACCCGCGCGCAGTTTACTTCGAGCAGGCCGCGGCGGGCGTGCCGGTGCGGATGGCGCTGATTGCGTGGCTGCTGGAGAACGCCGGCGCCGCGCGGGCCAGGGCCGCCGCGCCGCCCCTGATCCTGAAGGCGGAAAATGCGCCGCCTTGTTCCAATCCCAATTGTATCAGCCGTCATGAAAGCCGCTACCTGCGCCCGCGCTTCAAACCCGCGCCCGCCGTCAGCCGCTCCGAGCTGTGCCTGCGCTGCGAATTCTGCGAGCGCGAACTCAAGGTCCAGTACGTGGGTCATGCGCGCAGCCGCCGCTATTACCGCTTCGACGAAAGCCTGCTCGGCTACGTCCGCCAATGGCTGGAGGATGGCACCCTGGTGGTGTTCGAGACCGTCAAGCAGGCCGAAGAAGCGGGCTACGAACCCTACCGGCGCGGTCCCCAGCGCGAGATCATGAATGCGGATGAAATCTCCCGGGCGGTGGAGACGATCGCCGCCCAGGTCATCCGCGACCTGCCCGACCTGACGCGCGTCAGCGTGGTGGGAATCGTCAGCCACGGCGCAGTGCTGGCGATGCGGATATGCGAGATGATCGAGCGCCAAAGCGGGGTGCGCATTCCATGTGCCGCACTTGACGTCTTTCGCGGTTACGACGGCCTGCAGCCGCTGGGCGGCGCGCACAGCTTCGAGGTCGAGGACCGCGTCATCGTGCTGACCGACGACGTGATCAACAGCGGATGGACGGTGCAGCGCGCGATGACCACGTTGTGGAAGATGGGCCGTCCGGCCGCAATGCGGCTGGCGGTGCTGGTCGACCGCGGCCATCGCGCCGTACCGATCCGCCCCAACTACGTCGGCAAGAATGTTCCCACCGCGCGCAACGAGCGCGTCCAGGTGCGGCTGGGCGAGCCGGCCGAAGACGGCGGCGTCAAGCCCGCCGACCGCGTCATGCTCTACTCGATGGTGGAGTCGCTCAAGGAGGCAGCCGAAAGCGCGTGACGGAGTTGCTGATTTCCGCCGGGGTGGTCATCGATCCGGCCTCAGGGCTGGAGGCGCCGCGCGATGTGCTGGTGCGCGGCGGACGGATCGCGGCCATTGCGCCGGCGGGGGCGCTCAGACCCGGCCCCGGCGCCGAGGTGATCGCGGCCGATCGATGCTGGGTTGTGCCGGGACTGATCGACGTGCATACGCATCTGCGCGACCCCGGCTTCCCGCACAAGGAGACCATCGAGAGCGGATTGCGCGCCGCCGCGGCGGGGGGTTTCGTTGCGGTGGCCGCGATGGCCAACACCGAACCGGTCAACGATTGCCCCGCAATCACCGCCTACATGCTGGCGCGCGCTGCCGAGGTCAGGGCCGCGGCGCTGATTGCAGTCGGCGCCGTGAGCAGGGGCCTTAAGGGAATCGAGGCGGCTGATTACGACGCGCTGGCCGCGGCCGGTGTGCGGATGCTGTCCGACGACGGCATGCCGGTGGACAACACCGCTCTGCTGACTCACGCGCTTGAGTCGGCAAAGCGGCTGGGACTGGCTATATCGCTGCATGAGGAAGATCGCGACCTGGCTTGCGGCGGAGCGATCAACTTAGGCCCGGTGGCGCGCACGCTGGGCGTGCCAGGGGTTCCGCCCACAGCGGAAAGCGAACGCGTGCGCCGCGACCTGGAGCTGGCCCTCAAGGCCGGCGCGCCGGTGCATATCGCGCACCTGTCGACCCGCGAATCCATCGAACTGGTGCGCGCCGCGCGCCGGCGCGGCGGCCATGTCACCTGCGAAGCGACACCCCATCATTTTTCGCTCGACTCAAGTGCCGTGCTGGAATTCGGCGCCGACGCCAAGATGAATCCGCCGCTGCGCGATGCAGCCGACGTCGAAGCCTTGCATGACGCGCTTGCCGACGGCACCATCGACATGATCGCCACCGACCATGCTCCTCATGATCCCGGCTCGAAGTCCGTGTCGGAACTGACAGGATGCTTCGGGCGCGAGCACCGGGAATGGCCGCTGCGCGCCGAGCAGGCGCGGGCATTTGCGGCGGCGGCCAACGGCGTAATCGGATTGCAGACCGCAGTGGGACTGGCGCTGGACCTGGTCCATCGCGGGCGCATCGGCAAATTGCGCCTGGTCGAGCTGATGTCGCTTGCCCCCGCGCGATTGCTCAGGCTGGAGGGTGGGCGGCTTCGCGAAGGAGGTCCAGCCGACATAACCGTCATCGATCCGAATCTTGAATGGCGGGTCGCGCCGGAGGAGTTGCTGTCGCGCAGCCGCAACTCGCCGTTCATCGGCCGGCGGCTGAAGGGCAGGGCGGTGCTGACAATTGTCAAGGGCGAGGTGGTCTTCCATCTTTCCCCTCCGCCGCAGTCAGTTGTGGCAGAGGGCTAGGCTGAGGGTTCCGGAACGCTTCAATCACCAATGAGCAACGAGCAAAAACAACCGGCGATACTGGCCCTGGCCGACGGGCGCATCTTCGAGGGCCTCGCCTTCGGCGCGATCGGTGAGACCGTGGGCGAGGTGGTATTCAACACCGCGATGAGCGGCTACCAGGAAGTGCTGACCGATCCTTCATACAAGGGACAACTGGTCTGCATGACCTATCCGGAGATCGGCAACGTCGGGGTGAATGAAGAGGATACCGAATCGCGCCGCATCTACGTCGAAGGCTTCATCGTCAAGCATTACTGGCCGCGGCCGTCCAACTGGCGCGCGCAGATGACGCTGGGCGAGTACCTGAGTCAGGCCGGGGTGGTGGGTATCCAAGGAATCGACACGCGCGCGCTGGTGCGTCACATCCGGACCTGCGGCGCGCAGGAAGCGGTTATCTCCAGCGTCGACCTCGATCCGGAAAGCCTGGTGCGCAAGGCAAAGGCGTCGCCCGGGCTGGTCGGACGGGACCTGGTCAAAGAGGTGACGTGCCGGGAAGCATACGACTGGGAGGTCGGCCAATGGGAACTGGGTGGCGGCTACCGGCGTCCGGCACTTAAGGACGCGCCCCTGGTGGTCGCGATGGATTACGGCATCAAGCGCAACATCCTGCGCTTGTTGGTCTCCAACGGCTTGCGCGTGCGCGTGCTGCCCGCCAACGCGACCGCCGCCGACATCCTGGCCTGCAATCCCGACGGCGTGTTTCTGTCCAACGGGCCCGCCGATCCCGCGGCCCTGCCTTATGCCAGCGAGGCGGTGCGCGGCGTGCTGGGCAAAAAGCCCGTGTTCGGCATCTGCCTGGGCCATCAGATTTTGGGCCTCGCGATCGGCGGCGCGACCTACAAGCTCAACTTCGGCCATCACGGCGCCAATCATCCGGTCAAGGATCTGAGCACCGGGCGCGTGGAGATCACCTCGCAAAATCATGGCTTTGCGGTCGACGCCGACTCGGTGGCAGGACACGCCGAGATCTCCCATCTCAATCTCAATGACCATACGGTCGAGGGGCTGCGCGGGCAGGGCGTGCCGTTTTTCTCCGTGCAGTACCATCCCGAGGCATCGCCCGGTCCGCATGATTCGGGCTATCTGTTTAAACGTTTTCGCCGGCTCATTGAGGCCTTTCCCCGCGATGGCGCGGAGGCGCTCGACCGCGTGCTGGCCGCAGAAAAAGAGAGCGCTTAAGTCACGTGCCGCTGCGCAAGGATTTGAAATCGATATTGTTGATCGGCTCGGGCCCGATCGTAATCGGTCAGGCGTGCGAGTTCGACTATTCGGGCACGCAGGCGCTCAAGGCGCTCAAGGAGGAAGGGCTGCGGCTGATCCTGCTCAACTCCAATCCGGCCACCATCATGACCGACCCCGAGTTCGCCGACCGAACTTATATCGAGCCGATGACGGTGGCGAGCGTGGAAGGGATTTTGGCGCGCGAACGGCCCGACGCCATTTTGCCCACGCTGGGCGGCCAGACCGCGCTCAACCTGGCGTTGGAGCTGGCCGAGGCAGGAGTGCTGGAGCGCTACGGCGTGCGGCTGATCGGCGCCAGTATCGAAGCGATCAAGAAGGCCGAAGACCGCGACCTGTTCAAGCAGGCGATGGTGAGGATCGGGCTGGAAGTGCCGGCCTCTGCAATTGCGCATTCCGTCCAGGAAGCCGAAGCGGTGCGCGCCCGATTAGGCCTGCCGGTGATCATCCGGCCCTCGCGCACGTTGGGCGGGACGGGAGGCTCAATCGCGCGCAGCGCCGAAGACTTCCGCGCCAAGGTCGCGTGGGGACTGGATGCCTCGCCCAACCACGAAATCCTGATCGAGCAGTCGGTCGAGGGCTGGAAGGAATTCGAGCTGGAGGTGATGCGCGACGGGGCCGACAACGTCGTGATCGTCTGCTCGATCGAAAATCTGGATCCGATGGGCGTGCACACCGGCGACTCGATTACCGTGGCGCCGGCGCAGACGCTGACCGACAAGGAATACCAGATCATGCGCGACGCCGCACTGCGCATCATCCGCGAAATCGGCGTCGACACCGGCGGTTCCAACATCCAGTTCGCGGTCCATCCGCAAAGCGGCCGGATGGTCGTAATCGAGATGAATCCGCGTGTGTCGCGCAGCTCGGCGCTGGCCTCCAAGGCGACCGGCTTTCCGATCGCCAAGATCGCAGCGCGCCTTGCGGTCGGCTACCGGCTGGACGAGATCGCCAACGACATCACGCGTCAGACACCGGCCTGCTTCGAGCCCACCATCGACTACGTCGTCACCAAGATTCCGCGCTTTACCTTCGAGAAATTTCCCGGCGCGGTCGATGAGCTGGGTCCGCAGATGAAATCGGTGGGCGAGGTGATGGCGATCGGACGGACGTTCGCCGAATCGCTGCACAAGGCCTTGCGCTCGCTGGAAACCGGCTCCCACGGCTTCGAGAGCCGCGTCGGCGGCAAGGATCGCGAAGCGGCGCTCGAGGAGATCCGCGCGCGGCTGATTACACCCAACAGCCAGCGCCTGTACTACCTGGCTGACGGCTTGCGGTTGGGGATGACGGTCGGCGAAATCGCCCGGCTCAGCGGTATCGACCCCTGGTTTATCGACGGCATCGCCAAGATCATCGGCACCGAAGCGCGCCTGCGCAGCCAGCCGCTGGACGCGGCTGGGCTGCGCCAGGCCAAGGAGCTGGGCTTTGCCGATCGGCGGATCGCGGAGTTGGCGGGACTCGAGGAGGCCGAGGTCGCCCGGCGCCGGCAGGCGGCACGAATCAAGCCGGTATTCAAGACCGTCGACACCTGCGCGGCGGAGTTCCAGGCCTTCACGCCCTATCTCTATTCCTCTTACGACGGCGAGGACGAAGCCGATCCCAGCGCGCGCAAAAAGATCATCATCCTGGGCGCGGGCCCCAATCGTATCGGACAGGGACTGGAGTTCGACTACTGCTGCGTGCATGCCAGTTTCGCGCTGCGCGAGGACGGCTTCGAGACCATCATGGTCAACTGCAACCCCGAGACGGTGTCGACCGACTATGATACTTCGGACCGGTTGTACTTCGAGCCACTGGTGTTTGAAGACGTGCTGGCGATCGTCCAGCGCGAAAAGCCGCTGGGCGTGATCGTGCAGTTCGGCGGTCAGACGCCGCTCAAGCTGGCGGTCGCACTGGAGCGCGCCGGGGTGCCGATCCTGGGCACGCCGCCCGACGCGATCGACCGCGCCGAGGATCGCGAGCGCTTCAATGCGATGGTGCACAAGCTGGGCCTGCGCCAGCCCCAGGGCGTGCTGGCCCGCGGCATCAAGGAAGCGGTTGCCGGCGCTGCTCGCATCGGCTACCCGGTGCTAATCCGGCCCTCTGACGTGCTCGGCGGGCGTGCGATGGAGATCGTCCAGGACGAGGCGGCACTGCACGCTTACGTCGAGCACGCCCTGGCCGCCTCGGGCGACAAGCCGCTGCTAATCGACAAGTATCTCGAAGGCGCGATCGAGATGGACGTCGACGCGATTGCCGACGGCGAGACGGTGGTGGTGGGCGGAGTGATGGAGCACATCGAGCACGCCGGTATCCATTCGGGCGACAGCGCCTGCGTGCTGCCGCCGCACACACTGAGCGCCGAAGTCGTCGCCGAGCTGATGCGCCAGACCAAGCTGTTGGCGCACGAACTTGGTGTGCGCGGCCTGATTAACGTGCAGTACGCATTGTATCAGGGCGAGTTGTACATCCTGGAGGTCAACCCGCGCGCCTCGCGCACGATTCCCTTCGTCAGCAAAGCGATCGGCGTGCCGCTGGCCAAGCTGGCGGCGCGCGTCATGAGCGGCCGCAAGCTGCGCGAGCTGGGTTTCACCTGTGAAATCACCCCGGCCCACGTTGCGGTAAAGGAATCGGTATTTCCCTTCGTGCGCTTCCCCGGCGTCGATACTCTGCTGGGACCGGAGATGAAGTCCACCGGCGAGGTGATGGGGATCGACCGCAGCTTTGCCGCGGCCTTCGCCAAGGCCCAGCTGGCCGCCGCCACCGATCTACCCGCCGCCGGCGCCGCCTTTATCAGCGTGCGCGATCAGGACAAACCCGCCCTGGCGCCGATCGCGCGCGAGCTGGCCGCGATGGGCTTCGAACTGGTGGCCACCGGCGGCACCGCCCGCTTCATCGCCGGCTTGGGCATCAAATGCGCGTCCATCAACAAGGTCATGGAAGGTAGCCCCCACGTGGTCGATCTGATGCAGGCGGGACGGGTGGCGATGGTGATCAACACGCCGGAGCCAGGCACCCGCAAGGATTCCTTTTCGATCCGGCGTACGGCGCTGGAGTTGCGCCTGCCGTACTTCACCACGATTGCGGGCGCGCAGGCCGCCGTCACCGCCATCGCGGCGCTGCGCGCGGGGCGCGCCAGCCTGGCCGCGCTGCAGGATTACCATCGCGCACTCTAAGGTCGGACGCACCGCGCCCCGGGCGGTGTTCCCTTCGATATCGCAGCTCCTGGCGCTAGCAGGTTGCGGAAAAAAACGATTTTCCGCAACCTGCTCCCTCACTAGTCTCTCCCAGAGGGAGAGAAGTAAAGGAAGGCGGCCATCTTTTATCCAGGGTGCGGAACGCAAGTGTCTTGATGAGGGCACAAATATCCTTTTTCCGCAGCTAGGCGCGTGAGCTGATAAACTCGCGCAGCGCCGCAGTGTCAACCAGGATATGACGGCCCTGATGACCGACGATCTGCTGGCGCTCCAACTGGCTGATGGCGCTGGTCACCCTGGGGCGTGAGCCGCCGACCAAATCGGCCAGGTCGTCGTGGCTGAAGAAATGCGGAATGACCACTCCCCGTACGTCGCGGATGCCAAAGTTGTCGGCCAGTTCCGCCAGTGCGATACATACCCGCGTCAGCAGATCCAGTCCCAGAAAGGAGCGGTAGCGGGCGCACAGGTCGCCCAGATGGCCGCACATGCTTTCGAAAGCCTCATCGAAGACGCGCTCATCGGCCAACCGGACTCCGAGTCCCACCTCGACAAAGCGCTTGCGTACAATCTTCATTACCCGGCAATTAACCGCCGCCTTGCATTGATAATGATGAGCGACGGGCGCTGAAAAGATCGGCGTACTCGGGATCACTCCGGGGGCCAGCATCGCGATGATAGTGCCGCCGTTGTTGCGCCCATAACTGACCAGATTCGCGCGTCCTGTCAAAAGCACATAAAGATGACGGTTAGGGGCGGCGGGACGGTATTCGAAGATGACCTCCATGCGTTTGAAATCGCGCCCGGGGAATTCTCTGGCCAATTGTGCAGATTGAGCCTCCGAAAGCCACGAGAGTTTCTTGATCCGGCTCAATAGCTCGGCATCAGTCGGCGGTATAGCAGCCGAATTCATAAGCCTGCCAGTAACTGACTTTCAAGACTAGGCATAACTGCGGATTTCTCCACATCATTAGCGACACAAGTTCCGAATAAGATAAATAAATATTTTCGGCATCACATGTAACGTGTGTGACTGAAAATCCACTGACTAAACGCCAATCATTAAGGCAGATAGTAATTCACTCGGTGTGAGTTCAAGGTGGTCGCCCCAAGGGCAGCGTTAGCGGGTCGCGAAGCCAGCGAAAACCAGGTGCATCCGGCCTCAAAAGATTGGCGATTAAGATGCTGGACATCAATCTACAAGGAATTTTCGCTTTCATCTAATGAGTCTGAAATGAACGGGAATCTGCCTCTGATTCTTCGAGTTAGTAACCGATTGGCGATGATTAAAAAAATGGCGGAGCCATTAATTTACCGTGCACGCGGCAGCACGCGGGCACCGCCTTGGGCGGCTGCGGTGCAGTCGGCGAAGAAAAGACGGTAACTGATGACTAAGCAAAGGAGCGTTTATGGGAAAACGCGGCATATTTGGATTGTTGGTGGCGCTGATCCTGTGCAGCACGCCGGTACTGGCGGATCAAAACGTCGCCAACACGTCGCAGAAGGGAAGCCTTCTGATCTTTCCACTGATCGACACACGAGTCGTGAGTCCGGACGAGTCAGCCACCACCATCATTGATATCTCCAACGATGCCAACAATGGCATTTACCTGGGCTGCTATTACATCAACGACCATAAGGGCAGGGTTGACTTCCACTTCTTTCTGACGCCCAAGGCGACGGTGTCATGGGACGTGGTGACTCATCACGGCAACATTGTCCCGCCTCCCTTTCCGAGCGGCGGGCCGTTCGCGCAAGGTGATGCGGCGCTGGGCGAGCTGATCTGCTTCGCCACCAACGCGGCGCGCTCCCAGCAGGTCAGGTTCAACCATCTGACCGGGGTCGCCACGGTGGTTCAGCAGGAGGTGGAAGCCGGGGTCAATCAGCCCAAGCACGCTTTCAAGTACAACGCCTGGGCGTTTACTGCGCGCAGTAATCCGGGCGTGCCGCCGCCGCCCGACGGCACCCCGGTGGGAACCGCCGGGCGCCTGGACCTGACCGGCGGAGGCCTGGGTACCTACGACGCCTGCCCGCAGTACCTGATCGCCAACTTCTCGCCTGGCGGGCTCAACCTGGCAGGTGCAGCCAACGTGCTGGGTCCGGTGACCTATATCGACAACGATTTCTCGATTTCATCGTGTAACCAGGACCTGCGCCAGGATTTCGTGGACAACCTGACCAAGCTCCAGTTCACGGTGTGGAATGAGGTCGAGGTCGGATTCACCGGGGCCTATCAGTGCGCCGACAGTGTGCTGACCTTCGGCGTGGATGACGGCGACCGGGTTCCGGTCAACTTCGACCTGGACAACTTCAGCTACTCGACCCTGCAAACCCACAACGCCAGAGTGGAAATCGACGGGGTGTCGAGCACGCAATGTCCGGGTTCGAGTGTCTCGGGTCTGGTCGGCGTGATGACCACATCGATCGGGATTGGAACCACGGTGGACCAGCCGATAGAAGGCGAGGATCAGGAACTGGGCAACACCATCCACGGCGCCGGCAACCTGCCGGGTTTCGTGCTGTGGGATCCGGCCTCCGGAACCGTGCCTGAAAAGCCGGGTCGACGCTAGAGCATGCAGGAGGACAAGGGGGGCGGAGCATGGTGCTCTGCCCCCTGCATGCCGACCCGGCCGCCAACCGCATTTGCGAGGCTTGACCGGCCCAATACCACACCTGGCGCGCCAATTTTCAAACAACTATACTGCACGGCGTCCAATCCGCTGGGGGCGCATCCGATGTCGAGCACTCACCAAACAGATCGGTGGTGCGGGTCTGCGCGGAGCGCGCGACGGCGCTCCAGTTCCGCGGTCCCCGCACATATACTGACTGCCCAGCTCGGTTGGATGCTGCTGGCTGTTGCACTGGCAGCTTGCAGCCACTGGCCGTTTGCGACGGTTCGCAGTCAGCCCCTGAAGTTTGTCCTCGCTACCCACGGCTTGCCCCAGGACGGCATGTGGAAAAGCACCCCGCTGCTGGCCGATCTCGACGAGGACGGTAGTCTCGATTTGATTGCGCTGCCGCGCCTCGGCCATGGTGCCCAGGTCTGGCTGGGCGACGGTAAGGGCGGCTGGCGCGAGGCATCCGCCGGCCTCGACCTTGCCGCCTCGTGCGGCGGAGGAGTCGCGGCTGCGGACCTCAATCGCGACGGTCATCTCGATCTCGTCGTGGCTGACCACTGCGCAGGCGTCTTTGTGTATCTGGGTGACGGCCACGGCCATTGGCGAGCTGTCACCCAGGGTTTGAATCCGGCGGCGGCGCAACAAGCCCCGGCTTCGGCTGATGGAGACAACCCGTTTACGGGCGCCGAGGATGTAGCCGTGGCCGACGTCAATCACGATGGTTTTCCCGATCTCGTGGTTGCTGCCCGTCAGGAAGGGGGAATCACGGTCTACTTCGGCGACGGCAGCGGCAGGAAATGGACGGAAGCGCACGGCGACGGCCTGCCCAAATCCGGGTGGGCCAACAAGTTGCTAGTGACTGACATCGACGGCGACGGTCACCCTGATCTAGTTGCCAGCGATGTTGACGGGCCCCGAGTATGGCGCGGTGACGGCCGCGGGCATTGGCAGGCGTCTTCTCAAGGTCTGCCGCATCCGAACGCGGGGGGATTTTATCGCCAAATTGCCGTGGGCGACGTCAACGGAGACGGCCGTCTCGACCTTGCCTTTGCCAACATGCGCAATGGTGTCGAACTCTACCTGCAAACCGAAGCCGGGACCTGGCAAGCGGCGCCCCCTCCCATGCCGGTGATGACGGGCGGGGCCATGAGCGTGGCCCTCGCAGACCTCGATCGCGACGGCCATCTCGACCTGGTGGTCGGCGGCAGGATGTCGCTTAAGAGCCACTACGGACTGTTTGTTCTGCACGGCGATGGAAAGGGCGGATGGAGCCGGTTGCAGAACACCGATCTGCCTGCCGACGGACTGACCTTCGTCTGGGGAATTACGCTGGCGGACGTCAACCGCGATGGCCTGCCGGACCTGGCCGTCAGCACCGGCACCGCCCCTTTGGAACGAGATCCCCAGGAGCCGGCGCCGCGCTTGCAGGTCTGGCTCAATCATTATCGCCGGCCCTCGCCGGGTGCGCGGTAAATCCTCCCTCGCAGCCGCGCCCTACCGGTATTCCTGCCTCCGGCCCGCCAGGCGGCCGGTGAAAGGCATAGTGCTGCGTCGCGTGCGTTAGGCCTTCTAAGACTGCGGTAGACGTTGCCGCCTGCGTGCTCGCCGGCTACGGAAGTAGCTTTTCCCCGCTGCTGTTTAGTCACTTTATAACATAAAAATATACAAGCTTGTGATTCCTCAAATCGGAAAAATATAAATTCCCGGACTATTTGATTTGCTGCGTCGGATACTCCGACGATTCGGTGACGGTAGAACTAAAGTTCATTTTATCGCAATCGGATTGCTATCGGCTTCGTCAGATATTCGAAGCACGGCGGTTGAGAGCATCAACAGATATTCCGTGGGAGCGGGCGAAATGAATAACGGCAAACGCGAGTCTGGAGCAACCCGGCTGGTCTTGTGCGCCATGTGCGTGGTGGCCGCGACACTTTTGATGGGGCTATATGCCTACAGTCAGGCCGATAGCCACAGTCAAAGAGTGCCGTCGCGCCCTGCGCTGCAAAGGCCAAACCGCCGACCCGCCAAGGCCGACCCTGCGGCACGCAGTGCCTATTGGTTTTCGCGCAAAGGATGGCAGTTGGGCGTGCCGGCCGGCGCCTATCGCGGAGCCTTGCAGCAAATGCAGTGGATGCAGAACAAAGCGATGGCCGAGGCCGCGCCGTTTGCCGGCCCTACGTTGAGTTGGGGGTTCGTGGGCCCTAAGCCGATGCTCAACCTGGATGCGGATTTCGGCGGCGTGGTTTTGGGTCCGCCGTTGGCCAATGCGACCGGACGGCTGACGGCGCTGGCGCTCGATCCGACCGCGAGCGGGCGCATCTTTGTCGGCGCCGCCGGCGGCGGGATGTGGCGGAGCACCGACGGCGGAAACAGTTTTGTGGCGATTTCGTCCGGTCTGCCCACCCAGTCGATCGGCGCGATCGCCTTGAATACCGCGACCTCGCCGCCCACCGTCTACGTCGGCACCGGTGAAGGAAACGGTTCGCTTGATTCCTATTACGGACGCGGGCTGTTCGTCTCCACCAACCTGGGCGCAAGTTGGAGCGCGTTGGCGCCCGGCACCTTCGACGGCTCGTCGTTTACCTCTTTGGCCGTTGACGGTTCGAAAACACCGCCGGTTCTATTTGCGGGCATTACGGATGCCGGCCCAGCCAGCCGGGCCGATGCATTCTTCTTTACCAGCAACTCGGCGCTCAACGGGCTGTGGCGCTCGACCGACGGCGGTGGGTCGTGGAGCCAGTATCCAGCGAGCGTGTTTGACGGATGCACGCAGCGCGGCGGTCCGTGCCAGGCCGACGACGTAAAGATCGATCCGGCCAACCCGGATAACGTCTATGCGGCAATTGATGCCCAAAACGTATATCGCTCCACCGACGAAGGTACTACCTGGTCCGCGGTAAACTTTCCCGGCATCCCGCCCGGCTACATGGGACGCGAAAGCCTGGCAGTGTCTCCCTCCGCACCCGACACGGTATACGCGATGCTGGGGGCGCCCGATGGCCTGGAGTACGTGGCATTCTTTGCCTCTACCGACTCCGGCCAGAGTTGGACGCCGGGCAGCGTGCCCTCGGCTTCGTTTGATGCCGGTGGAACAACAATTACGATTGATGGCGCCAATCCGAACAACGACACGCAATCGTTTTACGACCAGGCGCTGACAGTCTCGACGCACGATCCGCACACCGTATATTTCGGCGGTATCGGGCTGTATCGGTCGACGGACTCCGGTAGCAGTTGGACATTTCTGTTGTCCAACGGTGGAGCACATGCGGACTTGCACGCGGTCGTTGAAGACCCGTCGACAGCGGGCCAGGTATTTTTGGCCACCGACGGCGGATTGTTCCTATTGACTCCGTCGGGCAATTTGGTTGCGCTCAACTCGGATATTGCCGTCGGTCAGATTCAGGGCGTCGGCGCGCATCCGACCAATTCAGGTAAAATGCTCGCCGGCTTTCAGGATACCGGAACGCAGCTTTATGCGGGTGCGCCGGGGTGGAACAAAGTGGATACCGCCGACGGCGGTTTTTGCCTGTTCGATCGCGCCGATCCTACTTTCGCCTATCACACCTATGCCTCGACCCAGGCCGGCCAAATCGCGACGTCAACCGACGGCGGCATGAGTTGGGATTTCCTTGATCCGACTGAAGGGCTGGCTTTTGCAGTGAGTGTGGTGGGTGACGGCCCGCCGGCATTTTATCCACCCTTAGCCGGCGATCCCGCCGCGGCACATCGGGTGTTTTACGGCGGTCACACGATTTTTGTCTCCACGGACGGAATGTTCACCTGGCAGCCGCAGACCAGCGAGGACTTAACCGGATGCGCGAGTGACAAGTGTGCTCTGGAGGACATCGAATTCGCGCACTCCGACCATCGGGTGGCCTATTCGCTCGCGATGAGAGCGGCCAGCGGCTGTTCGGGACCATGTCCGTTACGGGTGTTCACGACCAGTCAGGCAGATCTTAATAGCGGAGCGACCTGGGTTGAATTGACCGGCAATCTGCCCTTTGACGCTGCGGCCACCCAAGCCACCGGTATCGCGGTCGATCCACGTCAGCCCAATGTCGCCTATTTGGCCGTTTCAGGTTTTACCTCTGCCACCGGCGTCGGGCACATCTTCAGAACTACCGACTCCGGAGCGAGTTGGACCGAGGCCGACGGCCAAGGGGGTGCTTCGCCGCTACCCGACGTGCCGGTGCTCAAGGTGCTGGTGGACGCGGCGGATTCAAGCGGCGCCACGCTGCTGGCCGGCACCGATATCGGCGTCTTTCGCAGCACTGATACCGGCGCGACGTGGGCGGCATTCAATACCGGTCTGCCGCCGGTACCGGTTTTCGACATAGCGCAGAATGACAACCTCGCGATTTTTGCCGGCACCCACGGTCGTGGTGCTTACCGCGTGATCGGCGAGCCGACACCCACGCCGACTGCATCGCCGACGCCGACCGCCAGCCCCACGCCGACGCCGTCACCCACCCCCAGCCCGGCTTCGACCTTGCCATTTATCAGCGGCGTCACACCGTCGGTGATTTCAGTGGGAGCCAGTTTTACCATCAGCGGCTTGAATTTCACCGCCGGTTCGGTGGTCAACTTTTTCGTCGCCACCGCCAACGGTCCGGTCAACGCCGGCCCCCTGACCCCGAGTTCCCGCAGTCTGCCCACCAAGCTGACGGTTAACGTCCCCGCTACGGTGCCGATTGGCCAGGGTTTCGTGGCGATCCAGGTCGTCAACACCGACCAGGGCTTTGCGGTCTCCAATGCGTTCAATGCCCTGCTGATGGGTTCGGCGGCGGCGGGACTGCCCAGCATCACCTCGCTTAACGGGGTCGGTCTGGCCGCCACCAGCAGCAACCCGAATTACGCCACCGACAACGTCGAAACCGTGATTCCTCAAGGCGCCCAGGTGACAATCGGGGGCACTGGCTATGATACAACAAACGGGGTAGCGGTGGACGTCTTCTGCGCCTGCGCGGGCGGCAAAGTAGGCCCGTTCTTCCTCAATCCGGGCGATCCGGGACTAACCGCCGGGCAGATCAAGTTCACGATTCCGGCCAAGGGGGCACCCAACTCCCCGGCCACGGGACCGGCTTCCTTCGTGGTCAGCAACAAAGGCTCCGACGGCAGCTACAGCAAGAAGAGCAACGCAGTCGCCGCCGTTATTGGCGCACAACTGACCGTGGCGTCGGTGACGCAGGCGGGCAAGACGCTGACAGTGGATGGGACCGGCTTTTCCACGCTGACGGTGATCAATTTCTTCAACAGCCAGGGTGGCGGGGTGGTCAACCTGGGCGGGATATCGAGCGGCAAGCCGAAAATACCGCTGAACTTTATCGACGACACCCGCTTTACGTTAACTGTTCCCGCCGCGGCAGTGCCGGGACCCTCTTATATACAGGCGTTCAACCCACCCTTCGTACCTTTCTCCAGTTCGGGCACCGGCCCGGGTGGCGCCTTCACGCTGGCGGGCCCCTCGCCGACGCCGACCGTCAAACCGACGACGGCGCCGACCGCCACTGCCACGCCGACCGTCAAACCGACCACCGCACCGACTGCAACTGCGACGGCGACCGTCAAACCGACCGCGACGCCGATGCCAACTTCGACCTCCACTGCCACACCGACTGCCACGCCGACACCGACTGCGACCTCCACTGCCACGCCGACCGCGACGCCGAGTCCGGCTCCGACCCAGACCCCAACTCCGGCTCCGACCCAGACGCCGACCGCCACCCCGACCTGAGATGGGTAGTCAAACGGGCGTGCCCACAGGTGTTCTGCACCTGTTGGGCACGCCGTGATTTCGTCGAGTACCAAGCCCGGACCAGCGGGCACTTACATCGGTATGGGATTGCGAGTGTAACGAGGCTCAACCCGGCTTTGCGGCGGTCCTTTGTGCTGCTGTTTGAGCCGCTCCTGTTCCAGGCGCTGTTGCTGGGCCGAGTTGGTTACGGAGTGGCGCGCTGCTTCCTGAGACGCCTTCATCTGAGCGGCACGTTGTGCCTCGAGCGCCTGCTGGCGGGCGCGTTCCAGCGCCGCCTGCTGAGCGGCCTTGAGCTGCGCGGCGTGCTCGTTCTTCAACGCCTGCTGGCGAGCGCGCTCCAGCGCCGCCTGCTGCGCGGCTTTCAGTTGCGAGGCATGCTGAGCGTCCTGCGCGGCCTTGAGCTGGGCCTCCAAGCCTTGCTGGCGGGCGCGCTGCTGCGCCGCCTGTTGTGCAGCATTTAGTTCGGCTCCGTGCTGCTTCTCTAGCGCTTGTTGCCGGGCGCGTTCTGCCGCCTGCTGGGCGTTTTGCTGCTGCAGGGTATGCTGTTTGAGTAGGGCCTGACGCTGCTCAGCGGCGCGCTGGGCCGCGGCTTGGGCCTGTTGCGCGGCGCGCTGGGCGGCTTGCAGGTTGCGTTGCTGCTGGATGCTGGCCTGCTGTTGCAGATGCTGTTTTTGTGCATTGAGTTGCGCTAACTGCTGGGCGTTCAGCAGATTTTTGGCGCGCGCCTGTTCCAGGGCCTGTCGCTGGATACGTTCTTGTTGTTGCTGGATCGCCACCAGTTGACGTTGCAGTTGGCGCTGCTGGGCGACCTCCCGGGCCGCTGCCTGGGCCAGAGCGCGGTTGGAGGCGATCAATTGCTGCTGCTGACGCTGCATCACCGACGCCAGGTACAGCGCCCGTTGGCGTTGCGCCTGCTGATGGAGAACCGCTTGCTGCAGCGCAAAGGCCCATTGCGGATGGGTCTGCTGGATGTAGGCCGGGTTGCG
>Ga0070737_10001980_pt1 | contig 26314 bp, 21 predicted proteins | sample Coa_R1_10_FD_66438 | JGI IMG/M metagenome (GOLD analysis project Ga0070737, IMG submission 66438) | Surface soil microbial communities from Centralia Pennsylvania, which are recovering from an underground coalmine fire - Coalmine... | ecosystem: Environmental > Terrestrial > Soil > Unclassified... | reverse complement strand
CCAACGCCGGCAACGTGCTGCGCCCGATGACCGAACTCAAGCTGTCGCTGCGGTTGCCCCCGACCTGCGACGCGCGCGCTGCCGCCGCCGAGCTTAAATCGACATTGGAAAGCAACCCGCCCCACGGCGCGCGGGTAAGCTTCGCGCCCAACTGGGCGTCCAGCGGATGGGACGCGCCGGAACTGGCGCCGTGGTTGGAAAAAGCGCTGGAAGCGGCGTCGCGCGCCTATTTCGGCAAGCCCGCCGCGTACATGGGCGAGGGCGGCACGATCCCATTCATGGCAATGCTGGGCGAGCGCTTTCCAAAGGCGCAGTTTCTGATCACCGGCGTGCTGGGGCCCAACTCCAACGCCCACGGTCCCAACGAATTCCTGCACATCCCCACCGGCAAACGCCTGACCTGCTGCGTGGCGCAGGTGCTGGCCGATCACTTCCGGCGCCGCGAATCGTGATCATCGGCCTTCGGCCGGCCCATTGCGATTGCATACACGTTACATATACGCAGCAAGTGCGAGGAAGTTTTCTTCGACGACGGTCCGCCCGTTTCATACGCTGAGGAACGCGACGCCCTGCCAGTCCTTAGTTAAGGTGTCGGCTGGCGCGTCAGATTATACCGCGCGTCTCGTAATCCGCGACCTGTTCGGCGGACAGCCCGAGCAGGGTTTTGTACACGTAATCGTTGTCTTCGCCGACGCAGGGGGCGCCGCGCTGGGTGATGCCGCCCGGATAGGCGGGGGTACGCGTCAGCCTGGGCGTAAAGTGGCGCGTGTGCGGCCAGGTCCCGAGCCGGCTGTGCGGCAGATCGACGAAGAAGCCGCGCGCCTTGAGTTGCGGGTCGCGCTCGAATTTGTCGCCCGGCGATTGCACGGCGCCCGCGGCGATTCCCGCGCGTTGCAGGCGATACATCAGCACATATCGCTCCTGGTCCCGCGTCCAGTCCTCGACATGCGCATCCAGTGCGTCCTGGTTTTGCACGCGCGCCGCAAGCGTTGCGAACCTCGAATCGCTCGCCCACGCCGGATTGCCCATCTCACCGCACAGTGCGCGCCATTGCTTATCATCGAACACGGCGATCGCAATCCAGCTATCGTCGCCCGCGCATCGGTAGATGCCGTGGGGCGCCGCGTCGATGAACGGCGAGCGGTTGCCTGCGCGCCTGGAGCGCCGTCCATTGGCACTGTAATCGAGCACCGCGGTGCCGCTTAGGAACAATCCCGGCTCGTACTGACCCTGATCGATGTACTGCCCCTGGCCGGTGCGATTGCGATAGTACAGCGCCGCCATCAGCGCCATCGCACCGTAAAACGGCGGAGTGACGTCCATGTAGGAATGATTCCACATGGTCGGCGGATGCGGCTCAGGCAGCCCGGTAATCGCGCCGATTCCACTCATCACCTGCGCGGTTGGACCGTAGGAAGCAAAGCGGCTGTATGGACCGGTGGCACCAAACCCCGCCATCTGCAGGTAGATGATGTCGGGCTTGATCGCTTTGAGCGTCTCGTAGTCCAGTCCCCATCCGCGCATCGCCTGCGGGCGGAAGCCTTCGATCACGATGTCGCTGATTGTGACCAGGCGCTTGAACAGCGCAACGCCCTCGGGATGGCGCATGTTGAGCGTGACGCCGAGTTTGCCGGCGTTGCGGTCGCTGAACAGGCCGCTGAGGTTGGCCTCCGCAACCCCCTGCATGGATTTGGGCGCGGCGATCTCTTTGACCGGACCCAGCGGCGGCGGCTTGGGCTTGGCCTGAAGCTGGCGGCGGGTGAAGTCCAGATGGCCCGGCCATTCGATTCGGATCACCTCCGCGCCGAGGCTGGCCAGAATCACCGTGGTGCCGGCGCTCGCCAGCATCCAGGTCAGGTCGACGATGCGCACTCCGCGCAGAACCTGCGGCGCAATAGGGGATACCATCTGGGTCAGCCTTTCGATCCGATTTCCCGCCCGGAGGTTACATTACGCGGGACGGCGCGGCAGCAGCACCTTGCGGCGCAAAATCAGCACTTCCTTGCCGTCCTGGTTGAGCCCGCGCGTCTCCACGTACAGCACGCCGCGGTCGGATTTGGTCTGCGAAGGCGTCACCGACAGCACTTTGGTCTCGGCATAAAGCGTATCGCCGTTGAAGGTGGGACCGCTGTGGCGAATCGATTCGTATTCCAGGTTCGCGATTGCACTTTCGCTGATGTCGCGCACGCTCATCCCGACCACCATCGCGATCACCAGCAGGCCGTTGACCAGGCGCTGGCCGTGCTGGCTTTTCGCCGCGAACGCCGCGTCGAAATGCAGCGGGTTGGTGTTGAGCGTCATCAGGGTAAACCAGGTGTTGTCGAATTCGGTGATGGTGCGGCCCGGCCAATGGCGGAAGGTTTGGCCGGGCGTGAAGTCTTCCAAGTATCGGCTCATGACGGCACTATAGCGTAGGTGCGCCCGCCGACTGTAGACTGACGCGGACATTTTGGCGCCCGGAGATGGCTTTTATGAGCGAAGCAGCCGATCAGGACATCCTTCAAACCCTGCGCCGGTTCGTTGAACAGGAGGTGATTCCCACGGCCTCCGATTTGGAGCATCGCGACGAATACCCGCAGGCGCTGGTCGACATGATGAAGCAACTGGGGCTGTTTGGCGCCACGATTCCGGCCGAGTACGGCGGCCTGGGGCTCAGCTTTTCCACCTACGCGCGCATCATCGAGGAGCTGTCGCGCGGATGGATGAGCCTGTCGGGTGTGATCAACAGCCATCTGATCATGGCCTTCATCATCGCCAACGCCGGCACTCCCGAGCAGAAGGCGCGCTTCCTGCCCGCGATGGCCACCGGGGAGAAACGCGGCGGCCTGGCGCTGACCGAGCCGCACGCGGGCAGCGACGTGCAGTCGATTCGCACCGTAGCCAAACGCGAGGGCGACAACTACATCCTGTCGGGCAGCAAGATGTTCATCACCAACGCGCGCCACGGCACGATGCTGGCGGTAGCGGCCAAGACCGATCCCAACGCCAAACCCGCTTATGCCGGGATCAGCATGTTCGCAGTGGAGAAGAACGAGCAGGGCCCCACCGTCAGCCGCAATCTGAAAAAGCTCGGCTACAAGGGTATCGATACGTGCGAGGTGCTGTTCGACAATCTCGCCGTGCCGGCCGCCAACCTAATCGGCGGCGAGCCGGGGATGGGATTCAAGCAGGTGATGTCGGCGCTGGAGGTCGGGCGCATCAACGTGGCGGCGCGCGCGGTGGGCGTGGCGCAGGCCGCGTTCGAGACCGCGATTCGCTACTCCCAACAGCGCGTCGCGTTCGGCAAGCCGATCTGCCAGCATCAGGCGGTGCAGTTGATGCTCGCCGACATGGGCACGCGCCTGCAGGCGTCGCGCCTGCTGGTGCAGAATGCTGCCGGGAAAAAGGACGCCGGTGAGCGATGCGATCTGGAGGCCGGGATGGCCAAGCTCTTTGCCTCCGAAGCGTGCGCCAAGATATCCATGGATGCGATGCGCATCCTGGCCGGCTACGGCTACACGCAGGAATTCCCGGTCGAGCGCTTCTACCGCGACGCCCCGCTGATGATGATCGGCGAGGGCACCAACGAAATCCAGTCGCTGGTAATCGCGCGCAACCTGCTGGAACGTTATCGGATTAACTGAAACCGCAAGGCGTGGAACGAATCAACTCAGCCCGTTTCAAGCTGCCGAGCAGAGCGATAGTTCGCGCTCGATAACCGCAACATTTGGCGGATGGGCTCACGCGCTGCCGGGACCGGAAACCGGCTCCTCCCACACCACCAGCCGGTAGCCCAGGTAGTCGCGGAAGCGGCCGGTGGCGATTACGATCAGATCGACGAGCCAGCCGATGCCGAAGATGCCGCCGGTTATCAGCCATAGAATGCCGGTCGCGATCTTGCCGACGTAGAAGCGATGAATGCCGAGATAGCCCGCAAAGAAGCACAGCAGCAGCGCTACCAGACCGGAGTAGGCGGAAACCGGCTCGTCGGGATCAAAGCGGGGCGGGCGGTAGAAACGGCCCACCGGGTGGCCGCAGCGGTTGCAATAGACTGCGTCGGGGAGCAGTTGCGCTCCGCATCGTTGACATGACCCGGGTTGGCTCATCGGCTTTGCGCCACCCGGCCGGCGGGCTTAGTCGGCCGAATAACCTTCCTTGAGCAGGGATTTGGCGATAATCATGCGCTGCACCTCGCTGGTCCCCTCTCCGATTTCGGCCAGCTTGGCGTCGCGCATGTAGCGCTCCATGGGAAAGTCCGTCACGTAGCCGTAGCCGCCGTGGATCTGCACCGCCTTGGTCGTGGTCCACATCGCGGTCTCTGAGGCGTACAGCTTGGCCATCGCGGCCTGCCGCCCGAACGGGCGCCCCTTGTCCTTGAGCGCTGCCGCCCGATACAGCAGCATCCACGACGCCTCGATGCGGGTGGCCATGTCGGCCAGCATCCACTGAATCGCCTGCAAGTCCGCGATCGGCCGGCCGAACTGCCTGCGCTCCTTGGCATAGGCGGCGGCGTCCTCGAAGGCGCCGCGCGCGATTCCGATCGCAAAGCCGGCGATCCCGATCCGCCCGCCTTCCAGAACCTTCATCGCCTGCGTGTAGCCTTCCCCCGCCTTTCCGATCAGGTTGGCGGCAGGGATGCTGACGTTGTCGAGGATCACTTCGGCGGTGTCGGAGGCGCGCAGGCCAAGCTTTTCGATCTTCCTGCCGTTGCTCAGCCCGGGGGTGCCGCGATCAACGATGAAGGCGGAGATGCCGCCGCGGCGCGCGCTGCTATCGGTCACGGCCGTGACCACGTATACGTCGGCAACGCTGCCGTTGGTGATGAACATCTTGCTGCCCGAAATCGTGTAACGATCGCCATCGCGCACCGCCCGCGTGCGCATCGCTGCCGCGTCGGAGCCGGAGCTGGGCTCGGTCAGGCACCATGCGCCGAGTTTCTTTCCCGCGATCATATCGGGCAGGTAGCGCTCGCGCTGCTCGTCGGAGGCAAAACCCGCGATATGTCCGCACGACAGCGACATGTGGGCCGCGCAGGTCAGACCCACCGACGCGTCGAAGCGCGACAATCCCTCGACCACCAGCGCCTGCGCCAGCGTGTCGGCGCCGCCGCCGCCAAAGCGCTCGGGGAAGGAGACGCCGAGAAAGCCCAGTGCCCCGATTTTTTCGATGACGTCGCGCGGGAAATGCCCGCTCTTATCCCAGTGCGCGCAATGGGGCTTGATTTCGCGCTCGGCGAAGTTCGCCACCGTGTCGCGAATCTGGCGATGCTCCTGGTCCAGTTCGAAGTTCATGAGGCAAAAGGCGCCCGAACAGTAACGTGGGCCCTCATCCTGACCCGTTTGGCGATCATCAGGAGGGGAAAGAAGACCGGTTCATTGGCGCGGATGGATGTTGTCGCGCACCCATTTGACAATGTCCTCGGTGGACGCGCCGGGAGTGAAAATCTCCTTGACGCCCATCGCCTTGAGCCGGGCGGCATCGTCGTCGGGGATGATGCCGCCGCCGAACACCGCAACGTCTTCGGCGCCCTTCTCCTTGAGCAGCCGCAAGATCTCGGGAAACAGCGTCATGTGCGCGCCCGACAGCACGCTAAGCCCGACCGCGTCGGCGTCTTCCTGGATCACCGTTTCGGCGATCATCTCGGGCGTCTGATGCAGGCCGGTGTAGATCACCTCGAAGCCGCCGTCGCGCAGGGCGCGCGCGATAATCTTGGCGCCGCGATCGTGGCCGTCCAGGCCCGGCTTCGCCACCACTATTCTGATTCTCTTTTCAGCCATACTTTGTGTTCCCTCTCCTTTCAGGAGAGGGCGAGGGAGAGGTTAGCTGTCCGCCGGCTCCCTCGCATTAACTCCGAGTGATGCTTCAAGCCTCCCAGTCACCCTCCCCGGCCAGGGAGAGGGAGCAAGCAATGCATATGCCCATAAACTTACAACCAGCCCGGATCCTTGTAGACGCCGAACTCGGTGCGGAATACGTCGCTGATCTCGCCGACCGTGGCTTCGCGGCGCACCGCCTCGCAGATCGGTTCCATCAGGTTTTCGCCCGACCGGCAGGCTTCGGCGACCCGGCGCAGCGCCTCCTTGACGGCGGCCCAGTTGCGCTGCTGCTTCATCCTGCGCACACGCTGGACCTGCTTTTCCTCCAGCGCGTGGTCGATCTTCAGCGTCGGGATCGGGATCTCCTCGGGCACGGTGTACTTGTTGACACCGACCACGGTCTTGACCCGCTCTTCGAGCTGGCGCTGGTAATGGAAGGCGGCGTCGGCGATTTCGCGCTGCGGATAGCCGGTGTCGATGGCGCGGATCATCCCGCCCATCTCGTCGATCTTGCGGATGTATTCCAGCGCCTCGTGTTCCATCCGATCGGTCAGCGCCTCGACTGCGTAGCTGCCGCCCAGCGGGTCGATAGTGTTGGCGACGCCGCTTTCTTCGGCGATGATCTGCTGGGTACGCAGCGCCACCATCACCGCGCCCTCGGTGGGCAGCGCCAGCGTCTCGTCCATCGAATTGGTGTGCAGCGACTGCACCCCGCCCAGCACGCCGGCCAGCGCCTGGATCGCGACGCGCACGATGTTGTTGAGCGGCTGCTGCGCGGTAAGCGACGCGCCCGCGGTCTGGGCGTGCGTGCGCAGCAGCATCGAGCGCTCCGACTTGGCGTGGAAGCGCTCCTTCATCAGCCGCGCCCAGATGCGGCGCGCGGCGCGCAGCTTGGCCACCTCTTCCAGGAAGTCGTTGTGCAGGTTGAAAAAGAACGACAGGCGCGGTGCGAAGTCGTCGATATCAAGGCCGCGCCGCAGTGCCTCCTCGACGTAGCAAATTCCGTCTGCAAGTGTGAATGCCAGTTCCTGCACGGCGGTCGAGCCGGCTTCGCGGATGTGATAGCCGGAGATCGACACCGGATGCCATCGCGGGACCTTGCGGGCGCAGAACTCGATCATGTCGGTGACGATGCGCACCGCGGGGCGCGGCGGACAGATCCATTCCTTTTGCGCGATGTACTCCTTGAGCATGTCGTTTTGGATCGTGCCGCCCACGCGCTCCCACGGCACGCCCTGGCGCTCGGCGTTAACCAGGTACATCGCCAGCAGGATCGACGCCGAACAGTTGACGGTCATCGAGGTGGTCACCTTGTCGACCGGGATGCGGTCGAACAGGCGCGCCATGTCGTGAATCGACGTCACCGACACTCCCTCACGTCCGACCTCGCCGCGGGCGCGTTCGTGGTCGGCGTCGTAGCCCATCAGGGTGGGCATGTCGAAGGCGGTGGACAGGCCGTCCTGGCCCTGGCTGAGCAGGAAGTGGAAGCGCGCATTGGTATCCTCGGCCAGACCGAAGCCGGCGAACTGGCGCATCGTCCACAGCCGGCCGCGATACATCGAGCCGTACACGCCGCGCGTATAGGGATATTCGCCCGGATAGCCGATGTCGCGCTCGAAGTCGCGGGTCACGTCCTGCGGACCGTAAACCGGCTCCACCTCCATGTCGGACACGGTAGAGAAACGCGCCGGACGCTCGGCGGCCTGCTTGTAGGTCTCCCGAAGCCACTGTTCCCTGGTTCTCATGTTGTGCTCACCTTTGTCCCAGCACCTGACCTGCGATCACCAACCGCTGAATCTCGGATGTACCCTCGTAGATTTCGGTAATCTTGGCGTCGCGGAAAAACCGCTCCACCTTGAATTCCTTTGTATACCCGTAACCGCCGTGAATCTGCACCGCCTCGGTGGCCGCCCTCATCGCGGTCTCCGCGGCGAACAGCTTCGCCATCGCGGATTCCTTGGTATGCGTCCTGCCGGCATCCTTGAGCGAGGCGGCCTGCAACGTCAGCAAACGAGCCGCGTCGACCTCCACCGCCATGTCGGCCAGCTTCCACTGGATGGCCTGGAAGCCGGCGATCGGACTGCCGAAGGCGCGCCGCTCGCCGGCGTACTTCAGCGACGCCTCCAGCGCCGCGCGCGCGATTCCTACGGCCTGGGCCGCGATGCCGATCCGTCCGCCGTCCAGCGTCTTCATCGCCACCTTGAAGCCCTGCCCTTCCTGGGTCAACAGACAGTCGGCCGGCACCCGCAAGTCGGAAAAGCTGAGCTGCGCGCTGTGCGCGCCGTGGATTCCCATCTTGTCTTCGTTGCGGACCACCTGCCATCCGGGAGTCGTGGTATCGACAATAAAGGCGCTGATGCCGCGATGGCCCGCGGCGGGGTCGGTCATTGCGAACACGATCGCCACCGACGCCTGCGGGCCGTTGGTAATAAAGTTCTTGGTGCCGTTGATCACATAGCAGTCGCCGTCGCGCACGGCGCGGGTCTTCTGTCCGGCGGCGTCGGAGCCGGCCTGCGGTTCGGTCAGCGCGAAGCATCCGATGTGCCTGCCCGCCGCCATCGCGGGCAGAAAACGCCGCTTCTGCGCTTCGGTGCCAAGCCCCAGGATCGGCCACATCCCAAGCGAGGAATGGGCGGAGACGATCACGCCGGTGGCCGCGCATTGCACCGAGATCTCCTCGATCGCCAGCGCGTAGCTGACGTGATCCATCCCGGCACCGCCGTAGGTTTCGGGCACGAAAATGCCCATAATCCCCAACTCGCCCAGTTCCTTTACGATCTGCGCGGGAAACTGGTGAGTGCGGTCTGTTTCGACCCCCGCCGCATCCAGACGCTCGGCGGCAAAGCGGCGCACCATGTCGCGCACGCGCAGCTGGCTATCGGTCAGTTCAAGGTCCATCCGTGGATATTTTACATGCAAACCAGGTTTGAAGCGCGAGGTACCGCCTCAGGCAAATCCGTACCGCAGTTGACCATTCGCTCGCGTGAGGCCCCATGCGCGAGATGTAACAGTCACCGACATCCTAGCCCCCTCCCATAACTGAATAGGAGCAAGGATACAAAAGGGCCTTTACCACACTGATGGTGGTAGAGGGGGCACATGGCGGACACCCGGCGGGAGCTATTTGCCCTGCCATTTGGGGTCGCGCTTTTCGACGAACGCCCGGGTGCCTTCGACGCGATCGGCGCTGGCGAAGCAGACCCCGAACGCCTGCTGCTCCAGCTTCAGCCCGGCGTCCTCGGTCATCGTGGCGGCCGCGATCAGCGCGGCCTTGGCCTCACGCACCGTGATCGGCGACTTCGAGGCGATCTTCTCGGCGAGCTGGCGGGCGGCGGGGAGCAACTGATCGGGCGCGACGACCTGGTTTATCAGGCCCCATTCCAGCGCGGTCCGGGCGTCGATCATGTCGCCGGTCAGGATCAATTGGCGGGCGCGCGGATGGCCGATGCGGCGCGGCAGGCGCTGGGTGCCGCCGAAGCCCGGTATCAGGGCAAGGTTGATTTCCGGCTGGCCGAAGCGTGCCTTGTCGCTGGCGACGATCATGTCGCACGCCATCGCCAGCTCCAATCCGCCGCCCAGCGCAAAGCCGTTGACGGCGGCGATAATCGGAATCGGCAGCTCTTCCATCGATTGCATTACGCGATGGCCCAGGCGGCAGAACTCCAGCCCCTCCACCGTGGACATCTCCGTCATCGCGGCGATGTCAGCCCCGGCCACGAACGCCCGGTCGCCGGCGCCGGTGATGATCATGGCGCGCACGGCGGGGTCGTGGCGGACGTCGCGCAACACCTGGGCCAGTTCCTCGACCACCCGCACGTTAAGGGCGTTGAGCGCCTTGGGACGGTTGACGGTGACCAGGGCGATCGGCGCCTTTTCGAAAATCAGGTTGGTAAGTTCCACGGCTGTGGGCTCCTCCGCTGTGATCCAAACCATGCCCGCCGCAGCGGGCCGGGCCTCAGTACTCGGGTTTGAAGTCGAAGTGATGGATGGCATTGATGAAGCGCACGGTGCGGGTCTTGGAGCGCATCACGACGCTGTTGGTGAGCGCGCCGCCGGAAAAAAATCGCACCCCGCGCAGATAGTCGCCGGTGGTCACGCCGGTGGCGGCGAACATCACGTTGTCGCCGGCGATTTCCTCCAGCGTGTAGCGCCGGTTGAGGTCGAGGATGCCGGCGGCCAGGCACTGCTCGGCTTCCTGCTCGTTGCGCGGCTTGAGCCGGCATTGCATGTCGCCGCCCGCCGAGCGAATCGCGGCCGCGGCCAGCACGCCCTGATGAGCGCCGCCGATGCCGATCAGCATATCGATTTCGCTCTCCGGATGGGTCGTGGCGAGCGCGGCCGACAGGTCGCCCGCCGACAGCAGCTTGATTCCGGCGCCTGCACGCCGCACTTCGGCGACCAGCGCCTCATGACGCGGGCGGTCGAGGATCGCAACCCGCAGATCCTCGACGTAAACCTTTTTGGCTTCGGCCAGTGCACGCAGATTGTCGGTGGGCGAGCGGTCCAAATCGATCACGCCGCGGCCGATCGGTCCCACGGCGATCTTCTCCATGTAAGTGTTGGGGCATTGCAGCAGTTTGCCCCGTTCCACCATCGCAATGCACGACAGGGCGTTGGGACCGCCGGTGGCACAAATCAGCGGCCCTTCCAGCGCATCCACCGCGACGTCAACCTCGGGGCCCGATCCCACGCCGACGATTTGCCCGGTGTAGAGCAGGTCGGTCTCGCCCTCCTCACCCTCGCCGATCACGATCTTGCCGTCAACGCTGATCGAATTGAGCGCGTTGCGCATCGCTTCGCCCGCGGTGCGGTCGGCCAGACGCTCGTCGCCCTTGCCGATCAGACGGCCAACCGCCAACGCGGCAGCTTCGGTCGCGCGAACAACTTCCAGAGCAAGATTTCGATCCACCTGGACTCCCCCGAGAGAAACGCCGATACCGGGATTCCTGTTGTGCCCTAGGCCGACGGTTTTTGAAAGAGCCGTGCGATAAGACCGTGCCCGTCGGCCACGATCAAGCCGCTGGCGGCGGCATCCGCCTCGGTGTAGCGCCGGCTGGCGGCTGGCGGATGCCCAAGGGCCTTGTCGGAAACCATAGCAAACGGAACCGGCTCGTTCGAGTGTGTTTTCAGCTTGCATGGCGTGGCGTGGTCGGGCATCAGCAGGATGCGGTAGTCGCCCAGGCGCGGCAGTCCGTCGAGCAGCGTGCCCAGCACCAACTCGTCGATTCGCTCGATCGCCTCGACCTTGAGGTCGGCGCGCCCCATGTGGGCAGCCTCGTCAGGCGCCTCGACATGAACCAGCAGGAAGTCGCGATGGCGCAGCGCATCAAGTCCATAGCGCCCCTTGGCGCCGTAATCGGTGTCGAGAAAGCCGGTCGCGCCGGGCACCTTGATCACTTCAAGCCCGGCCAGACGGCCCAAGCCGTTGACCAGGTCGACGGCGGAAATCACCGCGCCGTCGGCACCAAAGCGCTGACGCAGCGTCGGCACTGCCGGCCGCTTGCCCTGACCCCAAAACCACACCGACGTCGCCGCGGGCTTGCCGGACGCGCGGCGCGCCTGATTGATCGGATGGCGCGACAGGATGTCGGCCGCCTGGGCCATCAGCCCGCGCAATCGCTCCGCGCCTTCGCCTTTGGGCAGATACTCGGCGACCGGTTTGTCGGTGATGTCGTGGGGCGGCGTGAGTGCGGTGTCAACCGGACCGCCGTGCCAAATCATGATGTGGCGGTAGCTGACACCGGCGTGAAACTCGAATTCGTGGCCGCCCAGATTCCTACTGAGGTCGGCGACGATCTCGCTTGCCTCTGCGCTGCTGATGTGACCGGCGGTGAAGTCGCCCATCACGGTGGCGCCGTCCGCGGCCGGGGTGAGGGTAACCAGATTCATGCGGAAGATGACATCGTCGGGACCCGCATCCAGACCCATGCTGGCGGCTTCGATCGGCGCACGTCCGGTATGGTAGCGCAGCGGATCGTAGCCAAGCATCGTCATGGTGCCGACGTCGCTGCCCGGCGGCATACCGTTGGGAATCGTCGCGACCAGGCCCAATTCGCCGCAGGCCGCGATGCGATCCATGTTGGGCTTGCGCGCCGCCTCAAGCGGCGTCTTGCCGCCCAGCTCCGGACACGGCCAGTCCGCCATCCCGTCTCCGTGGACGATCACGTACTTCATCATTCGATCTCCAGCAGTTTCAGAATTCGGCCCACATCGGGTTCGACGACGACGGTGTTGCTCAGATTCTTGAGCGCGGTGTCGGGATCCTTCAGCCCGTGCCCGGTCAGGGTGCAGACCACCGTCGAGCCGGGTCTGAGCTTGCCTGCGGCGCCGTACTTGAGCGCACCCGCCACCGACGCGGCCGAGGCGGGCTCGGCGAAAATCCCCTGCGCAGCGATCAAGCGGTAGGCGGCCAGGATTTCGGCGTCGGTGACGATATCAATCACGCCGCCCGATTCGTCGCGTGCCGCCTCCGCTGCCTTCCAACTGGCCGGATTGCCGATTTTGATCGCGGTGGCAACCGTATGCGGATCGTCGATGGGATGGCCGAACACAATCGGCGCGGCTCCCTCGGCCTGATAGCCCATCATCCGAGGCAGTCGGCTGGACAATCCCGCTTCCCTGTACTCGCGATAACCGAGCCAGTAGGCGGTGATGTTACCGGCGTTGCCGACCGGCAGGAAATGGAAATCCGGCGCGTTGCCGAGCTGGTCGCAGACTTCGAAGGCGGCGGTCTTCTGTCCCTGGATACGGTCGGGATTGACGCTGTTGACCAGCCGGATGCGGGTTGGGTCGCGCTCGCCGAGGTCGCGCACCATCTTCAAGCAAATGTCGAAGTTTCCGATCACCTCGACCACCTGCGCCCCATGCATCACGCTCTGCGAGAGTTTGCCCAAGGCTACCGCGCCCTTGGGAATCAGGACAAACGCCTTGAGCCCCGCCCGTCCCGCATACGCCGCGGCCGAGGCCGCGGTATTGCCGGTTGACGCGCAGATGACGGCGCGGGCGCCCTCGGCCAGGGCCTTGCTGATCGCCATCGTCATGCCGCGGTCCTTAAAGGAGCCGGTCGGGTTGACCCCCTCGAACTTCAAGTAAACCTTGAGGCCGACGCCCATCCGTTCGGCCAGGCCCGGCGCTTCGATCAGCGGGGTGTTGCCTTCGTTGAGGGTCACCACCGGCATATCGGCAGGGACCGGCAGGAAGCGCCGGTAATGCTCGATCAGACCGGGCCAGCGCGTAAGGCGGGGAGTCTTCCTGTTGGAGGCTGGGGCCATCGGACTCTATAACCGCTCCTCGATGCGGATGAAAACCGGCTCGGTCTTGACGATTTTGCGGCGATGGATTTCCGCCAGCGCCCGTCTGAGGTCACGCTCCTGCGACTCATGCGTGCGCATCACCACTGGGACCTGCGGGGCGCGCTCCTGCTGGATCATCGACGCGATGGAAATCTTGTGGCGTCCCAGCACCGACGCGATACGGCCCAGCACACCGGGTTTGTCCTCCGCCATGAAGCGCAGGTAGTACTCGCACGCGATGCGGTCCATCGGCTTTACTTTAGCCGGTTTGATGGCAGAGTAGGGATAGCCCAGCGCATGGTCGCTGGCTTCGGTCGCACCTGCCAACCGCATCCGCGCAATTTCCAGGATGTCGGCCACCACTGCCGTGGCAGTGGGCATCTCGCCCGCACCCAACCCGAAGTACATGGTCGAACCGAGCGCCTCGCCCTGGATGTAGATGGCGTTGTAGGCACCGTTGACGGAGGCCAGCAGGTGGCGGCTGGGAACCATCGTCGGATGCACGCGCGCCTCGATCGCGCCGTCCTCGTGCTTGGCGATTGCGAGCAGCTTGACGGTGAAGCCGAACTCGCGCGCATAGGCGATATCCTGCAGCGTGATGCGCGTGATCCCTTCCGTATGCACCTGGCTGGGCCGAAGCGCCACGCCGAACGCCAGAGTCACCAGCAGCGCCAGCTTGTGCGCGGCGTCGTGTCCGCCAACGTCAAGGGTCGGGTCGGCTTCGGCCAGTCCGCTGCGCTGCGCCGCGGCCAGCACATCGGCGAATTCGCTGCCGTTCTCGGCCATGGTGCTGAGGATATAGTTGCACGTCCCGTTGACAATCCCGTACACGGCGCGTTGGCGATCCGCGGCCAACGCCTCGCGCAAGGTCCTGATAATCGGGATTCCGCCGCCGACGCTGGCTTCAAATCCGATAAAGCGGCCGCTCTTGACGGCGGCCTTGAAGATGACATCGCCGCGTTCGGCGAGCAGCGCCTTGTTGGCGGTCACCACGTCCTTGCCGGCCGCGAGCGCCTTGAGAATCAGACTTTGGGCCGGCTCGAGACCGCCGAAAAGTTCAACTACAACATCAATATCGGGCCGCGTCACCAGCGCTTGCGCATCGCGCGTGATGAGTTCGGCGTAAAGCCCCAGCGAGGGGTCCGGCTTGAGGCTGCGGTCGGCGACGGCGGCCAGCTCAAGGCGCGCACCCAGGCGCGCGGCGAGCATCGCGGCATTGCGGCGCATCAGCTTCACAACACCGCCGCCGACGGTGCCGCAGCCGAGCAGTCCGACACGTACCGCTTTCACAGAAATCTTCCCGCGGGCATGGGCGTGCTTAGCGGGCGCCGCCCACGACTTTGATGCGGGCCGCCGGAGCGCGATTCATCGCATGGCGGATTCCGCGCAGCGCCTGACGGATGCGATGCTCGTTTTCGATAAGGCCGAAGCGCACGAAGCCGTCGCCGTCCTCGCCGAAGCCAACGCCGGGCGAGACCGCGACCTTGGCTTCAGCGAGCAGGAACTTGGCAAACTCCAGCGAGCCCATGGCGCGGAACGGCTCGGGAATCGGCGCCCACACGAACATGGTGGCGCGCGGCCTGGCCACGTCCCATCCGCATCGCACCAGCCCGTCGACCAACACGTCGCGCCGGCGGCGGTAGATTTCGTTGATCTCCCCCACACACTCCTGCGGGCCGTTGAGGGCCGCAATCGCGGCGACCTGTACCGGCGTGAACATGCCGTAGTCGAAGTACGACTTAAGCCGCGCCAGCGCACCGATCATCTGGCGGTTGCCGACCGCAAATCCAACCCGCCATCCGGGCATGTTGTAGCTCTTGGACAGCGTGTAGAACTCCACGCCCACTTCCTTGGCGCCCGCCACCTGCATGAAGGAGGGCGCCTGATAGCCGTCGAAGCACAAGTCGGCGTAGGCGAAATCGTGCGCGACCATGATCTGGTTGTCGCGCGCGAACTCCACCACCTTCTTCATGAAGCCCAGGTCGACCACCGCAGTGGTGGGATTATGGGGGAAGTTCATGATGATGAACTTCGGCCGCGGCCAACAGCGCTTGACCACCGAGACCAGTTCGTCGAAGAAGTCGCTGCCCTGGCGCATCGGCACGCCGTGCACCTCGGCGCCCGCGATTACGCAGGCGTACTGATGGATCGGATAGGTGGGCGTGGGCGCCAGCACCACATCGCCGTGGTCGAGGATCGCCAGCGTCAGGTGCGCGATGCCTTCCTTCGAGCCAATAGTGACGATCGCCTCGGAGTCGGGGTCCAGCTCGACGCCGAAGCGGCGCCGGTACCAGTCGGTAATCGCCAGGCGCAGCTTGAAGATGCCGCGCGAGACCGAGTAGCGATGGTTGGCGGATTTGGCCGAGGCCTCGACCAGCTTGTTGACGATATGCGGCGGCGTGGCGCCGTCGGGATTGCCCATCCCGAAATCGATTACGTCCTCGCCGCGCCGGCGCGCGGTCTGACACAACTCCCCAATGACGTTAAAAACGTACGGCGGCAGGCGCTTGATTCGCGGAAAATCCATGATGCTCGTTTGCTCGTCCCTCGCAGCCGCCCACGGCGGCCTCGGTACGGGAATCGATTCCCGCTATTAAAACCGACAACTTATCACACCACAATCATCGGAGCATCGGGCGGGCCGAAACTTCGGCGTGATCCGCGGGTTCGTTCCCCTGGCGAATCAAGCCCTTGTGCCGTAGCGTCGGCCTTCGTGCGGATCTATTTCTGGAGCCCGATTAGCCAGCTCGACCTCTCCACAGCATCCCATGTGATTGAGCGGAAGAGACGAAACGAACCTGCGGCTTCCAGAAAAAGACCCGGCACAAAGACCGTCGCTACGGCACATAGAACGGACGAGCATTCGCCGAGCTTTCACCGCGACAATCTGGGCAACGGGGCCAGGTTGATGTTGGCGCAGAAGCCGCCGTCGACCAGGATTTCGGTGCCGGTGATGTAGGAGGCCTCATCGGAGAGCAGGAACAGGACGGCATGCGCAACCTCCCACGGTGTGCCCTGACGGCCCATCGGAATCAGCGGCGCGACCGCGGCGTCACGCCCTTCGCCGCCGGTGCGGCGCGCCAGGGTCGAGTTGATCAGCCCCGGCATCACCGCGTTGCATCGCACGTTATCGCGCGCGTAGCGCACGGCAACTCCGCGAACCATCGAGTTGATCGCCGCCTTGCTGGGACCGTAGGTGGCGCCGCCGCCGCGAATCGCAGCCATCGAGGAGTTGAGTACGATCGCACCGCCGCCCGCCTTGACGATCTCGGGAATCGCGTATTTAAGCATCAGGAACTGCCCGCGCAGATTGACGCTCATCAGGCGGTCGTAGTCGGCGGTATCGATGCTGAAGTCGTCGAGCGGATAGACGATGCCGACGTTGTTGACCATCAGATGCAGCGCACCGAACTGGGAAACGGCCGCCTCCACCGCGGCCCTGCATGCCGCCTCGCTGCTGACGTCGGCCTCCATCGCCTGAGCCACACCGCCTTCGGCGACAATCGCGGCAGCGGTTTCTTGCGCCGAGGCCAACGAGCGGTCGGTGATCATCACGCGCGCGCCCTCGCGCGCGCACAGCATCGCGATCGCGCGGCCGTTACCAATCGCCAGTGTCTCGCCCTTGTTGGGCGGTCCGTCGGCGCCACCACCGGCCACCAGGAGCACCTTGTTTTGCAGACGTTTCATGCGTGTTTTATCTCCTGTTAAACGCGCTGCGGACGTCGCTCAGAGGTCGGCGGCGCGGCGTGCGGGCGCGTCGTGCGCAGCCGCATCGCCGGCCGGCGCCACGGCGGCCTGTGCCGGCAGCTTGGCTTCCCGCAGCGTCCAGTAAAATACCGCAGGCAACAGTCCGATCGTTCCTGCCACCGCCCATCCAGCCAGCAGTCCGTGACGGTCGGCGATCCATCCGCACAGGATCAGGCCGAGCGCTCCGCCGAAAGTGGCAAAGGTGCTTTGGAACGACAACAAAGTGGCGCGGTTGTGCGCCTCCAGATGCTCGTTGATCCAGGCCTGGCTCACGGGCTGCATCGCGCCGCTGCACATGTTCATCACGAACAGCATTGCCAACGTCATCCTCAGGCTGCCGGCCAGCGCCGCGCCCAGCAGCATGCTGCCGGTGCCCAGAGCCAGTGCGGTCAGCAGCGCGGCGCGATTGGCGCTGGCCGGCTGAAAGCGCGCGATCAGTTCGGCACCGGTCAGACGGCCGACACTGAAGAAGCAGTACAGCCATCCGATCATCCAAATCGCCACGCCCAGGTCATCGTGGAAGTACTGCGGCCATTCCATGAAGTAGGGCGCCCAGGCCGCGACGCCGATCGCGCTGGCAACCGCCAGCAGCAGCACCGGACGGTTGCGAAATCCCTCGCGCAGACCCGCCCTGCTGCGCGCTCCGACCTCGCCGAACAAGGCGCGCATCGCCGGACGCGCCGCCCCGCGCCCGGGTCCGCCGCGCATCAGCGCCGCCCCCACCATCAGGCTGGTCAGGTAGCCGGCCGAACCCAGTATCCAGGGCCATGCGATATCAACGCTGGCCACGTATGACCCGACCATCGCCGAGAGCAGCCACCCGGTGGTCGTAAGCTGAGAAGTGCGCGAGAAGATGCGGTCCTTCAACCCCGTGAACCCGGCCGCATCCAGCGCGTCAACCGCCCAGGCATCGACTGCGCCGTTGCCGAAGGTGGTGCCGATCGCGTCGATGCTCTCGGCGAGCAAAAAAACCAGGTAGTGATGGGCGAAGAAATACAGGCCAAAGGCGAAGGTGCGCAGCGCACAGCCCAGCATGAAGGCGGTGCGGCGGCTGAGCGTGTCGGCGAAGGCGCCGGTGGGCACGTCGGTCAAAAACGTGACCAGGAAGTAGGTTGCCAAAACGCTGTTGGTCTGCAGTTCGGACAATCCGCGCGAACGCAGAAACAGCGGATAGACGCCGAACACGAAGCCGCCGCCGAAGGCGTAGAACCACCACAGCAGGTAGTAGCGGCGCGTGATGCGGCTGATCGCCGCGGCGCGCGGGTTATGCGAAGCGGGCGGATGCATGCGTCGGCAAATCGATGCGGCCGATCGACTGTATGTAATTCTGACACTCAAGTACAATCTGATCATCTGGAACGCGATTGAGGCGCCGGCCGCTTTTTTTCGCCCAACCGCGGTATCAGCAACGCCGGCACGCGCCGGCCACAAACTCGAGGTGGTGTGTCAGTTTCAGCCTCCAGCAACGTCGACAATACATCGTCAGGGCATTGTGCAGGCGAACTTTCCCGGTGGGAGCGGCTGTGGCGGTTCGTCACCGTGATGAGCCTGGCGGTGCGCGTTTACGCAGGCTATAAGTCGATTCAACTGTGGAGCCGTTGGGTCAGCGACGCCAAAGCCGCGGAGCGATATCGGCGCCAGGACCTGCGCGCGGCCCGCGCGCTGCTGCACACGGCGGTCAAGCTTGAAGGGCTGCTGATCAAGGCCTGCCAGTTTGTCGCCACGCGCGCCGATATTCTACCCGACGAATGGGTCAGCACGCTGTCGGTGCTGCACGACCGCGTGCCGCCCAGGCCTTTCGCGATGATTCGCGCCCAGATCGAGCGCGAGCTCGGTGCTCCGCTGGATGCGATCTATCCATCGTTCAATGAACGCCCGATCGCCTCCGCCTCCCTGGCCCAGGTGCATGAGGCGCGCCTGCGCGACGGACGCCGATGCGCGGTCAAGGTGCAGTATCCCGGGATCGAAGCGCGCGTCAACGCCGACCTGCGCAACCTGATGTTCGTGCTGAAAATTCTGGCCTGGCTGGAACGCGACTTCGATTTCCGCGTGGTCGCGCGCGAGATGCTCAAGTACGTGCCGATGGAGCTCGACTTCGTCAACGAAGGGCGCAACAGCGAGCGCATCGCGCGCAACTTTGCGGCACGCGCTGACGTGCGGATTCCCGCGGTGTACTGGGAATTCACCTCGCGCCGCGTGTTGACGATGGAATTCATGGACGGCGTGAAGATCACCGAACTTGACGGCACCACCATCAACCGCCATGCCGTGGCGCAAAAGCTGGTCGAGATTTACTGCGAGCAGATCCTGCGCGACGGCTTCTTCCAGGCCGACCCGCATCCGGGCAATATCCTGGTCCAGCCCGGGCCCCGGCTGGTGCTGCTCGATTTCGGCCTGGCCAAGGATTTTCCGCCTGCCTTCCGCGAGGCGATGGTGCGCCTGACGCTGGCGGTGCTGACTTCGGATTCGGCCGCCATCGTGCAAGCCTTTGCCGATCTCGGCTTCCGCACGCGCAACGGCTCGCTGCAAGGAATGGTCAAGGTGTCGGACGTGCTGATCGGCAACGTCATCCGGCGCGGCCGCGCGTATGCGGATCACGACGTGATGAAGGAGATCTCGGATGAACTGCCGCGTGCGCTGCGCGACAACCCGATCGTCGAAGTGCCGGGCGATATCCTGCTGGTCAGCCGCGTGATGGGACTGCTGAGTGGGTTGGGCAAGAGCCTGGATTCGCGGGTGGACATGATGCAGACGATGATGCCCTACGCGCTGATGGGCGCGCCGGGAGGAAGCCGCGCCAGCGGTGGGTGAGAACCCGGCGCCACAAATTCGCCACATTCGCGGCCGCGCGGCCCGCTGCCGACGGCGTTACTTAAAGCTTCGCGGCGCACATCCCGGTGACAATTTTCGCCAGCCGGCTGGCATTTTGCCGAATCTTTACGCCATGATCTCGATCAGACTCCGGGCAAAGGAAAGATGCGATCATGTCCGACAAGCAAACACAACTGGTTGAATTGGCGGGGAGGCTGGCGGACCAGTTTGCCGGACGCGCCACCGAGCACGATCGCGCCAACAGCTTTCCATTCGAAAATATCGAGGCGCTCAAGCAATCGGGCTACAGCGCGCTGGTCGTTCCCGAGCGGCACGGCGGAATGGGCGGCGATCTGCTCGACTTCGTCCTTTGCCAGGAGCGGCTCGCGCAGGGATGCGGCGCAACGGCGCTGGCCATCAACATGCACCTGTTCGGGATTGGCAGCATGGTTGAGCGTGCCGCGGCGCAAGGGCGCCCCGAACAAGGGCTGTTTCTCGACCTGATCGGCAAGCAGCGCAAGATTATCGGCGGCGGCCTGAGCGAGCCCGAGGGCGGCGGCGACTGGGGACTGTTCGCAACCAAGGCGCGGCGCGACGGCGAAGCCTACGTGCTCAACGGACGCAAGGTCTTCACCAGCCTGTCGCCGGTGGTGGATTACTTCATGGTGATGGCGACGGTGGAGGGCGAAGGGCCGCTGTCGTCGGCGACTTTCGCGGTCGGCCGCACCACGCCGGGCCTGGAACTGGTCGAGACCTGGGACGCGATGGGGATGCGCGCTACTGCCAGTCATGATCTTATCCTCAAAGACGTCCGAGTGCCGGCAGCGGCGATGGCCGATCCGCGGCCGGTCGGCCCCCTGGGTACCGAAGCGATCTCGCTGTTTGCGTGGTTCGAGCTGTCGATCGCCGCGGTTTACACCGGTGTGGCGATTGCGGCGATGAACTTCACGCGCGAGTTCGCGCAGCGCTACAAGCCCTTTACCCTGGAGCGTCCGATCAACTATCTGCCGGGGGTGCAGTTCGCGATGGCGGAGGCGCAGACGCTGGCCGCGCAGTCACGCGCACTGTACGTGAGCACCGCGCGCGACTATTTGGAAAATCGCGAGTCATTTGCGGGCGAGGCGGGCCTGGCGCGCCTAATCACGGCCAAGTACGCCGCGGTCAACAACGCGGTGCGCATCGTGGACTGCTGCATGGAGATAGCGGGGGCACATGGTTTTCTGCGCCGCCACCCGTTGGAGCGGCTGTTCCGCGACGTCCGCGCCGGCATCAACCATCCGCTGTCCAACGCCCGGGCCCGCGAATTCATCGGCAAAGTCGCGCTGGGCGTGCCGTTGGGCACGACCCCAAGATGGTAGCGGTACGCCTGGCTTGACCGCCTCTCCGGATGAAGGCAGAGGCTGTGGCGGCGGCCCGGCGCTTCGCGCCGGGAGAGGATATTCAAGCGCTCGATCTTTAGTTGCGTCAGTCGCCGCGCAGTTCGCGTTCCAAGGCTCTAAGTCCGGCGGAGCGGCCGGCGGCGATTACCACGTCGCCGGCTCTGAGCCTCTGATCGGGCTCGAGCAGTTCGAAGCCGCCGGTCGGATCGCCGGCGCTCTGCACCGCCAGGACGCTTACGCCAAAGCGCGCCCGCGCGTTGAGTTCGCGCAGGGTCTTGCCCTCGGCACCCTGTGGCATGCGGATGCGGGTCACGCGGTAGCCGCTGGACCAGAAGATTTGCGTATCGCGCCGCCCCAGCAGGGCGAGGGAACCGGTGGCGCGCGTCAGCGCCTGCGCGATATCGCGGCGCGTGATTATGCCCAACAACAGGCCGCGACCGTCCGGATCGACCACGGGCAGCTCGCCGCTCAGTTCCTCCTCCATCAGATGCAGCGCATCCTCGAGCGTCGATTTGGCGGAGACGGCGGGGAAATCGCCAATCGCCGCGTCGGCGGCATTGACCAGCCCTTTGAGATCGTTCACGTGAAGCAGCAAGCCGACGAGATCGCGCGGGGCGATGACACCCACCAGCCGGCGCTGCGCTCCCACCACCGGTATGATCTCCTGGCGGGATTCGTCGGCGACGCGGAAGATCTCTTCCAGGCCCGCGCCGGCCTCCAGCGTCGTGATATCGGTCTTCATCACCTGCTCGGCGGCGATCCGCGACAGCGCCAGGCGGTCCTTGTCGATCTCCAGATTGATGCCGCGGCGGGCCAGCGCGTAGGTGTCGATCGACTCCGGCTCGATCGCGCGCGCCACGACCAGGGCGATGATGGAGCTGATGAGCGCGGCGAGGGTGGCGTCGTAGCTGCCGGTCATCTCGGTCAGCAGGAAGATGGCGGTCAGCGGGGCATGGGTGGTGGCCGCCAGGAAGGCGCCCAATCCCACCAAGGCGTAGGAGCCTCTTATTCCAGCCACGCCCGGCAGCAGGCGGCTGACCAGCGGGCGCATCGCGCCACCCCCCATCGCACCAATAAAGAAGATCGGCCCGAACACTCCGCCCGGCATCCCGCAGCCCAGCGAGATGCTGGAGGAAACGAACTTGGCGGCAAACAGCAGCGCCATCGTGCGCGGCTGGAGCTGCCCGTTGAGCGCGCGGTCGATGACCGGATAGCCGTCGGACAGGTTCGGCGGCAGCGCAACGGCGATCAGGCCTACCACCAGCATCCCGATCACCACCCGGGCCCATCGCGGAATGGGCAGACGCTCGAAGAATTCCGCGGTGGCGTTGAAGAACCTGATGTAGAGGGCGGCCAGGATGCCGAACAACACGCCCGCCATCGCATAGGTTCCGATCTCCCAGTAACTTTTCATGACAAAGCGTTGCGCGGGCAGCACCGCCAGATCGCCCAGCATCACGCGCGAGGTGACTACGCCAACCGACGCGGAAATTACCAACAGGGTCAGATTGGCTAGTTCCGTCTCGCCCAGCAGTACGATCTCCTGGGCGAACAGCAGTCCGCCCAGCGGCGCGTTGAACGTGGTGGCGATGCCGGCGCCGGCGCCGCATGCGATCAGTACCTTGGCGCGTTCAGTGGAAAGACCGCTCAGACCGGCGACCACCGAGCCGATGGCGCCGCCAATCTGAGCGATCGGACCTTCGCGGCCCACCGAGGCGCCGGCGCCCAGCGAGACTGCGGGTCCCAGCGCTTTGGTGATGATCCACCAGGGGCTGATTCGCGCATCGCCCAGATGGACCATCTCAAGGAACCTGGGGAAGCCGTACCCCAGGATGTCGCCGCGAAACAGATACTCCAGGGCGATCGCGATGGCCCCGCCGCTGATCAGGACCAGGACCGTCAGCAGCGCAAACGGCATCCCCGCCGGGATACGCAAAGCGCGCCATTCGAGCACCTGGAAGATGTAAGTAAAAGAGCGAATCAACTCGCGCAGGAACAGGTTGCCGAAAGCGGCCAGAATGCCGACCGCGGTGGCGAGCAGGATCAACCACAGGTACTCCGCCTGACTGCGGCTCATCGAAAACGGCCGCCATCGGCTCGACCCCTTCAGCATTGCCCGGCCACGACTCCGGCAGAAGTACGAACGCGCACGATGCTATGAGAGGTTGCGTGCGGCCGCATCGAAACATCGGCGCAGCGTCGCGGCGATGAATTCCACCTCCGCGTCGCCGATCACAAACGGTGGTGCGATCATGATCGCGTCGCCGCCCTGCTCGCCCGCCATCCCGGCGGCCGGATACACCGCCAGTCCCAGCTCGATGGCGGCGCGCATCAGGTGGCGCGCCATCTGCAGCTTGGGAGCAAAGGGCTGGCGCGTCGCGCGGTCGGCAACCACCTCGATACCCCAGAACAGCCCGGCGCCGCGAAGCTCGCCAGTAATCGGATGGTCGCCCAGTTCGGCGCGCAGACGCTCGCCCAGCCGTGCACCGATCTGCGCCGCATGCTCGACCAGATGCTCGCGCTCCATGATCTCGAGCACCCGGTCGGCGATGGCGCAGGCCAGCGGATGGGCGGTGTAGGTGAAGAACATGAAGTCCGCCCCGGCGCGCTCACAGACCTCCGTCAGGCGGCGGCTGACCGCAATCATCCCCATCGGCACGTACCCGCCCGTCAGTCCTTTGCCGCCCACGATGATGTCGGGCACGACGCCCCAATGCTCCACGGCAAAGCGCTTACCAGTGCGCCCGAATCCGGTCATCACCTCGTCGGCAATCAGGACGATATCGTGGCGGCGGCAGATTTCGGCCAGGCGCGGCCAGTATTCGGCCACCGGCGCGATCACGCCGCCGCTCGCCCCAACCATCGGCTCAGCGATGAACGCGGCGATTGTATCGGCACCCTCGCGGGCAATTGCGGTTTCCAACGCCTGGGCACAGTCCAGATCGCATCCGGGCCAGGTGCGTCCCCATGGACATCGATAACAGTAGGAGGGCGGTATCTTGGGCCAATCGAACAGCACGTGCTCGAAATCGGCGCGCCGGGCGCGATTGCCGCTGACCGACAGGGCACCCAGCGTGTTGCCGTGATAAGAAAGCTGACGTGAGATCACGCGGGTACGGGTCGTGTTGCCCCGAATACGATGGTAGAGAAAGGCGAACTTCAGGGCCGACTCCACTGCTTCCGAGCCGCCGCTGGTGAAGAAAAAGCGATCCAGACCGGGCGGTGTCCACTGCGCCAGATGTTCAACCAGCCGCTCGCGGGCGAGAGAAAGCCAGATCGGCAGGACGTAGTTGAGACTGGAGACCTGCTCACGTGCCAGTTCGGCCAGTTCGGGCCTCCCTTGTCCGACGTTGACGACTATTGCGCCACTGGACGCGTCGAGCAGCTTGCGCCCATCGCGGGTGAACAACCACGCCCCCTCGGCGCGGACGATCTGCAGCGGCTCGCCATTGGCGCCGCGCAGGAACAGCACCTGCCGATCAGCCATGCGGTCATGTTACTGGTAGCGGGGCGGGTTTGGAATCTGGCGCGCGGTTCTACTATCAGAAGCCCATTTCTCCGAATCAAACTAAATGCGTGCCATGCTTGCTTGCTTATGTTAATCTCCGGGCCAGTGAAACGTAAGGCTAACAACAAGAATCGGAAATATCGCGGCGACGGCAGCAACGAGATCCTCACCACCAGAATGGTTGCCGATTATCTCCACTGCCACTTGAGCACGGTGTACAGGCTTGTCAAGCAGGGCAAGATCCCGCACTTTAAGCTGGGTGGCGATTTGCGTTTCGAGAAGGCAGCCATCGATGAGTGGATTGAAAGGGGCGGCGGCGCGCAGGACTGATGGTCCGGCCGCAAAACGCTGGCGCGGAGCATGGCAATCAATCCAAGGCGCGAGAAGGGCGCGGCGGACCGGCTCTGCTCGGCGTCGGGCTGCGTATGCGCTACGCTGCCGCGATGCGGCGCATCAGGCGGCGTTTGACTAATTCGACCAGCGCCAGATAGGTCGCGGTCGCAACTGCCAGGAACACAAAAAACGCCGGCGGCAACGCGACAAATCCAAGCTCCGGTGCCAGCGGCGAGAACGGCAGCATCACACCGAGCGCGACAATCAGCACGGTGGTGACCGCCAGGGGCAGGCTGGGCCGGTCCTGCCACGGGCGTCCGACCGTGCGAATCACGAACAGTACCAGGGTTTGGGTGGCGAGCGACTCCACGAACCATCCAGTGTGGAACAGCTGTTCGCCGGAATGGAAGACGGCGAGCAGAACGTAGAAGGTCAGGAAGTCGTAAATCGAGCTGATCGGGCCGATCAAAATCATGAAGTTGCGGATGATGCGGATGTCCCAGCGCTGCGGCCGGCGTGTGTAGGCAGGATCGACGTTATCGGTGGGAATAGTGATCTGGGCCAAATCGTAGAGAAAGTTGTTGAGCAGTATCTGGGTGGGCAACATCGGTAAAAACGGCAGGAACAGCGACGCACCCGCCATGCTGAACATGTTGCCGAAGTTGGAGCTGGTACCCATCAGCAGGTACTTCAGCACGTTGCCGAATGCCCGGCGCCCCTCGATTATCCCCGCGTGCAGGACCTCGAGGCCGGGCTCCATCAGGATGATGTCGGCGGCGTCCCTGGCCACGTCGACCGCGCCGGCGACCGAGATGCCGACGTCGGCGGCATGCAGCGAGGGCGCGTCGTTGATGCCGTCGCCCATGAAGCCGACGACGTGGCTGCGATGCTTGAGCGCCATGATGAGGCGGTTTTTCTGACCCGGGGAGAGGCGGGCAAAAACGTTGCACTCCTCAGCCACGTGCGCCAGCGCATTGTCAGCCATCCGCTCGATCTCATCGCCCAGCACGATCTGATTGCCGTCGATCCCGACTTGCGCGCAGACATAGGCGGTTACCAGTTCGTTGTCGCCGGTCAGAATCTTGATCTGCACCCCATCGCGCCGCAGCGCTGCCACCGTTTCGGCCACCCCTTGCAGCGGCGGATCGACGAAGGTGATGAAGCCCGCCAGGCTCAGCTCGCGCTCATCGGCGGTAGTCAGGCCCTCGGCCCGCTCCGCCGGCCGCCAGGCCACCGCCAGCACCCGCAGGCCCTGCGCGCTCAAATCGCGATAGACCTGGGCGCAATGGCTTCTTTGCGCGGCGTCCAGAGGACGATGCGCACCGTCGACGTCCAAGGTGGTGCACACCTCCAGGATGCTTTCCGGGGCGCCCTTGGTGATCAGCAGCGGGCCCTGCTCGCCGACCACCACGATCGACAGGCGCCGGCGTTCGAAGTCGAAGGGCACCT